>Ga0189274_100075_pt1 | contig 114880 bp, 132 predicted proteins | sample N5B1minimetaG_FD_130323 | JGI IMG/M metagenome (GOLD analysis project Ga0189274, IMG submission 130323) | Marine microbial communities from the Costa Rica Dome - N5 B1 mini metaG | ecosystem: Environmental > Aquatic > Marine > Oceanic > Photic zone | place: Costa Rica: the Eastern Pacific...
CGCCGAGCTGAATGCCAAAGCTGGCGATGTCGTCACATTCGACTACTTCTTTGATGGCGGTGACTATCTGCCATTTGATGACTTTGCCTTTGTCTCAATTAATGGCAAGAGCATTACTCTTGCCTCTATCAAAGAGAATGGAAACTACGGAGATGAATCAGGCGTATTTGAATACAAACTGAAGAGCTCTGATGTCAAAGGCGGTACTGTCAAAGTGGCAGTCGGCGTCATGGATGTCGGCGATACAGCCGTTACATCTGCATTAGCTGTTTCTGGTCTATCTGTAACACCAGCTGAGTATGTCGATGAAGATGTCGACATTGACACAACCGAGATGGATTTAGGCGAAGGTGTAGATATGGAAGCAACTTATGATGGCATTGTAATTAAGAAACTAAACAACTCCATTGATGATCAATGCGATCTTTATGTAACCTCCTCTGAGATAACACAAAAACTATCTTCGAACCCTGAGAATACATGGGGTAATTTCTTTGATGTACCCATTGAAAATATATTGCCTCAATTCTCGTCGATTGATGAGCTTACAAGCATATCAACTATCAAGAAAACCATTACGCTGAAAAATTGGAACGAGTTAGCCGTCTCGGTAAGTATGAATTTGGACGCGACCGGAGATGTCAATTCTGATGGATTTGAGGGTGTTGTAGTAAAAGCATCATTAAATCCTGAGTCAGCCCAATATGTAAATGATACCGATGAAGATATGATAGATATAGCTTTTCTTGATCCTAATTTCATTGAATACCAAGTGTTTGAATATGACCCGAACAATCCATTCCCCACATTTAGCATGAATATGGGTGAAATATTGCCTGACGCAATATGGCAATACAGTGAAAAGCCAGAAGTTGTTTACGTTGACATAGAGGTAGCTGCAGTCGCAAAATATAGCTCGAATATCGAGAGCACGTTCAAGGCAAGTATAGGAAGTACAAATGTCTCAAGTATATTCTCTGCAGATGTACCCACTTTCGATATGGAGAATAAGACTAAGACCTACAACCTATCAGCATATGATGAAAGCCTAAATGAATTAATTGATGATAGTGGAGTAGTTGCATTAACCACAGATTCACAAATATTAGACATCCTGGAAAGTGATATCAACGTCGCAAATAGTTATAAATTTAAGAAAAATACAATCGCTTACGAAGACGATGGTACAGACCTAATTTTGGGCGCTGGCAAGGGACAAGTTAAAGCATACGGAAGTTCAGATAGTGATATTTATGCACCTACACTTGGAACCGACGAAATCTCCTCATCTAATAAAACATGGGATGTCAATATCAGTAATTACTTACAAGAAATAACGGAAGAAGATCAGACGCTATCAAAACTCTATGGTTTCGAAAGTGGTGAGGATAGTATTTATCTAACAAAGGGGAGTGGTATGACCGTCAATGAAAACTATGAATTCAAGGAAAGCAAAGTTTCAACATTGATAATTGACAAGGAGACCGACACAACTGTGGCTCAAATTGTTGGCCAGGAAATAGATGAGCTCAACGAAATCATGGGTACAGGCTTTATCATATAATTGAGCTTGAATAACTAATAGGTAGTAAGTGACTTCAGGGATTTATCAAATTGGGTAAATATCAACTGAAAGTAACTTGCTTTTCGCAATGTGATATTCGCGGAAATAGTCATTCCTGGTCTTAACTTTAAACTTGAACCAATATTTGTTTCTAGCAATTGATTATCTAAATCTATAGTTGCGGGATAGCGTATGAAGTTATATTCGTTATCTGCAGGTAGCGATGAGGATGATATAGATATGATCTTGCCGCGAAGTGTTCCAAAATCTGACGCAGGAAAAGCATCAATAGAAACTTCAACTTTCGCACCTTTATTAACAAAACCAATTTTATTTGATGGGATATTGACATCAGCTATAAGTATATCTGTTGGTACTATTTTCAACAAAAGCTCAGCAGGAGCGCTGACATAATCAGGCTTGGTAGTGACTAAATCAAATACATAACCCTCTTGAGGACTTGTAAGTGTAAGATAATAGATAGCTTGAATTGTAGTTGACCTCTGTTTTCTAAGTTCAAGAAGCTCTTGATTAATTCGCGAGATTTCGTTATTAAGACTGGATACTTCGAGCAAGCCTTGAGAAACTATTACTTTTTCATCATCAACTAATTGTTGAACCCTAGATTTTTGATCCATCAGCTGGAATCTCGAAATCGCACCACTGTCTTTTAGTATTTGAAGGGAATCGAGTTTTTCATTTTCAATAAACTGCAAATTTTTGTTTCTGAGTTTTTGATTTGCATATGATTCTTGGACTGCCTTCTTTTGTTCTTCCTTGAACATGATTTGATTTTCTTTTGCCTGTATCTGTTCATTTAAAATATTGAGCCTTTTCTGTTCTAGTGAATCATCCATAAGTATCAGAACTTCGTCTTTTTGAACATAATCTCCTTCTGAAATAAGTATTTCTTTTATAACGCCGCCATTGGCAGCTTGAATTTCGTAAATACTGCCCAATGGGAGTAATTTACCTTGTACTTGAATTGTTTGCTCTGTTTTTCCAAAAAATAATAGGATGATGCCAAAACTTAGAAACGCAAGTAATGAGTATACAAGTACTTTGTAGTACAAAGAAGAAATTGGTTGATTGGGTCCACTTTGTTTTTTTAGGAATGATTCGATAAAAGATCTAATCATTTCTGAGTTCTCCTTTCTGTTCTATGAGTGCATAATATTGACCTTTCAGGTCAATCAATTCAGAGTGTGTTCCTGATTCTTGAATCATTCCAGAATCCATAAACAATATCTTATCAAAGAGATCAGCCTGAGACAATCGGTGAGTTATATATATAGTTGTTATCCCACTTAACTCTCGATGTATATTTGAAAATACTTCATATTCAGTCTTATAATCTAGGGCACTGGTAGCCTCGTCTAATATTAATAATTGGGGATTAGCTAGTATTGTCCTTGCGAGTGCAATTCTTTGCATCTGTCCACCAGATAGATTTGCCCCTCTTTCACCTACATCACTTAGATAGCCATTTGGAAGCTCCATGATGAATTCGTGTGCACAGGCAATTCTGCAAGCCCTAACCAGGTCCTTTTCAGGTGGTTCCTGAATACCAGCGCAAATATTATCCTTAACAGTTCCAGAAAACAACATTGGAGATTGAGGCACATATCCTATTTGATTCCTGAGAGAATAAAGATCGACCTTAGATATGTCATAATCATCGATAAATATTTTCCCAAAATTTGCATCGTAGAATCTGCAAATAAGCTTGGTCAATGTACTTTTTCCGCTCCCACTCAGTCCAACAATGCCTACCAATTGCCCAGCATCAATACCAAAACTGATATTATTTAAGACGTTTTTTTTGGAATCGTCACTGAAGCGGAATACAACGTTCTGAAATAAGACGTCTCCTTTAATAGGTGGCATACATATATTTAAGGACTGATCGTATTCCGATTCACCTTTTCTATTCACTATTTCACCGATTCTTGAAAGTGAGACTTGGATTTCTTGGTAACTTTGGAATATTGTTGTTAATCTAAGTAAAGGGGTAGTAACATAACCAGATATTATCCTGAAAGCGATTAACCCACCGAGTGTAAGCTTGGCGTCAAGGACTAAAGTTACACCTACCCACAGTACTAACAACTGCGATATCTTTTGAAATAACTTTGATGACTCATTGGTCAATGATGAAAGCTGGGTTTTTCTGAAGAGTGATTTCATATACTCTTTATATGTTTTCTGCCATTTCCATCTCGACATCAATTCAAGATTCTGTGATTTAACCGTGATCATATTTCCAAGAGTTTCGACAAGGTGTGACTGAATTGCACTATTTGATTGAGCAGCTTGCTTATAAAATTTAAGAATGTAGGGTGTACCAATGAGGGTTATTAATGCTTGAATTGGTAATACAGACAAAGCAATTATAGATAACAGAGGACTATATATAAACATAATTGCTATATATATAATTGAAAACAGGGAATCGAGAATTGAATTGATTATTTGGCCAGTAAAAAAGCTTCGTATCTTTTCAATCTCATTCACTCTTGTTGAGAGATCGCCAACTGTACTTCTATCAAAGAACTTAAGCGGCAAGTCAAGTAAATGCGTTAAAAGACTTGTCCCTAGTGAGTAATCAATTCTATTTGCCACCGCAGAAGAAAGAAATGTTCGAGTAGTTGCAAATAGTCCCTCAAAAACTGTTAAGAATATCATTGCACTTCCTAAAACAGCAAGAGAAGACAAGCTTCTTTGATTAACTACTTTATCTATTATTTGTTGGATCATTAAAGGTCCAAACAATCCAACAAGTTGAACAAAAAAAGATAAAATTAGGATCTCAATGATCTCTTTTTTGTATTTTTTGATGTATGGCTTAAATGAGCTGAGACTGAATCTATTGGTAAGCAATGTATTTCTTTTTGTCAGTAAAAAGGCATCTGTAGATTCACTTTCTGAAAACAATCTGGTACAAAAATCACTGAACAACAGATCTCTATGTCCCTCTGAACTATTGCATATCAAGCATTCATTTCCATTAATAGAAAGTACTAAATTGGGACTTCCTTCAAATTGAATAACTACTATTCCGTTAAATTTTGGGATATTTTCTTTGTTAATATGAACCTGGTCGCATCTAAACCCCATCTGGGATGCTGTGTTGATGATGGATTCAATTTTTATATTGCTTTCTTCGCTAGTTACCTGATTAGCAACAACCCTTCGCAGTCTTTCTAGATTGTAGGGTACGTCTAATTCATCACTGAGTATTTTTATAAGATAAATAATTACATCTGAAGGTTTTTGGTTTTGTGGTGGGTCGTGCTTGGGCAGACTTTTTTTCGTTGAATACTGGCCTATATTTCTCGCCAAAATACTGTTGGTGTTATTTTTGACAAGGCCAATATCACTATCGATGATTTTATTGGTATTTGGTATGTCCTCTATTACTTGACCAGATATATTTATATACTCTTCTTGTCCAATTTGCTTTGATCTTGCTAGCTTAATAATCCTAAGGGGCATTTCACCTCGCCTACTAATTACCATTCCATCTTCGATTAGATCACCAAATGACAATTCATCGCAATTATCAGATACCAAGTAATAATCACTTTTATCTAAATCAGGCTTTTGAAATGTTTTCGAGACAAATAATAATGTATTCTCTTTATCAATTTCTGCATAGATTTTTTTTGCCCAATTTTTGTCGGCATGAATTTTACCAATTTTCTGGCAGAGCCTTTCCAAAATGAGATTTTTATTGAGATCACATAAATCATTGTTCGCAGAAGGATTATGCTTTAGATAATCAATTACTGAGTCTGTTTTAATTAATAATCCTTTTATCGGCCTATCTGCAATTACATTCTTCTCTATAGTGTATGTAGACAATAAAGATACGAGTCCTACCATATCGCCAGGTGTTAGGTGTATTATTGATTTTGGATGACTCGTTTCTGTGCAAATTAATCTGGCTGATCCTTCTTTAATGTAAATAAGGTTTTCGGGTAGCCCATCTTGGGGAAGTAAACAGTCTCCGACCTCAAAATCTATTTCCTCTATGTTTACTTTCAATGCAGAAATAATTCTTTCCACTTCTGCGTGATGACTCATCTAGGGGCACCTTTACCCTGTTGTACTAGCATATTAGCAATTTTGAATCATCTTTCAAGTCTGCGTCATGAAGGAATTAGATTCTAACTTTTCAAAAGAACTAGCAAAATATAATTTGTTAGAACCCTTTCTTAAGCGTAAGATTTTGTTCGAGCTTGTTTCGGGCATAGACATATCGGATGAATTGAGAAGCAATACTTTTAAACACTTTCTCCAATCTCGAAAGATTGACCCAGATCAATTAGATGCTTATTTAATTTCCAAAGGTATTAACCCTTGCGATGCAGAAGACATTATTCTTCTTGATCAAAGAATAGAGCACTACATATTTAACGTAATTGGCATAACTTCCATTAAAGCTCGCTTTATGTCAGAGTCAAAAAAATTATCAAATGCTACTTTTGACATGCTCTCCTTCAAAGAAAAATTAACTTGCCAATTTGCTTACACTAAAATCCTCGAAGACTCAATACCATTCGTCAAAATCGAATCAGTGATGCCTGGAAAGTGTCATTTAAAGCACTACATAAAAGAAGCATTACTCAATCTTTCTCCTGCAATAAGGCACAACCTAATTGATTCAAAAGCCAATTGCACAAGCATCCCATTTCAAAATAAAGAATCGTGGTGTCTTATTTACGTTCATGATCTGGCTAAGCCAAAACTGACTCATGAAACGAAGCTAAGAGTTGGACGTCTCTTGCTTGAAGAGACCGTTGCCAGAAAATTTGCTTCCCTTGTAAGAGCTAAAAACTAATTTCCTGCAGACTTGTTTGAACTTCATTGAATGAAAATGACTTTTACTTGTCTGATTTCCAACCATGTAGAGTGAAGTACTGCAAGAAAAAAGAACGGGATTAACTCATTGTCTTGTCGTTGCTGTTGAGCTACACCTGGTAGGTCTGTGGCTCAGCCATGAAGATTGACAGCGCCAACGCTCAACCGATGGGAAGCCTGATCTTTGAGGGGGTACACAAGCCCTTCCATGCCTTGGCTTGTCCCCTGAAGCCGGCTTCAGTGCGCATCAGCCGGAAAGCTTGAGGACTAACAACTTGTTGCCATGCCCCAGCCTGATGCAGGCTGGAAGGCTGTTGAGCCCATTACAGCGTGGATCCAAGCAACCTGGAGCCTGTGCTGGCCAAGGACAGCCGACTCCTGGTGGCGGCGTTCTATGCCTTCACGCCCCTTGATGACGAGCGTCGTGAGGCATTGCTGGGCAGCTTGCCGAGCCTGGCTCGCGAAGGCAGCGTGCTCGGATCTGTGTTGGTGGCCCATGAAGGGGTGAATGGCACGATCAGCGGACCAGAGCACGGCGTTGATGCGCTGCTGGATCACCTGCGCGCCTCGTTGGATCTGGGCAACGACCACTACGCACGGCTCGGGGTGAAGCGCAGCTGGGCCAAAAAACCAGTATTCCGCCGTTTCAAGGCCCGCCGCAAAAAGGAGATCGTGACCATCGGTGTGGCCAGCGTGGATCCCAGCGCCAGCGTGGGCACCTATGTGGAACCCGAACACTGGAATGCCCTGGTGGATGATCCCGACACCCTGGTGATCGACACCCGCAACAGCTACGAAACGGCGATCGGCAGCTTCGAGGGGGCCATCGACCCCAGCACCGAGAGCTTCCGCGACTTCCCGCAATGGGCAGAGTCCACGCTGCGGCCCCTGATCGCACAGCAGAGCAGCAAGCGCATCGCCATGTTCTGCACCGGCGGGATCCGCTGCGAAAAAGCCAGCAGCTACCTGCAGCAACAGGGTTTCGGGGAGGTGCACCACCTGCGCGGCGGCATCCTCAAGTACCTCGAACAGGTGCCGGAAGCCGAGAGCCGCTGGCAAGGAGAGTGCTTTGTTTTTGATCAACGGGTGGCGTTGAACCACCGGCTGGAACCTGGAGAGCACAGCCTCTGCCACGCATGCGGCCTGCCGGTGTCAGCCCAGCAACGCGAACTGCCGAGTTACATCAAGGGGGTGCAGTGCGTTCACTGCGTGGATCGCTTCACCGATGCCGACCGGGAACGCTTCGCCATGCGGCAGCGTCAGATCGATCAAAGCCAGATTGATCAACACAACATCGACCTGCAGCAGGCCTGAGCCGTCAGTCCGCATCGGACAATCCCTGCAAGGGACCACCCCGATGCCGTGCTGCCGATCCTCTACAGCTTTCGACGCTGCCCCTACGCCATGCGCGCCCGCTGGGCTCTGCTGGAGGCAGGACTGTTGGTTCAGTGGCGAGAGATCGCACTGAAGGCCAAACCGGCTGAGATGTTGGCGGTCTCCCCCAAGGGCACCGTGCCCGTGTTGGTGTTGCCGGACGGCAGCGTGATCGAAGAAAGCCTGGCGGTGATGCACTGGGCCCTGGATCAAGCAGACCCTCGCGAGCTGCGCAACGACGGCGATGCCTCAGCGCTGATCGAGCAGAACGACGGTGCGTTCAAACATCATCTCGACCGGTTCAAGTACACCGACCGCTACCCCGGCACCAACAAAGACGAGCAACGGGCCGCCGGGCTAGCCATCCTTCAGGACTGGAACCAGAGGATCGCTGATCAGGGCTGGCTGCTGGGCGAGCGCTGCTCGCTGGCGGATGCCGCCCTCTGGCCGTTCGTACGGCAGTGGCGCATCGCGGATCCCGAGGGATTCGACAACGACAACAGCCTGGAACCTCTTCGCCACTGGCTCCAGCACTTCCTCGAGGATCCCCGTTTTGAGCGGCTGATGCAGCGGGCCGACCCCTGGGATGCCGGGGCGCAACAACACCACTTCCCCGCCGATGCCGTGGCAGTTCCCAAGGATCAAGCCCTGTTTCACCTGGCCCTCAAGGCCGACTGGCAGGCCGCCCAGGTCAACGGCAGCTACCGCATCTCCACCCGGGGAATGAGCTTGGAGCAGGTGGGCTTCATCCACTGCTCCTGGCAGGATCAGGTGAAGGCCACCTTTGAGCGTTTCTACGCCGACGCCGGCGAGGTGCTGCTGCTGGAGATTGATCCCGCCGCCGTGAACGCTCCCCTGCGGGCCGATGCCATCCCCAGCGGCGAACTGTTCCCCCATCTCTACGGACCACTGCCCCTGAAGGCAGTGCGCTCGGTCGGCACCATGACCGCGGCAGCATGACCGGACGACCATGACCGTGGCCAGATCCCAATCGATGCTTGAGCAACTGGAAGCCGAAGCCCGTGATCGGGGACTGCTGCTGAGGTTGCAGGTGGGCCGCCCCCTGGGGCTGTGGAGCCTGCGGCTGGTGGTGGCCCAGCAAGGCTCCAGCGGCAACCTGCTGCTGCTGGGGGAAATGAAGGGATGGGCTTATTCCGCCGCCACAGGCCTGCAGCTCGACACGATGCGGGTGATGCCAAAGGCGCCTGCCGGCGTGGGCGATCTGATCTGGGCGGCCACCATGGCCTGGGCCCAGGAGGCCACCCCCTGCTCCCGGGCCCGATTGCTGGCCATCCGCGACGACGAGCAGCAGCACCGCCGGCTGGTGCGTTACTTCCGCCAACGCGGCTTCAGCAAATCCCGCGATGTGGAAGCGGCGCTCTGGGATCTGCCCCTGCGCATGGTCTGGGGCGGCGCCGGGGCCCTGATGAGTGGTGATGTGGCCACCGTGCTGGAGCGCAGCCTGCGGGGCTGGCGTCAGTCGGCGGCGTGATAACTGCTGCGCACCAGCGGACCACTGCGCACCTGGGCAAAGCCCAGCTCGCGGGCCACATCCCCCAGCTCATCGAACTCCTGGGGCGTCCAATAGCGGGCCACCGGAATGTGCACAAGCGAGGGGCGTAGGTACTGCCCCAGGGTGATCCGTTGGCAATCCACGCTGCGGAGATCCTTGAGGGTGGCGATCACCTCGTCGCGGCTTTCCCCCAAGCCGAGCATCAGGCCACTCTTGGTGGGGATTTCCGGCGCCAGCTCACGGGCGGCCGCCAATAAACCCAGGGATCGTTCATAGGTGGCACCGCGGCGCACCTCCCCCTGCAGCCGCTGCACCGTTTCCAGGTTGTGGTTGAAGCACACTGGCTGGGCCGCCAGCACCGTGGCCAATCGCTCCCGTTGAGCCACCAACGCCTGATCGTGATCCGACACGCCCCCCCAGAAATCGGGGGTGAGCACTTCAATGGCGATCAGCGGATTGCGGGCTCGGATCGCCGCCATGGTGCAGGTGAACAGGCTGGCGCCGTGATCAGCGAGATCATCGCGGGCTACCGCCGTGAGCACCACATAACGGAGATGCATCGCCTCAACGGCATCGGCCACCCGCTCGGCTTCGGCGGCATCCACCGGCATCGGGGCCTGGCCCTTGTCCACCTGGCAGAAGGCACAGCTGCGAGTGCAGATCGAGCCACCCAAGAGAAACGTCGCCGTTCCGGCGGCGTAGCACTCGCCGCGGTTGGGGCAGCGCCCCTCCTCACAGATGGTGTGGAGCCGGTTCTGCTTCACCAGCCCCTGCACCCGCTCCAACTCCGAGGCGTTGCCGATCGGCCGCCGCAGCCAGTCCGGCAGTCGCTCGCCAGGGGGGATGGCGCTGTACTTGCTCATACCGGCCGGCGCCCTTCAAGAGCCCTGCTCAAGGTGACCTCATCGGCGTATTCCAGTTCACTGCCCATCGGCAGGCCGTAGGCGATTCGGCTCACTGAGCAGAAGGGCTTGAGCAACCGCCCCAAATACAAGCTGGTGGTGTCCCCTTCCACGCTGGGGGTGAGGGCCAGAATCACCTCACTGATCTCCTCATTGGTGATGCGCTGCACCAATTCGGTGACGTGCAGCAGCTCCGGACCAATGCCATCCATGGGTGAGATCAGACCACCGAGCACGTGGTAACGCCCCTGGAATTCGCGGGTGCGCTCCAGCGCCAGCAGATCGCGGGAATCCGCCACCACACAGATCACTCCGTTGCGGCGCTCGGGGTTGCGGCAGATCTCACACTCCGGATCAGCGGAGAGGTGGAAACAGGTTTGGCACTGGCCCACCTGGGTGCGGGCCGCCAGCAATGCGTCAGCGAACTGATGAATCTGCTCCTGCGATTGGTTCAGCAGATGCAACGCGAGCCGCTGGGCCGTGCGCGGGCCGATGCCGGGCAGACGCTCGAACTGATCAATCAGTCGCGCCAACGGTTTGGTGAAGCCGCTCAGGGGTCTGCCGCCGATGCGGGAAATGTAGGAGTTGCGGAGATCATCTGCCGCAACAGGGGCCACGACCATCAGGCCACAACGGCAGAATGGCCCGTGGATTGATCGCCCCGCTGATGCAGCTCCTCCAGTCTCTGAGTCGCGTGATCGTTTGCGGCGTTCTGGCTCTGGTGCTGGGGGCCTGCGCGGCGGGACCAACAGCAGGGCTGCAGTCGTACCAGAGTCCGGATGGCCGCTTCGCCTTCCTCTATCCCACCGGCTGGACCGAGGTGCAGGTGAGCAACGGACCCCGGGTGGTGTTTCACGACCTCATCCACAGCGATGAAACCGTGAGCCTGATGATCAACAAGGTGAACGAAGACAACGAGCTGAGTGAACTGGGCAGCGCCGTTGCCGTTGGCGAGCGCCTGCGCCGTGAAGTGATCGCCACCGCCGGCAGCGGCCGCACCGCCGAGCTGGTGGAAGCGCAGGAGCGTGAAGTGAATGGCCACACCTTCTACGACCTTGAATACGCCGTGCACCTGGAAGACCGCGACCGCCACGAGTTGGCGACCGTCGTGGTTGACCGCGGCCGGCTCTACACCCTGGCCACAAGCGTCAACGAAGACCGCTGGGGCAAGGTGGGTGACCTCTGCGGCCGGGTGGTGCGCTCACTGACCCTGCTGATCTGATCAGAACAGGAAGCGAAAACGCCGACCGTTGGGGTCACCTGAATCGGCGCCAGTGCTTGAGTGCGCCGGCCACTCCGTATCCAGATAGCTGATGCCGTCGGCATCGAACGGAACCGCCCTCAGGGTGGAGGCCTTCAGTTCGGTGGTGCCCATGGCGGTGACCAACCCGCCCAGTTCCATTGGCCCCAGATCCGTCTCCAACGCCTGCCCCGCCGCAGTGATCAAGGCCGGCAGGCGGATCAGATTCTGCGGTTGTTTCATCTGCTCAAACAGCCCCTTCAGCGCCAGCTGCTGCCGTTCCAGCCGGCCGAAATCGCCGCGGCCGTCGTTGCGCCAACGAAGAAAGCCCTCCAGATCCTTGCCCTTCAACAGCTGAGGTCCTGGCTGCAGGTCGATCAACAGGTTCTGACTGCGATCGACGTAGTACAGGCGCTTGGGAACATCCACTTCGATGCCCCCCACCAGGTTGGCCAGGGTTTCGATCGCATCCAGGCGCACCACGATGTGATGACGGATTGGGCGGTTCATCAGGCGCGACAACTCCCGCTCCACCGCCTCCACACCGCCGTAGGCCATCAGCGCATTGAGCTTGATGCCTCCGAAGCCCTCGGCATCGATGTAGCTGTCGCGTGGGATCTGGGTGATCGATGTGGTGGTGCCATCCACCCGCACCGTGAAGATCACATCGGTGCTGCTACTGGTGCGGTCCTGGCCCAGCACCACCACCTCCCTGGCCCCGAAGCCTGTCCAACCGGCAAACGGGTTGGACAGCGGCGCGGGCTGAAGCAGCGCGAAGGGTTGATCTGCCGTGCTGGATGGCGCCGTGATCAACCGGCTCAGCGGAACCGAAAGAATCAGGCCACCGCTGAGACCCGCCACCACAGCAGCAACCACCGGCCAATTGATGGCCTCAGATGACGCCTTAGCAGGGGGGGCTTGTGGCATGGAACACGTGTTATGCAGCATCTTGGCGCGCTCGTTCCATCTCGGGTAGAGGGGCGCAGGCCTCTGTTAAACCAACGGATCGCTGATCACCATCGAGGCGCAGGGGAGCTGACGGATCAATTTGCTGGTGCGATCACTGCCGGGAATCGGCAGACCGGCAACCCGCCTGCGCTGGGTGCGCAGGATCACCAGATCGTGTTCGCGGCTGAGGCGATGAATGGCCCCGTCGATGCCGGGCCCCCGCACGATCACGATGTGGAACCACTCCTCCGGAATCCCCAGCGGGCGCCAGCGGATCAGCTGCTGTTCCATCCAATGACGGTCCTGGCCGCTGAAGCGGGGGTCGTGCACATGCAGCAGGGTGATCCGCACGCGCTGATCCTCCGGGGCTGAGTTGATCACCCGCAGCGCCAGTTCGAACTGCTCGCGGGCACTGGCGGAGAGGTCTTTGATCGGAACGAGGATCCGGCCCAGACCGCTATCGGTCTCACGGCCCAGATTCACCACCACCACCGGACAGTGGGCCGTGCGGCAGACCCCATCAACGATGTCGCCCATCAGCCAGGCCCGGAGTTGATCGCTGCGGGCTGCACCGATCAGCAACAGATCCGCGGCCTGCTCCAAGGCTGTGCGGCTCATGCCGCCGGCGATGTCTTCATCCAGCCGCAGCAGGCTGCGGGTGTGCACAGCCAACTGGGCGCCGATGCTCTCCGCAGTGCTGAGGCGTCCGCGCGCTGCCGCAACGGCCCGGTTCAAGCCACCGCGCATCTCCTCGAGGCTGGGATTCACCATCGCCAGGGGCAACAGCACACCTTCAGCCCCCGATGAGCCCTGCACCAGCCGAGCCGCCATGCTCAGCAACCCTTTCTCAGTGCTGGGGTTGGCCACCGGCACCACGATGCGCAGGGGGCGCTGCACCACCTCGTTAACGCCGTCCAGCACCGCCGCCTCCTCCCCGAAGCTGACCGGCACCGCATCGGGGCTGGGATCCTTGAGCCTGGTCACCGACTGCTCGGTGAGGATCGGCCCCAGGGTGGCCGTCACCACCATCACCGCCAACACGCTGTTCAGCACGGTCTGATTGAGCAGGCCCGCCTGGTAGCCGATGAAGGCCGTGGCCAGGGTCGCCGCCACCTTGGGCATCGTCAGCGACCACATCATCAGGATCTGGGCGCGGCGATAACCGAACAGCCGTCCGCTGACCCACGACGCCAGGCCCTTGCCGCCAATGGCGCCCACCAGCATCAGCGCTGTGAACTGAAAGTTGCCCAGGCTTTCGCCAAGGCTGCCCAGATCCAGCAGCAATCCCAGATCGATGAAGAAGATCGGGATGAACAGCACGCCACCCACAAAGATCACCTGCTCCTTCACCCGGCCCTCGGGCAACACGGAATTCACCGCCAAACCAGCCAGGAAGGCGCCGACGATCTTCTCAACGCCGGCCAGCTCAGCCCCCAGGGAGGCCAGGAACAGGGCCACCAGAACAGCAAGCACCATCCGGTTTTCATCGCTGATGCCGCGCAGCACCAGGCGCCGGCCCAGCCAGCGGATGCCGATCACCACCACCAGAGCGAAGCCACCGATCTTGAGCAGCAGCAGGCCCAGGCCCAGCCCGCTGAGGCTGCCCTGGCCCAGCCCCACCGCCAGCAGCAGCAGAGCCACGATGTCGGTGAAGATCGTGCTGCCCACGCTCACCACCACCGACTCATCCTTCTGGGCGCCGTAACTGCGCACGATCGGGTAACCCAAAGGGGTGTGGGTGGCCATCAGGGCGCCGAGCAACAGGCACGACACCGAAGCGAAGCCCGCCATCAGGCCGATCGACACGCCCGTGCCCACACCGATCAACAGGATCAGCAGGCCATAGATGAACGAGCGACGTTTGACCCGGTTGAACTCCTCCAGGTCGATCTCCAGACCCATGGTGAACAGTAGATACACCGCCCCGAGATCGGAAAGCAGCCGCACCGTTTCGCTGCTGCTGTCGACCCAGTTCAAGGCATGGGGGCCCACCACCACACCAGCCGCCAGCAACCCCACCAGATCGGGCAGACCCAGCCGCCGGATCAACGGCGGCACCGCCGCACTGATCGCCACCAACATCGAGAACACCCCGAGGGGGTGATGCATGACGTGGCTGATCGAGGCCTGCATGGCCATGGCTGCACCGCCGGCTTGCGGACCCAGCATGGTCGCGGGATCTGCCGGCAACAACAGCTGCTTCAGGAAGCGATAAGCCCTTCGCCGGCCTGGACCTGCCAGAGGTTGGTGTAGATCCCGCCCTGGTCCACCAGGCTGTCGTGGCTGCCCTGCTCCACAATCCGGCCCTGGTCCATCACCACAATCCAGTCGGCATGGCGCACCGTACTGAGCCGGTGGGCGATCACCACGGTGGTGCGCTGCTGGGTGATCTGCGCCAAGGAGCGCTGGATGGCGGCTTCGGTGTCGTTGTCCACCGCAGCGGTGGCTTCATCGAGCACCAGCACTGGCGCATCCTTGAGGATGGCGCGGGCCAAAGCGAGGCGCTGACGCTGTCCGCCGGAGAGGCGCTGCCCCCGCTCCCCAACAAGGGTGTCGTAACCCTGGGGCAAGGCGTCGATGAAGCCAGCGGCTTCCGCCAGGCGAGCGGCCTGCTCAATCGCCACCGGATCGGGATCTGCAACGCCATAGGCGATGTTCTCGGCCACGGTGCCGTGGAAGAGGTAGACGTCCTGACTCACCAGAGCGATGCAGCGGCGCAGGTCCTGCAGCTGCAGGGTTTCGATGGGGAATCCATCCAGACAGATGCGTCCGCCATTGCGCTCATAGAGCCGCAACAACAGCTTCACCACGGTGCTCTTGCCAGACCCCGTCGCCCCGACGATGCCCAGGGTCGATCCCGCTGGCACGGTGAGATCGAAACCCTTCAGCAGCGTTGATCGGCCGGCATAGGCGAAATCCACCGCTTCAAAGCGAATCTCACCCCGCAGCCGCTGCGGATCCACCGGCACCGTTCCTCCCTGGATCAACACCGGCGTATCGATCAGATCGAGCACCCGTTGCGTGGAGGCCATCGAGCGCTGGTACTCATCGAGGGTGCGGCCAATGGCGGTGAGCGGCCAGAGCAGCCGCTGGGTAATGAACACCAGAACGCTGTAGGTGGCCACCGGCAGTTCCCCGGCCAGGGCCTTGAACCCACCGATTAACAGGATCGCCAGGAAGGCGAACAGAATCGCGAAGCGAATCAAGGGAATGAAGGCCGCCGAGAGACGAATCGCCCGGGCATTGCTCTGGCGGTAGGCCAGGCTTTCCGCCCGCAGGCGCTCCAGCTCCAGAGCCTCAGCGGTGAAGCTCTTGATCGTGAGCATCCCCCCCAGGTTGTTGGCGAGCCTGGAGGCGAGGTCGCCCGCCTTTGCACGCACCTCCCGATAACGAGGCTCCAGCCGGCGCTGGAAATGCAGCGACCCCCAGAGAATCACCGGGATCGGCAGATAGGCGAACAGGGCCACCTCCGGCGCCACCATCGCCATGCCGATGCCCACCACCAGCACCGTGGTGATCAACTGCAGGATCTGGTTGGCACCCCGATCCAGAAACCGTTCGAGCTGGTTGATGTCGTCATTGAGCACCGCCATCAGGCGACCGGTGCTGTCCTGCTCGAAAAAGGCCAGCTGCAGCTTCTGCAGATGGTCGTAGGCCTCGAGCCTGAGGCTGTGCTGGGTTGTTTGCGCCAGGTTGCGCCAGAGCACGTCGTAGAGGTACTCGAACAGCGACTCCGCCGCCCAGATCACAAAGGTGAGCAGGGCCAGGCCCCACAGTTGCTGGCCGGCGGTCTTCAGACCGAAACCCGCCAGCACAGATTGCTCCTTGAGCAACACCACATCCACGGCCAAGCCGATCAAGATCGGCGGGGCCAGATCGAACAGCTTGTTGAGCAGGGAGCACAACACCGCTACCACCACAAGTCGGCGCTGCGGCGCCAGATGGCGCAACAACCGCATTAAGGGGGAGCGATTTGCTGAAGCTTTCCTGAGGGTTCGTTCCGACACGGTTTTCACCCCTGAAGACGCACTACAACGGAACCACAACTGAAGGAGGTGCCATGAGCCGATCAAGGTCGTTCAACCGCTTTCACCGTTACCTGGCGCGGCAGAAACGTCGCGGACTGCGAGCTGTCTTGCCCCAGTTCCAGGACGCCCGTAAGCATCAGGAAAGCCCAGCCAACAGCAGCGGTGGTGTGCTGCGTCGGCTGAGCTTGCGTGAAATGGAATTGGACCTGATGGAGGCCGAGGCCTGAGCCTCAGCCGCGGTAACCGCCACCACCACCACGGGGGCCGCCGGAGCGCTCCCGAGGGGTGGCTTTGCTTACGCGGATCATGCGGCCCATCCACTCCACATCCTGAAGATCGTCGATGGCCTTCTGCTCATCGGCATCGTTGACCATTTCAACGAAGGCGAAACCGCGTTTGCGGCCCGTCTCGCGATCCAGGGGCAGGCTGCAGTTCTTGACCTCGCCGTACTCACTGAAGAGATCGAAGAGGTGCTCCTGCTCCGCCTGGAACGAAAGATTGCCGATGTAGATGGTCATGGACCGTGGAACCGTTGAACGTGCTCAGTCGCTTGAGCTGGTTCCGAAAGCTCGGAAGGTGCCAGTGCTCAAGCTTGAACCCGATGACGTTACAGGGCAGTCGCACGAATCAACACAAAAAAAAGAAGCAATTGCGAAGACTCGCCAGCAACCGAGCCATCCACTCCATTGTCAGAAGACCCTGACGCAGGAGAGAGATGACATTCGACAGCCTTTGTTTCCAAGCCCTGGCCTGGACCGCCGACGGAGAGCTGGATCCCGTGGACAAACTTGTGCTGCTCAACAACTTGATCCGGCAAGCCACGCCGAGCGAGCAGATCGAGCTGATTCAGGTGGTAGAGAAATTAGCCCTGCTTCAGCCCGAGGCCACCGTTCAAGTGAGCCATCTCTGACGGTTTTTGATCCCCGAGGATCAGAGGCCGTAGGTCTCGGCAGCCTTGGCCTTGCATGTGGCCTGGGCCGTCTGGATCCCCGCCGCGTTCTGCACCTCGGCGAGAAAACAACGGCAGGTGTCATCCACCATTCCCTCCGGAGGAACGGTCCCAGCCCTATGAAGCTCGGCCTTGACGGCCGTTTTGCAGAACTGGGTGATCAGGCTGTTGTCCGAGGCTGAAGCAGCCAGGGGAGCCGACATCAGACCAACGGCCAACAGCACACGCATCAAGAGGCCTTGCTGATTTGCAGTTCGCGGTTCATCACGCGCAGGCGTTGAAGGCTGTTGAACACATCTTCCGGCATGCCCTTGGGAAGATCCACCAGGCTGTGATTGTCAAAAATCTGGATGCGGCCGATCATCCGGCCCTGCAGACCGGTCTCGCCGGCGATGGCACCCACCAGGTTTCCGGGTTTGACCCGATCGCGGTGGCCCACCTCAACGCGGTAGCGCTGCATGTTCTCCTCAGGAGCCCGGGCCGGACGCTCGCGCCGCTCACGGCGGTCCCCTGAATGGCGATCGCGGTCGCGGTCATTGCGACGGGTGTTCTGAATCCAGTCGTCGTCGCCCTTACGCAACAGCGCATCGGGGCCGATGGCCAGGTTGAGTGCCGCCATGGCCAGCTGCTCGGAGCTGAGCTCAAGTTCCGTGGCCACCCGCTGCATCAATTCCTGGAGCAGGGCCGCTTCATCGGCGTCAGGGCGTTGCGATTGGGCCGCATCACTCAAACGCTTGCGCAAGCGGTCCAGCCGTCCCTGGTTGATGGCCGTGTTGCCGGGCACCTCCATCGCTTCGATCGGCTGGCCCGTAGCCCGCTCGAGGTTGCGGATGAAACGGCGTTCCCGTGGAGTCACGAACAGAACCGCTTCTCCGGTGCGTCCAGCCCGGCCCGTCCGGCCGATGCGGTGCACATAGGCCTCGCTGTCGAACGGCATGTCGTAGTTGATCACCAGGCCGATGCGCTCAACATCGAGACCCCGCGCTGCAACGTCGGTGGCCACAAGGATGTCGACCGATCCACTGCGCAGCCGCTCCACAGTGCGTTCCCGTTGGTTCTGGGGAACGTCGCCATTGAGCACCGCCACCTGATGGCCACCGGCCTCAAGGGTTTCGGCCACGGTCAGGGTGATCGCCTTGGTGCGGGCAAAGATGATCACACCCTCACCACCACAGGCGTCGAGAACCCGCTGCAGGGCCTCGAGCTTGTGCGGCATCGGCACCGTGATCGAACGCTGACGGATCCGCTTGCCTTCCTGATCCTTGGTGCGGATTGTGACCTCAGCCGGGTCCTTGAGATAACGCTTGGACAAGCGACGGATCTCAGGGGGCATCGTCGCGGAGAACAGCACCACCTGACGCTGCTCAGGAAGCTGATCGAGGATCCACTCCACATCGTCGATGAAGCCCATGCGGAGCATTTCGTCCGCTTCATCGAGCACCAGGCTGCGCAGACCGCTGGTGTCGAGCGTGCCCTGACGCATGTGGTCCATCACCCGGCCGGGGGTGCCCACCACCACATCAACCCCGCGCCTGAGGGCACTGATCTGGGAGCGGAAATCCGTGCCGCCGTACACCGCCAGCACCTTCAGATGGGGATGGCCGGCGGAATAGGCCTTGAACGATTCGGCCACCTGCATCGCCAGCTCCCGTGTGGGGGCGAGCACGAGGGCCTGGGGGGTTTTCTGGCCGCTCTCGAGACGCTCGAGCAACGGCAGGGCAAAGGCTGCTGTCTTGCCGGTGCCGGTCTGAGCCTGCCCCACCAGATCGCGGCCGAGCATCAGCTCGGGGAAGGCCGCCTTCTGAATGGGAGAAGGTTCGCTGTATCCCTTGTCCGCCAGGGTGCGGAGCAGGGCCTCACTGAAACCAAAACCGGCAAAACCGGATTCCGGTTCAGCCGATGTGATGGTGGTGGTGAACACCTCAGCATTGGTGTTGGATTCCGGCAGATCGGACGCAGAAAGATCCACTGCGCAGGCGGAATCGTCGCGCTGCTGTTGCTGTTCAGTCATGAAAGGTGGCTTGGCCTGATTGATCTCTGAAATCAGGCTCACAACCTCCCTGCAACGTAAGAGTTGCGCTCTGGTTGTGTTGCCTACGCTTCAAAGGTTGGCCATCAAGTTATCACCCGGCCGTAATCATCCTGCAGCCGTTCGATGTCGTCTTCCCGCAGATCATCACCGTGCTGAACTTCCAGAATCAGCAGATCTGACCCGTCTGAACGGGCGCGATGCACAGCGCCGCAGGGGATCGAGAGCATGACGCCCGCGCTGGCGGCGTGCCAGGTGTCTTCGCAGAGCAGAGCCCCCGAGCCGGACACCACGGTCCAACTTTCGCTGCGATGACGATGCCGCTGTAGGGATAACTGCTGCCCGGCACGAACCAGCAGCCGTTTGACCAAATAGTTGTGCCCCTGGGTCAGCGTTTCGTACCAGCCCCAGGGACGCTCAACCCGCATCAGTCCACCCGCGTCAGATCTGCGTCACCAGGTCAAGGCTGGCACGGGCACGGGTGATGGCTGTGTACAGCAATCGGCGTTGATGTTCTGCAGCCGGGCCATCCTCAAGGGGATCTGGCCAGAGCACGATCACCCGATCCGCCTCACTGCCCTGGGCCCGATGGATGGTGAGCGCAACCGCCGGCTCCAGACGCCGCAAACGGGCTGGATGCAAACGACGCACATGCAGCTGGCCGTCCGGATCCACCACCTGGAACAACAGGCGTCGTTCAGAGCCTGCCCCGATCACCACCCCGAGGTCACCATTGGCCAAGCCCAGTTCCGGTTGGTTGCTGCCGCAGATCACCGGCAAGCCGATCGGCCAACGCTCGACCCTGCCGGCGGCATTGGCCCCCAGCAGCGTGCGGTGCACATCATCAAGACTCCACGGTCCCCGGCGACGTGGACAAAGCAACAGGTCCTGCTCGAGCAACGCAAACAAAGGCCGGGATGCCGCCATCAGCTCCTGCTCGGTGCAGCGGTCGAGATCAACCGTCAGTGCCTGCAACTGCTGGAGGCGCTGAATCCAGCGCTGGCGCACCAAGGCAGGGAAACGACGCAGGGGCCAGGGATGCACCTGAAGATTGGCCTGCTCAGGCAAGGCGGACAGATCCGCTGCAAAGACCTGCAGATTCCCCTGGCGCAGCTGTTGCGCCACCTGGGCCAGGGCACCGCGGTTACGGTAGGTGCGCTCCAAATGCACGGCGCCGGCACCGAAACGACCGCGCACGTCCGGCTGCTGCAGCCGATGCCAAACCGCTCCACTCCCCACCGGCGGCAACTGAGCTGGATCCCCCACCAAGAGCAGCCGGCAACCACTGGGCAATGCCTCCAACAGAGCCTGGGTCAAGGCCAGATCCAGCATCGACATCTCGTCGATCACCAGCAGATCCAGCTCCAGGGGACGCTGGCGGTGCCTGCCGAAGCCACGGCTTCCGGCCTCCAACCAGCGGTGGAGGGTGCTGCAGGGCAACGGAGCCCGCTGCGCCATCACCGCCTCCCCCAGGCGCCGGGCCGCCTTGCCGGTGGGGGCCGCCAGACCGATGCGCAGGCCGGGATGGCGGGCTTCCGCCCGGGCCAGAATCTCCACCACCGTGCTGGTTTTGCCCGTGCCCGGACCACCGCTGAGCAGCACAACCGAGGCCTGATCCAGGGCGCGCACGGCGGCGCACTGTTCAGCGTTGAGACGATCCGACAGCTCGGGATCGGCAGCCTCGACGGGTTTGGGAAGCGGAGCATGGGCCCGCTCCACCAGCTCGGCCACCACCTGCTCCATGGCCTGCAACCAGCGGCGCCAGCCGAGCCGATCACCCTGGAGCAGCAGGGGGGAGGCATCCCCCTCCAGCCAGCCACTGGATTGGGCAGCGGCCAGCCGCTCCGGCGTCAGCGCCACCGTCAACTCCCCCTGCTCCAAGGCCAGCACCAGATCGCGGCTGAGCTCCTCCAGGGCGGGGCCATCAGCCCGGGGCGGGATCCGTCGCCGCAGGGCGGCATGGAGTCCGGCCGTGAAGCTGGAGGGCCAGGTGCTGGTTCCCTGGGGCAGCTGCTCCGTCACGCCGGCACCTCCCCCAGGGCTCGATCCAGGGCCGCAATGCGATTGAGCGGCACGGGTTCAACGATGCGCCCCGGCCCAACAGCATCTTCTGGAGAGGCAGTCACCGCTCCGGGCATCCCCCGCAGGAAGCAATAGACGTAGCCCCCCAGATGCTGCTCCGGGTCGTAATCCGGCAGCCGCCAACGAAGATGGCGATGCAGAGCCACCAGGTAGAGATGGGCCTGCAGGGGGTAGTGGTGGTGCAACATCTGCTCCTCCATCGCCTCCTGGGAGTAGTGATGCGGACCGCATAGCCCTGGCTCAGCGCCGGTGCGCCGTTCACCGATCCAGTTGCTCTTCCAGTCGAGAACCCACCAGCGTTGGTGCTGGGGGTCCTGGAACACCAGATCGATGGAACCGGTGAGAAACCCACGGCTGTTGATTGAGAGCGATGCCAGGGCCGGGCTGTAGGTGCGGCCAAAACGGGCCTCAGCATCACAACCGAAGGCGGCCACCAGATCGGCCGTGCGCACGTGCTGCACCGGCAGATCAAAACTGAGTTCCGGCAGGCGCTGGTGCGGCCCCAGCCGATCCAGCGACAACGCACCCAGCGGTCCCCCCAGGGGCGTCTGCAACACCTGCTCCAACCCCGTCAACACATCGTTCTGAAGATCTGGATCAAGCCCGGCCCGGCGCAACTCGGCGGCGATCAGCTCGAGCCGTTGGCGGGGTTCAGAGGCCTCCGCCGCAGAGAAGGGGAACTGTTCGAGGATCCGGTGCAGACAGTCCCCGGCCCCGGCCCCGCGCGGGAAGGCCGCCAGCGGCCCCGTCTCGGACCATGCCGGTTCTGCCCTCGCTACCGTCGATTCCACCATCGATTCCACCGTCGATTCCTCAGCGCCGGGATCGCGATCACGACCCTGTTCATGCAGCTGAACGTCGTCGGATGAGGCAATCCAGGCCGAATAACTGGCCCGGCCCCAGCTCCGGTCGATCCGCTTGGGGATGGAACCAAGGGCCAACGGCTCGGCCCGCAGCGGAGACCGCCAACGCTTGCCGCTGGGCAGGCTCTCGACCAGGCCATCGATGCTGATCGGAACCTGTCGCTCCGCCAGGGCTTGGCTCATCCGCTCATCGGTGAGGCTGTCAATCGCATCGCCAGCGGCCTCAGCTCCGAATAACCAGGCGGGCAAGGGGGAATCCTCCTGGCCGTTGGCCCTGGCCCAGATCAGAACCAACTGGGATTGGGCTCGGGTCACCGCCACATAGGCCAGCCGCTCGGCCTCGGCCGCGGCCTCCCGCTTCGCCTGTTGCGCCGCCTGCCAGCCCTCCCCCCAGTGGACATCCACCCGCACCAGGCACTCTGCGGAGCGGGGGTCACGCCAGAGCGGACCGGACACGACGGGGGGGGACTGCCAGAGGTAGGGGCAGATCACCACCGGATATTCCAGACCCTTGCTGCGATGGACGGTGACCACGGCGATGGCGCTGTCGGCCTGATCGCTGTGGGGCTGGCGAGCCTCAGGCACCGGCTGGCTGGGGTGCAACCGCTCCCTCCGCAACCAATCCGCCGCGGTGGCCACATCAAGCCCCTGGCGGTGCATCGCCTCCTGCACCAGCCGCGCCGCCTGCTGCAGATCCCCCAGCATCCGGCCCCGTTCCGACAGCCCCGCCATCTGTTCACCCTTGAGCAGATCAGCCAGCGCCCCGAGCAGGCCCAGCCGCGGCATCGCCTCAGCCAAACCGCGCAACTGCAGCGCCAGCTGATCCAACAGGGCCGGCTCCAAGGCATCGGGCGCGATGGTCATCAGTCCCGAGCAGGCCAGCAGACGCAAGCGAGCGTCATCGCCCGGTTCCGCCAGGGCATCGAGGAACCATTGCAACAACAAGGCAGCCTCACTTTCGAGCACATCCCCCTGGGTCACCAGGCGGGTGGGGAGTCCGCAAACCCCAAGGGCGCGACGCAGGTCTTCCGCCTGTTGATGACGACTCACCAGCACGCAGAGATCTGCAGGGGTGAGGTCGTCCCGTTGCTGCAGCTGCTCCAGCACCATCGCGGCGAGCCGCTGGGGCAGCTCTGCTTCCAGAGCACTGCGGCTGGAGGGCGTCTCAGTGGAAAGCAGCAGCAGTTGCAACGCCGGGGCATCCTGCGGTGGGGTGGCGGAGCTGCGGGGCTGCACCGCAGGCACAGGCAGTTCAGATCGAGGGAGACCCGGAGCCATCAAGCGGTTCAACCCCTCCATTAGAAGTGCCGTTGTGCGGAAGTTGTCGAGCAGGTGATCGATCCGCTCCACCTGATCCCGCGCTGCCATGTAGGTGGCCAGATCACCACCCCGGAAGCGGTAAATCGCCTGCTTGGGATCCCCCACCATCAGCAGGAGGTGGCGTTCACCACCACCGAAGGCCCGCTGCAGCAGACGCCACTGCACGGGGTCTGTGTCCTGAAACTCATCCACCATCACCGCCCGGTAGCGCTGTTGCAGCGGGGCAAGCCAGGCAACGTCGCCATCGCCCGGGTCCATGGCGGCCAACAAACCGCCAAAGGTGATCACCCCGCGGCGGCGACGGCGGCGGTCCAGCTCCTGCAAGCCCCGTTCCAGCAGGTACTGCCAGGTGCGCTCAATCGGTGCATCCCAGAGCGCCGCAACAGCGGCCTGCAGAGCCGGCGTCACCAGGCTGGGGTCGGTCTCACCGCACTTGCGCGCGACCTTGCACCAACTGCCGGGGTGGAAGTACTCCTTCAACGGCTTCTCATGGGCGGCAATCTCCAGCAGTGACGGCACTGCGGTCTGCCCATGCAGCCACTGGTTGATCTGCGCGCAGCGATCACTCTTGGGCTTTGCCGAATAAGGGGTGGTGGTTTCACAGCCCTGGGCTTTCCACTGCTCGGCCGCCTGACGGAACCCGGCATCCAGGGCGGCATGGTCCCGCTGCCAGAGCGGCACGAACTCGTCCCAGAGCTGCGCCAGCCAGTGCTCCAGCTGTGGGGCGAGGGGCTGGTCGAGATCGATCGCCCCATCAACGGCCCTGAACCGCGGCTGCTGTTCGCCATCGAGTTGCGCCAACCCCCTGCGCAGGGTCTGGGGCGAGAGGCCGCGTTGACGCAACGCCTTGAACTGATCCGGCGGCAGGCTGAGCAGTTCCTGTTGCCACAGGTCCTGAACCACCTCGGCCTGGAGCGCGGTGGCGTCGGTGTCCAGCTGAGGCTCCATCGCCGCCGCGTTGCTGAGGGCCAGACGGCGCAGACTGCGGCGGCAGAAGCCGTGGATGGTGGTGATGTCGGCCCGGTCCAGCTGTTCGAGGGCCACCAGCAAGCGCCGAATCCACCGCTGACGCGCCTCCCCTGGTTCGGAACCCGACAGCCACTCCACCAGGACGGGGTCTGGAGCGGTAGCCTCCATCCCCCGCTCCAGCTGCTCAAGGCCCTGCAACGCCAGCTGCAGCCGCTGGCCGATGCGGGAGCGCAGCTCTTCGGCCGCCGCATCGGTGAAGGTCACCACCAACAACGCCTCGAGGGCGTGGTCGGCCTCCGTGATCAGCCGCAGGCAGAGATGCGCCAGAGCAAAGGTTTTACCGGTGCCAGCGCTGGCCTCAAGCAGGCGGACCCCAGGGCCGAGGGGGTAGGTGTTGGCATCGAAGCGCTGGGCCATGGATGGAGTCTGCTCAACTTCGGCCTCAAAACCAGTGTTAACTTCCATTAAGCAGCTGGCGAAAGCTGCGAACTGGACTGGGTGTTGTCACACCCCAGAACAGAAGACGACCTGAGCGAGGGCCTGAAGAACCCTCGCTTTTTTATGGGCTTGTGAACGGATGCAACCCAACCCTTGAGAGAACATGGGCTTGTGCGGGTGCGGGGCCATCAGGCCAACACGTTGGTGAAAGCCACCGGCCTGTTTTGTCCCCCGAACGTCGTCAGAAATTGGCCCAGCTGCTGGTGCGCAAAGCCGCCGCTGTTGAAAGCATCAACCAGGAACATCGGGCCTACTTCTTCCGCCGTCAGGCCGGCGAGCCCATGGTGATTTCCAACGAACGCATGCGCGAAATGCTCGACGAGCTGTTCGACTAACGCAGCTGGGCCAGAAGCGGGCCATACAGCAGCTGACACGCCTCCTGGAATCCGGCCTCATCCATCAATTGCTCCGCAGCGATCTCCGTGCCGAAGCAGAGCTGCATCACCGGGGTGGCCCCTTCGTCCTGCCAGGTCTTGCGGAAGTCCTGCGGCCCCTCCCCCGGTTTGCGCCGGTCTTTGGCCACCATCTGCCAGCCGCTCTTCGGGGGGACCGGCCAGCACCGCTCCAGCCCCTGTTGCGCCAGCCGCACCAGCTGCTGCAGCTGGTGCTTGGCTTCAGCCGTCGGCAACGCCGACCAGCGCAAGTGCACCTCGGCGCCGGCAACCCGAGTGCTGCGGGCCACCACCGCTGAGCCGGCAGCAGGCGCCAATCCCTCAGCGCACAGCAACAGATGCTGCAACCAGCCGCGCATCACCGCCGCGGCCGTGAGCATGCCGGGCTGCACCACCACCTGGGTGTCGCCGGCGTAGAGCAGGGGCATCGGCAGACCGGCGAGCACAGGCACCTCCCGGCGGCAGGGACCAAGCGATGCCAGCTGCCGTTGCAGGGCCTGCCAACGCTGCTGCAGTTCCTCTTGCTCAAGGGCCGCACCAGCCCCCGCCGGCAGCACACCCTGGCCCGCCAGCGACGTCGTCCAATCCGGAGCCGATCCAAGAATGAACTGCTCCTCAAGCTCGTGGTTGAGCAGCAAATAGCGCTGCAGGCCCTCCAACTCGAGCGCCTCAAGATCCTCCACCGCCTCAATGCCTTCTCCAGGCCGCAACCCCCGTGCCTGCAACCAGGCCTTCTGGGGCTGCTGCATCCAAGCCAGCAAGGCTTCAGGGTCCAGGGCCAGGTCGTCTCGGTCACGTCCCTCGGCCTCTACCTCGTCATCGACATCGACATCGTTCAGGTCTTGCTGCCAGAGCGATGCCCAGGCCAGCCCCTGGACCTGATCCGACACCGGAGCACGATCCAGGCAGCGCCGGGCCTCCAGCTGGCGGCGATCACAGCTGAGCGGCGCCTCGGGCCGGAAGTTCTCACGGGAGAGGGGGTTCGCGGCCGGCGTGATCAACAACCCCTCCGTGGAGGCACCGGCCCGTTGCAACTGCTCCTGCAGCACCGCAAGCCACTGCTCCACCGGCGCAGCAGGCGGCTGGGGCTCACCGGTGCGCTCCAGCCGCCCGCACCAGCTGATCAGCAGATGACGGCGTGCCGACATCAAGGCCTCCAGCAGCACGTAGCGGTCCTGGTCGCTGCTGCGGGGATCCCCCAGGCGCCGTTGCTGCTCGAGCAGGTGAAAACCAGGGCGGCGACTCGGGCGCGGAAAGTCAGCGCTGTCGAGGCCCATCAAGACAACCACCTTGTGGGGAATCGCCCGCATCGGCTCAAGGGCACTGATGGTGAGGGCGCCACTGCGGTGACCGAAGCGACCGCTGTCCACTGACAAGGCCTCCTGCAACACCTCCAAGGCCACGGCTGCATCGAGGTCCAGAGGGCAGTCATGGGCCCGCAATCGCCACTCCTCAAGGGCCGCCGCCCAGCTCTGCGACTCATCGGCCCAGGCCCCACCCTCAGCGAACAGCTCCTGCAACAGGGTCTGCAGCAGCTGCACCCAGTCATGGCAAGGCCGGGGCTGCCTAAGGCGATCGAGCATCCGCGCCAAACGGTCCAGCAGCGTCCACCAGCGCACCAGGCGATCGGGATCCAGCTCCTGCTGGAACGGTGCCGCCCCTGCTGGAGCCAGGCCCGGCTCCACCGGCAGCACCAGGCCCAGCAGCCAACGGTCGAGACACCAACGCAGGCTGTGCACCTCGTCTCCGCCACGCTCGCGGGCATCCAAGCCCCAGCGAAAACCGCTGCGTTGCAGCGTCTGGGTGATCAACACCGCCTCCTCCGGCGTGAGTCCCTGCTGGCCCTGCAGGGCCGGATTGGCCAGCAGACGTTCCAGCCCCGTGGCAGTGAGGCGTGTGGCCGCCAGCTCCAGCAACGTGAACATCGCCATCGACAACCCCGGACTGCTCTGCTGACTGCGGTCGGTGAGGCGCCAGGGCAAATCGACACCGATGGCCGCCGTGTCGTTGAACACGGAGCTGAGCAGCGGTGCATAGCGCTCAATCTGCGGCGTCATCACCAGCACATCGCGGGGCGCGAGATCGGGATCGGCCGCCAGCCACTGCAGGATGCGATCACGCACCAGTTGCACCTCCCGCCAAGGTCCCGGCGCCGCTTGAAACAGCAGCGACTGGTCGTCTGAGGAACGCTCCAGTGCGGGAACGCTGTCGGCATCCACCAGCTGCTGCTGAAGCTGATCGAGCAGGGTGGGCTGGCGCTCTTCCGCTGCGGCCATCTGCAGGGAACCTGCAAACAGATCCCCTTCGCGTCGCTCCCCCAGCTGCGCTTCACCGGAGCCCTCCAGCAACTGCTGAAATTCGGCACCCATCCGCCCAAGCACGGCCTCCAGGCGCGGCGCCTCCGCCAACCAGCCCCCATCGGGCGGAACCAGCCAGTCATCCCCCATCGAGGCACGCCGACTGCCGCAGCGCTGCCACAGATCCGGACACGGGGTGAGCAGGTAGATCTCCACCTCCAGCAGACCGGACAAGGCCTGAATCAGATCCACCTGCACCGGTGCCAGGGCACTGATGCCAAACAGCCGCAGCCGCTCCGGCAGCAGGGCTGGATCAACGTCTCCTCGCCGGAGACGATCGACGGCCTCACGCACCTGCAGCCCAAAGGGAGCCCGGGGAAGCCGTTGGGCCAGCAGTCGCCAGAGCACGGGCTGCCAGTCGTCATCGGGCCGCGGCCGTTTCCACTGCTCCAGTTGATCGGGGCGGTAGAGGGCGTAATCGTCCATGGCATCGGCGATGGTGCGTGCCAGCTGCCAACGGTCCCGCGTCAACCCCGAGGCGGTTCCTTCACGCTGGCTAAGCCAGGTCCGTAGCGGCTGGGCGACGGGCTGCTCCAACAGCTCTGGCAGCAGCTCGAGCACAGCCCACACCAGCTGGCCCGCTCGCCAGGGATCGTCCTCCTGCGCGGGGAGATGCAGCACCTGGCGCACCAGCTGCCGCAGGCGACTACCCGGGAAGGGGAAGCGCACCAGGGAACTGATGCCGTTGGCCGTGGCCAGCTGTTCCCCCAACCATCGGCTGGTGGGCCAGGTGTTGACCATCACCTCCACCGTTTGAAGGGGGCCCGGCTGCTGCTCGATCAACTGACGGGAGAGCAAGCGAGCCAGAAATTCAGCCCTGTTGCTTCGATAAACCGTCAGCAAGGGCCAACTCCAGCAAGCACGGCATCGGTTGCAGCTCCTTCAACCTGAACGACCGCATCCGTTTGCGGGCAGTAGGCCGATAAACAACCGCCGTAGACCGCACCGGTGTCGATCAGAACAATCGCGCCAAGGCGTTCCACCTGGGGACGGGGCGTATGGCCCACAACAACCTGGCCAAAACGACCGTCATAGGCCTCCCAGAAGGGATCACGAATGGAGAGGTCCGGTTGACCCGCTGCATCGAACCCGGCATGGGTGGCGCACCAACCGTCACCGCGATAAACGAGCGGGAGCTGTTGCAGGCGCGGCAACCATTGGCGAGCGCTGCTGTCGCCCAACTGGGCATAGGTGGCGTGCTGACTCAAGCCGTCCCTGGATTTCAGGGCATCAATGAGGTCTTGCTCATGGTTCCCGCGCAGCCATGTGGCACGGCCGGCCTGGACCAGATCCCAGACCAGATTCATCGTGGTGGGAATGGCCTCACCACGGTTAATCACATCCCCGCAGAAGACCAGATGGTCGTTCGGCGGCAGGGTGGCGAGGAGTTGGCATAGGGGCTGATGGCAACCATGCACATCTCCAATCACCCAGTGCCGGCGGCTGTGCAGGTACAAAGCAACAACCTGGAGATACGTCAATTCTGATGCTCAGCCAGGCAGTGCCAAGAATCCGGCATGCAGATCAGAACAAACCGAGAAAGCGCTTGCGTTCCTTGGGTTGGCTCGGGTCTGGCTTGGGTTTTTCGGGGGTTTCCCGGCGGTAGCGGGGCTTGGCATCACCAACGGTGACCAGGGGATCGTTGTTCTTGAACCAGATCCAGTCGCGAATCGGCGACGTCTCCGTGAGATCCCGGCGGGTCAGCCCCAACCCCAGCTTGGCCGAAGCCCCCAGCAGGATGTCCACCATCGCGTCCCCGTCGGGACAGGTGGCCAAGGCCTTGTTGGTTTTCTCCGCACCATCGAGGGCCTGCACCAGGAGTGCAATGCGCTGCTTAACGGGAAGGGAACTGGGATTCATCAGACGGCACCGGCAAGGGCATCGGGAATCCCTGCGGACGGTGCTTCAAAGGTCCCCACAACCACAAACTCCAAACGGAGTTTGAGGAAGGTGATGAAGGTGGGATCGGTGGACACCACAGCGGCAGCGGGCTGGGGAATGGTTGCCTTGAGCTCAGCCAGCTCAGGAGAGGAGAGGAAAGCCGGTTGCTTCACCAGCCAGAAATCGATGGTCTTGCCGGTTTCGGCGAAGTTGCGTTGGCGCTCCCGCAGCACTTCCTCCAACGGCTCCTCCACGGTGAGGAAGCGCTCGCTGGCTGCAACGAAGTGATAGGTGGTCATCCGGGCGCCTGTCCGAAAAGGGGATCAAGGCGGGGATTCTGAACCAAGACCTTCATATCCCGCACAGCCTGTTGCAGTCCGACGGCGACAGAGCGGGCCACGATCGTGTGGCCAATGTTGAGTTCTTCCATCCCAGGGATGGCCGCGATGGGCTCAACGTTCTGATACGTAAGGCCATGGCCGGCATTGACCCGCAGACCGAGCTGCCGGGCGATGGCCGTGCCCTCCTGCAAGCGCGCCAGCTCCTGGGGCTGGGTGCTCCAGTCCGCATCGGCATAGCGCCCCGTGTGCAATTCCACCCAGCAGGCCCCCGTGGCTTTGCAGGCCTGGAGTTGGGTGGCCTCCGGATCCACAAACAGGCTCACAGGTATCCCGGCGGCCTGAAGGGTTTGCACCATGGCCCCCAGGGAGGCCTCTTGTCCGGCCACATCCAGGCCACCCTCCGTGGTGACCTCCTCCCGCCGTTCCGGCACCATGGTGACCATGTCGGGCTTGATCCGCAGCGCAATCGCCACCATCTCCTCGGTGGCGGCCATTTCCAGGTTGAGGCGGGAGCGCACGGTCTGGCGCAGCAACTCCACATCCCGATCCTGGATGTGACGCCGGTCTTCCCTCAGATGCACGGTGATCCCATCTGCCCCACCGAGTTCGGCCAGCAGTGCCATCGACACCGGGTCTGGCTCGACGGTCCGCCGCGCTTCACGGATGTTGGCGATGTGGTCGATATTGACGCCGAGGCTGGCCATGACGGGGCAGTCGTTGGCCGGATCTTATGCAGCTTTGCCTGGGGGATTTAGGTTCTCAGGCATCGAATCCGATCAGCCCGTTGCAAGCGGCCCTGGCGACCCGAGAAAACAGCCTGCGTGTCGGCATCGACAGCTTCTGGGCCCCCCTGGCGATGTTCACCACCCAGGATCTGGCGCTGCGCCTTCAATTCCGTGAGCGTCTGGTGCTCAACCCAGAGCATCTCCCCCATCAGGGCCCGGTGCTGCTGGCACCGACGCACCGCGCCCGCTGGGATGCCCTGATGCTGCCGATGGCCGCCGGCCGTCGGGTCAGTGGCCGCGACTGCCGCTTCATGGTGACCACCACCGAAATGCGGGGGCTGCAGGGCTGGTTTCTGCAACGGCTCGGCTGCTTCCCAGTGGACCAGGGACGGCCTTCGATGACCACCCTGCGCCTGGCCATCGACCTGCTGGCCGACGGACAGCAAGTGGTGATGTTCCCCGAAGGCAGGATTCACCGGCAGGACGCGGCGATTGAACTGCGGCCCGGCCTGGTGCGTTTAGCCCAACTAGCCAAGAGCCGCGACGTTTCCGTTCCTGTGGTTCCCGTTGGCTTGGGCTACAGCCAGGCCCCACCGCGGCCCTTCAGCCGGGCAGCGCTCTGTTTCGGAGCACCGCTCAGCGTGCCACCCAAGGGAGATCGCGAAGCGACGCGGCAGTTCAACAGCGAACTCGCTGCGGCGATGCATACGGCTGAACAAGCGGCCCGTGCTGCCGTTGGCCGACCGCTTCAGAGCTTCTAAAGTCCGCCCACGTTTTCTTGCTGATCTCATGGGTTGTCGCGCATTGCTGACGACTGCTGTACTGATGGCAACCCTGGGCGTCACCGCAGCTCCCGGCATCGCCCAAACCTCAGCCGAGAACCGCGTTCTGGCTCAGAGCAAGGGTGGATTCAACCCGGCGTCCGTTCGTTTGATGCTGACTGAGGGCGATGCAGCCGCCAGCCGAGGGGACCTGGCCGAGGCGCGGGCTGATTACGACAAAGCCCGCAAAGCCTCCAATCAGCTCCTGGCCTTCTATCGCGACCTGAGTGGTGCCTTCCGGGGGCTTGATGCTCGGATCCCCCGTGAGATGGACACCAAGGGCCGTGAAGCCCTGGAACTGCTGGCGGAAACCAACCTCCGCCTGGCAGCCCTGTTCCGCCGTCAGAACCAGCCCGAAGTGGCTGTTCCGGTGCTTGTCGAGGTGGTCAAGCTGATGACGCCGGCCAAGCCTCAGGGTCAGAAGGCTTATCAGAGCCTGCTGGAACTGGGCTTCGTTGAAACCGAATTCCGGGGTGCATCGGCTGCCGGCCAATGAGCCGGTCTGTCAGCATCTGAGCCAGTCCTCTTTTGCACAACCGCCGCCATGGTGCAGCCGGATGCCGTTGAAGCCGCGATCCAACAGGTCATTCCCGACGCCAACGTCACCGTTGAAGACCTCACCGGTGGCGGTGATCACCTCCAGGTGACGGTGGTGTCGTCTGCTTTTGCTGGCCTTTCACGCATCCGTCAGCATCAAATGGTGTACGGCGCGCTGCAGCAGGAATTGGCCAGCGAAGCGATTCACGCCCTCGCCCTCAACACCTCAATACCTTCGGACGCTGCGTCCGCTTAACGCCAACTAACGCTCAACGATGGACCCCTCCACCAAAGCTCGCATCGAAACTCTGGTCGCTTCCAGCCCGATCTTCGTGTTCATGAAGGGCTCCAAGCTGATGCCCCAGTGCGGATTCTCAAACAATGTGGTGCAGATCCTGCACTCCCTCGGTGTGGCATTCGAGACATTTGACGTTCTCTCTGATCCAGAGATTCGTCAGGGAATCAAAGAATTTTCCAGCTGGCCCACCATCCCCCAGGTGTACGTGAAAGGGGAATTCATCGGCGGTTCCGACATCCTGATCGAGATGTACAACTCCGGAGAACTTCGCGAAAAGCTGGAAATCGCTCTCGCTAGCTAACTCAATAGCCCTTGGGATGGCGCATATACAAGGTGCTCACATCCCCGTCAGGGCCAATAAAGCTGGAGGGATCCAGGATCCAGCGATCAATCAATTGCTCAAGACGATGCTGAGAGCGGGGATCAAGCGATCCTGACTTCCGCAATGCATGCAAGTAGCCATCGGAGTACAGCCGCAGCTCCGAAGGTGTGTGATATCTCGTCGTCAGCTCCTGACAGGCATCGCAGAGCGATTGGAAATGGCGGATGGCTTCAGGGTCGTCGAGTGATGTCATGAGATACAACAGCAGCCCCTGCTACCAGCCTGCCAGGAATTTCGGCTTAGCGTAGGCGCGCCCGGGCCGATCCAGTGACCTCCACTCCCCACGACCTCACGGCGGAAGCATCTGCAGCCAGCTCTGATCCGGTAGTGATGCCAAGTGCAAGCACCGGTCAGGAACCTTCGAGAGTGTTGGTGGTCGAGCCGCACCCCACCCTGCGCACGGTGCTGGTGCAGCGGCTGCGTCAGGACGGTCATCTCACCGCAGCAGTGGCCAACGCCGCTGAAGCTTTGGACGTTTGTCAGGAACAGTCTCCCGATCTCCTGGTGAGTGCAGAACTACTGGAGCGCAGCTCCGCCCTGCGCTTGGCGGAGCAGCTGCGTTGCCCTGTGATTGTGCTGACCGCACGGGCCGGAGCCGAGCCGGTGGTGGGCCTGCTGGATGACGGTGCAGACGATGTGCTGCGCAAACCCTTTGGCCTCGAGGAACTGGCCGCCCGCTGCCGAACCCTGCTCAAGCGGGGGCACAGCGGCCTGCAAGAGCGGGTCACCGTTGGGCCTCTGGAGGTTCATCTGCTCCTCCGCCATGTGACGCTGCGGGAGCAGCCGGTGGAGCTCAGCCCCCGCGAATTTGCCCTGCTTTGTGCACTCTTGATGCCGCCTGGGCTGGTGCGCAGCCGGCAGGAACTGCTGCGAATGGCTTGGCCTCCCTTCAGCGGTGGCCCCCGTTCGGTGGACACTCAGGTGTTGACCCTGCGCCGCAAGCTGGAGCAGGCCGGTCTGGGCGAGGGCGGTGGAATCACCACCGTACGTCAGCGGGGCTACCGCTTCAGCCTCGACAATCTGCCGGCCAGCTGAATCAAGTGAATTCATTCCAGTCACCGACTGGAATTCTGGGGTCGGGGCCAATCAACGCCAACCCGAAGCACCCTTTGTGCTTAAGCCCCTTGAAGAGACCTTAATTCGTCTTGTGATGACGCAGGGCCTGCTTCAGCTGAGCCTCTTTGGTCGGGACCAGATGGTGCGAGGTCACCCAACCCAATTCACAGAGGTGATTCGCGCAGACCTTGAGCTGAACCGTGCCGCAGGGGAGGTTGGTGAGTTCGGTTGTCATCCGATCGGAACAACTGCATCGATTTCAACGTCTGTGCGACCCATGGCAACGCCAGACATCTGGACAAAATCAAGAGTTGTTTGCAGGAGCGTCTTCATTGCTTGATCAGCGCAGCCGGGTCAACATGGCGCTGTCGACACCCGGGAGCCCCCGCCGTGATCGGATTAACCAGGCTGTATTGCAACCAGGGAGAGAGATTTCTCCTCATCGACGTTGCCTCAGAAGAGGCTCCAACACGAGCCGAAGAGCTGCTCAACGAGGGCTGGGAGATCGAAGCGGCAATACCGGTCTGAAGCGAGACAGCGTTTTACGTCCGGATTGGGAGTGGCTGGTGGGATGACGTCCCTGGAATGGGGGAGCTGCGCTGGTGAACAAATCCCTCAAACGGGGGAGTTGCTCTCAGACAGGAACAGAGATGGTGTGCTCAGAGAGGAGAACAGGATGCTTCCATTGCTCACCATCGCCCACATGCAAGTGGATTGCTGATGCCTGAACGATGGCGTCGGGGAGCCTGATGCCTGCCGAGGGTGTCTCTGAAACAGGCTGAGAGCCATACAAGACCCATCAAGGGAAAGCAGGAGGCGCGGATTGTCGCCATCCATCTCCCGACCAAACCTCACACACTCCACCCCGTCAGCAATGGCGGAGTTTTCTGTTGAAAGAAACAGCTCTGGTCAGCCTGGATAACCCGCCGGCAAACTAATCCAGCCCTGGGCCAGCGCCAGAGACGTGACCAGTTCGCCGGCGATCATGAGCACGGCCAATCCAGCCAAGAGCTGATACGTCCAGGGCGGGGTCAGACGCCCGATGCCCTTTGTCGACACAGGGGTGTTGGCGGCCAGCAGCTCCAGGAATCGATCGAAGCGCTCAATGCGTTGCGGCAGGAGCTGGTGGCGCAGATCGACTGCCTTCACGTAATACACCGTTCCCCCCTGACTGGTGCCAACGGGAACCAGGGCCCGAATGTCCTGCCAACGCATGGACCAGCCGCGCCGCAGCAACCAGCGGATCCAGGCGGGGTAACGCACCTGAATGCCTTCGGCATCGGTCTCCACCCGTTCACTCAACAGACCGATAACCAACACCAAGCCCAGCAGCAGCCCTGCCACCATCAGCCAGCGCGACTCGGCAGGGGCCAGCAATGGCAAGGGCAGCACCAAGGCCCCATACAGGCTGAGCAGGGTGAAGCGGATCAGGGGCGATAACCCGAAACGTTCGATGCCGTTCATCGGTCATCTGGAGAACCGGGCAGCGGTTCAATCAGTTCAGACGGTTGGTAGGTGCCACCGAACACCTCCTGTTCACGCCCCTTCCAGAACTGACCGAGCCGCATCAGATCGGCATGGGCCTCCTGCACCTTCTCGAGGTAGAGCTGAGGATCCATCGAGTCCTTTGCTTCCTTGAGCTTCTTGAGCCGCAGCATCTGCAGATTCCAGGGCTTGGTCAGCTCGCCCCTCTGCTCGAGGTAGCGGGCCAGATCGTCCGACGACGGCTGAAACTCAGGCGGCATCCCAACTCCTATGGACGGTCACGCTAGGAAGAAGATCAGGCCGGCAGCGCCCAGGGATTGAGGCCCAGGTCGGCCCCAACCCGATGAGCACAGGCAAACCCACTGAAGGCCACAGCGTTGAGGCCCTGGCCGGGGAAACAGGAATCACCCACGCAATAGAGGTTTTTCAGGCCCGTACGGTTGAACGGCATCGGCAGCAGTCCCGGCAATTGCATCGCCGGAATCGGGCCGTAGCTGCCCTGAAAGCGACCCAGAAAACGCCGGTGACTGCGGGGCGTGCCGATTTCCTTGTGGGTGATGGCATCGGCGAGGCCGGGAAGGATCGCCTCCAGGCGCTGGATCAACCGTGCAGCATCCGCCTCCTTTTTCTCGCGGTACTGGCTGGGGGTCAGTCCCTGCCAGGCCTCCATCGATGAGGGCGTGAAGGTGTGAACGATGTGATGCCCGGCCGGTGCCAGATCCGGATCCAGCAGCGAGGGCATCGACACGAAGATCACCCCCTGCTCGTCCTCCATCCGGTTCCAGTCTTCGAGCAGAAGGTGATGGCAGTGGGTGCCGGCCGGAATCAGGTCAGCCCGAACCCCCAGATGCAGCGAAAGGAACGAAGGGGAAGGCACATAACGCTTGCGCCAGAACTGCTCTTTGCCCGGCGTGTGGGCGGCATCCACCAGGGCCTGGCCGGAGCGGCGCTGCTCATCACCCGCATCCGAGAAGGTATCCCAGCGAGTTGCATTGGAGATCACACGCTTGGCGCGGATGACCTCGCCATCGGCCAGCTTCACGCCAACCGCCTGATCCTTCTCGATCAACACCTCGGTGACTCGGGCCTTGTAGCGAATGGCGCCGCCGTGACGTTCCAATCCCTTCACCAGCTTTTCGGCGATCACGCCGACGCCTCCCTTGGGGTAGTTGATCCCGCCCGCATGCCGATCGGAAAACACCATGCCGGCATTGATCATTGGCGTGCGATCCGCCGGCATCACCGACCAGCAGAAGCACTCGATGTCGATGAACTTGAGCAGCTGCTCATCCTTGATGTGTTCGCGGGCCACCGCACCGACGTTGCACGGCAGCCAGCGGGCCAGCCCCAGACAGGCCAGTGGTGCCTTGAAGAACACCTTGGTGAGGTAGGCCGGATCCTCCAGCGAGAGAAGCGGCATGGCATCGAGGCAATTGAACACCTGCCAGCAGGTGTCGTAGAAGCGGCGGATCCCCTTCGCCTCATGGGGAAACCACGCCGTGAGATCGGCGATGAACTGCTCGTAGTCGCGATCCACAGCGATGCGCAGCCCACCGGGCATGTGGTACTCGAGCTGGGCGGGGTCGGGGATGGTGTCGCAGTGCTCCCCCACATCGGCGAGGGCCCGGGTGAGCAGGTTGGTGAAACCCTTCTTGCCAAAGCCGAAGATCATCGAGGCCCCCACATCGAAGGTGTAGCCCTCGCGTTTGAAGGCACCACCACTGCCGCCGGGGATCAGATACCGCTCCAAAACGAGGGTCTTGGCTCCCTTGGCCGCCAACTGACTGGCGGTGACCAAACCACCGATGCCGGAACCGATCACAACGGCATCCCACTGCTGGTTCTCGCTCATGGCATCGCTTCTTTGGGGGTGACGCTAAGGGGCCGTCTGCGGCCTTGGATCCTGGCGGTGAATCGGCGGCATCACCGTGAGGATCACCTCAGAGCGCACCGGACGTCCGAGTTCGGCACTGCAGCGGGCATCGATGTGATAGCGCAACCCATCAATCACCCGACTTTCCTGGGGCTGCAGCGGATTGATGTAAACCACGACAAAGGCCGTGCGGCCGAGCTGCTGCACCGTGAAATCCATCATCTGCAGCTGAAGCCCCACCAGCTCCTGCATCAACACCATGCGGGTGCGCTGGAGCACATCCGGGTCAGCAGCACAGCCCGCGGCCTGGGCCATGGCATCCCGCAGCGCCGCCAGCGGTTCGCGCAGCAAGGCCAGGCTCACCGCCAGCACCAGCAGGGCATCGGTGATCGGCGCAAGGACAGACAACGGCGTTGCCAAGAGCAGCGGCGACGCCAGCAAGGCCAGACCCGTGGCCAGGGTGATCACGGCATCGATCCGGGCATTGCGGGCCTCTGTGAGCAGCAGCAGCGACACACGACCCGTGCGGCGCCAATCCCGGCGGTGCCGCCAGGCCAGCAATCCACACAGTGCCGTCAGCAAAGCGGTGTAGAGCGCCACCGGCTCCAGATACAGCGGCGCAATGCTGTTCCCCCGCCACCAATCGATCAAGGTGGAGCAGGAGCTGCCGACGCCAAAGCCGATCACCCCGAGCAGCACCAGGGAGCGAAACAGCACATACAGGGCTTCCTGGCCTTCGTAGCCGTAGGGCCAGGCTCGATCCGGTGGCCGCACCACGTTGCGGCTGATGCGACTGGCAATCAAGGACGACCCCACCAACACAGCGGAATAAAGGCCGTCCAACAGCAGGGCCGAGGATCCGGTGAGCACATGGGCGGAAAACCCAGCCAGGGCCATCACTGCGTTGGCTCCAACACCGAAGCGCAGGGAGCGCTGTTCTATCCGGCGAGCCTCCGCAGGGGTTGTCATGCCGTCACGGTCTGGGGTTGGAGGGCCCGCATCGGCTCCAAGTCCTGCAGGGCACGATCGCGGTAGGCGCCATAGCGCGCTCGCTTGTCGCGAATGCGTTCCGGCAGCTCCGGCAACAAACCGAAGTTGGGGGGCATCGGCTGGAACTTGGCCGTTGGTGCCTCGCTGACGAAATGGGTGAGGGCTCCACTCATGCAGGTGGCCGGCAAATCAATGGGCTCCAGGCCCAGGGCCAGCCGGGCCGCATTGGTGCCGGCCAACCAGCCACCGGCCACAGCGGCGGCATAGCCCTCGGTGCCGGTGATCTGGCCTGCCGCCAGGAGGTTGGGGCGCTGGCGGAACTGCAGGGTGGGCTGCAGCAGCTGCGGCGACTCCAGGAAGGTGTTGCGGTGCATCACCCCGAAGCGCACGAATTCCGCCTGGCCCAGCCCGGGGATCATCTGCAGAACTCGCTTCTGCTCACCCCATTTGAGATTCGTCTGGAAACCCACCAGATTCCAGAGGCGCCCGTCCTTGTCTTCCTGCCGTAGCTGCACCACCGCGTAGGCGCGCTTGGCGCGGCGCACATCGCGATCGTTCACATCGCCCCAACGGGGATCCCAGAGCCCGATCGGCTTCAGGGGGCCATAACGCATGGTGTCTTCACCACGACGCGCCAACTCCTCAATCGGCAGGCAGCCTTCAAAGAAGGTGGCGTCGTTCTTGTCGAAGTCTTTGAGTTCCGCCTGTTCCGCCTCCAGCAGGGCCTGGCGGAACGCCAGGTACTGCTCCTTGTCCATCGGACAGTTGATGTAGTCGGCATCCCCCTTGTCGTAGCGGCTGGCGCGGAAGGCCACCGACAGATCGATGCTGTCCCCATGCACGATCGGACTGGCCGCATCAAAGAAGTGGCAGTCGGAACGGCCGGTGAACTGGCGCAGATCCTCCGCCAACGGTTCACTCGTGAGCGGCCCCGTCGCCAGAACGGTGATCGCATCCTCCGGCGGTAGAGCCTGCTGCTCACGCCGTTCAATCGTGACCAGAGGATGCTTGTCGAAAGCTTCCGTGAGGGCAGCGCTGTAGCGACCGCGATCCACGGCCAAGGCTCCGCCAGCCGGCACGGCATGGGTGTCGGCCGTGCCGATCACCAAAGAGCCAAGCCTGCGCAGTTCCTCCTGCAGCAAACCTGCGGCACGGTCGCTGCTCAGAGCGCCAAAGCTGTTGCTGCACACCAATTCAGCGAAATCACTGCTGTGGTGCGCAGGGGAGCGTCGAATCGGACGCATCTCCACCAGAGTGACCGCAACTCCTGCTCGGGCGATCTGCCAGGCCGCCTCAGTACCGGCCAGACCGGCACCAAGAACGGTGACATGGGGAGATTGAGACAACCGGCTGCATCAAGCAGCCTTCAGCCTACGAAGCTCGCTTGCCTTGATCAGGCGCGGCTGCGCTTGAGCATCAGCTGCAGCTGACCCACAGCCGCACGGCCGATGTTGAAAGCAGCCCAGCTGACGGCGGCCAGGATCGGTGCAACCACCAGGAACAGGCGGGCATCGATACCCAGAACCTGGCCCGTGGTGATCACGCTGAAGGCCGAGTAACCGACGATCACCAGGATGAGGACCAGACCGATGGCAACTCGGACCATTCTTGAAAACGGAAATCTGTGTCGCCGATCTTACGGACTTCTCCGTTGATCCCACGACCTTCCTTGAAAGCTGATCGAATTCGCAGCAATCAGAGGAGTGCGTTCAAGGCCTGATCTGCGCGTGGGATGCCGCCAATTGCGCGTAACGCCGGGCATGGCAGCGCTGTTCATCAATCGCCTCAGGCGACAACTCCCGCTTCACCGCCGCTGGCGCACCCATCACCAGGGTTCCGGGAGGCACATCCCTGGTGACAACAGAACCAGCAGCCACCAGGGCGCCTGCACCGACGGTGACGCCATTGAGAACGATGGCCCCAATGCCCACCAGGCATCCATCCTCGAGCGTGGCGCCGTGGATGACGGCCCTATGCCCCACGGTGACGTCAGCACCGAGGCGAACCGGCTGTCCCGGATCGCCATGGAGCACGGCACCGTCTTGAACATTGCTGCCCGCTCCGATGCTGATCTGCTCGAGATCTCCGCGCGCAACGGCCGTGGGCCAGAGGCTGCTGGCCGCTGCCATCTGCACATCGCCAATCACAACGGCGGATTCAGCAACCCAGGCGTTGGCATCGATCTGGGGATCGGGCCAGGGCTTGGAGCCAGTCATGGCCATGGTTCAGCAGCCACCAGTCTCCCCGGCGACCTGAGTGATAACCTCATTTGGTGCCGAAATGGCATGTCCAAGCGGGCACGGGTCGCTAGCTCAGCGGTAGAGCATCCGGCTTTTAACCGGCTGGTCCTGAGTTCGAATCTCAGGCGACCCATATCCACGATTTGATGTCGTCTCGTGACTCAACCGAGCCGACGGCCGAGCGGCTGTTAGAAAGCCGTGAATCTCTGATCAGGCCAACAGTTCAGATGGCGTATTTCGCATTCTTTGGCGTCACGATTCTTCTGGCTTTGCTGGGTGGTTTGTTTTCCCGAGTGGCCGCAGAACGCTATTGGATGTGATCAGCGGAAGAGGCTTCAGCGAACGTGGCTGAGGTTGATCTCGCCGTTATCGGTGCAGGACTGGCTGGCTGCAGCCTGATTGGCCGGCTCCAGCAGCTGGGATCTGACCTCAACATCGCTTTGATCGAGGCCGGCCGGGGGCCAGGTGGACGCACGGCCACCCGCAGGAGACGCGACCAGAGTGGCTGGCTGCTCAACCATGGAGCACCGGGGTTCAACCTCAGTGAATCCATGCCCTCAGCCATGGATTCACTGCTGAAGCCATTGCGGGCAGCGGGTGTGCTTCAGCGGGACGAGCGAGCTGTGCTTTCGCTCGATGTCGAAGCCGGTTTGTCGCCTGCCACCAGCCCAAACGCCTGTCCAAATGGTGGCTGGTGGCATGGTGTTCCCAGCATGGCCAGCATCTGCGAGGCGCTTCTCGATACGGCTGGCACCGCGCAACTGAGCCGCCAATTCGAAACCCGTGTGCGCTGGTTGGAGCACCGCAAGAACCATTGGCTGCTGGAGAACGAGGATCGAACCTGGAGCCTCAGGGCCAAGCGCCTTGTGCTCAGTGGAACCCTGCTAGCGCATCCACGCTCACTGAAGATGCTGGCCTGGAATGACGTACCCCTGCGCACAGCCGTTGCAGAAGGCGTGGATAACGACCTCGACAAGGCATTGAGCCTGCTGCAACACGGCCAAGCCGAAGTGCGCTGGAACCTGATGGTGGATCTGGGCGTGCTCGCGCTCAACGCTGAGGAGCTGCCCGCTCAGATCTGGTTGGACGACGCCGCCAAGGCGCGCTGGAGGGTGGAACGCCTCGTGCTGCAGCCGCAAAGCGATGGACGCTGGGGGCTTGTGGTGCATGGCTTGGATGCCGGGGAAGCAATCACGCCCGAAAGCCAGGCGCACCTACTGGCTCAGGAGCAACAGCGCCTGGTGGAGCTGTTGCCCGAACTGCTGCAAGCCCTGCCGGTTGTTTCAGCTGCGTTGAACCAGGCGACGCCGTTGGGTGTGATGCGCTGGGGCGCCTCACGGCCCCTCAACAACCCCTTGCCACAAGAACTGCAGTGGTGCCCCACCAGTGCAGTGGGGTTCTGTGGCGACTGGATCGCAGGGACTGGCTTCGGTAGAGCAGAGGGAGCGATCAGCAGCGGCGTCAACCTGGCTGAACAGCTGCACGCTGACCGCTAATCTCTGTGTGCGCCGGGGAGTGGCGCAGTTTGGTAGCGCGCTTGCTTTGGGAGCAAGATGCCGCAGGTTCGAATCCTGTCTCCCCGATGCGATCAAAAGCCAGTCCCCAGCTGGTGTTTAAACCGTCCCGCAAGGGGCGGTTTTTTTATTGCTCTCTCTGCTCAAGCAAGCTGCTTGAACGGGCTTCTCACTACGCGGTGGCGCCAGAAATCCCAAAGTCACCAACCTCGTCCAGGTCGCAGACGTGGACAACGGCCCTATCAACTGACTCAACGCTGACCTGGCCACCCATATCGCGCCAAGGGCCTGAATTGAAATTGCGCCTGTTAAGCCATCCAAGGATTTGTAACAAGCTGAACTCTTTGTCTCAATTCGCCTAGTCAGGACTCATCTTGTTGTCTATTTGTTGGATGAGCGGAGATCAAGAGCATGAAAGGAACTAAGACCAGACTCACCACCGCTCCAGAGGGCTTCGAGTACTACAGGGTTTGCGACCAAGAAGGGGTCTGCCAAGTCGTCAGAGGCATGTGGGCAGCACAGCACCTCACAGAAGACATACGTGAACTGAGCGCTACTAAGACGAAGTATTCAGACGATTGGGTTTAGGACTCAGAACGACAACCCGCTTCCCCCATACAAGGGCGATGGCATACGCCAAAAAAGGGGAGATTGAACAAATCGAAGAGCACTGGCAGCTCTGAAGACCACCGAGGAAAAGCCCTGAACGAATCAACAGGACTTTGATCTTCGTGATGAAGAGATCCTGCTGCCGTCACGCGCCGGAGTTTTTTCTTGCCCATACCAGCAATGAAACCCGCGTCGTTGGTGGCTCAGATGATCTCTTTACGGCCAGCCTTGATCTTGGCTTTGGCAGATACAAGACCAAAAATCAGCAGGATCAGAAGGCCGGCATTCACGCCAACGAAAAACATTGTGTCCATAACTTCAAGATGGCTTTGCTCGTCATAAGGAAAGCGAACAAAACAGCCCATCGGTCAAAAGACTCATTGAGCTCCGAAGAAAGAAGAAATCTTGAGCTGATCTTGGGAAATCTGGCGAGACCAACTACAACTGCCAATCGCCATCGCCATCGCCATCAGTGCAGTCCTTCCCCTGCAACTCTTGCAAACGCGCCAAGAGCTCTGGATCACCAACAATCTGCCGTCGGCATCCGTCTTCACCCATGTAGGTCAGATGCCCATCGGCATCGATGACCAGCGCGGTCATGGGGGTAACTGGAGACGTCTCGTCGATGGCGATGCGCTCCTTCTTCAGATCCACCCAGTCTGCGTCCTCTAAGCGCACAAGCCCAAAGCCATGAACAAACCAGACAGTGGTGGCAGCCACCTGGGCAGCGTTCCTCTATGAAGGGTGCGATGGACTGGCACCTTTCCAAACGCGTGACTGAACAACAAGGCAAAGACAGGGCCTACTGGATTGATGAGATCGCCTTCCTGGAGGCACGCTTGAACGGCAGTCAGGGTGACATCGACAGCGAAGACCGAGCGGCCTGCGAGGAAGCCCTAAAAGCAGCGAAAGCGAACTTGGCTGCCTCTCGGTGAACCCGGGGCTGACGTAGGCCCGAGCCACAACTAGGGTTTGAAGGTGAGAGGGAGACCTCTTCGGGCGTGGTTGCTTGATTTGGTGGGTGGTGTCACGACCTACTGCCTCTCTCACACCTCTTGATCAAGGCTGATTGGTCACAGCTGAACCACGCCCCTCTCCTTGGCATAACTCTTGTAGTGATTGGGAAATTCATCGGCAAGCCGAGCAAGTACATCACTTGAAGAGCCCATTTGCTCGTTCACTTCATCAAAAACCGATGCAAAACAGCTCTCACACCTGATTTCAAGACAAAGCTCATCCCAGCTCGTGCCTTGTTTGTTGAAACTGGCCACAAGCTCTTTAAAGGTCACGAGAAACAGAGTGTTCTATTGCGAACAAGCTTAGAGACAATGACAACAACCAAGTTGATGCCGAATGAAATCAGGATTGGCATAGCCTGATGGCACATGGCTTTGATGAATCAACATTCAAGGGATGAAACGATTGCTGCAGCTGCTTCGGCGATGGACTGGCCAACGGGAGAAACCCCCATTGCATACACCCGAAGAATTGGAGTGTTTTAAAACAGATGCGATCGACAATCGCGGCAAGCACTACTGATGCAGGGGGCAACTGAACTGGCACTACTGGCCCTGGCGTTTGTCGGGCTTCAGCTCTGGTGGCTCAGCAAGGTCTTTTTGAACCGACCCCGGCAGCCAAGGGCACTGGGCAACCCCATGAGGGCGAATTCGCTTCAAAACGAGCGAACTGCCCTGCAAAAGATCTTTGATCAATCCTGAGAACCGCCAAACCTTGGGATCGAACTAGGGACAAACACCGATGCCTGATGCGATCTGAACAATCAGCGTGGTGCATCAGCAACAACAGCCATGGCACTGATTTGTTGTGCGCACTGTGGTCACATGCACTCGAGCCTGAGAGGGGACTGCCCCCAGTGCCATTTACAGAGACGCCTATGGTCTCCCCAGGCGTTGTCAGAAAGGATCAAACCAACGCCGATCAACACCAAGGAGTGACCACCATGGCCTTTGAAGCCCCCCCCCAGCAGAGGGACGTCAGTGCATCAGCTGCGGTGACATCAAACCTCTGAATTTCTTTGGCTTGGATCAACAGGGGTGCCGGAACTGTGAATCAAGTCGACGCCAACAGGGCATCAAACAAAACGCCAATGATTCCGTCGAGGAGGCTTGAATCAAACCGAGCCTCAATGAGCATATGCACCAATGTTCAATTGATATCCATGGGCTATCACATGGGCAGCATTGCAAAGAGGTATCATGGGCAAGGTTCTTTCAGCAGCAAAGTGGTCATTCGAACTACTTGGCCAACGCATCACTGCACTTCGTCTTAAAAAGAGCTTTTCAGAATCAAGGATTTACAGCGACTGGGCTTATGACGAATCACAGATGAAAGAGGCCGATTTTGGCAAGCGTGAGCAGAAATCTCATCTCGAATACGATTGCTGAAGCCACAAGCTGATTCATCAGAACCAAAAACAGCGGCTTAACAGGCATCCAACTAAAGCCTTGAATGGCGAACTGACCAGCCTGAGAGAAAGGTTGGCAATTTGCGTCCAAGTCTCCTAGAACGCTGTTCAGCATCATTGTTGTAATGGCCTTGATTCCCCGCTGGCAGTTCATGACTGACAGCAGCAAAGCCATGGTGAAGCGATCTGCGATCACACTTGTGGTCGTCCTGATTGGATTAACACTGCTGCGCGCAATCTTTCCCTGGATCCTGCTTGGCCTTGCCCTTTATGGTGCTTGGTGCCTGTTGAACCGGAAATGATCGATGAGCGATGACTCAACCCAAGCCAGACGCACGCTCTATCTCTGGGCCCTTGGCCTCAACGTTGTCGCTTGGGGCGGATACCTCGTTCTAACCAAAGTGATGGGTATCGATTTTGAATCGATTCGGCAAGCCAGATTGGCTGGCTAGGACTAACTTTCTTGATCAAAGACTCTGCCCTGAACAATGGCGTTAAACGGTAGAAGACAATTCGTGCAGTAAAACAACGCAAGGCATAAAGGTGCAGATGCACAGCTGACCTGATCCAGCCTCAGCAGACTTGATCCTCAGGGCACCAAGGGTATAAATCGTTCGGTGCAGACAAAAAAACCGCTCCATCCCTGGAGCGGCTCAATAGCCAAGGCAATCCCCATCACCCGGCGATCTGCACCAATCTTTGATGCAATGGAAAAATAATACCCACCAAACACCAGATGTAGTGGACGTCAACACTGACTTAAGACTCTGGCGAACATGCGTGAAGTGGCCAGATAACCCAACAGCACCACTGCATCCAGTGCAAGGGAGCCCGCCTTGAGGAGACACTAAATCTGGAGCAGGAGGTCCAAACCCCTCGGAATTGTGATGCTTCATGCTGAAGACATCCTTAAGGGAGAAGCCATGATTTCTGGCCCATCCTGCCCATTGCGGTTGGGAGTTCTCGATAGTCCCGACTATTGGACTGATGACGCACTGATGTCTGCAGTACGTCCATTGAATCCAGAGGAACTTCACCACCTGGCCGTTGGATCCCAACAACGAAAGAATCAACAACGCGGTGTTCGCACCACCCGTTCATTCAATTCCGGCGGCTGAACGCAGCCAGGAGTTGATGAATCGGCTCGACAAGCTTGTCGACCCAGGTGCCTGAGCGCCGACCAGCAGGCCGCTGCAATGCCGAGGCATGCAGCATTGGCCCATTGGAGCCATACCCCTCAAAGGCAATCAAAGCGTCTTGAGCTCCCTGCAGCTCCTGGTCGATTCGACGGGAGGAGAAGCGACTGTGGGCTCGGTTTCGCGACGTTGACATGACTGGAGCGGTTGCACCTACATCCGGTCTGGCTACGGACCGAGCTGCTTGGCAGCAATTGGTGATGCTTCTTAGGGAGCCGAAGCACCACCCATTTACAAACCGTTACAAGGGGGCTTAATATTTCGCAACCTACTTACGTGCAATGGCTTCTTCAACTCCCAACGACGATTGGTTCCAAAGCGCCGCAGCAGCTCAAATCCGCAGTGAGCGTTTCGAACGGGCAGAGCTCCTCAATGGCCGCGCCGCCATGATCGGCTTTGTGGTGGGCGTGCTGACGGAAGCTCTGACGGGGCACGGGATCGTGAGCCAGATCACCTTTGGCGTGTTCGGCTGCAACTGAATCGATCAGGCCAATGGGGCAGAACGTGCCATTGAAATCACGCGTTCCTCATTCCTCACCCCATTGGCCGTCGCCAAGCTCTGACAGATCCCATTTTTTGGGTTTAAACGCTTGATATTGCAGGCGTTTTGCGATAAAAGGTTATGAATCGGTTATGAAGAGATGAAGACAAGTACCGCCCATTCACGCCTCGAGTCCCTCCAGCTCGCCGCTGAAGAGTGCCTGACCCGCGATGAAGCTCAGAAGATCCTGAGGAAGGCAGACAAGGCCCACGCCAAGCTCGAGTCGTCCGCAGCCCCCTTCCACCGCCCCAAGAACTGACAGGCACCTCAAGCCAGCAGCAGACGAAGAAATAAACACTCTTACTAATCAACTGGAGTGTGCCCATCCACTCCAACCCCCATCAAGTCAACGCGGGATGGCTTGAAGCCTCTGGAACGGATCTCTTCCCCTATCCCATGTCGAGCAGATAGTGCATGACAGCAACCCGATGGGACACAGCAATGCCCTTGGGGGAGTCGGGACCGATCAACGCCTCGGGAACACGATGAATACGCGTGAGAGGTTTGATCTCGTAGGCCGTTCCCTCGGGAGCACCGTTACCGCGACTGCGGTCCCAAATGCCACTGGCGTCACCCTTGTCATGCCCGGCCACCTGCGAGAGGTGCGCATAGAAGTTGGGCCCCATGCGACAGACCACGATGGCCAGACAGGCATCGAAATCGTCAGACGAAAGCACATTGATCCAATCACGGACAGCACTCTCGTCAACCCCGAGAACCATGTCCTCGAGAGCTGTTTCACCCGTCAATTGCGAGCAACGAATGGTGACCGCGTCGTGTTGGCTCACTTTCTGCGGGTGAGATCACCGAAATCATCATCGTTGGGCTGCAGAAATTGCCAAACGACAGGAACGGTGAGGGCGACCGTCAGGCCAATGGTGACCCAGATCGCTGTCGTGTAGTCACCCATGTCATGTCCCCATTTTTGCGGACCTTAACCAGTCCGGGCCGAAGCAGCAGCGAAAACGCCAGTCACACCTGGACACGCCCTCACCACAACCTGGCCATCCTTCACATGGCCGATGCCAAGACACTTCATTCGGGGAACGAGACACCCCGCACACACGGACCAAGACCCCTTTATGAGTCCAGCGCACCTCATCATGGGATAATTAAGCAATCCTTAAGGGCTGCCGGATGGGTCACATCGCTAAGCAGCTCAGCGCGCAGGAGATCAAGCAGGGCTACGCCTTGCTCAACCTGATGGAACATCTCGACCGCGAGATGGATCTGCTCAATCAGCAGCGCATCCGCGTTGGGCCAACAACCCAGGAAGGACAGCGACTCACCCAGATCAAGCAGAGCCATCTGCGCAAACTGCAGAGCTGCATCAGCGAACTGAACACCAGTGGCTTTAACGACTGGTTGCTGCACCAACAGCCTGCCTGACCTTTGAATGGGGCTGAGCCATCCCGGGTGAGACAACCCCTTGCCGCTTCCGGTCATTTACCACCCGCATTACTCCGCGCCGCTGCCGAGCACCCATCGCTTTCCGATGGCGAAATTCCGGCTGCTATATCAACTCCTGCTGGAGCAGGGAGTCGTTCAGGCCGACGAGGTGCATCGGCCCTTGAGCATCGCCCGCAGAGATCTGGAAAGCATCCATCCCCGCGAATATCACGAAGCCTTCAGCCGTGATCACCTGACCCGACCGGAGCAACGTCGCATCGGGCTTCCGGCCACGCGGCCTTTGGTGCAGCGCACCTGGCTTGCCGTGGGCGGCACCCTGTTGACGGCACGACTAGCTCTCCAGCGGGGCTTGGCCTCTCATCTGGCGGGCGGGACCCACCACGCCCACCCCGGCTTCGGGAGTGGCTTCTGCATCTTCAACGACTGTGCTGTCGCCGCTCGGGTGTTGCTGGGAACAGGGGAGGTGCGGCGAATTCTGATCGTGGATCTCGATGTGCATCAAGGGGATGGTTCAGCGGCCTGCTTTCAAGACGACCCCAGGGTGACCACCCTTTCGGTGCACGCCGCCAGCAATTTCCCCTTGCGCAAAGTGGACGGGGATATCGACATCCCCCTCGCCGACGGCACCAACGACGACGACTATCTCGCTGCCATTGCCGACCGGTTGCCCGATGCCTTGGACACCATCGCCCCGGACTTGGTGCTCTACAACGCGGGCGTCGACCCCCATCGCGATGATCGGCTCGGCCGCCTCGCCCTCAGCGATGCGGGATTAAACATGCGCGATCGACTCGTGCTCGATGCCTGTCTTCGCCGCAGTATTCCAACGGCAACGGTGATCGGCGGGGGCTACGACGCCCTCGCTCCCCTGGTGCAGCGCCACGCCATCGTGGTGCGTGCTGCTGCCGAGCAGGCTCGCTTGTTCAACCTTCCATGACTGAGGGAATCTCGGGGGCCATCACTGAGCCCATCACTGGGGCCATCCCCCCTTGGAGACCTCTGCTGCGCGCGGCCATGCAGCGGGAGGGACGCTCCGTTGCCGCCCGCTGGGTGCAACTGGCCACAACAGGACGCGATGGCGCACCCCGGGTGCGAACCCTCGTGTTCCGCGGCTGGGCCGGTGCAGACCAGCTCGAACTGTTCAGCGATCAGCGCAGCGAGAAGGTGACGGAACTCGCCAACGATGGAGCCGCTGAACTGTGCTGGTTGTTCCCCAAAGCTCGCCAGCAGTACCGCCTGCGGGGAAAGGTGACGTTGATCACAGCCACCGAACAACCTGAGCTCTGCCAGCAGCGCTGGCAAAAGCTCTCCGACACAGGACGAGCCGTCTGGGGCTGGCCCACCCCGGCGGATCCGCTGGACTCCACCGCGGCCTTCCCCGATCAACTGGCTGAAACTTCACCGCTACCTGAGCATTTTGTGGTGCTGAGGCTGCAGGTGATCAGCGTTGAGCGGCTCAACCTCGGCCCCCATCCCCATCAACGCACGCGTTGGAACGCGGACACGCTCTGGCAAGAGCAACCGCTGAACCCCTGATCACCACCATCGCTCAACGCGACCAACCGACGGACGGCCCGGTTCACTGGGCACCGTCACCACCGACAGCCGCTGCAGGTCTCGGCGGTAATCAAAGCGGCAGAAGCCAACGCCCGTTCCGGAACAGGCCGAAAGGCTCTCGAGCGCCACAGAGGCCCAGCGCCGTTCCTGAGGCGTTGGCTTTTTTTCAGGCGCGGGACGCCAGCCATCGGCAATCAGGTGGCGATTCGCCTCGAGGATGGTTTGCCTGGCGCTGAGCTGCGGCTCAGGTCTGGCCAAGGCAGACCCGCCCACCAACCAGGGCAGCAACAGCGACAAGACAACACAACGGGCCATGGAGAGGCTCATCCCTCTCTGACCTAGCCATGGATCGAGGCGCTGGCCACAGGGTCAGCCTGCGGTGAGCTGAGCGAGGGGCTGGATGCTGATGGCGATCACCACACTCACCACAACGCCAACGGCGGCTTTCCAGAGATCCGTGCCGATGACCTTGGCCAGACTTCCCCCCTCCCGGTTGGTGAACGGCAGATCTGATGTGTGTTGCTTGATCCGCAAGGCCAACTCACGGCCGCCGATCAGCCCCAGAAACACCCAAGTGGTGCTGAGGGGGAAGCTGGAGAGGAAGGCCTCGTAGAGCAGACAAAGACCGAACAACAGATCAATCAGCGTGGCCGAACGCAAATCGGAGCTATTGGTCTTGGTGCGGAGCACGGCCTGGATCGGCCCTCCCCCGGTGGCCACCAGAACACAGAGGCCCACGCAGAGCACCAGCGTGCAGATGAGCATCGGAACGAGGTCCAACTGGCGCGGCAGGAACACAAAAATATTGGCCAGGTCCTGCACCAGCCACATGCACCAGAGAAAGCCGGTGGAGAACCACTGCAGGCCGTACCAGACCTTGCTGGGGTCTTTGCCTTCCTGGGAACGACAGAACACCCAGCGCTCCAGCGACCACAACCCCAGGCCATAGGCCGCCAGACCCACGCCGAAGGCGAGGCCATACCCCGTCAGCGAGCTGCTGAGCAGTGTGCCGATGTTGGCCGGCATGAACGATGACAACACCAGAAACGAGGTGCTCACCGGTGCTCCCCACTGGGTCAAGGCCACAACAGCGAGCGGTGGAATCACATAGACCCAGGTGAACGGCTCGGGCCAAGGAAACTCCTTGCCAGGCACACTGAGGCGCCCCCAGGTGGGATCACCGTTGTTAAGGAACCAGCCCAACAGCAGCACTCCACAGGTGACCGTGCAGATGAACAGCATCTGCACGGGCTTCGGCGTGCGTTTCCGGTTGGAGGAGAGATAAGTACCGAGGGTCTGGAGCGAATCGTTCGCCACCACGGAATAGGCCGCCAGCAGGAATCCGACGAGCATCCAGATGCTGACGTCCATGAATCCGATCAAGCCGATGGTTTGACTTCCTCGTAAAGAGCTCTAGGAGGAACGTCGGTGCTCCAGGCCACTCAGACGTGTCGTGATCAAGGAATTTTGTGTGGTCGACGGTGATGCACCACCGGAGCGATTCGACCACGAACGTACGTTGAAGGACGGATCGGTATTTAGGGATACACACCCAAATCTCTTAAGAACGAACGGATTTGACCTCAACACCAGCCGAAGCCAAATCGCAGTTCCCGTCGGGCATCGCTCGGCCCGGCTTCCAAGCCCAATAGCGGCTTGGCCCACGCATGATGAGCCGAAAAGAACGAGATTGCAGGGATGTCGGCAAAGATTTTTCGACATTCACAAATTCCGTTCGAGACCGAATTTGGGACAGCTGCACGTCAAGGCTGTCGCATCAGTTCACCACCTTCAGGCTGCGAATCCCAGTGGCCTTGACCCAACTGGCGAGCGCATCGATATCAGACCGCTCGGGAATGCAGATGCAACCCGTGCCGGGGTAACAGCGGTGGATGCCCAGAGCACTTCGGGTGGTGTCGAAGCGAGGGGTCAGGTCAAACCAGAGATCATTCCCCCACGGTTCCGGACGCCCCAGGCTGTACTCACCAGCGGGCAAAGGGGCTGCATTGCCGGGGCTCCAGCGACGATCAGCACTCTGACGCCGGGCCACACCACTGGCTGCTGGCCAGCTGGCCAGCAGACGCGGGCCGCGATGCAGTTCAACCTTCCAGATGCGGTTGCCGTCCGGGAACAGCTTGGCCGTACGACGGGTGCTGAGCTGCAGTGGGCCGCCCTGCAGCAGCGCTGTTGTAGGCCCCTGTTGCCCAGGGAGATCAGCGGCCGTTGCAGCGACGCAGCTCCCCAGCAACACAGGCACCAGAAGGGCGTGGCGCAGCATCAGGATCGTCATGAACGGTGCAGCCACTTTGGGGCTGCCACGATGACCTGCAGCAGACCAAGCCTTGGTAGACGTTCTCGATCTGTTTCCCCGCTCCATCCTTCGGGGCACCCTTCCGGATCCTCTACTCCAACAGCTAACTGCGCTGAGCGAAAGCGTTCTCGCCCATCCCGAGTCCAGCCCCGATGCATCAGCGAAGCTGGCGGGTCAACTGCGTCAGCAGCGCGAACTGAGACCTGATCAACCCGGCGTGCAGGAGCTCAGCAAAACCACCTGCTGCCGGCCTGTGATCGCTGGATCCGCCATGTGATGGACCGTCAGCCTCCCCAGGGTCGCGGCCCCTGGATTCCCGGTCGCTACCGCCTGCAGATGATTGATCTCTGGCTCAATTGCCAGACCGCCAGTGATTACAACCCCACCCACACCCATGGCGGCAGCTTCTCCGGAGTGATCTTTCTGAAGGTCCCACCGCAGATCAACGCCAACAGTTTTGATGGCCAACTCTGCTTCCACGGCCCGGAATACTGGCACATTCAGTCGTTCCGCACCGGCATGGCGCACTACGTGCTGCCGGTGCCCGGTGAGTTCTATGTGTTCCAGGCCTGGCAACCCCATTCAGTGATGCCCTTCCGCGGGGACGGGGAACGCTGGTCGCTGGCATTCAATGTGGTGGCGGCCCCGGGTGTTCCGCCCACAGCAATGCAGCAGCCCACCCCCCAGCAACAACCCCTGGGGAACGTCTCGCTCTCGAGTCAGCGACCCACGGCCAAAGGATTCTGAGGAGAACTGTCAGAGTCGTCCGATTGCATCTGTTCAGGATTCATGGGTGACTCCGCGCCGCTCCAGCAGGCCAAAGCGATCGCAGTGGCGCTGGAGCAGTTGGCCGACCAGCTGCGCCCTGAGGTGATTCGTGCAGCACGACTGGATGACGATGGGCGCCGCGACCTCGACCGGATCGAATACGCCCTCGGGACCATCGGGAAGGCCTTGATCCTGACGGACTACTCCATCGACGAAGAGAAGGACATTGACAAACTCAAGGCCTTCCGCGAGTCGCAGAAGGGAATGGGCTGAATTCAGATGCTGCTCCAGCGCAGCACCCGGTGCTGAACGGCTCCATCTGGCGTCAGATCGAGCAGCAGCCGGGCATAGCCACCCCAGCTTTCGTCCTGGCAAAGGTCCCCCGTCACCAGCATCAGATCGGGGTTCAAGGCCCCACCAAGGCGGAGAGCTCGCTCGAAGTGAGCCAGGGCAGGCCGGCCGCGCACCAGCCCCTGATCAGCCGCCACCAGGTGTGGATCACTGAGGTGAAGGATCCTCATCGCTCTCCGGAATGGACTGCCAGCCGGTGCTCCAGCGGGTTGGATCCTTGAGCTCACTCCAGAGCACCCGCTCGCGATGCGACGGTGCCAGTACAGCCGCCAACTCAACCCACCGCAGCGGACCACGGCCGCCTTGCGTGATCAGCTCGAAATGGCGGTAACCGGCCACCGGGCGCTGGCTGGTCCAGGCCCGGGCAGGACGCCAGGCCATCAGCTGGCGACGAACACCTGACTCACGGTGCTTTCAATCACGTGCCCCGAAGCCGCGATCATTTCAGTGTTGTCGTCGATGAATTGTTCCATCACCCCGGGAGCGGCTTGCATCACCGCGCAGACCTTGCTGGGGTCGTCCTTGCTGACACCTCGGTAGAGCGAGGTGATGCCAGCGATTTTCTGAAGCGGCAGGGATGCGTCATAGGTGGCGACCCATTCGGCAAATGACTTGGTGATGGTGAAGGTGAGGACGTGGGTTTCCATCGACCAGAACAACAGCGTCGGCGGACGCTATCACCAACGTTCATCGTCCTCATCGGCGACCGTTGGGATCCGACGAGGGGCCTGATCCTGAGGACGAGACAGCACTCTCATTAAGGCCTACTCTTGAGAATGAGCGAGGAGAAGCTGTGACATCGTCATCTGCCCCTGCCGCAACGGACATCACCCTGCAACAGGGGCTGCATCAGGACGGCCGCCGTCTGACCCCGCAGCGCAAACGGGTTCTTGAATTGTTCGAACGCTGTGGGTCCGGCTGCCACCTCAGTGCCGAAGAGGTGCACCAGCAGCTGGCGGCACTCGAGATGAAGGTGTCTTTAGCAACGGTGTATCGCACCCTGCGCCTGCTGGCCGACATGGGTCTGCTCCAGGAACTGGAGCTGAGTGAAGGGGGGCGACGCTTCGAGCTTGCCGTTGACGATCACCGCCAACATCACCATGTGGTGTGCATCCGCTGCGGCCGCACCGAGGAGTTCGAAAGTGAAACCGTGCTGGCAGCAGGAGCTGCTGCCGCCGCCCATGTTGGTTTTCAGTTGATTGAATCGAGCCTGAACGTGCGTGCGATCTGCCCCAAATGTCAGGGATAGATCGCAACCCATGAATCATTGAGCGCGAAATTCCTTGTCGTAGAGATCAGCCACCAGAAGCTCAATCAGCTCGACGGACACAAGTTCCTTTTCGCGTCTCAAGGTGTTCAGCAAAATCTGAACCTGGCGGTGATGCATCAATGACACTTCACCCATCTCCAACCATCGGGCACTGAGCAGGGTTTGAAGACGTTGGCGTGGCGACGATGGTGACATCAGATGCGCCCTGTTGCGCACACTGAAGCCAGCAGCACAGCCTCTGAAAAGGCGTGAGCAACAGAAGTCTTCCGAAGCTTTTGTGAAGCAGACGCGCAGGCTGCTTACTGAGGATGCTCGTTGCAGGGCATCCAGTAGCGATCGCCCATGCGATGCACACCCTCACAACCCAATTGGCGCGCCTGTTCCTCCGCCTCTTCGCGACTGGGATAAGCCAGATAGCGGGGATTGGTGGTGGAGCGGATCTGAATCAAGCCCATGCTCATCGGGCCGGCGGTGATCACCCCCATGGTGTTGACACCAACCGCCACCAATCCCATCCCGACGATGGCGGCATTGATCACGCCCATCGCCACCACACCAATCGAAACCACACCCATCGGCACCACACCGATGCAGATCACCCCCATCGGCACGATGCCGATGGAGATGGTGCCGAGGGGAGCCACGCCGATCGCGATCCGCTTCGGCTTGCTGCCGCAATGCCCGCCTTCAGTCATGAATCAGTGAGCCCCGTGATGACCTGCATCACCGTGCTTGTCGCAGACCATCCACATCTCACCCATTTGGTGAGCACCGGTGCAGCCAAAACCTGGGGCCGCCGCCTCAGCTTCAGCCTGCGTTTTGAACATCGCCTGCTTGGGCTTGCCGTGGGATCCGGCCATGGCCGTTGTTGCCGTGAGCATCAACGCGGCGACAGCAAAACAGATGCGTTGCAACGGAATGGCCTCTTCACACATCCACCCACTATGCCCATAACGCGCCGATCAGCCCTGAAGTGCGCCGCCGCAACTTGAGCCGGCACCAGCGGTGCAGCCAAAACAATGCGGGGCCGTGTGGATGGGCTGATCCAGAGAAACGGCCTCAAGCTGGATCAGATCACGAAGGTGACGCACCTCACCGGGGCAGGGCAGGCCGAGCTGCTGATTGAAATCACAGTCGTAGAGATGGCCCTGCCAATCCACACTGATCAGCTGACGGCACATCACAGCTCCCAGATTGTCCGGGTTGTGCGCATCCTCAAGAAGGGTCTGATAAGGCTGCAAATCTCCACTGCGTTCCAGTTGCTTGGCGAAACGTTGGATGGGCATGTTCGCCAACGTGAGCAGACGATCGAAACGGATTCCCAACCCGCCCAAGACCTTCTTGTAATCCGCCTCCAAGGCTTGCTGGGGAGGAGGCAGCACCGGACCCAGCGGGTTGTAGACGAGATCCAACTGCCGGTTTGGATCACCCGTTCCATAGCCCAGGGCATTGAGCTGGCGCAGTCCGCTGATACTGCGCTCAAACACGCCATCGCCCCTCTGTTGGTCAACGTTCTCGGCGCTGTAACAGGGCAGGGAGGCGGTGATGCAAACGCCCTGCTCCGCCAGGAATTCAGCCAGATCGTCCTGGCCGGGTTCGCTGAGGATCGTGAGATTGCAGCGGTCAACCACGGTGGTGCCGCGTAAACGTGCCTGGCGCACCAACGCGCGAAAACCCGGGTGCAACTCCGGTGCTCCCCCCGTGAGATCGAGGCAGGAAATGGAATGCCGTTCAAGGATCTGCGGAATCAACGCCAGCAGATCCGTACTCATCATCTCGGTGCGGGTGGGCCCTGCATTGACATGGCAGTGGGCACAACTCTGGTTGCAGCGGTAGCCGAGGTTGACCTGCAACGTTGTGAGCTGTCCGCGCTTCAGGGGCGGGAAAACGGTCTCAACAACAGCCACCGGCTCCACGCGGATGAGGCTGATTCTTCCAGACAGAACGTGTCCTGGCGAAAGAAACGGATGCTCCCGCTGCTGCGCAGCTGATCAACCCACCCGGCGACGCTCAGAAAGCTGACGGAACCAGGCGATGTACTGCTCCGGGCCATCGGGAATGAGCGTGTCAATCCGCAGGGGATCCTCCGGATCGGTGATGCCTCGCAAAGTCCCATCGGCATGGCTAGGGCGATCCACCTCTCCATGGCTGCTGTCAACAAGGACAACGCGATTGGATCGACCGCACCAGGCACCGAGGTCCTGCAGCAGGTTGAGGAAACCGCGATCACTCCCACCCCGTAACCAGCCCGTGCCATCAGCCGATGCCGTGGATGTGACCGTGTCTCCAACACCCACCAGCAACGGCATCCGTTCCGCGGGGATGCGCTGCTGCACCAACGCCAAAAGCGCTTCGGGATCGTGGGGAGCCGTTCGCACATTGAACGTCTCACCCAAGGGAGATTCACCCCAACGGAACTGGATGTGCTGATTGAGCAGCACCAGAAGGCCGGCCTCCTTGATGGAGCCGGTGAGCATGAATTGAATGTCCGTAGTTCCCACATCACCTGCAGCAGCGGGCTTGATCCGTTCCTGACCTTGCGCATCACGGCCCAGATTGGGAGCCACATGCAGGAAAAACGATTCCTCCAGGCCCTGGCCTGCAGCCTCAGCAAGCAACTGATGCATCAGCTCCGAGAGCATCGTCTGCAGGGCCTGCTGAGTGCTGACATCAGCGGGGACAAGTTCAAAAATTCCGTTGAGATTGATGGTGGGTGACACCTGGGTGTCCAACACCGCGGCTTTGGCCACCTCGGCCAGATCATCCACACCCAGCTGCGGCAGCAGGCCGGGCAATCGCTCCATCAATAGAGCTTCCATTCGGGTGGGGGCTGCAGCGAGGAACGCCATTTCCGCCGGCGAGACCCCGGGGTGGCTCAAGTCGCCAAAGCGATCCTGCAGCTGCACCCCTCCAGCCGCCAGGCCTGGCAGATAACGGCCCTCATTTCTAGGGAGATCAGAATTTCCCAGGGCCTGCTCCACGAGGCGGTTCACCCCGCGCCGCCCTTCGTGCTCGCCGTTGGTCAACACAGCGAATTGACCATCCAGAGCGGCGACCGCATCCACATAGGACGGGTCCATGCGCCGCGTCAGTGGATCCTTCACAAGTTGCATGCAGACGCCGTCCAGGTCCTGCACGATCAGCAGATCCTCAGCACCAGTGAGTTCCTGCAGCAACTGGTCGGGCGTCAAACGGGGCATGGAGGTTCAGGGGAGGTCGCTGCAGCCGACGGAACAGCGGTGCACTTTTATCGCGCAACTGATTAGTGCCAAACCCGTAAGAAGTCCAGTGGGGGAAGGCAGTCAGAAGCACGGATAACAAGCGAAACACCACAGCCAAGCCATCCGGCCAGCGAACATGACGTCCTTGATGCTCCTGCCATGCACCCCACCTGGACAGAACAGTGGTGGCCGATCAGTTATGTGCAGGACCTCGACCCCAATCAGCCGAGCCGGTTCACACTGCTGGAACGGGATCTGGTGATCTGGTGGGATCGCGCCGCATCGAGCTGGCGGGTCTTCCCGGATGTCTGCCCCCATCGTTTGGTGCCCCTCAGCGAAGGGCGGATCAACGAGGAAGGGCTACTTGAATGCCCTTATCACGGCTGGAGTTTCGACGGCGGCGGCCAGTGCCAGCGCGTGCCGCAGGCTCTCGAGAACACCCAGCCCAACAACCGTCGATCCCGCTGCGCCAGCCTTCCCACAGCCACGGGGCAAGGGCTGCTGTTCGTCTGGATGGGGGCCCCCGATGCCGCAGACCCCAGTCAGCTCCCCCTGGTGCCAGCCCTGGAGGAGAACCCCGACAGCTGGACGGTGCAGGACACCTTCCGGGATCTGCCGATGGATGCAGTAACCCTGCTGGAGAACGTGCTGGATGTGAGCCACGTTCCCTTCACCCACCACAAGACCGTCGGCAAACGGGAGAACGCCGCGCCGGTGGAAGCTTCCATCACGGGGGAAGACGCCAGCGGCTTCACGGCCCACTGGGAGGAGGGGCCGCGTCGGGGCAAACTCGGCGCCCAATCCACCACCTTTCATGCCCCGCAGCTGATGTGGCATGACCTCGCCGCCAAGGGCTTCGGGCGAATTCTCACGGTGGTCTACGCCGTTCCGATTCGCCGCGGCAAGTGCCGCCTCTTCGCCCGCTTCCCCTTCCAGTTCCAATCCGCCGTCCCCCGGCTGCTGATCGGATTAAGGCCCCGCTGGTTGCAACACATCGGCAATCACAAGGTGCTGGAAGACGATCAGGTGTTCCTGCACTGGCAGGAGCGGGTGCTGGAGCGAGCCGGCGGCAGCCCCGCCGTGGAACGCAGTTTTTTCATGCCCACAACGGCAGACGTCTACGTGGCGGCTCTGCATCGCTGGTTGAACGCCAACGGCGGCGAGCCCTTTGCAGGACAACCCCTACCTCCACGGCAAAGCACCACGGCGCTGATGGATCGATACAACAGCCACACCATCCATTGCCGCAGCTGCTCGTCGGCGCTGAAGCGGATTCGTGCGGCACGCCCCTGGGCTTGGGCCCTGCTCTGGGGATCCGCCGTGCTTGCGGGCATCCAGGAGGGCAGCGGCTGGAGCAGCACCGGCTTGGTCACTGCCGCACTGTCGGCCCTGGCACTGCGACAACTCAACCGCTGGGAGCAGGGGCTGACCATTGGCAGCGGCGCAGCCCCCCGCAACCGCTGATCAGAGCCCCGGAACAGGAAGCAAGGTCGGCTTCACCTTGCCCTGGATGTCGACCTTGCCGCCGATGGTGACTTTGTTGTCGACAGACACGTCTGCCCGTACAGCCAATGGATCATCCGCTGTAACGGACACAGCTCCTTCAACCGCCAGAGGGGCATTTCCACTGATGGTCACCGGGCCTTCGATCGCGAGGGGCGCAGCGCCACCAAGGTGACCTGCTCCTGCACCATGACCGGCAAGGGGGTAATGGAGCGGATGGTGACACTGGGCGGAAGCACCAACTTGTCAACCTGCAATCCGCCCTTAATCGCGATGGGGATGGGCCGACTCAACAGCTTGGCGGCCGTGACCGCCAGAACCAGGCTGGACAACACAACCGCTGCAGGCCAGCGATACGCCATCAGCAGATCACAGCTGGTCACAGGCCTCTGGGTAATGGTTTGAGCGCATACAGCGTGTTTGACCCGGTCCTGCCCGTGATGACGACCGCCCAGCCCGATCAGGCCGCTATCGACCAGATGTTTTTGCGTGCACGCCGAAGCAAAAGATTGACATGTCACCTGTCCACCACAACGGGATCCCCATCAATGCATCCAACAAGGCATCCAAATTGCGGGCAACATGACATCAAACCCAACCAGAGCTTGCGCCACGCAACGTCACTGGTTCATTCCAATGGATAGCATGGAGAAAGTTAATAGTCAGCGATGACGCTTTATCTCTACGGCGGCCCGAAGACCCGTGTTTCAATGCCGAAATGGTACTTAGCAGAAAAAGGAATTTCATACGAATACGTCAACATTGACCTGGCAGCTCGTCAAAACCTTGCAGAGTGCTACCTGGAGGTCAATCCTTTCGGCAAACTGCCTGCCCTTAAAGACGACAGCAATGGTTTGATGCTGTTTGAGTCGGGCGCCATTCTTCAGTATTTGTCTGAGAATTACGCCAACGAAGTCCATGACGCCGCAACACGAGCCTCGATCAGCCAGTGGATTCTTTTCGCCAACTCCACACTGGCAATTGCTTTGTTCGTTCCCTCCAATAAGGAGCGGGAGTTCCCCAGGCTGATGGCAACTCTGAATGACATCTACGCCAAGAAACAGTTTCTGGTGGGGGATTGCTGGACCGCAGCAGACTGCGCAGTCAATGCATACCTCGGCTATCTCCCCATTTTCTATCCCAACGAAGACCTCACCGCTTATCCCGAAATCCAGGCTGTCAATGAGCGAACACGATCCAACCCGAATTACAGAACAATCATGGGCCTTTGAATCATTCAATTGCCGTTGAATTTTCACGTCTTTCTTTCATTTGATTTCCCGCCCTGCTCGATGCTTCCAACTCCGCATCACCCAAAGGATTGGCGTCTGTCTGCTGTGAGCAGTCCCATCGGGAACGCTGCTTAGTCTTGCCTGCATGCGCAATTCCTTCTTCGATCAGAGCCTCGACGCCGGCGCAATCCGTCGGCGCGTGCAGGAGCTCTCGACCGGCAAGGTGGGGTTCTACAGCGTCGGGCTTTATCCAGCCTCGCTGGCCTACAACTGCGCCATGCAGAACGCCAAAGGGCGTCTGCTGCTGGCCCCTCGGCCCGGCCGGGACCTCCTGGGAGCCTTCCCCCAGGAGACAATTGCATCGATGGACGATGAGCACGTGGAGACCGTGCTCAACATGGGCGGCCACCGCATCGGAGGTGAACTGGTCGCCAACACCTTGAGCGATCTGATCCAGCGCTGCGAGCTTGTGGTGCTCAGCGCCAACAGCAATCACATCGAAGAAGACCTCCAGGAAGCCTGCCGCCTGCGCAAGGAGCTCCATCGGGAGCAGGTGGTGCTGGCCTGCCTGGCGGGATCCTTCAGCCATGACCCGATCAGCAACAGCGCCTATGTGCTGTGCGAACAACAACCCGAGCTCGCCTTCTTCTCCGGCTTCCACCGCCATGGGGCTCTGCGCAACCCCTTCGACAGCTTCACCGCCAACTTCTGCCATCCCAATGCCCTGACGGCCATGTTGGGGGCCCAACTGATGGATCAACTGTCCCCAAACATCCAGGTCTCCGCCGGTGTTCACAACGTGGAGGGGCAGTTCATCAAGGCCGCCAAAAACATGGCCTCGGTGTTCGCCGGCTTCGGCTACAGCTTCCATCAAGACAACCCCGGGGTGTTGCCAACGCTGCTGACCCTGCTGCTGAACCAGTGCCTGGACCAGGCGGCCACCGTGTCGATGGCACGCCCCGACCGTCAACGGCTGTACCACCGGCAGCCCTTTCCGCTCACGGAACTGGGCTACGCCGTCCCCAGGATCGAATCCACTCTGGTGCGCGATGGCGACTTTGAGCGGGTGCGGGACCACACCTTCAGCCAACTCACGGCAATGGTGGCCGATGTGCGCGGCAGCATGATGCTGCCGGTCTCCGGTAGCCCCACCCGCAACTTCCAGGCCGGGCAAGTGATGGCCGAGGCGATGCGCGATCAAGGCCGCTGCCCCCATTCCATGGAGGAATTGGAGCAGTGGTGTGAAGCCGCAGGCCTGCGCAAAGGTGGGCTTGAGGGGCTCAAATCCCTGCGGTACTGGCCTCAGATCGCCCGCAAGTACGCCATCCCAGCCAACGACGCCTCGATGGTGAATCTGCTGTACATGGCGATTTACGGGCGGGCAGGCGTGAAGGAGACCGCCTACCGGGTGATGACGGAAAGCCGTGAACTCTCGAGTTACTGCCAGGAATCCGTGCGGCCCAGCCACAGCCGTCGCTACGCCGAGGCACTTCAGAACCTCGATGTTCCCAAAGCCCTCGAGCTGGTGGTGAATGCCGTGATTGCCGACAACGCCAATCAGGCAATGGGCAGCAAAATGGCTCTGGACGAGAACGGTGAGACCGGGGCACCGGCCTACCTGGAGCTCATGGATGTGATCGAAAGCCAGCTCGATGCCTGAGTCGGCTGTGGTTCTGCACACCTGAACGCGGCAAGGCACCGGAAGAACGGCAAGGTGCTATGTGAGACCCATGCGACCGTTCATGACCGAGGCCCTGGAAGCCATCGCCGATCGCTTCCATCCTCGCGAGGGGATCAAAGCCATCCGTTCCCTTGGTTCGGGCAACGTCAACGAAACGTTCCTTGTGACCCACGAGGGACAGGACGGCGCCTTCGTCATGCAACGCCTGAACACAAACGTGTTCGATCGGCCTGACCTGGTGATGCAGAACCTGCAGACCCTGGGCGACCACATGGAACGTCGTCTCGCCTCTCCACCCCCACAATTGAAGGGGCGGCGCTGGGAAGTGCCCAGGGTGGTTCCCTGTCGGCGAGAGGCCTCCCCCTGGATCGAACAGAACGGAGAGTTCTGGCGCTCGATCACATACATCGGCGCAGCAAACACCAGCGATGTCATCCGGGACAGTGCCCATGCCCAGGAAGTGGGCTACGGGCTGGGAATGTTCCACCACCTGATTAGCGATTTGCCCATCAATCAACTGGCGGACACCCTCGAAAATTTTCACGTCACGCCGGCCTACCTCCAACACTTCGATGCGGTCGCCAAAGCCACAGACCGCCTTGGGCCTGCCGAACGTGACGCCTGCGCATTCATCGAGGCACGTCGTCAGGGCGTCGATGTGCTGGAAGCAGCGCTCAGCCGCGGTGAACTCCATCACCGCCCCATCCATGGGGACCCCAAGATCAACAACGTGATGATCGATGAGGCCAGCGGCCAGGCGATCGGTCTGATCGATCTGGACACCGTCAAACCGGGGCTTGTTCACTACGACATCGGCGACTGTGTGCGCTCCTGCTGCAATCCAGCCGGAGAGGAAACCCTCTGCCTCGACGATGTGAACTTCGACATGGAGCTCTGTGAGGCGATCCTCACGGGCTATCTCTCCGTTGCTGGTGGGTTCCTGAGTGACTGGGACCTGCACTATCTGCCCCACTGCATCCGCCTGATCCCCCTGGAGCTTGGCCTGCGCTTTCTCACGGATCACTTGGAGGGCGATGTGTATTTCCGCTGCGATCGACCTGGGCACAACCTGCAACGGGCCCTGGTGCAGTTCCAACTCACCGAAGCGGTGGAGCAACAGTTCAACGCCCTGGAGCAACTGGTTGTGCGGCTGAAACAGCAGCCAAGCCCAAGCCTCTGAGATGGCGCGTTCTGCCGTGATGCTGCGTCAGGCCTGCCGCCTGATTCCCTTTGAACGGTCCATTCCAGCGGGGGTCCAGATCAGCGCGGAACTGGTGTGGAGGCGCGAGGGTTGGGTGGAACTCAGCTACGGGGTTCTGGCCCGCGCGGCCAAGGGCATTGGCGTCCTGAAGCTGCCGGAGGAACTAAACGACGGGCCCCAACAGGGGCAGCGGAAAGATGAGCTCTGGACCACCACCTGCTTCGAAGCATTCATCGCTGCCCCCGGAGAGCAGCGTTATTGGGAAGTGAATCTGGCTACCAATGGCGATTGGGCGCTCTATCGCTTCGATGGCTACCGCAGTGGACAAACGCAACAGGAGCTGAGCACACCCCCAACGGTGCGGCTGCAACGCGGGTTGCACCAACTGCGGCTCGATGCCCGTATTGCATTGGAGCCCTGGTGGAGACCAGACGTCTGCCCAGACCTGGCATTGACGGCCGTGATCGACCGTGGACAGGAGGGGCTGAGCCATTGGGCCCTCCGCCACGGCTCCAAGGCCGACTTTCACGACCGCAGCACCTTTCTTGCCGCCTGAACCGCACCGGTAGGGTCGACAAAGCGCCCCTGCCCCACCATGCGCAGCCGCAATGTGCTTGTTGTCTCGGCCATCACGGCAAGCCTGCTGACAGGGCTCTGGCTGAGACCAAAACAGCCGCAGGCCGCAGCCGAAGCCATTGTTTCCAAGCAAGCTGCTTCCAAGCAGGCTGTCAGCAAGCCAGGGGTGACTGAGCCAGGGGTGAAATCACCTGTGCTGCTTCCTGCCCAGGCCAGCCAACCGAAAACTAAGGATGGCCGGCAGTACCCCCTCGTGCCAGCTGAGCCAGCCGAGCTGGCAACACTGCTGGCGGCCGTTGAACAGGCGCTGAGGGATCCCGCCACAGCGGCCGAGGCCCTGCCCAATCTCGGCCACCAACAACAGGTGATCTACCGGGTCTTGTCGACGGACCAACCGAGATCTCAGCAGGTCGTTGACGCGTTACCCCCGCGCTGGCGCAGCGTGGCCGAACGCCACCTGGCAGCACGGCGTGAATTCGTTCGCATGAGCCGCGGCCGTGTACCGACGATGCTCCCCGCCTGGCGGATCATCCAGCCCGAACCAGCGGCAAATCTGCTCAGCTACTACCGCAAGGCCGAGGCAGCGACAGGGATCGAATGGGAGGTTCTGGCGGCCGTGAACCTCGTGGAAACCGGCATGGGACGCATCGATGGCATCTCCGTGGCCAATGCCCAGGGCCCGATGCAGTTCCTGCCCACCACCTGGGCCGAGCCCGGCATTGGCGCCGGGAACATCCGCGACCCCCACGACGCCATCCAGGCAGCAGCGCGTTACCTGGTGAGGCGCGGCGGACTGCAGGACATTCGCCGCGGCCTCTGGGGCTACAACAACAGCGATTACTACGGCCGCGCCGTGCTGCTCTACGCCTCACTGATGAAGGAGGACCCCGCGGCCTACACCGGCCTGTATCACTGGGAGATCCACTTCAATGCAGCGGCCGGTGATCTCTGGCTGCCGGTGGGTTACAACCAACCGCAGCGCATCACGGTTGAGCAGCATCTGCAGGCCAACCCCGCCAGCAGATCACCAAACGGGTGAGCATCGACACCTACGCTGAGACCTGGCGTGATCCAGGAAGCGGGTGTCCAAGGAAACCTCCCATCGCGGTGATGAACTGAAGGGTCTCGGCTGGGCCGAGGCAGATGTGGCTCGCTACGTCGAGCTGTGGGAATACCGGCAGCGCTGGGGGGCGATGAATTTGGAGCGGGAGGATCGCCTGTTCCTGCGCAAAGCCGAAAAAGCTCTGCCGGCGATTGTGACCGGACGGGCCGCCGCCAAGAAATCAATCAAAGACAAGACCTACTACCGCTGGCTGCGCTTCCATCTCGATGCGATGACCGAAGCCGAGGCGGGGATGGGCCTTGGCGACGGTGAACGCGGAGCATGGCCGGTGCTGCTGGAGGCTGAACTCCGTTTGCTCGACCATTACGAGCCCGTGCTCGGCTTGCCCGACACGTTGAAGGCCAAAGCCCTCAGCCCTGTGCGTGAAAAGCTCACGGCCCAAGTGGCTGCTCTCGGCAACACCAAGGCCTACGACTTCCAGGCGCCCCTGATTGCGCTGAAAGCAGAAGACAGCAGCAACCGCTGGAAGCATCTGCGCGAGGTGGATGCGAGTGATCGCACCTATCCCCTGCTCAGCGCCGATGGCGTGGCTGGATTCCGCAGCGAAGCGCACCGCGACATTCAAGAGGTAATCCGCAACACATTCCCTTCTTTGGCGGAAACCGACAAACCCGAGCTCTCTGACGACTAGAACTGGTGCAGTGGCCCCGCCGAAGACCATGTCTCACCGCTTCGAGACCCTGCAGCTGCACGCCGGACAGTCCCCGGATAGTGCAACCAACGCGCGGGCAGTTCCCATCTATCAGACCAGCTCCTACGTATTCAATGACGCCGAACACGGAGCCAACCTCTTCGGTCTGAAGGAGTTCGGGAACATCTACACCCGCCTGATGAATCCCACCACCGACGTGTTTGAAAAACGCGTCGCCGCCCTTGAAGGCGGGGTGGCCGCACTGGCGACAGCCTCAGGCCAGTCGGCTCAGTTCCTGGCGATCACCAATTGCATGCAGGCGGGAGACAACTTTGTTTCAACGTCTTATCTGTACGGCGGCACCTACAACCAGTTCAAGGTGCAGTTCCCTCGCTTGGGAATCGACGTGCGCTTTGCCGAAGGCGACGACGTCGCGAGCTTTGCAGCGCAAATCGACGACAACACCAAGGCGCTCTACGTGGAAGCGATGGGAAATCCCCGCTTCAACATCCCCGACTTTGAGGGTCTTTCAGCGCTTGCCAAAGAGAAAGGCATCCCCTTAATCGTCGACAACACCCTGGGAGCCTGTGGAGCTCTGCTGCGACCAATTGACCACGGCGCTGATGTGGTTGTTGAAAGTGCGACCAAGTGGATCGGGGGCCACGGCACCAGCCTGGGGGGCGTGATCGTGGACGCCGGCACCTTCAACTGGGGCAACGGCAAGTTCCCGTTGATGAGCCAGCCCAGCGCGGCTTATCACGGCTTGGTGCACTGGGATGCCTTTGGCTTCGGCAGTGACGTCTGCAAAATGCTGGGCTTGCCCGATGACCGCAACATCGCCTTCGCCCTGCGGGCCCGGGTGGAGGGCCTGCGGGATTGGGGGCCGGCCGTCAGTCCGTTCAACAGCTTCCTGCTGCTGCAGGGCCTAGAAACCCTGAGCCTGCGCGTTGAGCGCCACACCGAAAACGCCATGGCGCTGGCCACCTGGCTGCGGGACCATCCCGCCATCGCCCATGTGAGCTATCCCGGTCTAGCCAGTGATCCTTACAACGCTGCCGCGCAGAAATACCTGACAGGCCGTGGCATGGGATGCATGCTGATGTTCTCCCTCAAAGGTGGCTACGACGATGCGGTTCGCTTCATCGACAGCCTCAAGCTGGCCAGCCACCTCGCCAACGTGGGCGATGCCAAAACGCTGGTGATTCACCCCGCGTCCACGACACACCAACAACTCAGTGAGGCGGAACAAGCTTCGGCTGGCGTGACCCCCACGATGGTGCGGGTCTCCGTGGGACTCGAGCACATCGACGACATCAAGGCCGACTTCGAACAGGCCCTCGCCGTTCTCAGCTGAATGACGTCCCAGCTTCCATGGCGCTGATCCTTCCTGGCAGTTACCACAAAATCGCGGAGGTTGAACGCAACCGGATTTCCTGGATTGAGCCCGAACAGGCTGAACGCCAGGACATCCGGCCCCTGCGGATCGGCATCTTGAACATCATGCCGCTGGGCAAGCAGTACGAGTTCAACCTGCTGCATCCGCTGGGCCTATCGGTTCTGCAGATCGAACCGATATGGATTCGCCTCAACTCCCACGCCTACAAGAGCTGGGATCAGAACCATCTCGACCACCTCTATGTGAGCTGGGATGAAGCCTTGTCCCAGGGTCCTCTGGATGGCTTGATAATCACCGGTGCCCCCGTGGAACACCTGCCCTTTGAACAGGTCAGTTACTGGAACGAACTGGTCCAGTTGATTGAGGAAGCGCGCAGCACCTGTGCCAGCACCCTCGGACTGTGCTGGGCCGGTTTCGCCCTCGCCTACCTTGCGGGCGTCGACAAGGTGGCCTTCCAGCAGAAGCTTTTCGGGATCTACCCGATGCGCAGCCTTGTCCCGGGGCATCCATTGATGGGAACCCAGGACGACCATTTCGTCTGCCCCCAAAGCCGACATGCCGGGCTGCCGGATGCCGCGATGGAAGCCGCCGAACGGGACGGACGTCTTCGCTTGCTCGCCCATGGCGAACAGGTGGGCTACACCATTTTCGAGACACCGGATCAGCGGCAGCTGATGCACCTCGGCCACCCCGAGTACAACGTGGGGCGGATCCTCGGAGAAATGGAACGCGACCGAGCCCGCGGAGATGTTCCGCCGCCCGAAAATTTCGATGCGGCCCAACCCCAGACCCTCTGGCGCTCCCACCGGAACCTTCTGTTCCAGCAGTGGCTCTGGTTCTGCTATCAGCGGGTCAGCCTCAAAGCCTGATCAGGCTTGGTTCCAGCAACACCCCCTTAGCTGTGTCGTTTCGGAGTGGGTTCCAGATTGGCCGAAAGCTCCTGAGCGACGGCCTCTGGACGCTCAGCGGATTTGCGATTGAGTTCCCGCTCCAGCGAGGCGATGCGTCTCTCGCGAAGGCAATGACGGCATCCACCCAGGGTTTGCAGATGCTTTTCCGGTGTGATCGTGATCGGCTGAACCGGATGTGCGTTGCAACGGATTTGAACAGGACTCTTGTAACTGCGCCAACGGATCAAGCTGTAATCGAATTGATCACCGAAGCGCTGCACGGCGCGCTTGAGAAATTCGTCTTGGGTGATTCGGGCTCCCATGCCACCGAATGTATGGGACAGTCTCGGGATCGAACCGACCTCGTCATCCGACGTCACGAATGACCATCCATCCAGCTGCAGCTGAAACGGACTGGTCCCTGCATGAGGGTTGGCTGAAGCCAGAGCTTGCCAGGCACTGGCAAGCACAGCTTGAACACCAGCTCCAGTGGGAGCAGCCCGTGGTTCAGGTCTATGGGAAGCGCCACCCGGTGCCCCGACTAACGGTGTTTCTTGCCAATGAAGGAATTCACTACCGCTACAGCGGTGCCATTCACACCGGTGATGGCTGGCCTGCATGGTTCAAGCCATTGCTGCACCAGGTGAATGAAGCCTGTGAGACCAACTTCAACGGATGCCTGCTCAATTGGTATCGCCATGGCGATGACCGCATGGGTTGGCACGCCGATGACGAACCGGAAATTGATCAGCGGGCTCCGATTGCCTCCCTTTCACTCGGGGCAACGCGGGATTTTCAGCTCCGCCACCGCACAACTGCTCACCTGAAAATGTCTCTGCCGTTGGCCGATGGTGACCTTCTGGTGATGCACCCGGGCTGTCAGAGCCGATGGATGCACAGTGTTCCTCAGCGGCGCAAAGTGCAGAGCGCCCGGATCAACCTCACCTTTCGCCGTTTTCAGAACTGAGATCGCAACAGCACACCCCATGCAGGCGCTGTGATTAAGGCCAGCAAGGTGCTCCAAAACACCAGCCCTGCGGCCCGCTCCTGATCAGTACCCACTGATTCTGCGATGAGCAAAAGAGAGATTGCCGTCGGCGCGGCTCCTTGGAGAGCAACCGCCTGAACCATCAAAGACTTGAACTGCAGCAGAGACGCCAGAAGCCAAAGCAGCAACGGGTAGAGCAGCAGCTTGGCCACCAGTGGCTTCAGCAGCTGCAGAGGACGTGCCTCCGGCGCAATGCCCTGGCGATGAATGCTGCCCAGGCGCATGCCCACCACCATCAGAGCCAGCACAATCACGCAGCGTGAAGGCCACCACAGCGCATCGGACACCGATGCAGACCATGGGGTCACCTGAACCAGCAAAGCGCCGATGAGCCCGCGGGTTGCCGGACTCCCAGCAACGCTGCTCAGCAACCCTCGCAACCGCTGAGATCCATCGACCTGCCCCCCAATCAGCAGCGGTCCCAGGCTCCAGACCAGCAGAGTCGCCCCGAGGTCGTAGCCAATGCTGATGGGCAGAGCCTCATCGGGAAGGAAAGCCAGGGCGAGAGGAACCCCGAAATAGGCCGTGTTTCCGGTGCAGCTGCCAAGCCGCAGCGTGGGAGACGCCAGCTCAGCCAATCCCGGCAGACGCGCGGCACCCACAAGAACAAGACCCATGGCAAACACCGCAAGGCCTGCGGCCTGCAACATGTCGCCGCTGAGGCCACCCTTCAACAGCAGGCCCATCACACTGATCGGCACACCGAACCTCACCAGCGGTGCGGCCAAGCGAGTGGACAGGGTTTCATGGCGACGACCAGCCCAGAACCCAATCACAAGGGAGGGCACAAGCTCCAGCAAGAACCGAAGAATGGACACCTCCATCAGATCAATCGACCCTAGAAAGCGGTGGTGACTGATGCCTCAGCCCCAGGCTTAATCTGACTTTTGAATGGCCGCGTGGATTCAGCTGATGCAACCAGCTTCACGCCATCGCATCGTGCGCAGTGATCAATCAGAGGATCAGCTGACAAGGCTGCGCTTTGACAGCTACAACGCTGCCTACGATGAACTCGAGCGTTACTACGGGGATTTTTGCTGCTCTGATGATGATCGTGTCGAGTACACGATCGTTTCTGAACCCTCAGACAGTACTGAGGTTTAAACCACTGAGGACGCCTCAACATCAGCCCGCAAGCTTCATCGCAGGAGAGCAGTCTCAAAAGCCAGACCACAGAGACGCATCCCTAGATACCAACCTTTCAAAGCACTGAGCCTTGGCAATATCGGCTCGATTGATTGACATCCAGCCAGCCAACCAGTTATGAACTATGTATCCATTGAGACGCATTTAAAATGCTGACCGGTTCCGAGCTGCTTGCCAAGGTCAAAGAACTTGGAGATGTTTCTAAATCCGATTTGGTGAGAGCTTGCGGATACGTCTCTGACAAGAAAGATGGTGGCGATCGCCTGAATTTCACAGCGTTCTATGAGGCCCTGCTCGAGGCCAAGGGCGTGAATCTGAGCAGCGGTGGTGCTGCGATTGGCAAAGGTGGTCGCAAACTGAGCTACATCGCCAAAGTTCAGGGCAATGGCAATCTGCTGATCGGCAAGGCTTACACCGCCATGTTGAACCTCGAACCCGGCGACGAGTTCGAAATCAAGCTCGGCAAGAAAGCCATTCGTCTGATCCCTACGGGTGCAGCTGCGGAGCACAGCGAAGCTGCCGACCAGGTTGACGAGTGATCAACTGATCCATCACCCCAAGCTGAATTCCTTACAGCCCCTCCCCTACCCGGAGGGGCTTTTTTTTGCGCAACGAAGCAACCGAGGCCCTGAGGCAACCACACTGGGACTGGCATCACAATTGTTGCTCGGTAATGTGAGCCGGATTGGCGCGACAGAGTTGAAATCCTTCAAGGCAACCGTCGCTTCGTTCCTGAGCAATACGTTTCTGTTGGGGGGCTCAGTCGCCCTGTCCATCCATGTCGTGCTGACCTTCTTTCGGATGCACGGACTGGCGCTGACCCTTGCTTTTGTGGCGTTTTGGCTTATCTGCGTGACGGCCTACTTCCGTTGGCAGGGCAAGCAGTCGATGCTTCGGACGGTCAGCAAAAATTCAACGCAGGACAAGCACAGCCGAAAGCCCACTGAGGCTTGGAGAGAACGACAATCGGCCTGAAGCACGTCACACGGTTGGGCAAACCGTTCAGTGCTGCATCTGATTGAGAAACCTGCGGCTGCGTTCCTCCCTGGCATTGCTGAAAAAGGTCTCTGGATCAGAGGTCTCCACCACCTGGCCCCGATCCATGAACATCACCCGATCCGCCACCTCACGGGCAAAGCCCAGTTCGTGGGTGACCACCACCATTGTCATGCCGCCTTTCGCCAGCTGGCGCATCGCATCCAACACCTCCTTCACCCGCTCCGGATCCAAGGCACTGGTGGGCTCATCGAACAGCATCACCTCAGGATCCAGGGCCAGAGCCCGGGCGATCGCCACCCGCTGCTGCTGACCACCGCTGAGCTGCGCCGGGTACTTGTGGGCCTGCTCGCGAATGCCCATCTGGTCAAGGAGATCCATTGCCCGCTGCTCGGCAGCCGCCTTGGCACGCTGTTGCACCTTGATCGGGGCAAGGGTGATGTTGTCGAGGATGGAAAGGTGAGGGAAGAGGTTGAACTGCTGAAACACCATCCCCACGCGCTTGCGGATCTCCCGCACCTGACGTTCTGCATGGGTGGCGTCCAAGCGAACCCCAAGCACATCCAAGGCACCGCCATCCAGCGACTCCAGAGCATTGAACGTACGGATCAGCGTGCTCTTGCCGGAGCCGGAAGGCCCCATCACCACCAGCACTTCGCCGCTGTTCACCTCAAGGGTGACGCCATCGAGAGCTCGAACCCCTTGGGAATAGCTCTTGACCAGATCAGTGGCACGAATGGCGACAGTCATGAAGCGGAGCGGGCAGGGTCAAGCTGAACTTCCAGGTGGCGGGCCAGCAGCGCCATGGCGGTACACGCCAGCCAGTAAACCGCAGCAAGCCAGAGGTAGACCTCCAAATAGCGGCCGATGAAAGCAGGATTCGCCAACAGGCTGCGGCTGATGCCCAGCAATTCCACCAAACCGAGAATGGCCATCAGGCTTGTGTTTTGCAGCAGACCCACCGCCTGGTTGGTAAGCGATGGAAGTGCAACCCGCAGAGCCTGAGGCAGCACCACCAGTTGCAGCACTTGGCGTGGCGACAGCCCCAGCACGGCTGCGGCTTCCCGCTGGGTGGACGGAATCGCCTGCAGACCACCACGCACATCCTCTGCGATGTAGGCCGCTGCAAACAAGGCGAAGGCCACAACCGCCCGCAGAACCCGATTGATCTCAAACCCTGGGGGCAGGAACAACGGGATCAGCAGTTGTCCAAAGAACAGAACCGCAATCAAGGGCACAGCCCGCATTAACTCGATGTAGGCGGCGCTGCTCCAACGCAACACCGGCAGCTCACTGCGCCGGCCGAGGGCCAGGAGGATCCCCAACGGAAGCGCCAAAGCACCACTGCCTCCCGTGAGCAGCAGCGTGAGCGTCAGACCACCCCAACTGCGTGTCCCCACCGGCAGCAGACCCAAACCTCCGGCCAACAGCCAGAGCCCCAGCGGTGCCATCGCGATCCAAACCAACGGCAACCAACGGCGAACCCAGCCACGCCTCGGACCAGTGAGGGTCAGCAGCGTCAGCGTGATCAGTGCTGCCATCCACAGCAACGGACGCCAGCGTTGATCCGCAGGGAAACTGCCCACCGCATACAGCGGGAGATTGGTGGTCACCACAGACCAGTCGGCTGCCACCAGCAGCCAATACAGCATGGACCAGCCAGCCCATCCGAGCAGAGCCAGCAGCAGCAGGGTGATCGCGCGATCCAACCAACGGTTCATCAGCGGCTCCTGTTCAGACGACCCAGCACGGCACGGTTGAAGGCAGCCATGCCGCCGCTGATCAACAGATTCAGTAGCAGAAAGCTGAGCAACAGCAGCAGGAAGCCCTCAATGGCGCGGCCGGTTTGGGTGATGGTGGTGTCACTGACGGCGTAAAGATCGGCGTAGCCCACGGCAATGGCCAGGGTGCTGTTCTTGGCGAGATTGAGGTACTGGCTCGTGAGCGCAGGAAGAATCGCCGGAAGGGCCTGAGGCAACACAATCCGACGCAGCCCAAGCCCTTCTCCAAGCCCAAGGCTGCGGAAGGCCTCCCACTGGCCCCGCGGCACCGCATTGATGCCACCGCGCACGATCTCGGCAATCGATGCACCCGTGAACACCGTGAGCCCCACAAGAACCGCACAAAATTCAACGCTGAGGTTCAGGCCCAACAGCTGAATGCCCTGATTCGAAAGCCGGATCAACCCACCGATCGGCACCGAGGGAAGGCCAAGGAAGGCAACGAAATACCAGAACAGCAACTGCAGTAGCAGAGGAATCTGACGAATCAAGGCCACGTAGCTTCCGGCCAGGCTGCGCAGCAGACGGTTGTTGCTACCGCGGGCTGCACCGGCAGCCACACCCAGGCCGGTGGCCAAGACCAGGCCAGCCGCGATCACCTTGAGGCTGTTCAGCCAACCAATGGTCAGGGCCCAGAGGTAGCTATCAGATGGGGCATAGGGGAGAGCTGTTTCCGCCAGAGCAAAACCAGCGGGTCGGCCAAGCCAGCCAAAACCCAGTCCCAAGCCCGTTCGAATCAGGTTGACCGCCAGATTGTTGACCAGCAGAGCAACAAGGCCCAGCAGTACGGCGGCGACAGCAACCTGAACCAGGAGACGACGCTGCCGCATCAGGTGAACGGTGGGGAAATCATCAAACCACCTTCTCCGGACAGCCGGTTCGCCCCCCGGGGAATCGCCACGGCACTGTCGGGTCCGAGATGGCGGTTGTAGATCTCGCCGTAATTGCCGGTGGCACGGATCACCTGAACGACAAAGTCATCGGCGAGTCCGAGTTTGCGACCCAGACCTGGGTCCACCCCCAGGAAACGCCGCAGAGCGGTCTGGGAGGGGTCAGCTGCGGCTTGCTTCACCACCGCATCAACATTGGCTTGGCTGATACCCCGTTCCTCGGCTTCGATCAGAGCGTTGATCACCCAGGTCATGGCATCACCCATGGGCTGATCCCCACCCACCACAGCTGGAGCCAGAGGCTCCTTGCTGATCCGGTCGTCGAGGATCTGATGCGCCTGGGGATCACTGAACCCTGAGCGTGCCGCCGCCAGTTGCGAGCGATCAGACGTCATGGCTGCGCAGCGCCCCTGGAGGTAGCCACCCACCACTTGATTGAGATCTTGATATTTGATCGGTGTGTAGGGAAGCCCCTCGGAGGCGAAGGCGTCGTTGAGGTTTTGCTCGGTTGTGGTGCCCGATCCCACGCAAATGGACTTGCCGCTCAAGTCAGCCAGCGAACGCACTCCGCTGGCGGCATTCACCATCAAGCCCTGTCCGTCATGGAACACCACAGGTCCAAAGCGCAGCCCATTGCCCCCCACGGCATCGCGGCTGAGGGTGTGGGTGGTGTTGCGAGACAACAGATCGATCTCGCCCGATCGCAAGGCCGTGAACCGCTCGGGCGCGGTTAAAGGCCGGTATTGAACCTTCTCGGCATCACGAACGAAAGCGGCAGCCATGGCACGGCAGATGTCGACATCCAGGCCGGTGTAACGACCATCAGGACTGAGAAAACTGAAGCCTGGAATCTTGCCGCTCACCCCACAAAGCAACTCACCACGCGCTTTGACCAGATCCAGACGCGAGCCAGCTGCACTATCCAGTGACGCGCAGGACGCCAGGAACGAGGACAACCCGGCCAACGCAACGATCAGAACACGTGAACTTGATCGGAACATCAGCGTTGGTACGGATCGGGTGGGATTGTCCCAGATCCCCAGCACATCCCCCACATCCGACCTACGTTCATGGCAATCAGCCTGGCTGCAATAAAGGTCTGGGCCTGCCTTGTGGCCGGACTGATCGCTGGAAGCACGACTCCCTGTGCTGTCGCGGGGGACGAGCACGACCGTGGGACCTACAACAACAAGATGGCGCTGTTGGGCTTCCTTCTAGAGAGTGCTCAGCAACGGGCCGGACGTGATGTTCAAACCCTTTGCCTGTTGATGAGCATCAGCAACGACGTCACCGAGCAGTACGTGGAAACCAACCCTGAGGACGTGCAGATCAAGCAGCGGCTCATGGCGATGCACCAAGACCTCAGGGCATGTCTTGCCAACCAAGCCGATGCTCATGCATGGGCTGATTCCTGACCACCGATCCGCTCGAACAGATCAAGGCTTTCCTCGTTCAGGCCAATCACGCTGACAACAGATCCACCGCTGCGGTATTTGCGGATGACCTGATCCAGAGCAGCCACGCCGCTCTGGTCCCAGATGTGGGCTTGGGAGAGGTCAACCGTGATGCGCTCGGGATGGTCGTGAAGATCAAATCCCTGGAGGAAGTACACCTTGCTCACAAAAAACAGCTGCCCCTGCACCCGGTACAACCGCTCCTGATCGCTGATCTCGACGGCCTCCACCTGAATCACCTTGGCCACCTTGCGGCTGAACAGAATTCCTGCCAACGCCACGCCTGCCAACACGCCAAGGGCGAGGTTGTGCGGGGTGGTGAGCATGGTGACGGCAAAGGTCATCAGCATCACCGAGGTGTCGCTCTTGGGGATGCGACGCAGGTTGCGCAGACCGTTGATGTCAGCAGTGCTGACAGCGATGCTGATCATCACGGCCACAAGAGCCGCCATCGGAATTTGCTTGAGCCAGGGCCCAGCCAGCAGGATCATCGCCAGCAGGCTCACCCCCGAAAACAGGGTGGAAAGTCGCGTGCGGCCGCCGTTGTCCACATTCATCACGGACTGACCCACCAGGGCACAACCGGCCATGCCACCGAACAGGGAGGAAACGATGTTGGCGATGCCCTGGCCCCGGGCCTCAACATTTTTGTTGGTTGTAGTGTCGGTCTTGTCGTCGAGGATGTCCTGGGTCAGGAAGGTTTCCATCAGACCCACCAAAGAGATGGCCAAGGCGGTGGGAAGCACCAAGCCAAGGGTGTCCAGACTGAAGGGAACACCACCTTCACCAAAGGGAAGGCTGAAGGAGGGCAGACCTGCAGGAAGGGTGCCGAGGCTGCTGACCGTGGGGATGTCGAAGCTGAATCCCACGCTGATCGCGGTCAACACGATGATGGCCACCAGCTGTGAAGGCACCACCCGGGTGATCCGGGGAAGGCCATAGATGATCACCAGGCCCAGCAGGACCAAGCCCCAGACAACGGGGATCTGGCCGCCGTGGGGGAGCAACGACGAGGCCCCATGGTCACCATCTCCAGCGTGAAGGTTGAGACCGAGCTGGGGCAGCTGGGCCTGAAAAATCAGCAAAGCCAACGCATTAACGAAGCCGCTCAGCACCCCTTGGGGAACAAAGCGCATCTGATAGGCAAGACGCAGATACCCCCAGAGGATCTGCAGCAGACCCGTCACCAGCCCCGCCACCATCAGGTACTGGACCCCCAGGCCTGGCCCCCGGGCTTCACCGGTGGCCACAAGGCCTGTCATCAACAGGGCGGTGGAGCCCGTGGCTGAGGTGATCATGGCCATGCGACCACCCACGACGGCGATGGTCAGCGACAGGCAGAAGGCTCCGAACAGGCCCACTTTGGGGTCCACCCCAGCGATCCCAGAGAAGGCAATGGCCTCGGGAATCATCGCGAAAGCCACCACCAGACCCGAGAGCAGATCTTTGCTGGGGTTGGCCAACCACTGATTCATCAGGGTTGGGCTGGATCGTTTGGCCATCAAAGGATGCCGATTAGGGGCGACCGTAAATCAGAGCGTCGGCAGGGTGCCTGCTGGATCCAAGCGCTGTTTCAGCTTTCGCAACTCGGGCAACCAGGGGCCGAATGCCGCCTCCAACTCCTTGTGATGGAAGGGCAGATGGTCATGAAACTGCGCCAGATGCACACCAGGGCAGACCGACTGAAGGACCTGCCAGACCTCCTCCAACCAAGCAAGACTGCGTCTCTGGCCCGGGGCATCTCCAGGAGTCCAGGCGGCGGTGATCCAGGGCTTCCACTCGGCAGTGCGATGCACGAACGAGCTGGCCTCCGCGGCAACCTGTTGCGTTGCCGCCCCCAGCTGCTGACAGGCCAGGCTGCAGAAGGGATGAGGACGATGCTGCAGCAAACGGCATAAATCCGGCATCACGACCCTCCAAAGCTCAGCAGCTGCCGGCCCCAGCAAGCCAACCACCTCCGTGTGAGATCGCGAAGGCATCGGAGCCGATCCCCGCAAAGGTGGGAGCTGGTGCAACCCTTCGATCTTCTGCGCACCGGTCCAGGGGGCATCGGCAATCCGGAGCAACTGCACCGCGTCAGCCCTCTCCCAATGCCACTGCAGACTGGTGCTGGCGTTTGACGCTTCGGCCCTGAGCATGAGCTCTGGCAGTTGATCCGGAGACACCACGCATTGCTCCAGCCACAGCGGCAAGAGCGGCTGGGTGGCCATGCGCAGCGCGCTCACCACCCCCAGAAACGGGGCTGCACCGCAGAGGCCTCTCCACTCCAGCGAACCAGCATCGGCAGCCCGAGACAGGGCAAAGGGGCTGCCATCACCCCAGACCCCATGGATCTCGAGCACTTGATCCACAGCAAGCCCCACCTGCCGGCTCAGCGGTCCAATGCCACCCGTGAGCACATAGCCAAGCCCAGGCAGACCCGACAAACCAGCTGCCACGGTTCGGCCATGGGGAAGCAAGGCCTCCAGCACGTCTCCCATGCGGCAGCCCGCGCCAATCCAGACCGACTGATCCGCGGGTTGCCACTCCACACGTTGGAAATGGGTTTGCAGATCCAGGGTCCAGTGGTCGGCCACGGCGGCCCGAGATGTGGTGCCCCCGCCACAGAGACGCAGCGGCCGGGGACCGGACCAGTTCTGAACCAAAGCCGCCAACTCCGCTGGTCGAGGGGAGACCAGACCGGATCGCCTCGCATCAGCCGCCTGCGCATTGAAGAAAACGGGACGGTCTGAATCCATTGCGATGCGACCGATATCGTCAAACCATTGGAACAGCAGAGCGACCTTTTGGCCGAACAGCACGCGGAAACCGGCAACGAGCGTCTTGGCGTTCTGATCTGCGGCCACGGGAGTCGCAACCGACTGGCCGTTGAAGAGTTCGCCCAGATGGTGGACGCCCTGAGGCCTCGGCTGGCCCCGATGCCGGTGGAACACGGCTACCTGGAATTTGCCCGCCCCATCCTTCGGGATGGTCTTGAAGCACTCCGCGAGAAAGGCGTCACCAAGGTGCTGGCCATTCCCGCCATGCTTTTTGCAGCCGGGCATGCCAAGAACGACATCCCCTCCGTTCTGAACACGTACACGGCCGAAACGGGTTTACCGATCGATTACGGCCGGGAGCTGGGGGTTGACCGGTTGATGGTGTCGGCCGCCGGGGCTCGCGTTCAGGAGTGCCTGGATGCAGCTGAGCATGACGTACCCCTGGCCGAAACTCTCTTGGTGGTGGTGGGTCGAGGCTCCTCGGATCCAGACGCCAACTCGAACGTGGCCAAGGTGACGCGGCTGCTGGTGGAGGGATTTGGTTTCGGCTGGGGAGAAACGGTGTATTCCGGCGTGACCTTTCCCCTGGTGGAACCGGGGCTGCGTCACGCCGTGAAGCTGGGCTTCCGCCGGGTGGTGGTGGTGCCCTACTTCCTCTTTTCAGGGGTTCTGGTGAGCCGAATCCGCCAACACACCGAGCTGGTGGCTACTGATCATGCCGAGGTGGAGTTTCTCTCTGCGGGCTATCTGGGCGACCACACCCTGGTGGTGGACACCTTTAAGGAACGGGTCGAGGAGGTGTTGCGGGGGGACACCGCCATGAACTGCTCGCTCTGCAAGTACCGCGCCCAGGTGCTGGGCTTCGAACAGGACGTGGGACGCGCCCAGGAAAGCCACCACCACCATGTGGAAGGCCTTGCGGAAAGCTGCACGCTTTGCGAACTGGAGTGCACGGGTGCCTGCCAACCCGACGGCATCCCGATTGGCCATGACCACAGCCACCCTTTTGACCACAGCCATGGTTCAGATCACAGCCATGGTTCGGACCACAGCCATGACCACCATCACCCCCCTTATCCCCACGCCGACCATCCCCTGGGCCCTACCACGTTGAAGCGCAACAACGGCGCGCCTAAAGATTGATTCCATGGATCCAAAGAGAACCTGCTGATGACTTGTCGCCAATGACACGGTTCTCGAAAGCGACAGCAGCGACGAAGCAAAGATCAGGTTTTCTTATCGAAATTGCTTCACCAGGGTTCACCCCCTTTTTCCACACAAAAAAACGTCGTTTTCCACAGGCTGAAGTTGGCTCGCCGGCTGTGACGGTCAACCTGTGAATTTCCGAGGGAATTGCACCACTGGGTTGACAGACCGTCTATTCGGCCTAGAGCAACCGCGCCTCGTCACCTCCCGTACTCCCAAACCCAGTCACAGACTGCTGTCTCATCTCGTCTCACCCGCAATTCAACAAATGGCGACGGCTTTGACGCAAGCGCCGGTTGTGTGGCTTTCTTGGTGGGGGTTGGACATGGACAAACTGGACGGAATGGATCGAAATCACCTCGAGCGATGCCATGAAATGGGAATTACGGAGCGCGGAACTGCTTCAAAAGCCAGCTACGTGAGCCTTGAGACGGAAATCCCCGAGGTGCTCTATCGAGGCATGAAGGATTTCATCGGAGAGCACCCCAACTGGGACCAATACCGCGTGATGAGTTCTGCTCTTGCCCACTTCCTGTTTCAGAACGGCTGTGACGACCGCGCCGTGACCGAGCGCTATCTCGACGATCTGTTCATCCGCCCCGACCACTGAGGGCCAGCAGGCAGGCCCGACGGCTCAAGGCCATCATCGTCAGCGTTGGGCTCTGCCAGGCCGACGTCGGCCAACAGGCGCCATCCACCACAAGAACGTTGGGAGCACGCCAAAGACGGTTGGAGGAATCAACAACGCTGCTGGTCTCGCTTCTCCCCATCGCAGCCCCTCCCACCTCATGGATGTAGTACCCCGGGGGGGCTGCACCTTCAGACAGCGCAACCGCACCCTCCAGGAAAGGTTCAACCAAGGGGAGGTGAAACAGGTCTTTGATCGATTTGGCTTCGCCTCCGGCGGCAGCGATGCAGGCCTGGATCGAGGTGCGCATGTGCCTCACCATGGCCAGTTCATTGCTGCTCCAACGGCAGGCAATCGAGGGAACACGCACACCCCAGCGATCCGTGCGCTCACTCAGGGTCACCCTGTTGTCAGCCCTGGGAAGAACTTCGCCATGACCAATCAGAAACCCGGTGATGCTTGAAGGGCGACGACGTAACCATCGCGGCGGATCAAATCGTCCAATGCCACCCCAGAGGCCATAGCCGCCCTGAAAATCAGCCGATGGCAGGTGTCGGCCAAACGGAACGAAAAAACTTCCAGCGCCCGTGAGCATGGGCTGTTCCCCCTGAACAGGCTCGGGGAAGGCAAAAAACTGCGATGTGGAGACATGGTCCATCAAGCGTGTGCCCAGTCGTCCTGAAGGGTCGTCCAAACCGTTGCTCTGTTCACCACGACGGGAGCGCAGCAGAATGGAGACGGTCTGAATCGTGGAAGCGGCCAACACCACGAGATCCGCCTTCAACTCCCTGCGGTTGCCATTGGATTGGTCAACGGCAACAACACCAATGGCTTTGTCTCCACCGGCATCCATCAAGAGATGCTCCACCAGATGCGCAGAGAGCAGCTGGGTGCGTCCTGTGGCCATGGCGCGAGGAAGGCTGCTGCCGCGACTGCTGGAGCGGGGCCAGGCGGGATCTTCTCCCTGCGGCGCCGGACCAAACCCCCTCGAGGGGATCACGGGATAGCCCAACCGTTGCCGCACAGCATCAGCAAAACGCTGTTCCGCCGGCGTCGCCGCCAGAGCCGGTTGCGTTTCACCGTCCGGCAGATGCTGCAAACCATCACGCCCACCACGAACGCCCAGCCAGCGCTCCAGTTCGGCGTAGTGCGGTGTCAGCTCACCGCTGCGCAACGGCCAACAGACCTGTTCACCATCCACATCCACACCGGCCAGATCCTCATCCGAGAGACGCAGGGTGATGCCACCCCAGGTGAGGCTGCGGCCGCCAACCTGCAGGCCTCGCGTCCACAGAAACGGCTGATCCGCCGGGTGCTCATAGGGATGCAGACGCTCGTCGGCATACAGACGAGGGTTGGCTTTCCAGTAGCCGGGATGCTGGGACTGCTGGCGATGGCTGCCGCTGGTCAGGCCCACGATCCGACGCAGCAGATTTCCCGGTTCAGCCCCGAAGGCTTGCGTGCTGTTGAGGTCAGGTCCTGCCTCCACCACAAGCACCCGAGCTCCTGCTTCAGCCAGGGTCATGGCCGCCACGCCGCCACTCGCTCCCGAGCCAACAACAATGGCGTCCCAGGGGCCATCGCAGTTCATGGAGCGACTGCTCATGGGGGTACGAAAGACAAAAAAAAATCTCCCGAAAGGGAGATTATTGATTCAATCAGAGTTGGTGGCGGGGGGGAGATTTGAACTCCCGACCTTCGGGTTATGAGCCCGACGAGCTACCAGACTGCTCTACCCCGCGGCGACTCGAAAATCATACATGTCGGTGTCGCAGGTGACAGCAAAGTCACGACTGCAAGGCACCGGACACGCTGAGCTTGACGCTCGGGTTCACGACCAGCACCTGCTCATCGAGCTCGTCTAGCCCCATGGGTGTGAGCCACTCGAGTTGACGCAACAGATGCAGAGCAACCGCTTGCTTGGCACGACGGGAGCCGTCTTCCACCTTGATGGCTACTCCAAGACCTTCACCCACTCGGCTGAGGCATTGAATGCCCTCTGCACCGCCCTTGCTCAGGACCTGACCGTGGCTGCGCCGCATCAGCTCGGTGTCGAAACGACCCTCACCAGCCACAAGGTCGGGGTGACTCAGCATCGCCCGACTGATCTGCTCAAGTTCGGCATGTTGTGAGGCACCGAGGTGGGCATAGAGCAAGGCCATCTGAGCCAACTGGAACACCAGGGTGGGAGCGCCACAGTCATCCCGCTCGGCAACCAATTCCTCAGCAGGCAAGCCGATCAGTTCAGCGACACGACGGTTCACCTCAACCTGCAGCGGATGGTCGTTCTGGAGATAGGTCTCGATCGGCCAGCCCATCTTTCGGCTTGTGGCCAGAAAGGCAGCGTGCTTGCCGGAACAGTTGTGCTGAAGCGGACTGTCAGCCCCATTCGGCACAGGGCATTGAAGTGAAGCGCTGTCCAACTCCGCTTTCCAGAGCAACCGGAAGGCTTCCCGGGCGTGGGCATTGGTGCCCGAATGGGACGCGCAGCTAATGGCGATGCCCCGTTCATCAACATCGAGCTGGTCAGCGGTGCCACTGCTGAGAAACGGCAGGGCCTGAAAGGGCTTCAGAGCCGAACGAATGAAACTTTCCAAGCCGGGGTTTCCTGCCGACATCAACACCCGTCCTCGGCCATCACAAACCACGGCATGAACGCGATGCACCGATTCCGTGATCGATCCGCGACGCAAGCAGACCTCAAGAGGGGCTGACCCGGTCCGGGCTGCAGGGCTGAAGCCCGAGGGCAAAGTCATCGGAACCCCGATTGGTTCAGAGAGCCTGACAGAGACTGGCACCGGCCAGCATCAAACCCGCTGAGGTGGCCATGGCCCGTCCCAGACGACCCAGGATCGGACGAACCTCATGCCGGGCCACCAGCAGGTCGCGTTCCCGCCAAGACAGAGGCTTTTCCCAGGTCTGCCCGTCGTACCAGCCGGATTCCTCGTAGTCGACGGACTCACGCAGAAGCCGCTGCATGACGTAGGTCCAGCCCAGCCATTGCCGCACCAGCAACAGCAGGGGAAGCACAAGAGCGGCCACAGCGGCTGCGGCCAGGAGCCGGGGCGGATCCTGCTTCAGGGTCCAACTCCCACTGGCGATCAGGCTGCACACCGGCAGCATCAGCAGCCAGAAGCCTGCTAGGCGTTGGCTCAGGCGAGGTTCCTGACCCGCTGGCCAGGAGAAGAACCACGACTCGCAGAGCTGTTGAAACTCCTCAAGAGGCCGCTGCTCCGGTGGAACCGGGCAGGACACCGCTTCTGGCATGGATCAAGCGGCTACTTCACCGACGGTAAGAAGGTTCTGCTTTCGCCGTGACTCCAGAACGCCTCAAGGTCGTAGTAGCCGCGCTCATCGGGCATCAGCACGTGAACGATCACATCGCCGTAATCAAGAAGCGCCCAGCGCCCCTCATTCAGCCCTTCCTTGCGCAAGGGGAGCAGGTCTGCCTCAGTTTCCAGGCGGTCTTCAACCGACCGGGCAATGGCACGCACCTGAACGTCGGACTGACCGCCTGCGATCACCATCCAATCCGCCAGGCTGGACACCTCATCCACACGAATCAGACGGATGTCGGTGGCCTTGCGGTCATCGCAGGCATCGGCCACCAGTTCGGCAAGCTTTTCGCTATCCATAAACATTCTCGCTGGTAACGGAGCTGCGTGAGCCCTCCTGTTGGGCCATTTCAGCTCTGGCCTTGCTTGCACTCTTGCGCAGCGCCTCAAGACGGTCTTCGTAGTAGCTGCGGCGGCGCTTCTTACGGGTCTTTTCGACAAGCTCCTTCAACGCGCCCCCAAGACTGCGATAGGCATTCGGCACGCTGTAACCAAATCGGCAGGCCAGATCGATCGCGCGCTCGTCTGCACTGATGGCGTCCTGCAGGCGTTTTTCGGAATTGTTCTTCAGATAAAGCCGATACCCCGCAAAACCGGACAGGCCCAGAGCCATCAACAGCAGCAGGCCGTCCTGAACCCACAATTCACCGATGGCACCTCCGAGGCCGATGGCCAGAGCAGCCATCTCCCAACCGTCCCGGGGAATTGTGTCGTTCTGGATCCGACCAACTTCATGCCAAAACAGCAAATTGCGGTGATCCAACGCCAGGGCATCCCATTCGTCGAGATCCACCTGGATCTCCACTTCATCCCGGCCGATTTCCTCAAGGGTGATCAATGGAGGATCGACTGCAGCAGCTGATTCCACAAACACCCAGCTCTGCATTTCCGGTGGCAGCAGCCCCTTCAGGCGCTGGAGCTCACTCATTGCAACTCTGGTGCTGATCTCCCTTCACCGTAGCGAGGCCAAGTCCCCCAGTTGGGGCGAGGCCGCGTGAGAGGCTTGATCTGTTTGGCCAAGGACGATTTCCCATGCCGAGGCGGTCTGATCTGCGTCGCATTCTCCTGCTGGGATCTGGTCCGATCGTGATCGGCCAGGCCTGTGAGTTCGATTACTCCGGAACCCAGGCCTGCAAGGCCCTCAGAGCCGAGGGATATGAAGTCATCCTGATCAACTCCAATCCGGCGTCGATCATGACCGACCCGGAAATGGCTGATCGCACCTACATCGAGCCGCTCACGCCGGACGTGGTGACACGGGTGATCGAGCAGGAACGCCCGGATGCTCTGCTGCCGACCATGGGGGGGCAGACCGCACTGAACCTGGCGGTCACCATGGCGGAAAACGGCACCCTCGATCGCTTTGGCGTTGAGTTGATCGGTGCCGATCTCAAAGCGATCCAGAAAGCGGAAGACCGTCTGCTGTTCAAGCAGGCCATGGAGCGCATCGGGGTGAAGGTCTGCCCTTCGGGCATCGCCTCATCTCAAGAAGAAGCTGAAGCCGTCGGGGCCGCGATCGGAAGCTTCCCCCGGATCATCCGGCCCGCCTTCACGCTGGGGGGAAGTGGCGGGGGCATTGCCTACAACCCCGAGGAATACGCAGCAATCTGCAAGAGCGGGCTTGAAGCGAGTCCGGTGTCTCAGATTCTGATCGAGCAATCGCTCCTGGGCTGGAAGGAATTCGAGCTTGAGGTGATGCGTGATCTGGCGGACAACGTCGTGATCGTCTGCAGCATCGAAAACCTCGACCCCATGGGGGTGCACACCGGGGATTCGATCACGGTGGCTCCAGCCCAGACCCTCACGGACCGGGAATACCAACGGTTGCGCGACCAATCGATCGCCATCATTCGGGAAATCGGTGTCGCGACGGGCGGCAGCAACATCCAGTTCGCGATCAATCCCGACAACGGCGACGTTGTGGTGATCGAGATGAATCCCAGGGTGAGCCGATCGTCGGCCTTGGCCAGCAAGGCCACCGGCTTCCCGATCGCCAAGATCGCCGCTCGCCTCGCCGTCGGTTACACCCTCGACGAAATCCTCAACGACATCACCGGCAAGACGCCTGCCTGCTTCGAACCGACGATCGATTACGTCGTCACCAAAATTCCTCGCTTCGCCTTCGAAAAATTCCGAGGCAGTCCGGCGGTGCTCACCACCTCAATGAAATCGGTGGGGGAAGCGATGGCCATCGGCCGTTGTTTCGAAGAGTCGTTCCAGAAAGCCATGCGTTCCCTGGAAACCGGATTCTCGGGCTGGGGAGGCGACCGGGAGGAACCGGAGCTCACGGATGCTGAGCTGGATCGTCAGCTGAGGACCCCCTCTCCGGAGCGCATCCTCAGCGTGCGAACGGCGATGGTGCGCGGACGCAGCGATGAGGAGATTCATCGGATCAGCAGGATTGACCCCTGGTTCCTGGCCAAACTGCGGCGGATCATTGAGGCGGAGGCCAGGCTGATCAAGGGCAAAAGCCTGGATCAGCTGGATGCCGACAGCTTGTTTGAGGCCAAGCAGCTTGGTTTTTCAGACCGACAGATCGCCTGGCACACCAAAAGCGACGAATTGTCGGTGCGTCAGCAGCGCCATCAGCTCGATGTTCGCGCCGTCTTCAAAACCGTTGACACCTGCGCAGCGGAGTTCGCTTCCTCCACTCCTTATCACTACTCGACCTACGAGCGTCCCTTGCAGACCCTGCAGGCCGACGGATCCCTCAAGCCCCTTCCCGCTTCATCCGAGGTGAGTCGTCGTGAGGACGGCCGCAAGATGATGATCCTCGGCGGTGGACCCAACCGAATCGGGCAGGGCATCGAATTCGACTACTGCTGCTGCCATGCCTCCTTTGCCGGGCAGGATCAAGGGATCACCACGGTGATGGTGAACAGCAATCCGGAAACGGTGTCCACCGATTACGACACCAGCGACAGCCTCTACTTCGAACCGCTCACCCTGGAGGACGTTCTCAATGTGATCGAAGCGGAGCGTCCCGATGGCGTGGTGGTCCAATTCGGTGGACAAACGCCTCTGAAACTCGCCATTCCTCTGCTGCGCTGGCTGGACAGCGATGAGGGGCGCGCCACGGGCACCAGCATCTGGGGCACCTCCCCTGAATCGATCGACCGGGCCGAAGACCGCGAGCAGTTCGAAGCCATCCTCCGCGATCTGAACATCCGCCAACCCCGCAACGGCTTGGCACGCAGCGAAGAGGAAGCACGGGCCGTGGCCACACGAGTGGGCTACCCGGTCGTCGTGCGTCCCTCTTACGTCCTGGGCGGACGGGCCATGGAAGTGGTGTTCGACGAAGAGGAACTCAACCGCTACATGCGCGAAGCCGTGCAAGTGGAGCCCGACCATCCGGTGCTGATTGACCAGTACCTCGAAAACGCCGTTGAGGTGGACGTGGACGCCCTCTGCGATCACACCGGTGCTGTGATCGTGGGTGGGCTGATGGAGCACATCGAACCGGCGGGAATCCATTCCGGCGACTCGGCCTGCTGCTTGCCTTCGGTTTCCCTCGGCAAAGCGGCACTGAACACGATTCGCGACTGGAGTCGCTCCCTGGCGCAAACGCTCGAGGTGCGGGGTCTGATCAACCTCCAGTTCGCCGTGCAGCGCAACACCGATGGCTCGGAAGTGGTTTACATCATCGAAGCCAACCCCCGCGCCTCCAGGACGGTCCCCTTCGTCGCCAAGGCCACAGGTCAACCTCTCGCTCGCCTGGCAACCCGACTGATGGCGGGCGAAACCCTGGCCGACATTGGTATGACCCGCGAGCCGAAGCCGCCGCTTCAGTCGATCAAGGAGGCGGTGCTGCCGTTCCGGCGCTTCCCGGGGGCCGACACGGTGCTGGGGCCGGAAATGCGCTCCACGGGAGAGGTGATGGGATCCGCCGACAGTTTCGGCATGGCCTATGCCAAGGCTGAGCTCGGTGCTGGAGAAGCGCTGCCCACCCAGGGGACGGTGTTCCTCTCCACCCACGACCGCGACAAACAGGCGCTGGTGCCCATCGCCGCTCGGCTGATCGAACTCGGGTTCGATGTGACGGCCACATCAGGCACGGCTCAGGCGCTCGCCAACGCGGGATTGAAGGTGCAATCGGTGCTCAAGGTGCACGAGGGGCGCCCCAACATCGAGGATCAGATCCGCTCCAATCAGGTGCAGTTGGTGATCAACACACCGATTGGCCGCCAAGCTGCCCATGACGACAAATACCTGCGTCGGGCAGCGCTCGATTACGCCGTTCCAACGGTGACGACCCTCGCGGGAGCACGGGCAGCGGTGGAGGCGATCTCAGCGCTCCAGCAACAGCCGAGGCTCAGCATCCATGCCCTGCAGGATGTGCACGCCATGCAGCGTTAGGCCACCGGTAGGGTTGCGGGAGCCACCTAAACGCTGTGACAGCCTCCGTTCCCGTTAAGCCTGGAAGCGACCTGCGTGATGACTTCCGTCGCGCCTACGAGAACCGCTACACCTGGACGCCTGGATTCTCCGGCTATCGCGGCCGCTGCATCTGGCAACAGGCCGATCAACGGGTTGAGGGCACGTTTGAGATCGGTGCCGATCTCAAAGCCAAAGTGGACGGCATTGAAAACGAAGAGATCCTCAAGGCGGTGAATTCCCAGCTCTGGGAAGTCGCAATCCATCGCGTGCGTCGCAGCTTCGAGCAGACCCACGGTGAAAACACCTTCACCGCCGGTGACACCAACGAAGTGGGAACCGAAGTGCTCGTCGGCGGCAAGGGAGCCGGGGACAAATACCGCATCAAAGATGACGTGGTGACCATGGTTCACCGCCACATCCACGGCACCGTCGTGACGATCTACACCACCGATGTCACCGACACGGGTGCGGGCTACCTCAGCCACACCTACACCAGTCAGTACGCCGACCCGGCAACGGGAGAAGCCCGGGGCGGCCGCAGCAGCTTCAAAGACAGCTTCGCTGCTCTTCCTGGAGATGGCCCCTGGGTGCTGACCGAGCGGGTCGTGACCACCGAAGCCCATGGCGATACTCCCGCCGGAAGCCAGACCTTCCGTTTTGAAGATCTCGAATCGCTCTGAGTTGATTGCCGTTGCAAGCCGGCTATGAGACCATCCGCCCAAACCTGTTGAAAGGCATGGGCGGAGTCGAGTCGACCATTCAGGCCATCAATGGCCCGATCAACAGCATCGTCTGGGGATGGCCCACCGTCCTTTTGATTGCCGCGACGGGCATTCTTCTGATGGTGGGCCTGCGGTTCATGCCGCTGCAACGGGTGGGTTACGGCATCTCGATGATGCTGCGGCCGGCTGCATCACAAACGGAAGGGGAGATCACCCCCTTCCAAGCGCTGATGACCTCGTTGTCGGCCACGATCGGCACGGGAAACATCGCCGGTGTAGCGGGGGCCATCGCCGTTGGTGGACCTGGTGCCGTCTTTTGGATGTGGATCATCGCGATCTTCGGCATCGCAACCAAGTACGCCGAAGCGGTGCTCGCGGTTCAGTTCCGCGAAACCGATGGAGACGGAAACCACGTGGGTGGGCCGATGTACTACATCCGCAACGGACTCGGCAGCGGCTGGAGCTGGATGGCGGGCCTGTTTGCCCTCTTCGGCATGTTGGCGGGCTTCGGCATTGGCAATGGGGTTCAGGCCTTTGAGGTGTCGTCTGCCTTGAGCCTGATCGGCATCCCGAGGCTGGCGACCGGAGTCGTTTTGGCGGCCCTGGTTTTCGCTGTCGTGATCGGGGGCATCAAACGCATTGCCCAGGCGGCCTCCGCCATTGTTCCGTTGATGTCGATCCTTTACATCGCTGCATGCCTTCTGGTGTTGCTGGCCAATCTGAACAGCGTGCCTGAAGCATTCACCACGATTTTCTCCAACGCCTTCTCCGGTCAAGCCGCAGCCGGTGGTGCCCTCGGTCAGGTGGTGCTGATGGGCTTCAAGCGTGGCATCTTCTCCAATGAAGCGGGCCTGGGCAGCGCTCCGATCGCCCATGCGGCTGCCAAAACCGATGATCCCGTTCGCCAGGGCACGGTGGCCATGCTGGGCACCTTCATTGACACCCTGATCATCTGCACGATGACTGCCCTGGTGATCATCACCACCAAAGCCAATCTGATCCTCGATGCAGCCGGCGACAAGCTCAGCGGCGCAGACCTCTCAATCGCGGCCTTCAACACCGGCATCGCCGGCAGCGGCGTGGTGGTCACCCTGGGACTGGTGGTCTTCGCCTTCACCACCATTCTCGGCTGGAGCTTCTACGGCGAACGCTGCACCACCTATCTCTTCGGTGATTCCGCCGTGCTGCCCTTCCGTTTGACTTGGGTGGCTGTGGTCGTGATTGGTGCTGTCGCCGGCGACCGCGGTGTGATCTGGTCAATTGCCGACACGCTCAATGGCCTGATGGCCCTCCCGAACCTCGTGGCACTGATCCTGCTCTCCGGAACCGTGTTCAAACTCACCAAGGCCTACAGCTTCAGCGACTGAGCAGAACGACGAGCAATAAAAAGGGGGGCTCACAGCCCCCCTTTTTTGTTGGCAGTCAATCAACCCTGATCGGGCAACGGAGTCACGGACTTGAGCCTTTCATTGAGCTGAGTCGCCAGGCTCTGACGACCAACCGCCAGAACCTTGAGGGTGTCTTCGTGCATCCGCAGTTGAGCATCGGCAACCTGCATGCCACGCACAAGCTCCTTGAGCTCATCAGGAAGGGTGTTGAGGTCGTAGCGCTTGCCTTCAAAGGTCAAGACGGGGTTGTTGGCTGCGGAATCAGTCATCGTTCGTTGCTGGGATTGCGTGGAACCAGCGGCCAGATCGTAGAGGGCTTCAGGACTTCTGCCGATCTCGAATGAACTGCCGTTCGCACAATTCGCGGTAACGCCCACCACGCTGCATCAACTCGTCGTGGGTTCCTCGATCGACCACGGCTCCCTTTTCAAGAACCACAATGCGATCGGCCTCCTGCACCGTCGCCAGACGATGGGCGATCACCAACACTGTTCGCCCCTTCATCGCCTGCTTCAGTCCGAGTTGCACCGCCGCCTCGGCTTCAGCATCAAGGGCACTGGTGGCTTCATCCAGCAGCAACAGCGCTGGATTGCCAAGCACCGCCCGTGCAATGGCGATCCGCTGCAGTTGGCCACCGGAAACGTTGGTTCCCCGTTCCTCGAGCTGGGTGTCATACCCCTGGGGCAAGGCACGGATGAAATCATCCGCATTGGCCAACCGTGCCGCATCGCGCACCTCGTCGTCCGTCGCACGACGGCCGAACCGAATCGCTTCGGCAATGGTTCCGGAAAATACGGTGGTGCGCTGCGGGACCAGGGCCACCTGCTGACGCAGCTCGCGAGCGCGCATCAAGCTGATGTCAGTGCCGTCGAGACGGATCTCGCCCTGTTGCGCCGTGTTGAACCGCAGCAGAAGCGAAAGCAGGGTGCTTTTGCCCGCACCGGAGGGGCCAACGATGGCCAGCACCTGGCCTGCATCCACCCGCAGATTCAGCTGACGCAACACCGGCTGGGCTGGGTCATAGCCAAAGCTCACCTGATCAAAAACCAGATCACCCTGAAGTGAACCGATGGCTTGCGCATCAGTTGGATCCGCAGCCTCCTGGGGCTCTCGCTCGATCTCCCGCAGACGTCGCAGTGATGCCTGACCCTGCTGAAATTCGTTGAAGTTGTTGGTGACGTGGGCGATGGGATCGATCAGCACGATCAGCCCTGTCAGGTAGCTACTCAGCCCGGCAATACTCAGATCACCGCTCTGGATTCGCCAGGCTCCGAGGGCCAGCACGGCAAACAGACCCACCACCTCGATGGTGCCCACCACCGGATGCTGCAGCGCCACGAGGCTGTAGGTGCGGTGGCGGGCCTGCCGGTGCTGGTCGATTTCCGTCTCGAAACGGTCCTGCAGCCAGGGCTCGGCTGCAAAAGCACGCACCAGGGGCAAACCTTCGATGGCCTCACCCAGCAGACCGGCCAGTTCGCTCACCTTTTTCTGACTTCGTTCCGTGGCCGCCATCACGCGAGCACCAAACAGACTGATCAGCCAGACGATCACCGGCGCCAGCAGCAGGATGGCCAGCGTCAGTTTCCAGTCGAGCCAGAGCATCATCCCCAGCACCGCAACGAGCTGAAGGACGCTGGGGACCGTGTCATGGATGGTCTTGTACAGCACCTCGCTGACGCGATCGGCGTCTTCGGTGAAGCGGTAGGTGAGATCACCGGCCGAGAGCTTCTCCAGTGCCCCCAGCTCCACGGTCTGCAGGCGGCGGAACAGATCACGCCGTAAGTCCTGGCTCACCAGCAATGCAGGGCCGGCAAGAAGCGAGTCCTGACCGAACTGGGCGATCTTCTGAGCAGCAAAGATCAGCAACGCCAGCCCGATCAGCTGAAGCACGCGAGCCAAATCACCCGACCCCAGCGCGGGAAACAATTCCCCGGCCAGCTGCACGAGCAGCGGAAAGCTGCCCACGTAAATCGCCATGCAGCAGCCCCCCCAGAGCAGTTCCCGCAGGTGGGGGCGAAGCAACGGCAGCAGCCGGCGAAAACCGGCCTGGGATGAGGTCAGCATCACGGCACAGTATCAATGGTGAGCTCAAAACTCTGCCCAATGAAGCTGGATCAGTTCCTGAAATGGAAGGGTTGGGTCTCCACCGGCGGTGAAGCAAAGCAACGCATCCAGATGGGTGAAGTGGAGGTGAATGGGAGCGTTGAAACCCGGCGGGGACGTCAGCTTTCTCCGGGAGATCGGGTTGTGCTTGCTGGTGAGGAGTCCGTTGTCGGGGATGAAAACGCGACCGGGCCGTAAGTTGGCTGCCACATTCCATGGGGAAGCAAGGCGTGCGCAGACCGGTGATCGCTGGCAACTGGAAGATGCACATGACCTGTGCCCAGTCGCGGGAGTTCATGGAAGCCTTCCTGCCATTGATTGCTGACACCCCTGACGACCGCGACCTTGTGCTGGCGCCGCCCTTCACGGCACTGTCGACCATGGCGGAACTCAGCCAGAATTCCCGCGTCTGCTTGTCGAGCCAGAACGTCCACTGGGAAGGTCAAGGTGCTTTCACTGGAGAGATCTCCCCAGCGATGCTCAAGGAGCATGGTGTGACCCACACGATCGTGGGCCACAGCGAACCGCGGAAATACTTCAGTGAAAGCGACGAGCAGATCAACCACCGGGCAAGGTCATCCCAGTCCAATGGTCTGATTCCGATCGTTTGCGTTGGCGAAAGCGATGAGCAACGCGAACGGGGCGAAGCTGAACGGGTGATCCGCCGCCAGATCGAGCAGGGCCTAGAGGGTCTCGATGCAGAGAAACTGGTGGTGGCCTACGAACCGATCTGGGCAATTGGCACAGGCAAGACCTGCGCAGCCGAAGAAGCCAACCGCATCTGTGGTCTGATCCGTAGCTGGGTGGGCTCCCCCGATCTGGTGATTCAGTACGGCGGCTCCGTCAAACCCAGCAACATTGATGAGTTGATGGGCATGAGCGATATCGACGGGGTGCTGGTGGGGGGTGCTTCCTTGGAGCCCGAAAGCTTTGGACGGATTGCCAACTACCAAGCGGCCTGATTCAGGCGGCTGGCCTCAGGGTTGGGGCCAACGCACAGCCGTGATGGGGGTGATCAACGTCACCCCGGATTCCTTCAGTGACGGAGGGAGATTTCTGGCGAGCGAACGGGCCCTTACTGAAGCTCAACGGCAGCTGAGCCGCGGTGCGGACGTGTTGGATCTCGGGGCGCAAAGCACCCGACCCGGAGCGGAGGAGGTGGGCGCCGAAGAGGAGTTACGGCGTCTATTACCAGCGCTGAAGAGCATCCGGCAGCTCTGCCCAGAGGCACTGATCTCCATCGACACGTTTCTGGCGCCGGTGGCCGCCAAGGCACTGGAAGCAGGGGCCAACTGGATCAATGATGTAAGCGGTGGCCGTCGGGATCCCGATCTGCTGAAGGTGGTCGCCGATGCCGGCTGTCCGGTGGTGCTGATGCACAGCCGCGGCGACAGCCAAACCATGGATCAGCTCACAACCTATGCCGATGTCGTGGCAGATGTGAAAGAAGCGTTGCTGGAGCGCAGTGAAGCTGCGATTCAAGCCGGCGTTGATGAAAGCCAAATCATCTGGGATCCGGGTCTCGGCTTCGCCAAGACCCACGAGCAGAACCTGCAGCTGCTGCGGGATCTGGAACAACTCACTGCAGGGCCGCGACCTGTGCTGATCGGCCCTTCACGCAAACGCTTCATCGGTGCCGTGCTGGATGAACCCAGACCCAAAGCGCGTCTCTGGGGAACAGCTGCGGTGGCCTGCCGCTGCGCCCAGGCGGGTGCTGCCGTGCTGCGGGTGCACGATGTGGGCCCCATCAGCCAGACGCTGCGAATGGCGGCTGCACTCTGGTGAGCTCCACGATCTTTGTTCAGATCGCGGCATACAGGGATCCAGATCTCCCCGCCACACTGCACAACCTGATTCAGCGCGCAGCCCAGCCAAAGCGCCTGCGCTTCGGCATCTGCCTGCAACTGGCGACTGATGACCCGCCCCACTGGGGAACAAGCGCATTTCCGGATCATCCACACCTGAAGTGCATCAGGTTCGATGCAGCGGAAAGCCGCGGGGCCTGCTGGGCCCGACGACAGGCTCAGGGTGTTTACGGCGGAGAAGACTTTCTGCTACAAATCGACAGCCACATGAGGGCCGTGGAGCACTGGGATGACCTGTTGCTGACGACCTGGAGGGAATGCAGCGATGAGCGCGCCGTTCTCAGTGTTTACCCGAACGGCTTTCAACAGCCGTGCCGTTTGCAGACATCAACCCTGCCTGTGATGGCAGCCGCCGGTTTCGATTCCTACGGCATTCTCAAACTGCGAGGCATCAGCCGGTTCCAACTTCCAGAAGAACAACCTGATCGCCCCATCCCCGGTGCATTTATCGCCGGAGGATTCCTGTTCGGCCCGGGCTCAATCGTGAGCGACGTGCCCTACGACCCCGATCTCTACTTCTATGGAGAAGAGATTGCCATGTCGGCACGACTGTGGACGTCAGGCTTCAACATCTACGCCCCAAATCGCCTACTGCTGTTTCATCTCTACAAGACAGAACATACCGATCAAGAGCATGCAGCCACCCATTGGGGCGATCACAGCAATTGGCACGATTACAACCTTCACGCACTCAAACGTGTACACACACTGCTCGGCAGTCTCAACAACGCACCGGCATCAATCCGCTGCCTGAATGATGAGCTTGGCGAACTTAAACCCTTTGGATTAGGGAAAAAACGTAGCCTTCATATGTATCAACAATGGGCTGGAATTGATTTCAAAACGGCAGCGATCAGCCAGGCCGCAAGACATGCAGAATTCAAACCCGTGAAAGCCTGAGTTGCCCATCATTCATCGCCAATAAAAAAGCCAGAGTCCGGCAGGGACTCTGGCTTTGATGCTCAACACTTGGTCGACGATCAGTCGGTGACAACACCCTCAATTCGATCCTCAACCTCCTGGTACAGCTCCTGAAGCTGCTCGATGTTTTCATCCGAGGTCTCCCAGTATCCGCGGCCATGCACCTCGAGCAGGGTGCCCACGATCTGACGGAAGCTGTTGGGGTTGAGTTCCAGCAGACGCTTGCGCATCTCGGGATCGTTGATGAAGGTTTCGTTGGCTTCTTCGTAGACGAAGTTGTCAACGGCACCGCTGGTGGCACTCCAACCCAAGGTGAAGTTGAGGCGCTTGGCCACCTCACGCACACCCTCGTAGCCGGAGTCGAGCATGCCTTCGTACCACTTGGGATTCAGCAGCTTGGTGCGTGAATCCAGGCGGATGGTTTCACTCAGCGAACGCACCTGCGCGTTGGCCGTTGTGGTGTCGGCGATGTAGCTGGTAGGAGCTTTGCCGTCATCACGAAGGCCAGCGATCAACTTGGTGGGATCGGAGTCGAAGTAGTGGCTCACATCGGTAAGAGAGATCTCAGCCGAATCGAGGTTCTGGAAGGTGACATCCGCGGTCTTCATCACGTTCTCGAACACCTCCCGCTTCTGATTCATCTCACCGGGGTTGTCGGCATTGAAGGCGAAGGTCTTGCGGGAGAGGTACATCTCCTGAAGCTCACCTTCCTCCTCCCAGGTGCTGTTCTCCACTGCGAGGTTCACGTTGGAGCTGTAGCTGCCGCTGGCATTGGAGAACACCCGGCAGGCCGCATCACGCAGGGTCGTGCCTTCTTTCTCCGCCTGCTCGAGGGCGTGCTTACGAACGAAGTTCTGCTCCAGAGGCTCGTCGGCCTCGGCAGCCATCTTCACGGCCTGATCGATCAGAGCCATCTGGTTGATGAACAGATCGCGGAACACACCGGAGCAGTTCACCACCACATCAACGCGAGGGCGGCCGAGTTCTTCCAGGGGAATCAACTCAAGCTTGTTGACCCGACCCACGGAGTCCGGCATCGGCTTGACGCCAACGAACCAGAGGATCTGAGCTAGGGATTCGCCGTAGGTCTTGATGTTGTCGGTTCCCCAGAGCACGCAGGCGATGGTTTCGGGCCAGGTGCCCTGCTCCTCACGCTGACGCTCAATCAACTTGTCGACAACACTCTTGGCTGCAGCCACCGCGGCACGGGTGGGGATCGCCTGCGGGTCGAGGGCGTGGATGTTCTTGCCGCTGGGCAGCACACCAGGATTTCGGATCGGATCACCACCGGGGCCCGGAAGGATGTATTCACCATCGAGAGCCTTCAGCAGACTCTCCATCTCCATGTCGGCGCACACCTGCTCAAGGCAGAAGCGCAGATAGGCAAAGAGCTTGTCGAGCTCGGTGGCATCGATCTGCACGAAGCCAGCACTGCAGCAGGCCCGCAACCAAGGCGAGGGAAGCTTGAAGCCGAACTTGGCCAGCAGGTCGTAGAACCAACCGAAGCTGTTGCGCAGGCTGACGCGACCATCACGGCCGGTGAGGGTGCGAACCATGGCGCCAATGGCAGCGCGGGATGTCTCCGTGATCGTGCGGTTGAGCTCTACATCGGCGAGGACGCCCTCGTCGTTGCCTTTGTAGATGTCTTCGATCGAGCGGCCCATCGCCTCAGCCAGCAGGCCGGGGAGTGAGCGCAGCCCATCCTCCTCACGCTCAAGAGCAGCGATGTTTACCAAGGTGGCAACGGCTTCCTCTGCGGTGGGAGGCTTGCCAATGGTGTGAAGGCCACAGGGAAGGAGACGGCTTTCGATCTCCATCAACTGGCGGTAAACGGCCCCCACCAGGGCATCACGACCCTCCAGGTCGAGGGTCGAGGCATCTTCCTCAGGAAGGTCAACGTCCTTATCGAGGTTGCACTGGCGTGCCGTCTCAATGATCGTGTTGACGATCTGAATCCCGCGGCCGCCCTCACGCAGCTGCTGGTAGGAGCCCACCAGCTCACCCAGTTCCTTCAGGCCCTTGTAAAGGCCAGCATTTTCAGCCGGAGGGGTGAGGTAGCTGATGGTGGAGGCATAACCCCGCCGCTTGGCGATGGTGGCCTCGGAGGGGTTGTTGGCGGCGTAGTAGTAGAGGTTGGGCAGCGCACCGATCAGTGAATCGGGATAGCAGGTTTCGCTCATGCCCATCTGCTTGCCGGGCATGAACTCGAGGGAGCCGTGGGTGCCGAAGTGGAGCACCGCATCAGCCTTCCAGATCTTCTGGAGATAGGTGTAGTAGGCGGCGAAGCCGTGGTGGGGGCTGGCGCTGCGGGAATAGAGCAGGCGCATCGGATCACCCTCGTAGCCGAAGGTGGGCTGAACGCCAACGAAAACGTTGCCGAAATGGCGACCGAAAACCAGCAGGTTCTGACCATCGCTGTTGAGGTTGCCCGGGGGCTTGCCCCAGTTCTCTTCGAGCCGTTCGGAGTAGGGCGTCAGACGCTCGTACTCCTCAACGCTCATGCGGTGGGCGATTGAAAGCTCCGGAGAGCCCTGCATGGCATCGGCGTCGTTGATGACGGCCTCCAACAGCTCACGAGGCGTGGAAGGCAGGTCCTGCACGTCGTAGCCCTTTGCCTTCATCTCCTGCATCACCCGATGGATGGAGCCGAAGACGTCGAGGTAAGCCGCCGTACCGACGTTGCCCTTGTCGGGAGGGAAGCTGAACACGGTGATCGCCAGCTTCTTCTCGTTGCGGGGCTTTATCCGCAGCGAAGACCAGCGGATGGCCCGCTCAGCGATGGCATCAACCCGGTCTTGAAGGGTGTGCGCCTTGCCGGTGGCATCGTCGCGACCCGAGAGAACGATGGGCTCGATGGCGCCATCCAGTTCCGGAATGGCGATCTGCAGGGCCACCTGCACCGGGTGCAGGCCAAGGTCGCTCTGTTCCCACTCCTGGGTGGTCTGGAAGACGAGGGGAAGCGCCACCATGTAAGGACGGTTGAGCTTCTTCAGCGACTCAATCGCCTTGGGGTGGTCCTGACGGGCCGGACCGCCGACCAGCGCAAAACCGGTGAGGGAGACGATGCCATCCACTAGGGGCTGCTCGGGATTCAGCGGGTCGTAGAAGAAAGCGTTGACCGGCTTGGAGAAGTCGAGACCGCCGCAGAAGATCGGAATCACGCGAGCGCCACGGAACTCCAGCTCCTGGATGGTGGCCACGTAATGGGCATCGTCACCGGTGACGATGTGGCTGCGCTGCAGCACCAAACCGATTACCGGCCCTTTGCGGGCTTCTTCAGAAAGGTCGGTGCGGCTGGAGGTCCAGTTCAGATATTCCTTGAGGTCCTCGAACATCGAGGGAGCCAGGGGGTGCCAGATGCCGAGGTCGGGGAACACTTCGGGCTCCGCCACCTTCATTGCCGGGCGCTCCTCGCCATCTGCAGCTGGGAAGACGTATTTGTCTGCCAGCATCAACAGGAAGTTGCGCAGGTTGTCGGGGGTTCCACCCAGCCAGTACTGGAAGCTGAGCATGAAGCTGCGGGCATCCTGCGCCTTCTCAACGGGCAGGTACTTGAGAACGGTGGGCAGCGTGTTCAGCAGCTTGAGCATCGCGTCCTGGAAACCAGCACCTCCGGCTTCCTTCCGCTTCTTCATGAAGCCTGCGATGGCGCTCTTGCTCTGACCGAGCTGGGCCATCGAGAAGCTGCCCAGCTTGTTGAGACGCATCACCTCCGGCATGGACGGGAAGACCACAGCCGCCTTGAGTCGGTCGCGGTGTGGGGCGACGGCGTCCACAACCTTCTGAGCCAGATCTTCGATGAAGATCAAGGAGGCCACAAAGACATCAGCCTCAGCCACATCGGCACAGAAGCCGGCGTAGTTGTCGTCGTCGCGGAGTTCTTCGATCAGATAGCCGCTGAGCTCGATCCCGAGATCGCCACCCGATGCATTGAGAGCCGTCGCTGCCTGGGTGAGAGCGTTTTGGTACTGGGGCTCCAAAACCACATAAACCGCCTTCATGACGGACTTGTGGTTCTGGCCCTCCACAGGAGCAACGCGGCGATCGGCGGAGCGGACCTGTGTGAACATCAGCGCGCTTTGAGCAATGTGAAGAACCTTACGGCGACTGGCCCTTAGGGCGCGAGGATTTCTGATCGGCCGTTACACGAGCCGACCCATAGGCTTTGAAGCGTCTGCTGCGCTTTCATGACCGCTCCGATTCCCGTCGTTGTTGCCGGTGCCTTGGGGCGCATGGGCGCCGAGGTGATCAAGGCTGTGGTGGGAGCCGAAGACTGCAGCCTGGTTGGCGCCATCGACAACACCCCCGGCAAAGAAGGGGCAGACGTGGGTCTGGAGCTAGGCCTTGGCGAGCTGGAGGTGGCCGTGACGGCTGATTTCGAAGGCTGTCTCTGCGCTGTGAGCCAATCGGTGCGGGACAGCGGCAGCGGCGCCGTGTTGGTGGATTTCACCCACCCCTCAGTTGTTTATGAGCACACCCGCGCGGCGATCGCCTACGGCGTTCACCCCGTGATTGGAACCACAGGGCTCTCGCCGGAACAACTCAACGACCTCACCGAGTTCTCGGCCAAAGCGTCCGTGGGTGGGGCCGTGATCCCCAATTTCTCTGTGGGCATGGTGCTGTTGCAGCAGGCGGCAGCCGCAGCGGCACGCTTCTACGACCACGCCGAGCTGACGGAGTTGCACCACAACCGCAAAGCGGATGCCCCCAGCGGCACCTGCATCAAAACCGCTGAGCTCATGGAGGAGCTGGGCAAGAACTTCAATCCCGAGGAAATGGATGAGAACGAATCCCTGGCGGGCTGCCGCGGCGGACAGCGGGACAGCGGCCTGCGGCTGCACTCCGTGCGGCTGCCGGGCCTGGTGGCTCACCAGGAAGTGATGTTCGGTGCCCCAGGGGAGACCTACACCCTGCGTCACGACACCATTGATCGTTCCGCCTACATGCCAGGGGTGCTGCTCACGGTGCGCAAGGTGGGCAGCCTCGGCAGCCTTGTGTACGGCCTTGAGCGCCTGATCTGAAGGCGACACCATGCTCATTCCCCTCCGCCCCGGTGAACTGCAACGGCTGATCCCCGCTGTTGCCACCGGCAACCAGTTCCGCTTTGCCCTCGGCAACCCCCAGGAGGTGCTGCAGCGCCTGATGATCGCCGCCATCGGTGGAGTGATCACGTTCCTGATCTACAACCAGGCGCAGCTCGGCAGCCGCTGGGGCCCTGTCTGGCTGGTGATCAGCGTTGTGTTCTTCCTGTATGTGCTGTGGGGCCCGATCGTGCAGGCCGGCCAGCGCAACGCCACCCTGCGGCGCTATCCCGCGGCTGCCCTGTTTGAGGGCGAGGTGGCGGACGTGATCACGCGTGAGCGGGTGGAAAACCGCCACGAGCAGGCCGACAGCCGCGGGCGGCTGGAACTCGTGGAGAACCGACGCACCTGGATGCTGCTCGAACTCGAAGACGAGGAGGGTTACCTCGGCAGGGTGGCCTTTCCGATGGAAAAGAAGCACCAGTCAATCCGCCGCGGCAGCCTGATCCGCTGCCTGGTGCTGAGCGAGCGCAAGGATTTCTCAAAGATCGGAGCCCTCAGCGATGCCTGGCTGCCGGGCATGCGGATGTGGGTTGGCGAGTACCCCTTCCTGCTCCGTCCCGCCTTTGAGGAGCTCTGCCAATTGCGCCTGAACAGCCGGCGCTGAGCAGCCGGCGCCGAACAACCACTGCTGAACATTTCTTAAATCTGGTTTACACTTCTTAGCAATCAAGCGTCGGCATCCATGTCCCAGTCCTCTCCCACCACTCCCGTCGTGCGCGGTGCACAGGTCACCACGGAAGACGGTGGCCGCCTCAACGCCTTTGCCACGGAACCCCGCATGGAAGTGGTTGAAGCAACCCAGGGTTGGGGTTTCCACGATCGCGCCGAGAAACTGAACGGCCGCATGGCCATGCTCGGATTCATCGCTCTGCTGGCGACTGAACTGGCCCTGGGCGGCGAATCCTTCGTTCACGGGCTGCTCGGCCTGGGCTGATCGCCTCGCGCTGGATCGGAATGGCTGGCCAGACTCCCTGAATGGCTCCATTCCCTCCAGAGATTCATGTCTTGGGCGCTGGTCCCACCGGCGCCCTCACTGCTCTCGCCCTCGGCCTCCGTGGTCAGCGCGTGGTCCTGTTTGACCCGCTGACGGCATCGGAACTTCAAGCCAGAAGTCGGGCGTACGCCATCACCCATTCCAGCCGCAGGTTGTTGACCAACCTGGGCCTATGGCACGACCTACGCGAAACTTTGGTGCCTTTCCGCGAGCTTGATTTGCGGGATGGGGCCACCAACGCCCGCGTTCTCTTCATCGAGGACGACCTGGCATCAGCCAATCGACACCATGACGGCATCGGCTGGATCCTCGATCACCGGCCCTTGATGAAGTTGTTGCTGGCCCGGCTGGAGGCCAATGGCAACGTGGCCATGCACCTGGCCAAACCATGCCCTGATCCAAGCGCTGATGCCCTGATCGTGGCGGCTGACGGACCGCGCTCCCCCACACGGGAGGCCTGGGGCATCCGTCACTGGGGCATGCGCTATCGCCAGGGCTGCCTCACCGCCAAGGTGTCCCTGCGGGGACTCCCCCACGACAGGGCCTGCGAGTTGTTTCGCCCGGAAGGCCCTCTCGCCGTTCTGCCCTTGGGGCAGGGCACGTTCCAAGTGGTGTGGAGTGCACCCTGGCAGCGTTGCGAGCAGCGCAGCACACTGCAGCGCAGTGCCTTTCTCGATCAGCTGGCCGCTGTTCTTCCGAAGGGAATTGAACCGGATTTCCTTCTGGATCAACCCCGAGCCTTCCCACAACAATGGCTGCTGGCTCGCCGCTTGCATCGCGGACGGGGCGTGCTGATCGGCGAAGCGGGCCACCGCTGCCATCCCGTGGGTGGCCAGGGGCTCAATCTCTGCTGGCGTGATGTGGAAGGTTTGTTGCGCGCCGTGAAGCGGGGCGGCAGCGCCACAACAATCGCTCGGCGCTACGGGATGAGCCGTTGGCTGGACGTGCTTCAGGTGGGTGTGGCAACGGATCTTCTGGTGCGGGTGTTCTCCAACCGCCAACCGCTGTTGCTTCCCCTGCGGCGTTTAGCCCTGCTGCTGCTGAAACAGTTCTCGGGGCTGCGCCAACTCAGTCTGCGGGCCATGAGTGACGGCCCCATGCAGCTCTGGCGGGCCTTGCCAAACTGAGCCAAGCGCGGGTCGCGACCATGGTGATGTCCAGCCAGCGGCAACCCCCAGCAACAGACGCCTTGCTGCAATTTCTTCAGCGGCGTTTGGGGTTGAGTCCCAGCGCCCTGGAACTGGGGCAACGCCAGGCGGAACTGGAACAAGCCCCACTCCCGATCGTGCTGTGGAGCTTCGGGTTGTTGAGTTTGCAGCAGTTGGAAGACGTCTTCGACTGGCAGAACAGTCAGCCGTAGCGCAACAACGCTTCCACGGGCTGGCCTGCGGGCAAGGCCTGACGGCCTCCGAGCCCCTCCAGCTCGATCACAAAGGCAAAGCCCACCAAGCAACCGCCGGCCTGTTCCACCAGCTTTCCCGTCGCCGCAGCCGTTCCACCGGTGGCCAGCAGATCGTCCACCACCAGAACACGGGGTGAATTCTCAAAAGCATCGGCTTGAATCTCCAGCCGATCACTGCCGTACTCCAGGGCGTAGTCGAGACCCACCACCTCACCGGGGAGCTTTCCGGGCTTGCGCACAGGCACGAAGCCAAGCCGTCGGTCGCTGGCAAGGGGTGCCCCAAAAATGAAGCCCCGGGACTCGATCCCCACGATCAGATCAGGCTTCACCTGGTCGCAGAACTCACCCAGCTGTCGGATCACCTCAGCCATGGCCTCGGGCGACCGCAGCAGCGGATTGATGTCTCGAAACAGAATTCCAGGCTTGGGAAAGTCTGGAATTGAGCGAATGTGCGACTGAAGATCCAAATCCAGGTGACGCAATGGCGGTGCCCCTGGCATCATCGCAGCCATGAGGTTTGTCAAGGCCTAAAGCGTTGCGAACACTGGGTTGTAACTGGGTGATCGCAGAGTATTACGACCGGGTTCTACGACAATTAAACGACAGCTGAACTGAGATAGGGGGGGGGTCGCATGGGGGCTGCAGCATCCTTGCTCCTACGTATGAGAGCTTCGGAAATTTCTGCCGGATTTTGAGAGCATTGGATCAATGAGATCGTCCAACCACTTTGTTGGACTGCTTGTAGTGCGTAACGGCCAGTGGAAACTGCAGAACCTTCGAGCCTTCTGCTCAAATGCTTTTTCTATTGAGAAGCATGGCTTTGGATGTACGTACGCCTTTGTTGAAAGCATGTACCGGGATGTCTAGATAAATATTTTTTTGTTGCACATCTGAGGCGCGAAGCCTTAAATTACTTTAAACAAAATCAACGCAAATGAAATTTTTACTATTTTTGCTCTCCGTTGGGCTTTTTTCAGGTCAGGCTGCAACAGCAAGACCTTGGCTTTATGTCTCTACATTTGCCTATGGGGGGACTGGAGAAGAATGTCTGAATAATGCAGCTGATGCCTTGAGAGAGGAAGGATTTATAAGAGATTTTGATGTTAAAAGGTTCAAAGGAAAATCACGCAATGCGGGTGGACATGTCGATGGGAAGCTAAGAAATCATCCAGTAGTTGCCAAAATTGAGTGCGATCAATCATTAGGAGTTACTGGGCTAGCCGTAACAGGCATTGACAATAAACTTACATATGAAAAGTATTCAGCCCTTTTTGATAAGGAATGGTAGTTTCTGGCGGTTCTTTGCAAGTCAAGATGTAATTTGCTATGTTAAAAAAATTCCTTGGAAGCTCAGTTATTGCGGCAGGTGTAATTACTGGAAGTTATGCATTTGTATCCCCGTGGCTTGCATTGAAAGATTTTGCGCAGGCATTTGAGAATCAAGACACTAGAAAAATTGAAAAGCTTATTAACTTCCCTGAATTAAGGGAAGACATCAAAGTCACTGCCAAGGCTGCATTGATGAAAAGTGCAGCGGTCGAACTTGAAGGCGACCCCTTTGCAGCAATGAGAATAATGATGGCAAATGCCATCGTTGATCCAATTATTGATCAAATAGTTTCTCCAACTGGGCTACAGCTCTTGTTCTCTGCCAGAGAAATGTCAGGAGGCACAGATGGACTCCCTGAAAATATTAATACAATAGCAAAAGAATTGACTTCTTTTAGCGACCGTGATGAGAGCTATAAAGAAACTGATGGCGCCCAAGGCATAGAACTCAAAACTGACTACATCAGCATCAATGAATTTGAAGTGAAAATAACCAATTCAGAAATTCTAGATGAATCAGTTTCTGTCTATATGCGGCGCGAAGGCCTAGGAAAATGGAAAGTTAACGGAATTAGAGTTCCAGATTCTTTAGTGGAAAGATTGATGGATAGCTAGTTTTATGCAGCCAGCGACTTAAGCCCTAATTGACCTCATACTCAATCATCCGATCTCCATCCTCATCGATATAGCTTTCATATGTGATGGAAGTCTTGTCTCCATCAGTCCATATAGCTGATCCACTGCATGAAATTTTATTGTCAGATTTAGATAGAGTCTTAGGCTCTCTTATCTTGACAAGAGCATAACCCCTCGAGTGCCGATCTTCTTCAGACATTTCAACGATTTCTTCCCTCAAATTATCACAATCAGTAATGCTTTGATCTAGCTGGCTGCATCCAGAAACTGCTACAATTAATAATGCAGCCGAGATAGAGAAGCTAGAGTTCCTCATTTCATGAATTATATTTATAATTATTATAGCATATCTGAATAACTTGTTGAGCCCTGGTTGATTCTTACAGACTGGTTCTTAGCTGTATTTAAGCGGCAATACGCTGCTCCATGGGTGTGAAGTCCCATCCGATTGGTGACTGGATTGGATTCAGTTTTTTGTGTTCTTCATATAGATATTCGATTTCTTCACAGGCAGAGCAATAGGCAGACCATCCCGCCATTCGACGTGGATTTGCACGACCACGTTGGTCAATCGCCTGATCAACAGTGACTCCTTCTGTTTCTGCTTGTTCAAATGCGCTTAGCAATGGAATTTGTGCGTCGAGAACCTGGATGTCGAATCCTTCAAGAAGTTCTTTGGCATTTTTGGCTGCAGCTTCTTTGCGTGAATCAACTTTTACAAGAAGAGCAGCATAAGGGATCTTGTATTTGTTTATTGTCTGCGCCATTTCAATTGTCAATTCAATTGATCTGCTTTGGGTAGTTGTAGGCAGCAAAACAAAGTCAGCTCCTTCTACCAAATTCTTCATCTCTTCTTCGTTGGTGCTTGCTTGCCCATCTGTGATGACAATCTCAGCCAATCGAGTCGCTTTGGCTGCTGCTTCAATCGGGACAACTGGGCAAGGCAAAAGGCCTCTGGCGCCATAGGCAGTCGCAGATCTGTTGCGGTCGGCATCAACCAGGACGACCCGTTTTTGCTGATGGCTCCAGCTTGCGGCTATGTGAACGCTGCTACATGTTTTGGCGACACCACCTTTCTGACCAAAAACAGTGATGAACATCAGGCGGCAGCTAAGGACTTATTCGCAGGATCGCGTTTTTTCTACGGAAAGCAATACTTGGGTTAATCCTGCTTCAGTCCTGTCAGTGTCCCTAAGCTTTGGGTCCTGCGTTGTTATGGGGTTGGCTACACAAGCGATCCCCACAATTGGAGCTAGCCACTCGGTATGAAGTGCTGCCAGCACTGACATGTCAAAGGCATGCACCGCTGGGTAAGTCTTGTCTGCCACCCACAACATTCCAAAGGGAGCGTTGATCGCCAGCTGAAGCCGCTACCGCCACGTGATGACCTTCCAGGCCTTCTGAAGGATCGGGTTCTTGATCACGATTGAGCTGGACCAATGTTGTGCGGACCCTATCCAGCAATACGCCCGTATCGCTGATTAACCCATCACTTTCTCCAGTCATCCCTGTGTTGATAAATCAAGCAGCAGGCAGATCCTTCACCTCCGCACCGCCAAGGATGCAGGTGCTTCCAAGGACACCCAAAGACAGAGCCGCCGTCGCTCAGCGGACTCATCAACCGGCCAACTCAGAGCTCAAACGGAGTGCAGCTCCGAGCACCCACCCGCTTAGGAGCACGACAAGCAAGACGTAGAGAGACCGAATAGACAGCGGATGCTCATCAGGGTCCACCACTGATAAAAGATCCAAAGTCCTTTGTCGAGGTGATCCAGTCATTGGTTACACCCACCTACATCACTGATGCTCCTTGCAGCTCTTTCATTCTCAGTGATCGCCTCCTGCTACGACGGCGACACGTGCACCACCACAACAGGCGAACGGGGTCGACTGGCCTGCATCGACACCCCTGAACTAGTTGGGATGAGAGCTGAGCCAATGCCTGCAAAGGCTGCTCGCGACTTTCTGAGAAATCTTGTTGTGGGCAAGAAAGTCAGAATTCGACGTATCACCGAAGACCGCTACGGACGCACCGTGGCAGAGCTGTTCGTTGGGGAGAGGAACGTTCAGCGAGAGATGGTCGCCGCTGGTCACGCTGAGGTCTATCAGCGGTACGCTCATCAATGCCCCTGGACAGAAGTCGAGTAGGAAAACGAACGTCATCAAAGCCATGAGGTTTGTCAAGGCCTAAAGCACTGCAAAAACTGGGTTGTAACTGGGCTTTGGCCGAGTATTACGACTGGGTTCTACGACAGTTAAACGACAGCAGAACTGCGAAGGGGGGAGTATGGGGGCAGCAGCGCTCTGAGTCCTAAGTAAAAGTCTTTCAGAAATTTCTGCCATCTTTTGAAAGAAGAACTCCGTCGAAACCCTAAAAAGCCTGGATGAAGTGAACATGAAACCTATTTACCCTTAAATCCATCAGCCAAAAGCGAACTTCGATGTCTAGCGATGAACGTCAAGAGTTTATCTTTAACCGAGCAAATAGGAGCTTGGAAATTATCGCCTTATTCAAGACAAATCAATGGCATTCCGGTATATATATAGCGAACCCACGAAAGAACACAGGTGCCCAGATAAGAGCAAAATTAGCCTCGATCAAGGGGTAGTGTCATTGAAAGCAATTCATTGATGGCCATGACTGTCAAAATTCAATTCAAATGGCGGGTTGTATTTTCGTAAAAAAGCCATAATTACAGGAATAACAGGTCAAGACGGCAGCTAACTTGCCGAATTACTTTTAAGCAAAGGATATGAAGTCCACGGAATCAAGCGTAAAGCGAACAGCTTTAATACCGATCGAATCAATCATTTGTATCAGGATCCACACGAAGAGAATCAAAGACTAAAGCTACACTATGGAGACCTTACCGATAGCACGAATTTACTAAGGATCATTCAAGAGGTACAGCCGGAAGAAATTTACAATCTAGGGGCACAGAGCCACGTAGCCGTAAGCTTTGAATCTCCCGAATACACTGCCAATAGTGATGCCTTAGGAGCATTACGAATTCTAGAAGCCGTTAAAAACCTAGGGTTAACCCAAAAAACCCGTATATATCAAGCAAGTACAAGCGAATTATTTGGGTTAGTTCAAGAGACCCCACAACGCGAGACAACGCCCTTTTACCCGAGAAGCCCGTATGCAGTAGCGAAGCTATATGCCTACTGGATTATGGTGAGTCATATGGGATTTACGCATGTAACGGGATCCTGTTTAATCATGAAAGCGCTCGCAGGGGAGAAACTTTCGTCACAATGAAGGTCACTCGTGGTTTAGCTCGAATAAGTGCCGGACCAGAAGATTGTTTGTACATCGAAAATTTAGACTCATTACGCGACTGGGGACATGATCGTGACTATGTCTTGATGCAATGGCTAATGCTTCAGCAAGAAACTCCAGATGATTATGTCATCGCGACAGGGAGACAAGAAAGTGTACGTAGATTTATTGAGTTAACTGCAGAAAGAATTGGCTGGGGTGGCATCCTTTGGGAAGGTGAAAACTTAAATGAAACTGGTCGCCGCCTAGACACTAATGAAATAGTAGTCAAAATAGACAATCGTTACTTCCGCCCTGCCGAAGTCAATATGCTGCTCGGCGATGCCTCAAAAGCTCATGAAAAGCTTGGCTGGCAACCCACCACAACACTTGAAGAATTAGTTTCTGAAATGGTCGCAGAAGATCTACTTGAGGCGCAGAAAGAAGCTTTATTAAAGAGAGAGGGATACGACATCAATAATCCACAAGAATGAATCTACTAACGACTGAAGAGCGTATCGCAATTTTTGGATCGCGAGGTATGGCAGGTAGCGCTATATCTCGTGCGCTATTTCGACATGGATATGAGAACCAATTATTACCAGATCGATCACAAGTAGATTGTCTTGACAGGGTATCAGTAAGAGAATGGATGAAAAGCAATAGACCAGACATTGTTATTTTAACAGCCGCAAAAGTTGGCGGCATAAAAGCGAATAATGATTTCCCGGCTGATTTCTTGATTGAAAACCTGAAGATTCAAACCAATGTGATTGAAAATGCTTGGGAGTTTGGAGTTAGGCGCCTTTTATTTCTAGGCAGTAGTTGCATATATCCAAAGATCACGGAACAGCCAATACGCGAAGAAGCTTTGCTTACAAGTCCTCTTGAAGCGACAAATCAATGGTATGCAATTGCAAAAATTGCTGGAATTAAGCTATGTGAGTCTCTACGTATCCAGCATAACTTTGACGCCATTTGCCTCATGCCAACAAATCTATATGGGACTGGTGACAATTACCATCCAACTAAAAGCCATGTGATTCCTGCATTAATTAGACGTTTTCATGAAGCAAAGGTTCAAAATAATTCTACGGTAGTTTGCTGGGGATCTGGGTCTCCCCTACGAGAATTTCTTCATGCAAATGATCTAGGCGAAGCTTGTGTATTTTCTCTTGAAAATTGGAGCTCGTTAGCTGAAAATGCTCCTTGTGATGATCGTGGTGCTCCACTTACTTTCCTTAATGTTGGAACTGGTATTGATATAACAATACAAGATCTATCCCAAAAAATTGCCGAGATTGTTGGATTCAACGGGAAAATATTGTGGGATACAAGTAAACCTGACGGAACTCCTCAAAAACGACTAGATGTAAGTCGCCTTAAAAGAATGGGCTGGAGGTCGTCTATTCCTTTAAGCGATGGTCTAGCGATGGCTTATCAAGATTTTCAAAATGAATTGGCTGGTAAACGACTTCGCGAATAGACAAGGATTAGCCAAAATAAAGCTATAAATCTTTTTCGCTATTAATTTTTAGCGACCAACACCCAAGGCAATAAATCATCATTGGAATACAACACGCTTAGATCTCCTGGAGGCAGCAAGTGAATATCTCTTTCATTAATCCAAGCCAAATCTCCTTCCGACATTCCTTCGTTACTGATAAGCGAGTGATTAAGATTTTTCATAGCCAAGGCGATTAAAATTCTTTTTTTTGAATCACTAGCCTCTAGCCCACTACTAGTCTTCACAAACGAAACCCTCTGATCTTTCACTATCTGCATAACATCATAGTTACTCGATAAAGCATTCCTTATTAGAGGATTTCTATCAGTCAGAAGACCTCCTTGAGTCAAAGCAACCATCACAACCCACTGACACAAAATTAATCGGACAAAAATACGATAACCACTCTCGCGCCAATCCAACAAAATCCAGGTGATCGACAAGGTCACCAGAACAAACAATATTAGGACAAAAATATTTGTATCTACAACTAAAAGGCTGTTTAAGCGTGTGAGCAAAAGTGTTACCGCACCCAAAAACAAGCAAATTCCTAGAATTTTAATAAACCCGATCACTCGCCTTCGAACGGCATGATGCGTGGTCAATAAAACTGCTGAGTACGCAGCAAGAATTGAAATGTATGGCGTTAACTGGAGGCCATAATATGTTGTTTTTGTCTTAAAGCAACTAAGCAGAAAAGCCAAAAGCAAAGGATATCCAATGAACACGAACAATCGATCATCTCTCCAATTCCTTATTCCATAGACGAATGGGTGAATAGCAAATATAAACCATGGCAATGTAAACAGAGGGATATTCCACATATAGTAGAAAGGGCCTTTAGCAAATATATTTTCACCCGAAAGATAAAGCAACTTATTAAATAAATCGGAAACCACTGTATATCCATACTTGTTGATAGAAAAAGCAATCCAAGCAAAGGCTGGCAGCCAGCCGGCAACGAAACCAATTAAAAATAATCTGGAGGTAAGTAAATACCTCTTTCTCCACAAAACAAAAGGAACAATTGCTATTGCAGGCAAAAATATCATAAATCCTTTTAGCAAAAATCCAATCCCCATCCACATCCCTGAAATCACATGGAACACACCAGGTTTTTCTTTTTCTGCTTTTGAAATTGAATATATTCCTACGAGTTCTATGGCGAGAAGTGGGATATCCTGGGTAGCCAGATGTATATGATCAAGAAATATTGGCGAGAGGAATAATATTGCAGCACTTATCGAAGCCACCTGAACGCCAAAATACCTCTTCGACAATAAATATGTTAAGCATAAGGAGATCAGACCAAAAATCAGTGATGGAATATGCGACGACCATGATGTATATCCAAATATTTTTTGAGAACTAGCAATAATCCATTGAGCCCCAATTGTCCTATCAAATACTGGAGCGCCCCACGACATTGGAGCCAACCAATTGCCGCTATCAAGAATTGCTCTGGCCTGAAGAATATAATACCCCTCATCATGCGCCATGAAACTACGGGGGCGAATACTAAAAATCAGAGGAACTATTGATAGGAGAGACAGCCATTCTTTGCTAAAATTCCTCTTAACCCTTCCATCCCTCATATTACGCACTTAATAAATTAGTGAAGTCCAATCGTATCGCATAAGGACAAAGAATCCATTCACTTTGAAAAGTCTTATCCATCCTGGTGAATTTATGCATTGCGCGTAATGCCAAGGATACGGCAAAAGCGCTAACCCAGGCCCGAATCCTCTACTAGCTGGGAGATGTAGAGCTTTATCTCATCTGACCCAACAAAGTCCTCGTGACAGTGCATAAAACCACGAGGATGAGTCATTCCAGCTACACCCTGCGCATCGAGGCCAAAACCCTGCGCCTAGAGACCCATAACCAACTTCCTTCATGACCAAACCCAGCGAGCAAACCCACTTCCGCCAGCGCAACCGCACCTTTTACACGGATCTGGAGCGGCTGCATCAAGTGCTGGTGTCGCCTGGACTGCGAGTGCTGGAGATGGGTTGCGGCACTGGTGATCTGCTTGCTCACCTGAAACCATCCCATGGGGTTGGGATTGAGCTGGACCCAGAGGTGGCCGCTGTTGCACGGGAGCGGCATCCACAGCTTCGGATACTCGCGACCAACGCCGAGACCATGACCCCGCAAAGCATCGGCGAGACACAACCATTCGATGTAATCCTCCTACCCAACACCCTGAATACGCTGCAGGATGTGCAGGGGGTGCTGGAGCGTCTTGAGGCTTTTTGTCACCCGCGGACCCGCCTGGTGGTGAGTTTCCACAATTGGCTTTGGCAACCGATGCTGAAGGCGGCCGAGCACCTGGGTCAGCGACAACCACAGCCCCCAGAAAGCTGGCTGACCCCCAACGACGTCCGTAACCTCCTGGATCTTGCGAGCTGGGAGGTGCTTAAAGAGGGGCATCGCTGCCTAATCCCCCGACAGATTCCGCTTCTCACCCCAATAGCCAACCGTTGGCTGAGCCAACTGCCGCTGATCAACAACCTGGGATTGACTCACTGGATGGTGGCTAGACCCGCCCGGCAACAGCGCCAGGAACCAAGCGTCAGCGTGGTCATCCCCGCACGTAACGAAGCCGGAAACATCGCCCCAGCAATTGAACGGCTCCCGTCACTGGGACGTTTCACCGAAGTGATCTTTGTCGAGGGCCATTCCTCCGACAACACCTGGGACGAAATCGAGCGAGTCTGCAAGAACTACCAGGGGCCGATGCGCCTAAAGAAATTCCGCCAGACAGGCAAGGGGAAAGCCGATGCAGTTTGGCTCGGTTTCGATAAAGCGGAAGGTGATGTACTAATGATCCTCGACGCTGATCTGACAGTCAGACCAGAGGATTTGCCGCGTTTCGCGCAGGCACTAGCGGATGGTCGCGGTGAATTCGTCAACGGCTGCCGTCTTGTCTACCCACGCAGCTGGGAAGCGATGCCGCCGCTGAATACCGCAGCCAACCGTTTTTTTGCAGCAGCCTTCTCCTGGTTGCTGCGCCAACGGCTTAAGGACACCCTGTGTGGCACCAAAGTGATCTGGAGGAGTGACTACGAACGGCTGAAGCAAGGTCGCAGTTACTTCGGAGACTTCGACCCATTTGGAGACTTTGACCTGCTCTTTGGAGCCAGCAAGTTAAACCTAAAGATCGTCGAGGTCCCGGTCCGATACCAAGAACGCAGCTATGGCAGCTCGAACATCGCCCATGTCAAAGAGGGTTTGATCTTGCTGCAAATGTGCCTATACGCCGCCCGCAAGTTGAGGTTCATTCCCTGATGGGGCGCCGTTGGCTTTTCGGACTAGTAGCAGCATTAGCAATCTACCTTGGGCTCACCACCGCCTTTGGCATTCAAGAGGTCAGTACGACCCTCGGCAAGCTTCCCTGGCACTGGTGGATTTTGGCCCCAGCAATTTGCCTAGGGGGTCATCTGTTTCTTCTTGGTCGTTGGTGCTACTACCTAAACCAACTTGGGTTTCCACTACGCCTTAAACCCGCCGCGAAAATTTATGCAGAGGGTCTTGCCCTGATCGCAGCTCCAGGTCGTAGTGGCGAAGCAGTCCGCGGAGTATGGCTTCAACGTCGCCACGGCTTTCCAGTGACCGTAGGCGTTGGCATCACTCTGGCTGAACGATCGGCTGATCTGGCCAGTGCCCTATTAGTGCTCAGCTGGGGCCTTAAGGAACGGGCCTGGATCGCCATGGTGATTTGCCTTGCCTTTCTGGGTATTGGCGGCTGGGTATTGACTCACCCGAGAGTCTTGCGACGAATAGAACATTGGCTCGAGATATTGCCACTACATCAGCGCTGGAGCCATCTCATTCGCTTTCTGCATGAAGCCCTTCTCGCCCTGAGCCGGGTTCGCCAATTGATGAAACCCAAACCGCTCATCGTCGGCACTCTTTTGGCCGGCATTTGCTGGATGTTCGAAGCGGGGCTTCTAGTAGCGCTCTATCAAGCCCTAGGGACAGACTTAAGCCTGCATCAAGCCGCAGTCATTCGAACGGCGACCGGCTTAGGCGGAGTCATCTCGCTATTACCGGCAGGTTTGGGCACTAGTGAAGCGACCTCAATTGGCCTTGCAATGCTCTATGGGGCCGATCGCTCTGAAGCCCTGGCAGTCACCTTGCTGCTACGCCTCTGCACCCTCGTCATTCCGTGCCTGGTCGGCGTGCTTGCTCTGATGAATGGAAGAGAAGAAGCTGATGAGAAAGCAAAAGGAACATAAAGAAAATGCAGTCGGTATTTCCTGCCCTTGCGGCAAGACTTGCTTTAAACGTCGGGGAAGCTTCAGCCGGGAGAACGTACGCTGAGCCGATGCTGAGTGTGCTGACGAGCCAAGGGCAACATGACTGCAATTCAGAGCCATGCATCAACTAAGCCATGTGGTTTGTCAAGGCCTAAAGAGTTGTAAACACAGGGTTGTGACTGGGTTCTAACGGAGTGTTACGACAGGGTTCTACGACAGTTAAACGACAGCAGAACTCCAAAGGGGATATGGGGGCTGCAGCGTCATTGCTCGTAAGTAAAAGACCCTCAGAAATTTCTGGTGAAACTTGAAAGGTCTGCCACAGCCTCCTGCTTTCTTAAGGCAACTTCCGCTGCCGACTCCCTCCCTCCTGCAATAATACAGTTGTACCAGCAAGAGGCGTGCGTCGGTTGGCCACGCGAGCGGTGTTGCAGCGACCAAGCCGGATCCCGTCATGCCTGCACGTCCATCCAGGCATGACGATGATCGTTGATGACGGCAGCGACTGGCGGATGGCTGACGTGATCTGGGTGGATGGCGGTGCCAGAAACCCCAGGGTCCCCACGCTGTTCCAGGTGGCAGACGTGGACACGGGCACCATCACCTGGGTAAACGCCGACCTCGTGACCCACATCGTTCCGATGACCTGAATCACTGGCATCCTTGGCGTATGGATACGAACAGGGCGACCACACTGATGACCCGCGCCGCTTGGAGCGCGGTAATCGCTTTACCAGTCCTTTTGTTGGTGAACTCGTTAGAGGAGAAAGAGGCTTTAAGAGAGTGCTTGATGGAAGAGCTGATGGGAGAGCACAGCGACAGACAAGCTGCCGAGGCCTCTTACAGGTTCAGAGGGGCAGGCGGCGATAACGACATCAGCACCTCGCTTGAGATTGCACGCCTGAACTGCAAAAGCGGTCGCAAACCCATTGCCTACTGAACAGTCATCATCTCCTTCACGCATTCGGCCACTCCTACCCCAACACCACAGGCGAGACGATGTGGCAGAAGGAGATGGACTGGGCTCCCGAAGCTGGCTAATTACGTGACGGCAGCCCCCTCTATCGGCGGGGCTGCCTTCCAACAGCCGTTACCGAATCAAAGATGCGGGACTACGGAACTGCGAGGAGAAACTTGTTCGCCCCGAGCGATGCGGTCCGCTTCATAACGCTGCCGACGAGTTCTGTAACCAAGTGCAATGCACTGAATCTTTACCGTTAATGGAAGACGGGGTTAAGCGCAGAAAGCCAGCCCCCATACACAGTTGTCGTGGGATGTGGACTGGATTGTCTGCCCGCTAACGGGTCGCTCTCCCGTGCTGCCGCGATGACTCACTCAGCCGTAGAGGAGATGTCGCAGGAACCATTGATAGGGAATCTCCAGTGGTGCTGCACACCATTTTTCGGAGACCTTTGGGATCAAGGATTTCTTCCGTGAAGGTCCGATAAGCATGTCGCGATGGCTACAGAAAGTCGTTGTACAGGCCCCTAATGCCTACTGGCCCAACGCCGTAGGCGAAACTGAGAAAAGGAATCAGCTTTGTATGGACGACCGCTTGAAGGTCGCTATCAGCGCGGTACTCATTGCGGCAATCTTTGTAACCGCAGCTGGCGGTAACTGGTTGACGTTCCTTTTCTTCGCCGCCATGGCGGTCACTGTGACTTGGGAATTCGGCTGAGCAGTAGATGAAAAAACTCCTCCTGCTGTTGGTTGTTGCAGCATCCATCTGGGCTGGAATTGCTCTGGACCGAGCTGGTTGGAAGTACCGCAAGCAGCTTTGGCAATTTCAAGGGGCCGCTACTGGCCTCATTGCTGGATACCTACTGGGACGTTCCAGGCTGATCTGAGTTCTCAGCGCC
>Ga0189274_100078_pt1 | contig 111138 bp, 80 predicted proteins | sample N5B1minimetaG_FD_130323 | JGI IMG/M metagenome (GOLD analysis project Ga0189274, IMG submission 130323) | Marine microbial communities from the Costa Rica Dome - N5 B1 mini metaG | ecosystem: Environmental > Aquatic > Marine > Oceanic > Photic zone | place: Costa Rica: the Eastern Pacific...
CTACCTGGCGCATTGGAATCGGGGTGGAGACAGCCCGGGAAAACTCCGCGGACGGGATGTCGGCGATGTCACGTTATTCAAATCAAACCGGTTGACGGCATTGGCCGACATCCCGTTCCCCTCCCATCGCTCCGGCGCGAAAGCGTGCGGGGACAAAGGCGTGCGGGGACAAAGGCGTGCGCGCCCGAAACACCTGCTGCTTGACACATATAAACATATCTTTATACGTGAAGTCGCGCCGATTTGATGTCTAGCTTGCGGGCGCGGAATAAGTGCGGCTAAAGCGGATCGATCGAGGCACGGCAGACGCCATCCTTTTCATTCGCCTCGTCAGAATCCCGCAATCGGCGTGTCCGCGCTTTCCGCCCAGACGGAATGTGGAAGAATGTCTCTGGTTGCGGCACTTGATTATCCCCTCGATACGCCCCCGACGACGGCCCTGACGCCGCGCCTGCGCGTTGTCCTGCTCGGTTGCGGCACAGTGAATGCCGGCGTGCTGGCCGGTCTGGAAGCGATGGAGACCCAGGTCGAGATCGCGGCCATCGTCACCCGCAAGCCTCGACGCAAGGGCGATGAACGCTATGCCTGGCTGACCGATTTGACCGCGGCCTTCGACACCGGACCGGATCTCGTCATTGACGGCCTGCCCGATTGCGCCGCAGCCGAGAAAGCCCTGACCCTCGCAGTCGAGCGTGGCATTCATGTCATTTCCGCCAACAAGGCCGTCATCGCCCGACGCCCCGACCTGGAAGCCCGGGCCCGGAAGGCCGCCACAGGTTTCGCCTATTCTGCTGCAGTCTGCGGCGGTGTCCCCGTCCTGGAGACCGTGGCGCGGCTGAAGGCCTCCGGCGAAACCATCTCGCGCGTCCGTGGCGTCCTCAATGGCACGTCGAACTTCGTGCTCGGCCTGCTGGAAAACGGTATCGGCTTTGATGAGGCGATCGCGGCGGCCCAGGCTGCCGGCTTTGCCGAAGAAGACCCCAGCGCTGATCTCGACGGGCTGGATGCCGCGGCGAAGCTGGCCCTGATCGCCCGCGCCGCCTTTGACATTGCGCCCGATGCCTATGCCATCCCGGCCGACAGCCTGTTCGACCTCTCGGTCGGCCAGATCCTCGGGGCGCGGGAAAACGGATTGCGTTATCGCCAGGTCGCCGAGCTGGAGACGGGTGAGGATGGCGTGACCGCCAGTGTCCGCCTGATCGCCCTGCCGGCCGATCACCCCCTCGCCCGGGTCGAGAATGAGGAAAATGCCGTCGAGGTCAGCTGCGCCAGCGGCACCACGATCGTGCTCAATGGCAAAGGGGCCGGTCAGACACCGACCGCCGGCTCGGTCCTGTCGGATGTGCGTGCCCTGCTCGCCGAGGGCCGCCATCAATGAGCGTGACACTGGAACACCCCCCGGCCCTGCGATGTCGGGATATCTCCACCATCGCCCTCACTGGCACCGGCTCGCCGGTCAAGGTCACGGGCCGCGTGACCGGGCCGGACGGCGCGCCCGCCGTGCTCGTTCTCGGTGGCATCTCCTATGGCCGGAATGTCTCGGACACGGCGCAGGAAAATGGCTGGTGGCGTCAGCAGGCCGGACCCGGCAAGCCGATCGACACCAATCGCTACCGCATACTCTCCTTTGATTTCATCGGCGCGGAGGTCCACCCCTATCCCACGACACAGGACCAGGCCCGCGCCATTCTGGCCATCGCCGACGCCGCCGATATCCGCGATGTCGCCATTGTCGGGTCTTCCTATGGCGGCATGATCGGCCTGGCCCTGGCCGAGCTGGCACCGGAACGGGTGCGCGAACTGGTTGTGGTCTCGGCGGCCGACCGGGCCAGCGAGATGACCAAGGCCTGGCGGTCGATCCAGCGCGACACGGTCGAGCTGGCCTTGCGCCTCGGCGATGGCAAGGCGGGGCTGGACCTGGCCCGCCGGATCGCGGTCACCACTTATCGCACGCCGGAGGAATTCGAGGCCCGCTTCGCGGCGCCGGATCCGGACAGCCGCGACGCAAACGGCGTCACCGGCTATCTCGCGGCCCAGGGCGAGCGCTATGCCGACCGGGTCGACCCGGCGCACTTTTTGGCCCTGTCACGCTCGATGGATGAACATCGCGTCGATGTCCGCGCCATCGCCTGCCCGGTGACCTGGCTCGCGGTAGTGGAAGACCGCCTGGTCCCGGTCGACCAGATCGCCGACGCTGCCAAACGCACGCCCGACAGTCGCCTGATTACCTTCAGCTCGCTTTATGGCCATGATGCCTTCCTGAAGGAGGATGCCATCATCGCCTCCACACTGAACGAGATTTTCGGGAGCTGACATGTCGAGCGATCAACGTACCAAGGCCGTCCGGGCCGGGCTGAACACCGACCGCAGCTGGAATGCCGTCATTCCCCCACTCTCGCTCTCGACCGCCTATCGGCGCGAGGACCCGGCCATCCAGCCGGCCTTTGACTATGCCCGCACCGGCAATCCCGGACGCACCCTGCTGGCCGACGCCATTGCCGAGCTGGAAAATGCCGCCGGCGCCATCGTCACCGGATCGGGCATGTCGGCGATCGATCTGCTCCTGCACGGCCTGCCGCACGGCGCCCGGGTGCTGTGCTCGCATGACGCTTATGGCGGCACGCGGCGCCTGCTGGACGCGCGCGGTCGCGGCGGTCGTCTGGTGCCGGTCTATGTCGACACCAGCGATCTCGACCAGGTCGCCAATGCGCTCAACCAGGACGCCGCCCTGATCATCGCCGAGACGCCGTCCAATCCACGCCTGCGCATCTCCGACCTGAAGGGTCTGGCGCGTCTGGCCCGCAATGCCGGGACCGAGCTGGCGGTCGACAATACGGTGATGTCCCCCATCCTCCAGCGACCGCTGGACTGGGGCGCCGACTATTCCGTCCAGTCGGTGACCAAACTGCTCAACGGGCATTCCGACATGGTCGGCGGGGCCGTCTGCTGCGCTGACCCGGAGCGGGTTGCCGAGCTCGCCTGGTGGGCCAATTGCGTCGGCGTCGGCGCGGCTGCCTTTGACAGCTATCTCGCCCTGCGCGGCCTGCGCACCCTGCCTTTGCGAGTGCAGGCCCAGTGCGAAAGCGCCCTTGCCGTCGCCCGCTGGCTGGACGCCGATCCGCGCATAGCCCGCGTCGATTATCCCGGTCTGGAAAGCCATCCCGGCCATGACCTCGCCGCCCGGCAGCAGGACGGGTTCGGTCAGCTGATCAGTCTGGAACTGGCCGCAGGCGCGCCCGATCCGCGCGAGGTCGTGGGGGCGTTGGAGATATTCACCCTGGCCCAATCGCTGGGCGGCGTGGAAAGCCTGTGCTGCATCCCGGCCCTGATGACCCATGCCTCCATGTCGCCGCAAGCGCGCGCCGAAGCGGGTGTCGCCGACAGCCTGATCCGGCTTTCCATCGGACTGGAAAACGCCGAAGACCAGATCGCCGATCTCGACAAGGCCTTGTCGACGACCGACTAGACCGCGTCGGACCGGACCCGCGCCACGGCCTCGTGCCAGCCCTTGCGATCGGCGGCGCGGCGAGCGGCATCACCGCCCGGCGCAAAGCTGCGATCAGCGCTCCACACCTTGCGGCCATCCTCGAGCGAGGCAATCAGGCCGCAGCCCAGACCGGCCAGGAAGGCCGCCCCCCAGGCGGTCGCCTCGACGCTGGCCGGGCGGACGGTCTCGATCCCGGTCAGATCGGCGAGGCGCTGAAGGAAGGCATTGTTTCGCGCCATGCCGCCATCAACCCGCAGACTGCGCGCCTCGACTCCGTCGGCGGCCATGGCGTCGAGCAGGTCGCAGGTCTGGTGGACCGAACTGTCCAGCGCCGCCCGGGCAATCTCGGCCCGGCCCGATCCGCGCGTCAGCCCGACCAGGGCACCACGGGCCTCGGCATCCCAGTAGGGCGCGCCCAGACCAGTAAAGGCCGGGACGAGATAGACACCGCTATCGGGGTCCGCACTCTCCGCCAGCGCTTCGATTTCCGAGGCCTTGGCGATCAGGCCGAGACCGTCGCGCAGCCATTGCACTGTGGCCCCTGCCGACAGGACCGAGCCTTCCAGCGCATAAGTCGTTTCGCCAGCGATACGATAGGCGATCGTGGCCAGGAGCTTGTTCTTCGAGCGGACGGGCTTGTCGCCGGTATTGATCAGCAGGAAGGCGCCTGTGCCATAGGTTGATTTCATCTCCCCCGGCTCCAGGCAGACCTGACCGATGGCCGCCGATTGCTGGTCACCGGCCACACCGCAGATCGGCAGTTCGCGGCCCAGCACGGCCTTCCCGGCCGTCCCGAAATCACCGGCACTGTCACGCACCTCCGGCAGGAGGGCGGCGGGGACATTGAACAGGTCCAGCAGGTCCGGGTCCCAGCGATTGGCGCTGATATCATAGAGCGCCGTGCGGCTGGCATTGGTCGCATCGGTGACGTGAAGCGCGCCGCCGGTGAGTTTCCAGATCAGCCAGCTATCGACGGTGCCGAAGGCCAATTCGCCCGCCTCGGCCCGGGCGCGGCCCCCGTCCACATGGTCGAGCATCCAGGCAATCTTGGTGGCCGAGAAATAGGGGTCGAGCACCAGGCCGGTGCGCTCGGAGACCCGCTCGGCATGGCCGGCCTGACGCAGGGCGGCGCAAGTATCGGCGGTGCGCCGGTCCTGCCAGACGATGGCGTTATGGATGGCTTCGCCGGTCGCCCGGTCCCAGACCAGCGTCGTCTCGCGCTGATTGGTGATGCCGATCGCCTCGGCCCGCCAACCGGCCTTTTCCGCTGCGGAAAGCGCTTCGCGGGCCGTCGCCCGGACGGTGGCCCAGATCACGTCGGCATCATGCTCGACCCAGCCGGGCCTGGGATAGATCTGCTCAAACTCGCGCTGGGCGGTGCAGATGACCTCGCCCTCGGGCGAGAAGACCACAGCCCGCGAACTCGTCGTGCCCTGGTCGATCGCCAGCAGCGCCTTGCGTTTGGAAAACATCGCCATCCTCCCCGATCGCGGCCGGTCTGATTGCGGCCTGTCCCGCCCGTCGAGTGACTATAGCCCTGACGGCGGCCGAGAAAACGCGTTAGGTTCACCCCAAACGGGAGGATGCATGAGCGACGCGACATTCAGGCTCGAGCGGCTGGCCAGCCCCAGCGGCGCCGATCTGGCGATCTATGCCCAGGATGCCGAAGGCACGCCGCGCGGCATTGTCCATATCAATCACGGCCTCGCCGAACATGCCGGACGCTATGCCCGCATGGCTGACCAGCTGTCCCGGCGCGGCTATCATGTCATGGCCCAGGATCATCGCGGCCATGGCGCGACCGAGGCCGCTGATGGGGGTCCGCGCCGCTTTGCCGACGAGAATGGCTGGGACAAGCTGATGCAGGATGTCGGCGCGGTTCACGCCGAGGCGCGTCGTCGCTGGCCCGGCCTGCCTCTGGTGATCTTCGGCCATTCCATGGGCTCGGTGATCGCCTTCAACCATATCCTGAGAGCACCCGACAGCGTCACCGCGGCGGCGATCTGGAACGGCAATATGGCGCTGGGCGGCCTGAAGGGCGTGATGCGAATCGTGCTCTTTTTTGAAGCCCTGTTCGGTGGCGGCAAGCTGGCGACCAGCCATACGCTGGACAATCTCACCTTCAAGGCCTGGAACAAGCGCTTCCCGGAAGGCCGCAGCGATGCGGACTGGCTGTCGCGCGACACGGATGAGGTGGACGCCTATGTCAATGATCCGGTCTGCGGCTGGCCGTCCACGGTCTCGCTCTGGCGCGATTTCCTCTCCGGTGTCGCCTATGCCGAGGATGACCGCCATCTGGCCGCCCTGCCCAAGGCGTTGCCAATGCATCTGATCGCAGGCTCGAAGGACCCGGCGACCGAGGGCGGCAAATCCATGGAGGCCCTGGCCAAGCGCCTGAAGAAAGCCGGGCTCACCGATGTCCGTCTGGAAGTGCTCAAGGATTTCCGCCACGAGACGATGAACGAGATCGGCCGCGATGCCCAGATCGACGCCTTCGCCGACTGGCTCGACCGGGTCACCGGCTGATCCATGGCAGCCCGCGATGTCGTCATTATCGGCGCTGGCGCCGCCGGCCTGATGTGCGCCATCGAGGCCGGCAAGCGCGGTCGCTCGGTCACCTTGATCGAGCATGCAAAGGCCCCGGCCGAAAAGATCCGCATCTCTGGCGGCGGCCGCTGCAACTTCACCAACATGCACGCGACAGCCGAGAATTTCCTGTCGCAAAACCGGCATTTCGCCAAGTCGGCGCTGAAGCGCTACACCCAGTGGGACTTCGTTGACTGGGTCAACGGGCATGGCATTGCCTGGCACGAGAAAACGCTGGGACAGCTCTTCTGCGACCATTCCGCCAAGGACATCATCGCTGCTTTGTTGAAAGACCTGCGCCAGACGGGTGGCGAGCTGCGTCTGTCGACCTCGACGATCTCGGTCGAGCGCAAGGGCGAAGGCTTTGCCATTGCGCTGTCGGACGGCTCAAAGCTGGACGCGACCTCCCTGGTCATTGCCTCGGGCGGCAAATCCATTCCGAAAATGGGCGCGACCGGGTTTGGCTATGATATCGCGCGCCAATTCGGGCTCGACCTCGTCGAGACCCGCCCGGGACTGGTGCCGCTGACCTTTGACCCCGACACGCTGGAGCGGTTCAAACCCCTGGCCGGAGTCGCTGTGGACGGGGTTGCCTGTCACGACAGGATCCGGTTCGAAGAGGCCATGCTCTTCACCCATCGTGGCCTGTCCGGGCCGGCGATCCTGCAGATATCCTCCTATTGGCGCGAAGGCGACGATATCCGCCTTCACCTTCGCCCGGATCTGGACTTCTACGCCCTCCTGCGCGAGGCGCGGCAGGCCAATGGCCGACAGGCGGTGCAGACCGCGCTGGCCGAGCACCTGCCCAAACGTCTCGCCCTGATGCTGGTCGAGGAGGCGGCGATTACCGGCAATCTGGCCGACCAGTCCGACAGGCGCCTGAGGGCCTTTGCCGATCGACTGGAAGCCTGGCCGCTGACACCGACGGGCTCGGAAGGCTATCGCACAGCCGAAGTGACGCTGGGCGGGGTCGATACGGCGGGCCTGGACAGTCGCACCATGGCTGCGCGAAACGTGCCCGGCCTGTATTTTATCGGTGAAGTTGTTGACGTTACGGGCTGGCTTGGCGGATACAACTTCCAGTGGGCATGGTCGTCCGGCTGGTCTGCCGGTCAGGTCGTGTGACAAAAAAGACTGGGCGAGGACATTTCGCGGATTTGTTCTCGCCATGAAACGGGATGGGGGGTATCTCTAGGGAAAGTGAACGACGTTCGCTGGCCGGGCGACGCGTCGACCGTTTCCGACGAGACAGATTTGGTCATGAAGTTCAATTCGTCCTACCTTTATGCGGCCGGCATCTTTCTGGCCGTGGTGTTGCTGTTCACGGTTGGAACCGCCCTGCGCAGCGACGCCGTCATCCAGCCGGACGAAGCCTCAAGCACGCACCCGCTGTTTGAAGTCGTCACCCGGACGGTCACTGCCTCGCCGCGCCCGGCCGAGCTGCGCCTGCGCGGCCGGACCGAGACGATCCGCGCCGTGACTGTCCGCGCCGAAACCGGCGGCCGCGTGGTCGAAGCCCCCATCCAGGAAGGCAGCCCGGTCTCGGCCGGCGATGTCATCTGCCGGCTCGACGTCGATGCCCGCGCCGCCGGCGTCGATCAGGCCGAAGCCGATTTGCGCGCCCGCCAGCTGGAATATGACGCCGCCGTCGAACTGATGGCGCGCGGCCACCGCTCCTCCAACCAGGTCGCCGCAATGGAAGCCGCTCGCGACGCGGCCCGCGCCCAGCTTCGCGCCGCCCGGGAAGAATTGGCCAATATCGAGTTGCGCGTCCCCTTCGACGGTTATTTCGACGGGCGCGATGCCGAAATCGGTGACTTCCTGCGAACCGGCGATCCGTGCGGCACGGTCCTTCAGCTCGACCCCATCCTGGTCATCGCGGAAGTCGCCGAGCGCGATGTGATGGCCTTGCAACCGGGCATGCCTGGCAGTGCACGCCTGCTCAGCGGACAGCAGGTCGACGGGACGATCCGCTTTGTGGAACGCCGCGCCAATCCGGCAACCCGGACCTTCCGGGTCGAGCTGGAAGTGCCCAATCCGGATGGCGCAATCCGCTCCGGCATTACGGCTGAAATCCGCCTCAACCTGCCGCTGGAACCGGCCCACCGCGTGCCGGCGTCCATCCTCGCATTGAACTCCGACGGTGATCTGGGCGTGCGGATCATCGAAAATGGCGACACGGTCCGTTTTCTCCCGATCGAGCTCCTCAGCGATGATGGCGAGCAGGTCTGGGTGAGCGGATTGCCGGACACGGCACAGATCATCGTGCTCGGACAGGACTTTGTATCGGATGGCACGCGTGTCGAGGTGCGTGAGGAGGGAGCGAGCCGGTGACCGGTCTCGTCGATTTCGCCATCGGCCGGGCGCGGATGATCCTGGCCATTTTCGTCTGCGCGCTGATCGCCGGACTGATCGCCTTCGCAACACTGCCGCGCGAAGCCGACCCCGACATTCCCTTCCCCTTCGTCATCGTCGCCGTACCGCTCGACGGGATTTCCCCGGAAGACGCCGAACGCCTGATCGTCCGCCCGACCGAAACCGAGATGCGCGCGATCGAGGGCCTGGAAGAGCTCAATGGCACGGCCAGCCTGGGCGCCGGCACGCTGGTGGCGGAGTTCGACGTTCCCTTCGACGCCGACCAATCGGTGCTCGATGTCCGTGAAGCCGTCGACATGGCGCGCCGGGAATACCCGGAAGATGTCCGCGAGCCGGTCATTCAGGAATTCAATTCCGCGCTCGCCCCGACCATCGCCGTTCAGATCTATGGCGAGGCGCCGGAGCGCGCCCTTTACCGTACCGCCCGCGCCCTCGAGGACGAGCTGGAGGCTCTGCCGCAAATCCTGCAGGTCGACATTCAGGGCCTGCGTGAGGAAGTGCTGGAAATCGTCATCGACCCGGCGCGGCTGGAAACCTATGGCGTCACCTATGCCCAGCTCTTCAATGCGGTGCAGTCCAATAATCGGCTGATCGCCGCCGGCTCACTGGACAGCGGCGAGGCGCGCTTTCAGGTCAAGGTGCCGGGCCTGTTTGAAGAGGCAGAGGATGCGCTCAACCTGCCCCTGACCCGATCCGGCGATACCGTCGTGACCCTGCAGGACGTCGCCACAGTGCGCCGGACCTTCAAGGATGCCGACAGTTTCGCCCGCTATAACGGCGCCCCGGCCTATACGCTCCAGGTCGTGCGTCGCTCCGGCGAGAATATCATGGACACCGCCGCCGCCGTCCGCGCGCTGACCAATGAGATTGCCGCGACCTGGCCGGAAACCATTCGTCACGATTTCTCCCTCGACCTGTCGACCTATGTCCGCGACAGCCTGCAGAGCCTGACTTCCTCGATCATGCTGGCCATCATCCTGGTCCTGATCATCGTGGTCGCGGCCCTGGGCCTGCGCTCGGCACTGCTGGTCGGCATCGCGATCCCATCCAGCTTCCTCTTCTCCTTTCTCCTGCTCGACATCTACGGGCTGACCGTCAATTTCATGGTCATGTTCGCCATGGTCCTGGCGGTCGGTCTATTGGTCGATGGTGCCATCGTCGTCGTCGAATATGCCGACCGAAAACTGGCCGAAGGCGCGACTCGCAAGGAAGCCTATGCCAGTGCCGGCAAGCGCATGTTCTGGCCGATCGTCTCCTCCACAGCGACAACACTGGCGGCCTTCGTGCCCTTCCTGTTCTGGGATTCCATCCCGGGCCAGTACATGGCCTTCCTGCCACTGACCCTGATCTTCGTTTTGAGCTCGGCCCTGGTCATGGCGCTTGTATTTCTGCCGACCCTGGGCTCGGTCTTCGGTCGCAAGGGCGGGGTAGTTGATACCAACAGCGCGGTCGCGCATCTCAATGCCCAGGAAGATGGTGATCCCACCGACCTGCCCGGGCTCACTGGCCATTACGCTCGCCTGATCGCCCGGCTTGTCAAACGGCCGGTCATGGTCGCACTCGCCGCGGTCACCATTGTCGTCGGCGTTGTATTCAGCTTCGGCGCGACCGCCTCGAACATGCGCACGGAATTCTTCCTCGATGCCGAGCCGGAGCAGCTTTATGTCTTTGTGCGGGCCCGCGGCAATCTCTCCCCGGCCGAGCAGTATGAGCTGGCGCTGGAAGCCGAGACCCGGCTGGCCGGCATTGTGGGGATCAAGGGCTATTACACCGTCGCTGGCACACCGCCCGGCCGCTCGCCTTTCGACGGCGTCGGTGCGGCACCGGCGGATAGCGTGGCGCGCATCTTTGTCGAGTTCGAACCCTTTGGCCAACGCCCCAATGGCCGTCTGATCGAGCGGCAGATTCGCGAGGCAATGGTCGGGATAGCCGGGGTTATCATCGAGGTCCGCCCCTTCCAGCAGGGACCGCCGGTCGGCAAGGATATCCAGGTCGAGCTGCGCTCGAATGATGCAGAGGCACTGGAGGCAGCCACTCGTCTCGTGCGCGGCTATGTCGACCAGATGGACGGGCTGGTCGATATCGATGACACCCTGCCGCTGCCGGGCGTGGAATGGCGGCTTGATGTCGACCGCGAGGAAGCCGGGCGCTACGGCGCCGACGTGACCCAGCTGGGCGCCGCCGTACAGCTGGTTACAACAGGCACACTGGTCGGCCGCTACCGCCCGGACGATGCCGATGAGGAGGTCGATATCCGCGTCCGCTTTCCCGCTGCCGACCGCGACATTTCACGGCTCGACGATCTGCGTGTGAACACCCAGACCGGCGCCGTGCCAATCTCCAATTTTGTGACCCGGGAAGCGCGCCAACGCCTCGACTCGATCTCGCGCCGTGACGGCAAGCGCGTCCTCATTGTTCGCGCCAATGCCGATGAAGGCTATGCCGGCAATATCCTGTTGACCGACCTTCGCGGCTTCATTGCGGACCGCATCGCCGACGGCACCATTCCGCGCTCGGTCGAGGTCAATTATCTCGGTGCCGACGAGGAGAATGCCGAGGCCGGCGCCTTCTTTGCCAGCGCCATGGCCGCCTCACTCTTCATGATGGCGGTCATCCTGCTCTGGCAGTTCAACAATTTCTGGCATGTCCTGCTGACCCTGCAGGCTGTGGTGCTGTCGGTCATCGGGGTCTTGCTCGGCGTAATGCTGACCTTTCCCTATATCTCCATCCTCTTTCTCGGCACGGGCGTGGTGACGCTGGCCGGGATTGTCGTGAACAACAATATCGTCCTGATCGACACCTTCCAGCGCCTGCGCGGCCTCGGCATGTCGGTTGATGAGGCGATTGTTCGGACAGCAGCCCAGCGATTGCGACCGGTCATGCTGACCACGATCACCACGATTTTCGGCCTCTTGCCGATGGTCTTCCAGATCAATGCCGACTTTGCCCACGGCACGCTGTCGATCGGCGGTCCGGCCAGCGAATGGTGGGTGCAATTGTCCTCGGCCGTGGTTTGGGGCCTGGGCTTCTCGACCCTGCTGACCCTGCTGCTCACGCCGGTCATGCTCGGCGCGCCGTCGCGCCTGGCCGGCTTCTTCGGCTTCGCCCGCAAGGACAGCGGGCCGGGGACGGCCGAACCGGCTCCGGCAGAATAAACCGCTCTAACGCGACACCCGGACCAGGCGCCCGTCCGCCTCGTCAGTGAGCAGCCACACCGCGCCATCCGGAGCCACACGGACATCGCGGATACGGGCTTCCAGTTCACCGAAGAGTATCGCCTCACCGACGACGTCACCGCTCTGCAGATCGACACGACGGACATGGCCGGACGGCGTGTCGGCATCACCGGCGATCAGGGCCGCGACGAGCAGATCGCCCTCCCATTCGGGAAACATGTTACCCCGATAGAGCGCCATCCCGGCCGGCGCGATGGAGGGCGTCCAGACGTGCAGGGGTTCCGCCATGCCCGCATAGGCCTCAAACGGCGTCACCAGCGCCCCGGTATAGTCCGTGCCCTCGCTGACGATCGGCCAGCCATAATTGCGGCCTTCGATCAGGACATTGATCTCATCGCCACCGCGCGGACCGTGCTCATTGGCATAGAGAATACCGCTGACCGGGTCGAAGAGCACAGCTTGCGGATTGCGGTGCCCGATCGAGAAAACGCCGGGCGCGGCGCCTTCAAACGGGGATGGCATCGGCCTGCCATCCAGGGTCAGGCGAACGAAACTGCCGAGATGGCTGGACGGAATCTGCGCCTGCTCGCGAAAATCGAAACCGTCTCCAATGCCCAGCACCAGCGTTTCGGGAACCGGCGCATGGCTATCGGCACGATGATCCGTAATGCTGCCGGGCAGAAAGCTGATCCGGCCGCCATAATGGACATTGGATTGTCGGTGCGGCGCAGCTTCGAACAGAATTTCGAAGTCCTGAAGGGCTTCGCCCTCAAACCGGCCGCGACCAAGATAGAGCGTGTTGTCGTCCGGCTCACCCGCACTCCAGGTCAGATAGACCTCTTGATTATCCGCGAAGTCCGGCGCCAATGCCACGTCCAGCAGCCCACCCTGACCGGACCAGAGGACGTCGGGCACACCGCTGACCGGGGTGGAAAGGTCGCCATCAGGTGTGACAATGCGCAAGCGGCCGGGCTTCTCGGTGACAAGCATCCGGCCATCAGGCAGGAAGGCCAGGCTCCAGGGGTATTCAAGGCCCTCGGCCACGGTGTCCAGTTCTGGCGCGCGCCTTTCCGACTGCCCGATTGCGGGCCCGGTCATCACCGCTGCCACCAAGGCCAGACTTGCCCAGATCATACGCATCGTGCCACTCCCGAATTGTCGCAACGGGCATCACCCTATAGGCTCCATCGCAGGCTGTAGAGGGCCCCGATGGGTCAGGAAGATGAACCGGTTGCGTATCACGGCAAGTTATCTGGCCGCCGTCCTGGTCGGAACGTTTCTCGTCAGCCTGGCCAATACTCATATCGATCTGCAGGCGCTGGTCGCAATCGGGGCCGACATTCCGCTGGCTGTCCGCCTCGACGCCCTTGGCCGTGATCTCGCCGGTTTCGGCCCGACGCTGGCCGCGCTGACCGGCATCGGATTTGCCATCGCCTTTCCGGTCGCCGGCCTTGTTTCCCGGGCATTGGGACCCGGCTGGCGCTCTATCGGATATTTTCTGGCGGGCGCCGTCGCCATCATCGTGATGATTTCGGCGATCACGATTTACTATCGCACCGCCCTCGGCTCGCTGATCACACCGGTCGCCTCAAGCCGGGAAATCAGTGGTTTGCTGATGCTGTCGATCGGCGGCGGCCTGTCCGGGCTTCTGTTCGCGCGTCTCAAACCGGCCGCACATTAACCGTGGCATTCCGCATTCTATTCAATTGAATTTCGAATTCGGTCGGGTTGGCAGACCGATCCTTAAATCGCCCCTGTCTAGCCTGCAGGTCACGAGAAGGGGTGCTGATGACACGTATTCGCGAAACCGTCCGGTCCGATCTGCGCAATATCGTCAAGGGCGGTGCGACCTCGCGTATCCTCGACCTGCACTCGATCGCCGGGCGCTACGGCGAATTCGACGCCCATGCCGACGCCCCCTTCTTTCTCAATTCCCGGCTCAACCGCTGCTTCATCGTCAAACATACCGTGCGGGCGCATGAGCGGCCCTATGTGATGTCGAGCCAGCCCGTGGTGACCAAGGTGCTTGTGCCGCTTGCCCATGATGATCTCGCGCTGGGCGGCCACGCCGTTTTCGTCGAGGAAATCGGCTTTGCCAACAAGATGCGCTCGCTGTTCGAGAGCAAGGAAGAGCCCCATCTGATGGATCTCGACATGATCCGCCTTCGTGAACTGGCCGCCCTGCCTTCCTTCGACCCTTTCCTGCTGGCCGAGCGGTTCCGCGATCATGTCCGCCCCATTGATGAATGCTACTTCAACATAACCGATGCCGAGGTGGAGCGGATGGAGCAATCCGTCGCCAAGCAGATTGTCTCGGTGGTAGCCTTGGCGTTCGGGACGACTGATGCCGGCCGAGATGACGAGCGTGCGATGCGCTTTACGCGCCAGCTCCTCTCCGGCGATCTGGACGGCCGCATGCAGGCTTTGCGCAAGTCGCTCGACATGACCGAAATCGAGTTCAAGACCGGCATCTTCGGCTGGAAAGGCATTCTCTATTATCGCTGGAGCATGGGCGAAGCACTTGATGCGCTGAAATCCTTCATCACCCAGCTCAAGGCCGTGACCATCGTGGGGGCCTCCGATCACGAGTATAACGAGCTGCAGCACATGCGCCGTTCCATCATCGAGGAAACCCGGCATCGCTGGAAAAGCCTGACCTCGGTGATGGATGAATATGAGCTCGTCTTCGGTCGCTTCTGTCGCGGCGAGGACGCCAACGGCTTCCGCAACTTCCTGCTGAAAGCCCCGAGTCTCTTCTACGACGTGGGAAGCGACCTCTCCGTTGTCAGTCATATCCCGGGCTATTGGACCTATTGGTCCAAGCAGAATTCCAAGGGTTTCCTGCAAGCGCGCGAGGCGGTGATGCTGTTCTCTGACTTCATCGCCAGCGTAACCCGGGTTTCGCCCGGCAGCGAAAGCCGCCTGGACGATGCTCGCCGGCGCACACATTCACCCATCCCTCACCCGGTCGTCCAGACGTTCAGCGCCGCCTGACCAAACCCACGCCCGTTCACGACCCGTCTGACAATGCGCCGCGCGCCCTGACCCGTCGAACGATGACGGTCGACATGCGAGACCCGGACCTGCCCGGATCGAGCCATTCCCGTCCGCTGCCGAGCCGTTCGCGAACCGCCCCCTGCCGCGCCACGTCATCCTGCCCTAGGCCAAAGCTCTGACGAGCCGAACCAGCCGCGACCTGTGCTGGACGGCTGAGTGTTCATGGTCCAACACAGGATGACGACAATGAAGTACGCAACCCTCATCGCCGCCACGGCCACCCTCTCCTTCAGTGCGATCGCCCATGCCCAGGAGGAAACCTATGTCTCCGGCCAGTTCGGCCTGCGCGCGGTCGAGGAAACTGACGCCAGCTCCGGTAGCGTCGATATTGAAAGCGAGTTGGGCAATGCCGCCTACTACGCCATCGCCGTCGGCCGCCGCTATGACGGCATGCGCTTCGAGATCGAGCTGGCGCGCCGCGGCGGCGAGATCAATAATTTCTCGATCGCCGGCACTGACCAGGCAGTGAGCGGGGAAGGGCTGGCCGCGACCAGCCTGATGGCTAATGCTTTTGTCGACTTCAATACCGACGGTCGGGTCTCGCCCTATCTCGGTGGCGGGCTGGGTCTGGCCCGGGTGACGGCCGATTATGCGGGCGCGGGTGGAACGGTTTCCGGGGACGCCTCCGCCCTCTCATTCCAGCTGATCGGAGGCGCAAGCATCCAGATCTCCGAGCGCGTCGAACTGTTCTCGGATCTGCGATACATGCGCGTGATGGAAACCGATCACGCGCTGACGGCCCCGCTCGGCTCGTCAGACGTATCCTTCCAGTATGACGGATACACGCTCGGGGCCGGCGTCCGCGTTTCCTTCTGACACCCGCCGATCTACTGGAAGAGCGCGCGCACCTGGCCGATGAGGGATCGGCTGACGGGCGCGCGCTCACCCGTTTTCAGGATCAGCTCGTGACGATTGCCGGGAAAGGACTCCAGGCGTTCCACGCCATCGAGCCTCACGATCCAGGACTTGTGCACCCGCATGAAATTGTCCGGCATCAAGGCGGCGAGCTTGCCGATCGACTTGTCATGCAGCTTCATGCGGCCATCACCCAGCACCACCTCGGCGTATTTGTCAGCGCCACGGACCAGGCTGACCTCGTCCAGCGACACCCGCTCGACACGGCGTCCGGTGCGAAAGCTGAGATAGCGCGCCTTCTCGGACCGCGCTTGCGCCTTGCCGCGGAAGCGTTTGATTGCCAGGGCGATGCGCGCCGCCTCGAAGGGCTTGGTGACGAAATCCAGAACGCCATGATCAAAGGCCCGTGCGGCCTGGTCGGCATAGGCCGAGACGATAATGGTATGGGCGGAATGGCTGGTCATGCGATCCAGAATCGAGAACCCGTCCTCGCCATGCAGATTGAGATCGAGCATGACCAGGCCGAAATCGCCGGTCTGCAATTGATCGACGGCCGCCTCGACACCATCGACCCGTTCGATCCGCCCGGCCCCCTCGCCCAGCGCGGCCCGACAATGGCGTTCGACCCGGCGGGCGACGATGGGCTCGTCCTCGACGATCAGAATATTGACCCGGCTCATTCACCCACTCCAGCGATATGGATCCGACTGACCCAGTCCTCCCCGTCCGGCGCCGCCTCGAAAGACCAGCGTCCGGGCGCGAACTCCTCCAATCGCGCCTCGATGTAGCGCGTGCCCGAACCCGAGCCGAGCGCAGATGCGGCGCGCGCGCCGAGGACGGGTACGCGCAGCAAGTAAGTGGTCCCGGACCCATTCGCTTTGGCGGTCAAGGACAGGGTCACGCGCTGGCCATCATAGCGATTATGGCTGATGGCATTCTCGATCAGCGTATGGAACAGGCCCGGCGGACATTCCGCCGTCTCCTCCAACCCCTTTGTCTCCAGGGTCAGCTGCGCCTCGAGCCGCAAGGCCATCATTTTCAGATGACTGTGGCACAGGGCCAGTTCCTCTCGCAGGGTCACACGCGTCTGCTCGATCATGCTGGCCAGGGACCGGAACTCCTCGGACAGGGCCCGAATGAAATCCCGGGCGGCAGCCGCATCCGTCTCCTGCAATTCCAACGCGACGGTGAGGCTGTTCATGATGAAGTGCGGCTGGATATTGCGCTTCACCAAGGCCGCCTGCAGGCGCGAGGCTCGCAGCTCGGCCCGCCGAATTTTGATCTCACCCAACACGACATCGACGATCATGCTTACCGAGATCAGGGCAACGAGCAGGGCGAGGAATATCCGCAATTGCTCGCCGAACACGAGGATCGCCGCGAGGCAGATCAGCGATGCCGCGGCATAAATCGGGGCCTGACGCGGCCGACGCGACCAGGCTGACAGGCTCATTGCGCCGGCCAGAAGTGCCAGAAGCAGGAAAGCCTGCTGATCACTCTCCATGCCGCCGAAGGGCCAGGGCAGGAGCGCGACCACAAGGCAAAGCCCCGCGAGGACGGCCCAGAGCCGAGGACGACCGAGCATCAGACGCCGATGGATGATGGCGGCGGCAAGCGTATAAATCGCCATGCTGGCGAGAGTGAGAAAGATGACCGCGGCGAAAGGCGGCAGGAGCGGCACGGCGAAGGCGCGGCCGTCGGTATCCAGCAGGAAGATCACGATCGCCCCGGCGCAAAGGCCGACCACCATGATCAGTTCGATTCGGCGCGTGCCCCAGATCCAGATCCCGGCCGCGGTGAAGAGGAGGAAGCCTGCCAATAGCGCCGCCGCACCGTCCATCGCATCCCGTCGCCGATCTGCCCGCGCGACGGTCGCCGCCTCATCAAGTTCGAAGCGCAGAAAGGCCGCATCACCATTTGCCACGCTGGCGCCGTCGATCCGAAACGCCAGGACATGCCGCCCCTCGGTCAGCAGGCTCGCAGGCACACCGATATGGGTCAGCTCCGGCCGTTGCGCATCGCCCGGTTCGCCCGGACGGCCACTCCCCCCGATTGCCCGCCCGTCCAGAAAGACCTCATAGGCCGCATTGGACCGGATGGAGAGTAGGGGGCTGTCCAGAGCGGGAGCGCCGAGGCGGGCGCGAATCCAGAACAGTCCATCCTGGGCGCCGGAATAGTGTGCCAGAGATTGCCAGTCACTGGTGTCGAGATCAGCGGCGCTCCAGCCCGGATCATCCCCGGCCTGCCACACAATGAGCGTCTCGTCCGACTGTGCCGTCGCTCCCGCCGCGGCGAGCAGGATGGCCGGGCCCAGCACGAGCAAAAGCAGGAAGCGGGGCATGATGATGTTCGGCATGGCTCCTCACGGGCTGCCAGCGCAGGCCTTGTCGAAAAAGGCCGACCCAGCGGGGCCGGCCTTCTCCCGATCCGGTTGAAAGACCGGTCTACTCGATCGTGACTGGCATCAGATTATCATCCGAATTGCGGTCGATCAGCTTGTTGTAAGGATCGATGCCGACATAGAGCGGCTCTTCATCGACAATCAGTTCGATGCGCATCGTGGTCTCGTTGATGCGGTGCTTGTCCATGTAGAGCACGTGATCATTGCCCTCATAGGCATCATCGAGATTTTCCGTGAAGACACCGATATCGATCATGTAATCAATGTCCTCCTCGGTCTGCTCACCGGCGCCATCGGCCTCGTATTTGTGAGCTTCGACCTCCAGAACGACATCCCAGCGACCATCTTCGCGTTCACTCGCCGTGGCCGAGGTCACATTGAGATCAAAGAGAACGATGCGCTCGAAGAAGTCGTGGATGATGGCCTCATGCTCGGGACCCGCCTCCTCGCGCAGGATGCGCAGGAAATCCAGCGTTGTCGCATAAGGATCGGACGAGTAGGCCCGCTCGTCGATCAGGCGTTGCATGGTCCGGTTGACGGTCTCTTCACCGACATAGTCCTGCAGCGCATACATGATCACCGAGCCCTTGCGGTAATGGATGTATTGCTGGTTTTCGACCCGGTAGAGAGGCTGCTCCTCGATCGCTTCGGATCCCCGGCCCGACAGATAGCTGTCGAGCTCGAACTTCAGGAAGCGACGCATGTGATCCTCGCCATATTCCTGGCGCATGATCATCAGGGCCGAATACTGGGCGAAGGTCTCGATCAGCATCGTGCCACCCTGGACATTCGCGGACATGACCTGATGCGCCCACCACTGGTGCGCCGCTTCGTGAGCGGTCACGTAGTAGACATAATCAATGTCCTGCGGGTCCGAGAGATCGGCGATGAAGCCAATCCCTTCCGAATACGGGATCGTATTCGGGAAGGACTGGGCGAAAGTCGCATAGGCCGGGAATTCCAGGATGCGGTACTGGCGATACTGATAGGGCGAGAGGTGTTCGGAGAAATATCCGATCGAGTCCTCGCTGGCCTCCAGCATGCGTTCGACATTCCAAGCGTGATCGGGATGGTAGAAGACCTGGTAGAGAATACCGTCAGTCTCCCGCTCCGCCACTTCATATTCCGCCGAAAGCCAAGAGTAGAAGTTCAGGATCGGGCGATCCATGACGTATTCGAAACAGGCACGCGCCTGGCCGTTCTCACCCGTCTCTTCCCAGCTCCGCTCCAGATAACCCGGGGCGATCGCGGTCTGATCCGCCGACGTGCAGACTTCCGAACGGAAGGTCACATAGTCGGAATTGGTGATCCCGTTCTCATACCAATGGGATTCATCCTCGAGCGGGAAAGCCCGTTCGATCGGCTCCAGGCCTTCGCGACGACGTTGCTGCCGGTCGGTCAGGCGCCAATTGCCGTTAAAGCCGATGATCGGCATGGACTGACCATTATTGAAGAAGGTGCCGTTGTGATTGACGGTGGTCACATTCCCCGAATTGCGGAAGCCCGGATTGGCGTTCTCGACCGCAAAGTCGAAGCGCCGGGTTTCACCGGGTTCGAGCGGCGTGCCGAGATCGAATGAATAGAGGTAGAAACCCTCATCTGACGAGGCCAGCTCGCCGCCTTCAATCTCCTGCGAGAGTATGGTCGTGCCCTGGCCGTAGGAGATCCACAGCGTATCGATCGCCGTGTCTTCCTTGTTCTCCAGCACATAATGACCGCTCGCCGTATAGCGACGCTCACCGGGATAGATGTCGACATCATAGGCGGTCTCGACAATCGTCGGCTGCGGCACGTCCTGCAGGTGCAGATACTGACGCTCATACTCCGCCGCCAACCCCCGGGCATCCGGCCCGGAAATATAGGTGTTGAGGACATTCGTGTTGTAGAAAATCCAGCCACCCGTGCCGCCAGCGCCGACAATGGCAATAATGGCGACAAGTCCGGTGGCGGGCGAATAGCCTGACACCATTCGACCGACGCGCTGGAAGATCGGGCTCAGGGCGCCCCGGCTCCACAGCTGATAGGCCAGGACCATCAGCAAGAGGGCCCAGAAGCTCCAATAAGCGGTGAACCAGAGCGAAATGCCGAGGAAATGGCCATATCCGTTCATGTCGGAGTAAGGCGCGCCCGGCAGGGCACCAAACTGGTAGAGATTATGGTCAAACCCGATCTGGCTCATCACCAGCGTCGCGATGAAATAAACCAGCATCGCCGCCATGCCGAGCCAGCGATTGTTCAGCACGACCTGGAAGAAAATCGCCAGGGCTGACAACAGGACGGACGGGATGATGAGCTCCATCACACCGCGTATGGCGTACTGGCCGATTTCCAGACCCGTATAGCCCATGGCCAGCTGCGACAGCATGCCGGCCACGACAGCGACCACGGCCAGTGAAGTAATCACCACCGCCATCGACACGAATTTCGCGGTGATGAAGACCCAGCTTTCCGTCGGCGTGGAGTCGGTAATTTCGTTGAAACCGAAACGGCGCTCGCGCCACATCAGTTCGGCTGCGTAATAGATCACGATCACGATCGGGATGATCGAATAGGCCCCGTTGATCGTGTTCATGATCACGCGCGTGACCGGGAAATTGTCGGTCCCGTAAATGCCATTGGCAAGGAAGAAGCCCGGGATCGTGTTGAACAGGCCGAGAGCCAGAATGATCCAGAAGGCGATATTGAGCACGACGCCCTTCACCTCGAAGCCGACACGGGCCGCAAATTGCTGGCGCGATGCCGAGCCGCCCAGATTGGGCGTGGCCCGCGGCAGCTCGATATCCGTGATGGCATGGCTTGCACCCTTGGCAGCCACGGCCGACTTACGCTTGGCGCCTCCACCGGCATTGCCGCGACGGAAACGGAAAGTCACGAGATTGACGATCAATAATGCGAGACCAATGCCGATCCACATCAGACGATTGATCAAGAGCGTCCCTTCAAACGGAACGACCTGGCTATTCTGTTCGAACGCCGTCCAGTAGCGCGTCGCCTCACCGAATGTGTTGAAGCCGAAGGGGTCAATCAGAGCGAGGGTCTCGCGCAGGGTCGGTTCCTGACCAGCAATGGCTGAACCAACAAAATACAATACAAGCAGACCAACAAATCCGGCCCAGACCAGCATGGTCGAGCGCGTGAAATTGGCGACCGTGAACAGGATTGTCCCGACCACCCACATATTCACCAGGCCGAAGGCCAGATAGACATAGACGAACCAGTCCAGCCGCGTCGGGCCGATCAATTCCTGGTCCAGCCAGGGCATGACCGAGCCGATCAGGAAGGCCAGCGGGACGCTGGCAAAGCACAGCGCCGTTGCCAGAAAACCGCCAATGAAACGGCCAAGGACAAAGTCGAACTCCTTGATCGGACGCGAGAAGAAGAGCTCCTCGGTCTTGAAACTCCGATCCCGGATCACGCCGGAGGACAGGAAGGCCACCGGGATCAGGCCGCCGAAGAGCGAAAAGATCAGGACATTGATCGTGAGGGCGTTGGGCGAGTTGATATTGGTCGCGCCACCGCCACCGACCTGGATATTGTCGATCGTGACCCCGCCATAGACGAGGAGGAAGAAGATCGCGAAAACCGCGATGAAAACGGGAGAGAAAAGCTGGTAGCGGATCTCGAACCCGGCGATCTTGGAGAGCATGATGTGCTCCTTTCAGCTGGGTTGAGACTTACGCGGCCGCCGCGTCGGACTGGCCGCCGCGGATGGTCGAGAAATACACATCTTCCAGATCCGGCGTCGCCGCGGCGAAATCATCGCCCGGCTGGCTGTCGGCCAGCACGCGGATCATCACCTGACCCATGGTCAGGCGTTCGGAGATGACATTGTGGCGGGTGCGCAGTTCGGCGAGATCGGACTTGGCGGCGGTCTTGGACCACACCTTGCCCTCAAGCGCCTTGACCAGATCGGCCGGAACGCCCTGGGCGACAATCTTGCCCTGGTTCATGATCGCCATTTTCGGGCAGAGGTCGGCGACGTCCTCGACGATATGGGTCGACAGGATGACCACGACATTCTCGCCGATTTCCGAGAGGAGATTGTGGAAACGGTTGCGCTCTTCCGGGTCGAGACCGGCAGTCGGTTCGTCGACGATGATCAGTTGCGGATCCCCCAGCAGCGCCTGGGCAATACCGAAGCGCTGGCGCATGCCGCCGGAATAGGAGGCGACGGATTTCTTGGCATGCTGGGAGAGATTGGTCTGTTCCAGCAGGGCTTCGACGACCTGTTTGCGCTCCTTGGCATTGGTCAGACCCTTGAGGACGGCGAGATGGTCGAGCATGGCCCGCGCCGACATGCGCGGATAGACGCCGAAATCCTGCGGCAGATAGCCCAGCGTGGCGCGCAGCGCCTTGGGATCCTTGACGATATCGATCTCATCAAAAGTCGCCGTACCGCTGTCCGGCGCCTGCAGGGTCGCCAGCGTGCGCATCAGCGTCGACTTGCCGGCGCCGTTCGGGCCGAGCAGGCCGAACATGCCTTTGGGTATGTCCAGCGTGACCCCGTCCATGGCGCGCACGCCATTGCCATAAGTCTTGGTGAGATTATTGATCGTCAGCATATGTGTCCCTCGCCCGCTCGCGCCGGCGTCCCTCTTAAAACGCTTTGGACCAAGCCTAGGCCTCGCCCGATTATGGCGCAAATGAGGCTTTGTTCAGGATTGGCGCTAGAGGGACGCTGAGAGCGGATTGTCCCCCCCTCGCGAAATCCTGCCGGAAACGGGTGACCGGCGAGCCGCGGACTAGTATGCGATGGCTCATGGCTCCACCGCTTCTCACGCTTCAGAACATCCACCTCACCTTCGGGGTCACACCGCTGCTCGCGGGGGCCGAATTGCAGGTCGAGGAAGGCGAACGCCTGTGCCTTGTCGGGCGAAATGGATCGGGCAAATCGACCTTGCTCAAGGTCGCCGCCGGTCAGGTTGAGGCGGATGAAGGCGACCGTTTCGTCCACCCCAGCGCCACCGTCCGCTATCTGGAACAGGATCCGGATCTGACTGGTCACGCCACCTTACGCGAGTATGTGATGGCCGGGCTGGCGCCAGGCGATGCGGATTATCGCGCCGACTATCTGCTGGAAAAGCTGGGCCTGACCGGTGAGGAGAAACCCGGCGAGGTCTCCGGCGGAGAAGCCCGGCGCGCGGCCCTGGTCCGCGCCCTGGCACCGGATCCGGACATTCTCCTGCTGGACGAGCCCACCAACCATCTCGACCTGCCCGCGATCGAGTGGCTGGAGGAGGAGCTGCGTCATTGCCGCTCCGCCCTCGTCCTGATCAGCCACGACCGCCGCTTCCTGGAAAACCTGACCCGCAAGACCGTCTGGCTCGATCGCGGCCAGACGCGGCAACTGGAGAAGGGCTTTGGCGCCTTCGAGGCGTGGCGCGACACGGTGCTGGAGCAGGAACAGGACGAGTTGCACAAGCTCGACCGCAAGATCGTCCGCGAGGAGGACTGGCTGCGCTATGGCGTCACCGCCCGGCGCAAGCGCAATGTCCGCCGCCTGGGCGAGCTCAACGCGCTCAAGCAACAACGCCGCGATCATCGCGGACCGCAAGGCACCGTGAAGCTGGAAACCAGCGAGGCCGGCGATAGCGGCAAGCTGGTCGCCGAGGCCAAATCCGTCTCGCTGAGCTATGGCGACCGGGCCATCGTGAAAGACTTCTCGACCAAAATTGCGCGCCATGCCCGCATAGGCCTGGTCGGTCCAAACGGCGCCGGCAAGACGACGCTCCTGAACATCCTGACCGGCCAGCTGGCCCCGGATGAGGGCTCGGTCCGGCTCGGCACCAAGCTTGAAATTGCCTCGCTCGACCAAAAGCGCCTGACTCTCAAGGATGACTGGACCCTGTCGGAAGCACTCACCCAAGGCTCGGGCAACCAGGTCGAGGTCGCCGGCAAGACCAAGCATGTCATGGCCTATATGAAGGACTTCCTCTTCCCGCCGGAACAGGCCAACACGCCGGTCCATGTTCTCTCGGGCGGTGAGCGGGCCCGGGTCATGCTGGCCCGTGCCCTGGCCCTGCCGTCCAATCTCCTCGTGCTCGACGAACCGACCAATGATCTCGACCTGGAGACGCTCGATCTCCTGCAGGGCCTGATCTCGGACTATGCCGGCACGGTCTTCCTGGTCTCCCACGACCGGGACTTTCTCGACCGCTGCTGCACGTCCGTCATCGTCTCGGAAGGCGATGGCATCTGGCAGGAATATGCCGGTGGTTATGACGATATGGTCACCCAACGCGGCGCCGGCGTCAGCGCGCTCGACAAGACGGGCGGCAAGGCCTCAGGCGGCAAGGCCGGGTCAAAGGCGGCAGCCCAAGCCGCCCAGTCCAAGCCGGACCGCAAGCGCATGGCCAACAAGGATCGCTACGCCCTCAAACTCCTGCCCGGCGAGATCGACGCGCTGAGCGAGGAGATCGCCCGACTGGAAACCGAAATGGCCGATCCGGCCCTGTTCGCCGATAGCGCCCGCTTCACAAAGGTTTCCGAACGCCTCGGCGCTGCCATGCAGGAGCGGGCCGACAAGGAAGACCGCTGGCTGGAACTGGAAGCCCTGCGCGAAGAGATTGAGGGCGAGGGCTAGGCGCTAGCGCTGCGGCGGATTGGCCAGGACGAAGCCGATCCAGCGCTCTTCCGAGACAAAGCGGGGGCGTTCGTTCAGATGGGCGAAACGCGGCCCCAAGCCGGCCTCGACGATCTCGGCCTCGCTCAGACCCTGCGCCGCCATCTGTCGGATCACTGAGACCGAGTTTCGCAGCTCGGCAGCCCAGCTCGCGAGATCGCCCAGTGTTGCCACACGCGGCGCGGCGGGCCCGAATGTCGAATGGCCCGGGACGACGCGTGTCTCCGCCGGGAAGGTCTCGACCATCCAGTCGATATTGGCGAAATAGCCCGCCGGATCGCCGCCGCCGGCGACGTCAATGATAGGGTAGCGGTCGAGGAAGAAATGATCGCCCACGGCCAGCACACCCGCGTCCGGGAAATGGATCCAGAGATCACCTCCGGTATGGGCAGCGGCGTTCGGGAAATTCCCGATCCGGACCGCACCGCCACCGAGCGAGATCTCACCGTCCACCGCGAGGCGCGTCATCCCCGGCTGGACGGGCAGATCGTCGAACTGATGCGCGGTCGCGATCTGAACGAGCGGACGCGGCAGGGCCGGGGCGGCGTCCATATGGTCCCGGTGGGCGTGGGAGGTGACCGCATAGAGCGTCCCCTCTCCCAGTTCGTCTGCGACCGTCTCGGAAAGCAGCTCGGCCGTATGCTCAAGCCCCGGATCGACAACCAGCACGAAATCCTCACCACGATAAAGCAGGGTCGAGGGATTCCCGACCGGCGTATTGGCGCGCAGGAAATCGAGATTGTCGGCCAAGGCCATTGGGGAGAAGTCCGGCGCGCCCTGTGCAGAAGCGGAAAGGGGGGAAAGAAGCGTGGCCGCCAGCAGCGCCACTGCAAGGCCGGAATACCCGGCACGCCATGTCATCATTGCAAACTCCGTCACCGGTCACGGCGCCAAGGCGCCGCGACCTGATTGAAACCGTTTGCCCGAAATCCTCAGCGCAGGGCGCGAGAGTGTGCCGGCCCGAGGAGTACCGCGTTCAGGAGCAGAAGGTCCAGCCCTTCGAGATAGGCGCGCGTTGTCGGTGATTGCGTGATGGCCACGACCTGACCGGCGCCCTGACGGGTCGACAGGACGAAAGGCTTCAGCGCCAGCTGGTCGGCATACTCCTCCCAGAGATAGCCGCCGGCGAGCAGCTCCTCACGCGCGGCAAAGCGCAGCGCGGTCGTCGCATCGCCCATCGAGACCGGGGCATAGATATCCGACCCCATCACCAGCGCCGCGGCACCATCCGTATATCCAGCCGACATCCAGGCATTGGTGTTGGCCTCAACATTGACAAGGGCCCCCGGCGAGGATTCGGGCAAGGCTCCCGCTTCCGCCTCGAGGACCTGCAACTCGCCCTCATTGGCCAGCACCGTGCCATCGACGATCTCGCCGGACCCGGCAGACGCGTCGCGCGGGGCATCGGCGGCTCGCTCGCGCTGGGCCGGGATCAGGCCGGTATCGGAATCGGCCAGCCAGCGGGTGGCATCGCCCAGACCAACCAGGATGCCACCGCCGCGCACATAGGTGCGGATGGCGGCAGTCCCCGAACTGCCCAGCGCACCGGACAGGCCCGTCCAGCCCTGCTCGGGGATGATCAGCACATCGTAATTGTCCAGCTGGGCGCGGCTGACCGATCCGGTCCGGATCACCGAGACCGGAATGTCATAGCGGCGTTCGAGAACATAGCGGGTCGCACCGGCGGACGTCGGGTCCGTACCCTCGTCCCACAGCATGGCGACGCTCGGGGCGCGCAGGGTCAGGAAATTGCCGCTGCCCGGATTGGGGCCTTCATCAACCCAGCTCGACTCCATGCCCTCGAAATGCGCCCCGCTCTCGGCCGCGAGGCGGCTGATCAAGGCATCAAGATCCTCCGGTGCGCCATGGCGCGGAATGACGACAGAGCCGCGCGGGAAACGGCGATCTCCGATCCGGAAGGCCAGGTCACTGGTCCGCATCATCACGCCTTCGCGCCCGAGCGCGGCGACGAGCCGGGCCTGGCCGGCATCGGTCCAGGGAATGACATAACCCCAGTCAGCGCTGTGGTCCGTGATCACCCGTTCAATCGGGGCTTCCGGCTCCACCGCCTCGGTCGAGATAGGCGGCGTACGACGGCAGGATGTGGCGTCGACATTGCTCATGAGCGGCAGCGACCAGGCGGTCACGTCATACAGCTCGTGTCCCAGCCCCTCGGCACGCCGCCGTTCCTGCTCGGCCATAAAATCGGCGGGCAGGTCTGTGGTCGGCACCAACAGGGTCCGGGCCAGGCGCCCGGCCGGCTGATCAAAGCGGACCAGGAAACCGCCCTCCTCAAAGCGGGCGCCACAGGCCGAGACGCCGGGTGCGACGCGGCCGACCTCAATGCCCTGCGCGGCGAGATTCCGGGCCATGCGTTCCGCGCCCCAGCGATTGCCGCTCAGGGACAGCATCATCGCCTGCGGATCAGTTGAACTGCTTGCCGCGCTGTCGCGGAAGGCGACAAAGTCTGACAGGAAGCGCTCGCGGTTTTCAGCGACGACCTGGGCTGTGGAAATGCTGGCCACGAAGTGGTGGTCCACCCCATCGCCATAGGTCAGCAGGGACCCGTCGCGGCGGCGCCATTCCAGCCCGCGCGCCGAGCCCTGCTCATAGGTCATGGCCACGGCGCCCTGCAGGGTCGGCCACATATCGCCATAACCCGGATAGAAGGCGTCATAGACTTCACGCGTGAAGAAGGCATAGCCAAGGCGGTCAAACCAGTTGCCGTGATTGCGTCCGATCAGCTCCTGGGCATCGCGCTGGGATTGCACGATTTCCGGATTGAAGGGCTCGGCCGAGGGGGCAAAGAAATAGGTGCTGTCGCCGCTCATCTCGTGCGCATCCACCACGACGACCGGTCGCCAGTCGAGAATGGCCTGGGTGCGGCCACGGGTTTCCGGCTGGGTGCGGGCAAACCAGTCGCGATTGAGGTCAAACAGATAGTGGTTGTAACGTCCGCCCGGCCAGGGCTCGTCATGCTCGGCGGTGTAGCGGTCAGCGCTGGACTCCAGCCCGCGCGCGGCCCGGAAACTCTGGATGAAACGGTTGCGGCCATCGGGATTCTGGGTCGGGTCGACGACGACAATCGTGTTCTCGAAAATCGTCTCGACGATCGGGTCATCCTGCGCTGCCAGCAGGTGATACGCCGTGCGCAAACCGGCATCGGTCGAGGAGATTTCGTTGCCGTGCACGCCGTAGGACAGCCAGACCACCGCCGGCAATTCAGCGATCAACGAGGCGCGACTGGCCGCATCAAGGCCGCGCGGGTCGGCGAGGCTGGCAAGACCGGACTGGATCTCGTCAACACGGGCCAGCGTGTCGGGGCTCGCAATCACGGCATAGGCGAGCGGACGGCCTTCCCAGCTTCGGGCGTATTCAACCACTTCGACCCGGTCCGGCGCGGCGGCCTCAAGCGTGTAGAGATAGTCGATCGCGTCCTCGGGCGGCGTGATTTCCTCGCCAAACCCATAGCCGAAAGCGGCTCGGGAATCCGGGATGGCCGGATCATAGCGGGTCTCGAAGGGCGTCGTCTGCGCCAAGGCGCCTCCGCAAGCGGTGATGACGGCAAGGCTGGCAGCAAAAATGGCGCGGTACATGAAACCCCCCGGGCAAATTGATGGCGCAGTTAATCAGGTTTTGAGGCGCTGGCAAAAGCCCTGAACCAGCAATCTACGGCGTGACAATCGCAAATCCCGGATCAGGCTGTTCCAGCATGGCAAAAAAGCCAAACAGGGCGAGCCGGTCGCCGCTGACCGCGAACTCGTCCGAGCCGATCATCTCCATCAGCCCGGCCTCCTGCTGCAGCAAGCGCAGCCAGAAGGCCCGGGTCAGGGTGACACTGGCATCGGCCGCATCGACCGGCGGTCCAGCCTGATGGTGCATCACGCCGTTGGACAGACGGATCACGTAATGCTCATCAACATCGGTAAAGGCGAAATTGAAGACGCGGTCCTGCCGCGCTGCCGCCTCACCGTCCAACCGGGTCGCCATGGCGGCAAAGAACATGTCGAGCGGGATCGACTGCAGGATAGCCGTCCCGGCCGCCGTTGCGTCGAGCGCCTCGACGCCATGGCGCAACTCATAAGCGCCAGTCAGGTAGACATCACGCCAGGGGGCGCTTTCGGCGCGATAGCCCAATTGTTCATAGGACCGGGCCAGGAGTGAGCGCGCCGACGGCGAGTCCGGTTCTGCAAAGACAGCATGCTGGGACAACTCCGCCGCCCAGCGAAACTCACCCGACGCCAGGGCTTCATCGCCGAGTGCCAGTACCGCATCCAGACCGCCCATGGCCGCAACATAGCGATGCGCGGCCTCGCCCCTCGGCAGGGGATCGAGATGAGCCGGGACACCGTCATACCATCCGAAATAGCGTTGATAGACAGCCCGGGAATTATGTTTGAGCGTGCCGTAATAGCCCTGGACGGCGAAGACCGGCTGCAGGCTGTCCGGCAGGGTGATGGTTTCGGCAATCTCGTCCGGGCGGAGGCCTTGCGCAGCGAGACGCAGGGTCTGGTCGTGGATATATTTATAGACATCGCGCTGGGCGGTCAGGAATTCAGCGCTCTCGGACGCGCCCCAGACCGGCCAGTGATGGCTGTTGAAGATCACCTCGGTGCGCGACCCGAACCGCGTCAATGCCTCGTCAATCGCGTCCGACCAGGCCAGGGCATCGCGCACCTGGGCGCCGCGCAGCGTGTAGAGATTGTGCAGGGTGCGCGAGACCAGTTCGGCCCCGCACCAGGCCTCCAGGTCCGGGAAATAGACGGTCAGCTCGGCCGGTGCCTCGGTCTCCGGCGCATACTGGAATTCCATACGCACGCCATCGATCTCCAGCGTCTGACCTGTGTGATCAATGATATGGGTTGGCGCTGCGATCGTATGGGTGCCGAGCGCCGGGTGCTTGCCAAGTCCCGAACCGACATGGCCGCGTTCCGACCGCGGCAAGCGGGTCCCATACATATACCCGGCCCGCCGCCCCATCACGATGCCGGCCATGACATTCTCGCTGACCGCGGCCTCGAGAAACCCGGCCGGTGCAATCACCGGCGTATCCGGCCCGGCGACCGCACCGGCGCCGCCGAAATGATCGATATGGGAATGGGTCAGAATGACCGCGCTGACGGGCCGTTCGCCGAGTTCGCGATTGACCAGGTCCAGTGCGGCCTGCGCCGTCTCGACCGAGGTCAGAGGGTCTATGATGATCCAGCCGGTCTCACCGGCGATGATCGACATGTTCGCCAGATCATAGCCGCGCACCTGGTGGATACCCGGCGCGACCTCGAACAGACCATGCGCCTGGTTCAGCGCAGCCTGGCGCCACAGACCCGGATGCACGCTGTCCGTCGGCGCCGCCTCGAGGAAGGCATAGTCCGCCGGACGCCAGATCACCGCGCCGTCGGGATTACGGATCTCAAGATTCTCGTCGCGCCCGACAAAACCGCGCAGGACCAAATTGTCGTCCTGCGACGGGTAGGCCGCCAGACGGGCGGAGGTTTCGGCATGGTCGCGCGCGACGCTCGGTGCTGCCGGCAGAAAACCGGCCGCGTCCGGCCCATCGGGCCCGCTGGTCGCCGCGGTGACCGGATCGCCCTCACCGCAACCCGCAAGCAGACAACACAGGCCTGCCAGAATGAGTATCGGTACCCGCATGACCGTCTCCCGAGAAAACACTGTTCACTTGAACCTAGCCGCCTTCCATCCGCATGGCGATGAAAAACCGAGCCCTCCGCAGGTCAAGCGCTAGAATTTGCTGGTTTTTTTGATGAAGCCCACTAGGTTTGTCGCCATGTTTCGCCACGCATACGTGGCAGTTGGGCCGCCGGGAAACCTCATGAAGCTCGATACGTCTTGGAATGAGGCCCTCAATGACCTGGGGGTTGCGGGCGCAGCGCCTCGCCAGGAGATGGTCGCCCGAGCGGACCGAACCCGTGTGTCCGCTGGCACAGCGATCATCGCCCAGGACGAAGCCGATGATCGGGTTTTCCTATTGCTCAGAGGACGGGCTCGGGTTGTCCTTTTGTCCGAGAATGGTCAGGAGATTTGGCTCGACGCTTTCGAGGCCGGTGCTGTTTTCGGCGAGCTCGCCGCGCTGACCGGAGCGCCGCGCATCTCCGGTATTATCGCAGAATCCGACTGTGACCTCGCCGTCTATGACGGCAGGACATTCTTTGATCTGATGCACCGGCATGGCGAAATAGGCTTGGCACTCGCTCGCATCCTGGCGCGACGTGTTCAGCACACCACGCAACGCATGTTCGAGCTTTCAGCCTTGTCGGCACCGGGGCGAATCTACGCCGAATTGCTGCGCATGTCACAACCGGTCGGCTCGGACGGAACGGCGCGGGTTATCAAACCTGCCCCGTCCATGAAGGAATTGGCTTCGCGCGTGAACTCCACTCGGGAAACCGCCTCGCGCACGATCAATGACCTGCAGAGAAAAGGGCTGCTCCAGAAGCTTAAAGACCGGATCGAACTGGTTGATCCTGAACAGCTAGACCGGTTGCGCGGCTCCAGCTGATCGCGCACGTCTCAGCCGGGCCGCCGCCCGCAACGGCAGTGCGCGCAGGGCATAGAGCCTTTGCTCGGGCATATGGGAATCGATTCGGGTCTGGCCGACATACTCACTGCGAAAGTCAGAGGACGACATCGCCAGCGCCGCCGCAAAGGCTTCGCTGACAAAGATGGATCCGGGCACTGTCGCCGCCTCGATGCGCGCCGCGACCGCCACCTGACCGCCAAAGAGTGAGGGGCGCTTTTGCAGCGGGTCCTTGCCTTCGTGAACCGGGCCAAAATGCCCGGCAATGCGCAATCCCAAAGAGGTCGGCAAGTCCTGGGCGCGCATGTCGATTCCGGCAAAGGCCAGCCTCAGGCTTTCCGCTGCCCGCGCCGCCTGCTCAACCGTCCGGAACGCCAGGAACATACCATCGCCCCAGCTGTCGGCATGCACGGGCAGGTCGGCAAGCGCGTCACAACATTCGGCCAGCGGTTTGAGCACCGACTGGACGAAATGCGGAACGCGATCATCCGGCACAGAGGATGAGCCGGCAATGTCCAGAAAGAGCATTGCCCGCATGGCGGGTCGGAAGCCGGGCTCCGGCGCAGAGTTCCGGGGCGCTGGCGGCGCTGTCTGGCGCGGACCGGGATAGGCGAGGCGGACCTGGTCAAGCCCGCACTCCAACCACAACTCGCCATCGCGCCAGGTCCCGAATTCAGCATCAAGGCCACGCTCCCCGCCGCCCTCGGCGATCAGCACCTGCAAGGGCCGTGTGGCGAGGACCTGCGCGCGCATACGGGCCATACCCATGGCCACCATGCTCGCGTAATTGATGGTCTCCGGTGACAAGATGCGCCGGTCGCTGGTCAATTCTATAACTTTCTCGGCCCTCTCCAGGCAGGCATCAAATCGGGCCCGCCAAGCGTCGCCGAAGGGATGGACGGACGCGTCGACAAACGCCGGCACCGGGACTGGCAAAACCAGATTCAGCTCGCAGCCGCGGGCCAAGGCCGACTCGGCGATGATAATGTCCGACCCGGCTGCCAGGGCGCCGTAGACCGCGCCGACATTGTTGCGCGCGAGGGTGATGTCGACGATATCCCTCAGCCGCGCCTCCGACCCTTTGGCGAGGCGCCCCTCCCCTTCACCCAGACCGAAGATGTGGCCGGCGAAATGGACAGGGCGAGGCGGCTCAAGCGCCCGCAACCAATCGGCGTCCATGCCGAGAACCGATACGAGCAGGCGAAGCTGACGCAAGGTTGTCGCATGGGCCAGGTGATTTTGCGGATCCTGCCGAAAAGCCTCTCTCAGTGTGGAGCGGGCCGCCGACAAATCCCCAAGCAAAAGATTGGCTTCCGCCTCGGATGCATAGCGATAATAGGCAGCCTCCGGTGTCGTGGCGGCATGTCCGAAACTGCCGAACAGGACTTCCCGCGCGAAACGTTCCGCCTGACCGGCCTCGCCCGCCAGCATGAACATGCTGGCGGCGTTAACGGCCGGATAGTGACCGCCCGTCCGAGAATAGACATCGGCATACTTGCGGCCGCTTTCGAGCGCCAAACGGGCAAAGTCCTGACCGTGGGCTTCAAGCGCGAGCGCCTTGAGCAGCCGCGCACCAACCGCGAGGCAGTCCTCGTCATCACGGACATCAGCGAGACGGTGATCCCGATACGCGGCAAAGGCGCGCTCCAGGGCGCCAGACCTTATCAGGCAGAGGACGGCCCTATGCTTCAGCCAGACGTCATTTGGCTGATCCTGTAGTCCTGCCTGGCAAAGATCATATGCGCGAGCGAGATCGCCGGTATTGAATCGGTTGATGATCTGTTCACGCACATCTGGTCTCCGGTCGCATGCCGCCGTGCGTGCTTCGATCTTTCCGATCAAGGCGGGTTAAGCTCAACGGATGGATCAATGATGATGCGCGTGGACTGATTGCCTGCATCCTGCGACGCGTTGATGAAGAGCGCGAATTCATATGTCGCAGGCGCCTCGACCGGCTTGGTTTGAAGTTGGAAGCTGTAAGGCTTGCAGTTTTCACCATTCAGCATGAGCCAGTCCAGTCCGCAGAAGGCGTGTGACGGATCCTTGCCTTTGAACTTGATACGAGCCGGTTCAAATCCCCAACCGGGCACATGGATATGGAATATCAAGCGTGTTCGACCATGGGCGGCCTGATCGAATGGGCAGGGCACATCGTTGGAGCAAGACGTCCACATACCCACCAGTGCCGCCGAAACGGCGGTCCGCAGGGTCGAGGCGTCTGCGTTGGCGAAGTCATTCACGGTTTCCGCAAAGATCACGAAAATCTGAGAAATCTCGGTCTCGTCGAAGGCTTCCCGCCCGACATCATTGCCGGTCATGACAACAAAGCCATCGGAAGCGCGCGCGATCAGGCTGATCTGGGTCTGTATCGGAGCCAGATCACAAGCGCCCAGTAATTCTTCCTGGGCAATGGTCCCGTCAAATGCGTCCTTGTCGATCACAGCCATTCAAAATCCCCTGCAGTTATTTGGCGGGTCGCCTGATCGGGCAAATCAGCCAAATCCTATTCCGCATTCATCAGCGTCAGATCGAGTCGCTCATTGGCATAAGCGAGCTCGGCGATGGAATCGACGCGGAGACGATTCCGGATGGGCTCGAGTCGGCGGACAATATCGGAACGTATCCGTCGCGCCTCGGCGGTCTGGCCCTGCGCCGCCAGGGCATCGGCAAGCGTGTTGGCGCCTGCGGCGAAATAATAGGGCGCGCGTTCCAGCGCATCCGACCAGTTATCCACCTGCCCGAGAGTCGCCAGCATATGCTCGACCGATGTTTGCGCGGCCTCGTGATCACCACGCGCCGCGAAAATTCGCGCCTCGATCAGGCTCGCGTGCAATCGCGTGACAGCAAAACTGGCGCCTTCCGCACCGCCCCAGGCAGGATGGGCCATATAGCCCGTGGCAGCCACATAAGCGTCCCGCGCGCCAGACGGATCGCCGCTATAGAGCTCGGCCTGCGCCTGCCAAAGACGCTGCCGGACCGCAATCAGACGCCATTGCAAATTGTCCGGCTCGTGCGCGATCAGGGCTGAGGCCTCCAATGCGGAGGATTCGAGTATTGCCAGCGCCAATTCGATATCGGCATCGGTCGTGGTCTCGCTCGGCATGACCAGCAAGCGAGCAAGGGCATATTCCGCAGCGATCACGGTGCGCCGGACGCGCCAGTCCTCCGTCACATCAATGCGCCCGCTCTCATAAAGCTCCAATTGCTCGCGAAGCACTGCGATGGACGCGTCCCGGCCGTCCGTGATCTCCGAAACAGACGCGACCCAGGCGAGGGTCCTCGCGACATTCGACCAGGCCGGGTCATCGTCAGGCCGACCCGCTGCGATGACCCGGAATCGTTCGAGGGACGCTCTTGCCTCCACAAGCGCATCCGCCCACCGCCGCTGACCCACATACAAGGTCCCGATATTCGAGTGGGCATGACCGACCTCAGCCTGCCACTCGGCATTCTCCGGATCGGCTTCGATTAGCTGATAAGCGAGGTCTCGGTACTCGACGAAACGACGCTCCGCCATTTCCAGATCGCCCCGGCGCCAGGCGAAATACCCCACCCAATAACTGCTTTGAGCGTGCTCGTAGATACGTTCGGGCATCGTCGGATCGACCGCGAGAATACGGCTCGTGGACTCGTACGCGATACGAAAATGCTGGTAGGCACTGTCCAGATCACCCTGCGCACTGTCGATTTCGCCCAGGAGATGGAAGGCGCGCGCCCGCCGGCCCAGCTCGTCTGTTGTCATGGCCGCCGGACCTTGGTTGTCGTAATACTCGATGACCTTGGCGCCCACGGCATCAAGTGCATCGAGCCGCCCGACCGGTTCCAGATTGTCTCGCAGATCATTCAACATGAACTCAATGAGGTCCTCGGCCTCGGCCTTGCGCCGTTCCGCCTCGGAGCGAGCCGAGACGGCCAGCAGCGTCAATGCCACCATGGTAACGGAAATCAGTACAGAGACGCCTGTGATGACGGTCACGCGGCGTTGCCGACGCTGGAGGTCGCGCTGGATCAACTGGTCCAGGCTAACCCCGATCAATCCTGCCACGAGTTTGAGCAGCGCCATGCGACGCCCGTCGGCCTGCCGCCGCATGTCGGCGGCGACCGGCTCGTTGACGACGCCATCAGCGCCGGGTTCCAGCAGGGCGGGCGGAAAGCAGGCGAGTCCCGGCTCAAGCTCCGGGTCTGCGTCAGGATCACCCGCCAAAACCGCGGCGAGTACAACACCGTCGGGATTGAGCTGACGATAGGCGCGGATCTCCTCATTGACCCAGCGCGACACCACGGAATCCGGCGAACAGACGACGATCAGTGTGTCAGAACTGGCCAGTGCTTCGCGGACTGACGCTGTCAGGCTGCCGGTCGCGGCCAAGTCTTCCCGATCTCGGAATATCGGGGCCAATCTTCGAGGCACCGGCCCTTTCGGTGTCTCGCGTCCAACCAGCCGCGAGGGCACACGATAGGTTTCAAGCTGACGGTGCAGGGCACGCGCGAAATCCTGATCCCGATGGCTGTAACTGATAAATGCGCGGTAGCGCGTGCCCACACTCATCGCCTGTCCCCAAATCACGGACAACCATCATTGGTGTTTCGCAGCAGTCGTGCAACCGGGAGCCGTTACCCGCCAGCCTGGCAAACTCAGCTTTCAACACGTTTCCGGCATGCCCGCGCCAAGGCGCTTCGTTGGCAACCACAAAACCCGGCCCTCATTGCGCCGGGGTGGGCCAAGCGCGACGGGGTGCAAGGCGAAGTTGGGGCTTCGCATGGGCAAGGACTTGCACCCCGCCGTTCCCGGAACAGCAAGCTGCACGCGGGAGTTTGGGGCCGCTCGTGGAGCGGTTTGGAGAATCTAGCAACATGCTGCCTTGCAACATGTGATGGCGATCACGCCGGCATGGATTTTGACCTAGCCGCCAGCCAGCGGTTCGACCGCCAGCCCGGTCAGCTCGATTGTCACCCCCCCAAAGCCCGCGCGCGTGTGCAGGCGCACCGGCAAATAGGCTGACTCTCCGGCGATCGGAGCGAGCCAGAGGACCAGCGGGTGGCGCAGTTCGGACTCACTTGGATAGTCTTCCGGATCATAGCCGGAAATCGGTTCATACCAGGCATGGCAGAGAAGTACCTCGCCGCGCCAGGCGCGCGTCCGGACCCGGTCTGTCCCGACAGTTTCCAGACGAAGATCATAGCGCGCCTTGCCGTCGAACACGGCGAGACGGCCGTCACACCCCTGGCCGCCTTCCAGACGGCGCGACAATTCAAAGAAGGCCGTCATCGGATCGATCACATCTGTCCGGTCGCTGGCACTGGCCGGCGGCACGCCCCAGGAGCCAAAGGGCGGCTCCACATTGGATCGGGCCACATCATCCGCAAATTCAACCCGCACGGTACGGACTTTTGAACCGGTCCGCTCGACATGCTGATAAACGGCCGGCTCGCGGGCACCATTACCCCCCTGTCCGGCGACTTCTGCGCGAATATCGAAATCGGTGAAAAGCGCCGCGAGCCCGGCCGCCTCGATATAGCTTTCAGCCGCATATCCGGCGTCGCCGAAACGCGCATCGAGCGTGATTTCACCGACTTTGAAGAAGAGAACCGAAGACGCATAACGCGCCGAGACCCGCACAGCTTCGGATGCAGACCGGGGCGCAAGACCAGCCTCATCGCTGCCGGCAGCGCCCGTGGCCAGACCGAGACCCAGGCTCAGGCCGATTCCGGCCACAAGACAGAATTCACGCGTCGACATGACAACCCCCGGTACCAAGCACGCGACCAATCTCGCCCGGCCCTGCGACAGGATGATGGCAGGTCAGGCCGGAATCAATGCGTCATCGCGGTGCGACGCGACAGCAAGATCGGGGATCGCCAGCGCGCCCTCCTCAGCCGGCCCGGCGAGTTGGCGAAAGCCGGAGAACAGCTCCCGGCCCATGCCGATCTGAACCGCTGAAGGCGGCGTTGCCGGAGCGCGATTATCAAACCCGTCTGCCTTGATCTCGAGCGTGCCGGCGACCGCATCCAGGCGGACAAGGTCGTCATCAAGAACCCGGGCCAGCGGCCCGCCGAGCGCTGCCTCCGGGCTGACATGGATCGCCGCCGGCACCTTGCCGGACGCGCCCGACATGCGCCCATCCGTCACCAGGGCGACCTTGAAACCCCGGTCCTGCAAGGACCCCAGTGCCGGGGTCAACTTGTGCAATTCCGGCATGCCATTGGCGCGCGGTCCCTGGAAGCGGAGAACCGCGATGAAGTCGCGGTCAAGTTCGCCCGTCTTGAAGCGGTCGAGGAAATCATCCTGGCTTTCGAACACGACGGCCGGCGCCTCAACGATGCGATGCTCCAGCTTGACCGCCGAAACCTTGATCACGGCGCGGCCAAGTGGACCGTCGAGGAGTTTCAGCCCGCCATCGGCGGAGAAGGGCTCCGATACCGGGCGCACAATCTCGAGATCGCCGGACTCGGTGGCGGCCGGCTGCCACATCAACCCGTCGCCATCGGGGAAAGCCTCGCTGGCATAGGCGCGCAAGCCGTCGCCCATCACCGTCTTCACATCCTCATGCAGCAGGCCGGCATCGAGCAGTTCGCGGATGACATAGCCCAACCCGCCCGCGGCATGGAAATGGTTCACATCGGCCGGCCCATTGGGATAGACGCGGCACAGGAGCGGCGTGATATCGGCGAGCGCATCAAAATCGGTCCAGTCGACCAGAATGCCGGCGGCCCGGGCAATGGCGATCAGGTGAATGGTATGATTGGTCGAACCGCCAGTCGCATGCAGGCCGACAATCGCGTTCACGATCGCCTTTTCGTCGACGATTTCGCCCATCGGGGCATAGGCGTCCTTGTCGGCGGTGATCGCGGCGGCACGCTGGGCTGCAGCCCGCGTGAAAGCCTCCCGCATCGGGTCGGCCGGGTTGACGAAAGCGGCGCCGGGAATGTGCAGCCCCATGATTTCCATCAACATCTGATTGGAGTTCGCCGTTCCGTAGAAAGTGCAGGTCCCCGGCGAGTGGTAGGATTGGCTCTCGGCCTCCAACAGGGCATCACGGCCGACCTTGCCCTCGGCAAATAGCTGGCGGACCTTGGCCTTCTCCGGATTGGGCAGGCCGGACCGCATCGGGCCGGCCGGTACGAAGATCACGGGGAGATGCCCGAAGCGCAGCGCGCCGATCATCAGGCCCGGCACGATCTTGTCACACACGCCCAGGCACAGGGCAGCGTCAAACATGTTGTGAGACAGGGCCACCGCCGTCGACATGGCGATCACGTCGCGGCTAAACAGGGAGAGCTCCATGCCCGGCTGGCCCTGGGTGACGCCGTCGCACATGGCCGGTACGCCACCGGCGATCTGGCCAACGGCACCGACCTGATTCAGCGCCTTCTTGATGATGTCCGGATAGGGTCCGAAAGGCTGATGCGCAGACAGCATGTCGTTATAGGCGGTGACGATGCCGACATTGGCCCAGCCACCATCTTTCAGGGCGCGCTTGTCCGCCCCGCCACAGGCGGCAAAGCCGTGGGCGAGATTTCCGCAAGACAGGGTCGAGCGATTGCGACCCGTCTCGCGGGCGGCCGCAATCTGGGCGAGATAGGCCGAACGGGTCGGCGCGCTGCGCTCGCGGATACGGTCCGTGACGGCGCGAAGGGTCGCCTTGATCGTCTGGGTCATCATCAGTCTTCCGTTCAGGCGGACGCGCTCAGCGCGTCCAGTGAATTTCGGGGCAATCGTCCGGCGAACGCAGTAGGGCGCGGATCGGCATGTCTGCAATCGGGCCGGCCTCCATCGCGGCTTCAAGTGCGCGCTTCTTTCCGTCGCCGGCGACCAGAAGCAGGCGCAGCCCGGCGCCCGCCAGCGCGGCCCGGGTCAAGGTGATGCGATCCGTAAGCGCGCCGGTCACCGCGGTTTGCTTGGCCCGAATGGCGGCAACCGGCGGTCCGGTTTCGGCAAGCGCGACGTCCAGACCATCGGCCCGCGGGAACCAGGATGCCGTGTGACCATCCTCGCCCATGCCGAGGATCAGCACATCCGGCGGGAAGGACACGCCGACCAATGTGTCCTGCACGGCCGCCAGTCCGTCGAGCGGCGTCTCACCCACCGCCTTGAGGCCGATCAGGCGCGCTGCCGATGCCGCGCCGGTCATCAGGGTGGAGAGCAGGAATGTCTCGTTGGACCCGCTTTCTCCCGGCTCGACCCAGCGCTCATCAACCAGAATGACCGTCACTTTCGACCAGTCGATCTCGGTGTCGGCCAGTCGACGATAGAGCCCTTCCGGCGTCGAGCCGCCGGATACCGCAAAGATCGCCTCACCCCGTTCAACAATTGCAGCAGCCAGGCGGTCCGCCACAGGCTGCGCCAGCGCCTCGGCCATGGCGGCCTTGTCGGCGTGTTCGGTGAAAGTGAGGTTCGGATTAGCGGTCAAGGCCATCAAACCACTCTCTCTCCTCACGGGCCAGCAGAAGCGCAGACTGGGTCGGGCCATCTGTGCCGGCCTGATAGCCATAGAGTTTGGCCTGGCTGTCTTCCCAGGACTGGATGATCCCATCGACCCAGCGCCACGCCGCCTCGACCTCGTCGCGGCGCATGAAAAGACTGAGATTGCCACGCACGACCGCCATCAACAGGCGTTCATAGGCATCCGGATAGTCCCGTTCGAAGTGCTCGGCATAGGCCAGATTGAGCGGGACATAGCGCAGACGCAAGCCGCCCGGCCCGGGATCCTTGGTCATCAGCATCAATTTGACGCCCTCATCCGGCTGCAAGCGGATGACCAGGCGATTGGGATGCATCGCGCCTTCCGCCGCCCCGACCACATCGTGCGGGATGGGCTTGAACTGGACAATGATTTCGGAACGCCGCGCGGCCATCCGCTTGCCGGTCCGCAGATAGAAGGGGACACCGGCCCAGCGCCAATTGTCGACATGCGCTCGCACGCCGACAAAGGTCTCGGTCTGGGTGGCCTGACCCACCTCCTCGGCATAGCCCGGCACGGTCTCACCCTCGACCGCGCCAGCCTGGTATTGGCCGCGGACCACATCCTGATTGACATTGGCCGCCGTCACCGGCCGCAAAGCCTTGAGCACTTTCAGCTTCTCGGTTCGCACCGCATCGGGATCCAGCGACGCAGGCGGCTCCATCGCAACCAGGCAGGCGAGCTGGAGGAGATGGTTCTGGACCATGTCCCGCAGGGCGCCGGAGCGGTCATAATAGCTCGCCCGTTTGCCTGCCCCGAGGGATTCCGCAACCGTGATCTGGACATGGTCAATCCCGTTGGCGTTCCAGATCGGCTCGAACAGGTAATTGGCAAATCGCAGGATGAGCAGGTTCTGGACGGTTTCCTTGCCCAAATAGTGGTCGATCCGGAAGATGTTGTTTTCCTTGAAAACTTCACCGACCTTGTCATTGATCGCGCGGGCCGTGTGGTAGTTTGAGCCGATCGGCTTCTCCAGAACGATGCGTGCGTTCGGCGTGTTCAGCTTGTGAGCCGCCAGCCCGGCGCAGATCGCCCCGTAGATCGAGGGCGGCAGCGCCAGATAATATAGCCGGATCTTGGTCTCATCCGGATCGAGTGCGGCAGCGAGGTCTTCCCAGCCAGACGTCTCACTGGTGGCGTCGACCGAGACATAGGTCAGGCGGCTTGCGAACTTGTCCCAGGACGCCCGGCGCTCTGGCGAGGTCTTTGCGGAAATAACATGAGTGGCGGCCATCTCCTGGAAGGCCGCCGATTCCATGGAATCCCGCGAGGCGCAGATGATACGGCTGTCATCGGTGATCTGCCCATCGCACCAGCGATGGAAGAGCGCCGGGATCAATTTGCGCAAGGCCAGATCCCCGGTGGCACCGAATACAACAATATCAAAGGGTTCGACGGGTACGAGTTCGGCCATATCCGGCTTCCTGCTTGACGCGCCGTGCCGTTGGTGCGTCGCGATCTACAATAATGTTACCCCTAACATAGGGCGGGCGACCGGTCGACCTTGATCTCCATCCTGGCACAATTCAGGCCGGTCTGCGCCTGCGCGCTTTGGGCGCATCCTCCAAAAGGTCGGGGCCGTCTAATTTCCCAATAAAATTGTGGAGACAGACGAGCATGACCAAGAATGCCCCGCGTTTTCTGGCCCGATACGCGCTGGAAACCGTACCGCGCTACACCTCCTATCCGCCCGCGACCGCCTTTCATGAGGGTGTCGGACTGGCGGACTGGTCCGTCTGGATGCAGCAACAACCGGCAGGATCGGAACTGTCCCTCTACATTCACATCCCGTTTTGCAAATCCATGTGCTGGTATTGTGGATGCCACACCACCATCCCCAACCGGCATGACCGCATCGCTCGCTATCTCGATGCGCTGGACACCGACATCAAGCGCCGGGCCGCGCTGACCCCCGCCGACAGTCGCGTGTCTCATATCCATTTTGGCGGCGGCTCGCCGGATATGCTGCGACCGGCGGAGTTCGCACGCATCATGACACGGCTGCGCGCGCATTTCACGGTAGGGACGGGTGCCGAGATTGCGGTCGAGCTCGATCCTCGCGGGGTCACGCCGGACCTCTGCGCAGCATTGGCCGAACACGGCGTGACGCGGGCCAGCCTGGGCGTGCAGGACCTGTCCAGCGAAGTCCAGCTCCTGATCAATCGCGTCCAGCCGCGCGGATTGGTCGAAGCCGCTGCAGACATGCTGCGCGCCGCCGGCATCCGGGCCATCAATATGGACATGATGTACGGGCTGCCCGCCCAGACCGAAACACGGGTGATCGCCACCGCGACGGCGCTGGCGGAGATGGGCGCAGACCGGGTTTCCGTCTTCGGTTATGCCCATGTGCCCTGGTTCAAGAAGCATCAGCGCGCCATCCCGGAGACCCGCCTGCCCGGCGCCTCGGCGCGTTTTGACCAGATGCTCGCCGCTGCCGCGACCCTCGGCCAGGCTGGCTATGACGCGATCGGCTTTGACCACTTTGCCTGCCCCGACGACCCACTGGCCGTCGCCGCTCGCGACGGCACACTGCGCCGCAATTTTCAGGGCTACACGACCGATGCCAGCGACCTCCTGGTCGGATTGGGGGCGTCAGCGATCAGCGAAACACCCCAGGGCTATGTACAGACCATCGCTGATCCGGTGCGCTATGCCGAGGCGGTCGAGTCCGGTGAAGACATGCTGACCCGCGGGGTCGCGCGGTCGCCGGAGGACTATGCCACCGCCACACGTCTTGCGGATCTGCTATGCCGTTTCGAGACCGAGCTGACCGCAAGCGATCGTGTCGATGCCCTCGAGCCCGTCATCGTCGACGGGCTGGCCCGGATCGAGGCGGGGCGGCTGATCGTCACCGCGCGCGGCAAGCCCTATGTCCGCAATATCGCCGCCCGCCTCGACCCGGCCTTCCAGCTCGCCGAAAACCGTCACAGCACCGCAGTCTGACGCCATAAAGGGGAGGACATCCCGCCTTGCGGGTCCTATAAAACCGGGATTGCGTTCCAAGGTGACCCGGTTGAAAACCGCCCTCCTCCCAGCCCTTGTCCTGTTGAGCTGTTCGATAGCCCATGCCGAGCCGCTCGCGCGTGTCCAGGGCGTCCGGGATGCGGACCTCCTGGCCGCCATCGAGCTCGCCATCGGCGAGCGCGACACACGACCGGACACGCCGGCGACGAGTGCCATGCGCGATGCCCGGACCGCCGCCGACCGGACACGACGGCTCCTGCGTTCACGCGGATATTATGCAGCGCGTGTCGATACCTTCGTTGACGATGCCGGTGGCGCGCGCCTGCGAGTCCTTCCAGGCCCGCAATTCACCATCGGACAGGTCGATGCACAGACCGGTGATGACAGTGACGCCCGCGCCGGTGCCCTCGAGGCGATCGACCTGCCGACGGGCGCGCCGCTTCTGGCCCAGACTGTCATCGATGCCGAGGCGCGTGGGCTCCGGTCGCTCCAGAATGAGGGCTGGCCGGACGCCGAACTCCTGGAACGCGAAGTGGTGGTCGATCATGCCGGTCCGGACGGGTTGATCACCTTCCGGTTCGAGCCCGGCCCCTTCTCGCGCTATGGCGAAATCAGCCGCGACACCGGTTCGTGGAATCCACAATTCATCGCGCGCATATCGCCGCTCGAACGCGGCGGCATCGCTTCACGCGAGGCGATGCTGGACTACCAGCGCCGCCTCGACAGCCTCGCAAGTGTGCGCTCGGCCCGGGTCACACTCGGCCCGCCGGTTGATGGCACTGACGCACGCACCGTCGCGGTGGACCTGACGGCCGCCGATCGCCACACGATCGAGACCGGCTTGCGTTATTCGACCAGTGAGGGCGCCGGCGCGGATGTCCGGTGGACCCGCCGCAATGTCCTCGGCAATGACGAGACCCTGACTCTCTCGAGCACGCTGGCAACCCTGAACCAGTCCGCAACCGCGCGCCTGGAACGGCCACATTGGCGGCGTTACGCCCAGACTCTTTTTCTGCATTCCGGGCTCACCCGTGAAACCACGGATGCCTACGATCAGGACGAAGTCGAGGCCGGGGTCGAGATCACCCGCCGCGTCGGCGAACGCCGCCTATATGGCGTCGGCCTGACGCTCGACAGCTCGCGCGTCACCGACATTGCCGGCGAGCGCGACATCATCACCGCCGCCCTTGATCTGAGTGGCGGTTATGACAGCCGCAATGACGCGCTCGACCCGACCGGCGGGCTGCGGGCCAGCCTGCGGGTCACGCCCGCACTGACCTTTGGTGATGTCGATGGCCGGTATGTTCGCGTCGAGGCCCGTGCCTCCGGTTATCACCCATTGAGCGACACGCTCGTGGCTGCGGTGCGGGCGCGGGTCGGATCGGTCCTGGGCACATCAGCTACCACACTTGCCGCCGATGACCGCTTCTACGCCGGCGGCGGCGGCTCGGCGCGCGGCTTCGAATACCAGTCTCTCAGCCCGATCGGATCGGACGGTGAACCCTTTGGCGGCCTGTCCGTCGTCGAACTGAGCACGGAATTGCGCTGGCGGGTCACGCCGCAATGGGGTGCCGTCGCCTTTATAGACAATGCCATCGCATCCGATCTCAACGCCCCCGAATTTGGGGGCATGCGCAGCGCCATCGGTGTGGGTGCGCGCTATTATTTCGACTTCGCGCCGGTTCGCATTGACCTCGCCACACCGCTGGACCGCCGCACGGGCGAGCCAGGCTTCCAGATCTATCTCAGCCTCGGCCAGGCTTTTTGAGCATGGCGCTCCCCGCCCTCATACGCCGCATTGCCCTTCTAGCCGGCATGACGCTGATCATCCTTGGCCTGATGGCGGTCGGATTGCGTCTGGCGGCGGGGAATGCGCCGGGACGCTGGCTGGCCCACAGCCAGCTCGATGGTCGAAACCTTCCCGGCATTGGCCGTATCAGCGTGTCCGGGCTAAGCGGCGACCCGCTGGCCCGCCTGCATATCGACACCCTCACACTAAGCGATGACGAAGGCGTCTGGCTGACAGCCGAGGACATCACGCTCGATTGGCAGGCGCGCAGCCTGATGTCGCGACCGATCCGGATCAATGAACTGATGATCAACCGGATTGCTGTGGCCCGCCGCCCCGTGCTTGCAGAGCCGGTTTCGCGGAACCGGTCCGGCTCCGACGGCGGCCTCCCCTCTCCGCCCGCCATCGATCTCGGCACGCTGGCGATCACGCGCCTTGTCCTCGCCGAGGGGCTGGCCGGGCCCGCAGCCGAACTCTCGCTCGAGGCCACTGCGCGCCTGCGTCCGGAGGTCAGCCGGATCGCGCTCGATGCCAACAGGCTGGATGCCCCGGGGGACCGACTGAATGCCGATTTCACGCTGTCGACCGACCAGGTATCCGGAACACTGAGTGCTGTCGGCGCGCCCGATGGAACGCTCGCCGCCCTTCTGCGCATGCCCGGACACGCCATACGACTGGATGGGAGCCTCGACGGGGACAGCGCCACGGGTCGCGGTACGGTGGACCTTGTCGCGGACGGCGAAAGCTGGGCGCGGGCGGAGTTGGCCTGGGACGCCACGCACTGGACCACAAGCTCACAGATTCAGCTCGCCAACTGGAGCCTCGTGCCGGACCGACTGACCGCCGAAGTCGAGACCGTTTCGGCAAGGGCATCGGGCCAACGAGGGGATGCCGTCACGATTGAGACGGTCACTCTGGAAAGCCGTGGCAGCCACGTCAGCTTGCGTGAGGTCACCTCGCCAGAAATCCTGGCGAACTACGAGATCAGCCCAGCTTTGCTCGACCGGCTGTCGGGCGGGCAAGCGGCCGTGGATTCGCTGACGGGACAGGCCGTCATCTTTCGCGGTACAGCTCCGCGCATCGTCCTCGAACCCGACCTTCGGGGCCTGATGTTCGACCCGGTCAGCGCGGCGCAAATCAATGGACGGGTCGAAGTCAGCCTCCCGAGCGGCCGCCCGCGGCTGGATTTGGATATCGAGATATCCGGGTTGGCAACGGGCCAGGCGGAGGCGGATCGCCTGCTTGGCGACGCTATGCGGGTGACCGGGCGCGTGCATGACAGAGGTGGTGAGGACGGGTGGCAGATCGAGCCCGGCTTCTCGATCAACGCACCGCTGCTGACAGTCACCGCAAACGGCCATCTTCCACCGGGCACAAGCTGGCCAATCGGTGAAGCTCGGATCGAGATCGCCGAGACGCGGCAATTGCTCGATAGGGTAAGCGGCCCGGCCGCAGCCCAAATCACCTTCACCGAGAACCGGAGCTTGACCGCGCAAATCGACACCACAGCGATGACCTGGCCGGATACAACGCAGGGGCTGCTCGACGGATTACAGGCCGAGCTGCACCTTTCCGGCGAGGATGATGCCTGGACGATATCCCGGCTGTACGCCCGCAGCCCCGCGCTCGACCTCACCCTGACCGGCAATGCGCGCAACGCGCAGGACTGGCAGATTGGCGGCGACCTCGCCCTCGTCGGCGCACTACCGGTCGCCGCAGCCGAAATCGAGGGCGGCCTTGCGACGGCGTTTCGCCTTGTCCGGGATCCCGAGGCGCTGCGTATCCGCGCGGTGACCACCACGCGCCGGCTGCAGGCGGGACCACTGGATTTACAGTCGCCCCGGCTGGGCGTGCGCGGACAGTTAAGCCAGGGCCCGGACGAAATGAGCCGCCTGGAATGGGTCTTTTCCGCAGAGAGTGAAGCCGGGACCGCGCTGGCGATGAATGGGCGCTTCGAGTCCGGAGCAGACCGCTTGGATCTGACACTGGCCAGCGGTCGGTATGGCGACGCCCGGTTTGAAGGTTCTGCGGGGATGGTCGGTAATGAATTGGCCGTCACCCTCAACGCCCTGCGAGAAGATCTAATGGCGCTCAATGCCAGCTATAGCGGCCACGCGGATGACCTTCTCGAAGGCCGGTTGGACGCCGAGCTCACACTCGAGTCCCAGCGTCTGGGCGCCGCCGACCTCAACGCCGCCAGCCTGACCCTGGCCGGCCCGCTCTCCGGCATGATACTGGCGGCCAGCGCGGATGGGCGCATGCGATCAAACGTCGATCTCAACGCGACCGGAGAGGCCGCCATCACCGCGGACGGGGTCTCGGTCAGCTTGTCTCCTTCGGGCAAATGGGCAGCCCACAACTGGAACACGTTGGAACCCATCCGCTTTACCACAGGCGCCGACGGCGTCTCGGCCTTCGCCTCCTTCACCCTCGGCGGCGGACGTCTCGACCTTGACCTCCAAACCTCCGGAATCAGCCCGGTCGCGAGTCTCACCATCGACAGCCTGCCAGTGGGTGTGCTGGCCGACATCACCGCGACGCCCGCCACGCAGGGCGTGCTCTCCGGAAGCGCTGATCTGCGCGAGCGTGACGGAGTCTGGCGCGGTTCAGCGCAATTGGAAGCCACCGGCCTGCTGGCCGGTGATCTTCCGGACATGCCCGAGATGAATATGGTGCTGACCGCGTCGCTGCAGGACGAGGCCAATGCCAGCCTGCGCCTGACCGGCGGCGGCCTGGAGGCCCGGGGGGAGATCAACCGCGCCGGACCGACCCTCAATATCGCCCGGCCACAAGGGGAAGCAGATGCGCCCCTGTCCGGTCAGATAACGGCCAATGGCGAGCTGATGGCCCTGGCGGCGCTTGTCTTGCCGTCGGACATACTGATGGATAGCGGGCGCATCGACAGCGAACTCATCGTCTCAGGCACAGTCGGCGAACCCCGGTTGAACGGTACGGCCACCCTGCGCGACGGACAGATCAATGCGACCACGGCCGGCAGCCTCGTGACCGAAGTCGAGCTCGACCTCATTCTCAGCGAAGACAGCGCCGAGCTCACCCGCTTCTCCGCCTCTGACAATCGGGAGGGCCGGCTCTCCGGCAGCGGACGGGTGGCGCGGGACGCGGCCGGGCATGTCAGCGGAGAGGGCCGCTTCACCTTCGAGCGTTTCGTGGCCGTTCGCCGCCCGGAACTGACCCTGCAGGCCAGCGGCGACCTCGCACTGACGCTCGACGAAACAGGGCTTCTGGTCAACGGCGAAAGCCGGATCGACCAGCTGCGGACCCAGCCCACACTCAATGGGGCAGGCTCCATTCCGCAATTGCAAGTGGTCGAGATCAATCTGCCGAAGGACCGCCGCGCAGCCAATGAGACTCGCATCCCGATCCGTCTGGATTATCGCGTCCGGGCCGAGAACGGACTGTATGTCTCGTCGCGCGCCTTCTCGTCGGAATGGGGTGTCGACCTGCATATCACCGGTCCGGAATCCAAGCCGGCGCTGAACGGGACAGCCAATCTGGTCGGCGGCACCGCCTTTGTCTTCAACCGCCGCTTCAGCCTCGCCAATGGGGTGGTGACCTTTGACGGAGCGCCTGGCGATGCCCGCGTTGATCTGACCGCCATCCACAGCCGCACGGGTTTTCGCGCCTCCGCCCGGGTCGAGGGGTCGGTCCAGGCTCCGACCATCACCCTGTCCAGTGATCCCGCCTTGCCTGAGGACGAAATTCTCTCTCGCCTGCTCTTCGACCAGTCGGTCAGCGAGCTGGGTGCTTTTGAAGCCGCTCAACTGGCAGCCCAGCTCTCCGGTCAGAACCTGCTGGACGTGGTCGGGCAATTGCGCGACCTGGCGGGCATAGATCGGCTCGACATCTCGACCAATGAGGATGGCAATCTGTCAGTTGTTGGCGGCCGACGCTTTGGCGACAATGTCTATGTCGAAGTCGGCAGCACCGGAGCTGCGGCCATCAATGAAGCCCTCATCGAATGGTCGCTGACCGCCGACCTGTCAGTCCTGTCGCGCGTCTCGGCTGACACCGACGCCTCCGTCGCCATTCGCTGGCGGCGCGATTACTGAGGCCTCGCAAGCGCTTGCCTCACACGGGAACGCGGAGTACGGCTGGGGTCAGCTTCACAGGCCGAACCTCGCTGAACTGATCGCCGCCCCTATCGGAAAGACGGACGCATGAAGACATTCTGGCTGTCGCTCATCAAGCCGAACGGTGCTTGGGCCGGGATCTTGTTGTTCCTGACCCTGGTCGCGATCGTCGTTGCCGGCACAACGGGGCATCTTGATGTCGTACGGGAATATCTCGATGCGCCCATGCTCACCTTCTCGGTCGGCAGCCTGTCGATCAGTGCTTATGACTCGCTGCGCGGCATCCTCGTGCTGGCGCTCGTCTTCTGGACCACGGCCATCGTCGCAGCCTTGGTGGAAGGGCGCCTGAGCAAGCTGACCCGGATGCGGCCAACCACGCGCATCCTGATTACCAAGGTCTTCCAGATCGCGCTCTACGTGGTCGCCTTCCTGGTGACGATGGACCTCATGGGCCTGGACCTGACCACTCTGACCGTCTTCTCCGGTGCGCTTGGAATTGGCCTTGGCTTTGGTCTGCAGAAGATTGCCTCGAACTTCATTTCCGGTCTGATCCTGTTGCTGGAGCGATCCGTCGAGCAGGATGACCTGATCGAATTGCCGGACGGCATAACCGGCTTCGTGCGCCGGTCGAGCGCCCGTTACACACTGATCGAGACCGTCGATGGCAAGGAAATCCTGGTTCCCAATGAGGACCTGATCACCAATCGCGTTACCAATTGGACGCTGACCAATACGCGCGGCCGGATCGAGATCGCGGTCGGAATCTCCTATGGCTCGGATCTGGAACAGGCCCAGGCCCTGATCCTCGAAGCCGCCCGCGAACACCCGTCCACGATCGAGGATCCTGCACCGCAATGCTTCCTGCGCAATTTCGGCGACAGTTCGGTCGATTTCATCCTGCTCTTCTGGATCGGTGATGTCGTGCAGGGCCGCTGGGCGCCGCAGAGCGAGGTCATGTTCACGATCTGGCGCAAGTTCCGCGAAGCCGGGATCGAAATCCCCTTCCCGCAGCGCGACGTCCATATCAAGTCGTCGCCTTCGCCAACGGAGGCCTGACATGGATGACAGCGCCGGCATTCTCTACGCGGCCTCGATCACCGGAGATGGCGGCGCCCATCCTCTGAGCGGCGAAGCGGTCGCCCATGAAATCCAGGATGATGCCCTCGCCTGGGTGCATCTGGATGCACGTCATGACGCTTCGCGGGACTGGATCGAGCGCGAGCTGGACTATCTCGACCCGCTCATCATCGACGCCTTGCTGGCCGAGGAGACGAGGCCGCGCCTGCTGGAATTCGAACAGGGCGCGATGATGATCCTGCGCGGCGTCAATCTGAACGCTGACGCCCAGCCCGAGGACATGGTCTCGATCCGGCTCTGGGTCGATCCGCACCGGATCATCTCGGTAGAGCGGCGCCCGCTCAAGGCAGTGAAGGATATCCAGGACCGGCTCGCAATCGGGAATGGTCCCAAGGACGCCGGCGAGTTCATCGGCCTGCTCTCGGCCCGCCTGTTCGAGCGCATGGAACCGGTCATGACCGAGTTGCATGAGCGTCTCGACGAGGTTGAGGAGCGGGTCATGGAGGACCCGTCAATCTCCGAGCGTCAGGCGATCACCGCGCTGCGCAAGCAGGCCATCATTTTCCGTCGCTATTTTGCGCCCCAGCGCGATGTCATCGCCTATCTGCGCACATCAGAGCTCGTCTGGCTGAGCACGGCCCACAGGCGGCGTCTGCAGGAAAACCTCGATCGCATCACCCGTTATCTCGAAGACCTCGACGCCATTCGCGAGCGGGCGCAGATCGTCAAGGACGAGCTGGCCAATGCGCTGGCTGACCGGATGAACAAGAATCTCTATGTGCTGTCGCTGATCGCCGCGATTTTCCTGCCGCTGGGCTTCCTGACCGGTCTGTTGGGGATCAATGTCGGTGGCATACCCGGTGCCGACCTGCCCAGCGCCTTCTGGATATTCCTCGCCATCCTGACCGCGATCAGCGCGGTCCAGATCTGGGTTTTCCGCCTGTTGAAGTGGCTGTGAGCTAGCCGGCCGCCCGCGCATCATCGCAATCGGTGTCGGATTCGCTACCACGTTCCTGCATATAATCCAGGAAACCTGCGAGCGGCATCGGCCGACCGATATGATAGCCCTGCGCATAATCCGCGCCCATGCTGGCCAGAATGGCGATGCTTTCCGCATCCTCCACACCTTCGGCCGTGACTTTCATACCAAGACTATGGGCCAGATCGATGGTCGATTTCACCAGAAGACGATCCGACTGCACCGTGCCGAGTTCCAGCACGAAGGCCTTGTCGATCTTCAACTCCTCCGCCGGGATCGACCGCAGATAGGACAGCGAGGACAAGCCTGCGCCATAGTCATCGATCGACACCGAAATACCGGCGTCGCGAAGCGCATGGATGTTTTCCAGCGCCGCTTCGGGATTATTGATGACCGCGGTCTCGGTGATCTCGAAACAGATGCGGCCGGTATGACGCGACAGGCGGTCGAGGGCGTGGCGGATGAATCGATTGTCGCTGACCAGCCGGCCGGAAATATTGATTGCGACCTGGATTTCATGGCCCGCCGCACGCATGCGGACTTGATCCGCAATCGCGCGGTCCAGCACCCATTCGGTCAGCGGCAGGATGTGACCGGTCTCTTCTGCCAGCGGGATAAACTCATCCGGACCGATGAAGCCTCGCTCGGGGTCCTGCCAGCGCAACAGGGCTTCCGCTGAGCGGATGCTTTGGCTCCTGAAATCGAATTTGGGTTGATAGGCAAGAAAGAGATCACCGCTGCCCAGACCGTTGATCATCCGGCTCATCAGGGAGAGCATGCGGGTCGGATCGCCATAGGCCTCGCGGTCGAAAGCCGCCGTCTTGTGATCCACAGTCCGGGCCTGATCGACGGCCACGCTTGCGCACTCGATCACGGTCAGGCCGCTCAGTGACGCGTCTTCGGCCTTGGCATAGCCAATCGTGGCGTGGATATCGACCTGATCATCGCCCAGGGTGAGCGGCTGGTTGGCCGCGTCGGATATGGCGGCTGCGCTGGCGGCCGCAGCGTCCGCATCCGCCGCAGCGAATACCACACCCAGCGCATCAGTCGCGACACGACCGACTTTGGCGCCGGGAACGGCCGCGACGATACGGCGCTCCAGATCGACAAACATGTGAGCGCACAGCGCATACCCGATAGCGCCGCGGATTTGGTGAAAGCGGTCAATCCCCACCGACGCCGCATGGGTTGAGGCCCAGTCATCGCTCGCCAGAGCCGCATCGACCGCCTGTTCCAGGGCCTGGAGATTGGGGATGCCGGTATCCGCGTCATGAAGCGCGAGATGGGTGATGCGCTGCTCACGGGCGGCAATGGTTTCACCCATCGTGTTGAAGCTTGATGCAAGGCGGGCAATCTCGTCACGACCGGCCAGATCGACCCGCATGGCCTCACCGTCGGCGAGACGACGGGCGGCACGTTCAAGCGCCTGGATCGGATTGGTCAAACCGCGCGCCAACACCCAGGTGCCGACAATCAGGATCAGCAATCCTGCCAGACCCGCCGCAGCGATCGAGACAAACATGCCGCGAAATGGCGCCATGGCCAGCGCAACCGGATATTCCAGAACCAGTGCAACGGGCAGACCCTCGGTAAAGGCGTCAATCGGCAAGACGCTGGCGAGCGCTGTCCGGTCCGGTGTGAAACGGACGCCTCGGTCAAAATTGGCAATATCGGTCTCGCCGCCCGTGTAATGGGTCAGACCCGGCGCGTCCGGCTGCTGGGCCGTCCAGTCACCGTCCGACTCACGCCAGTACAGGCGGGCATCCAACGGGATGGAAGACAATTCTGTGAGGTCCGACAGCCCGGTTTCCGAGAGCCGATAGGCGAAGACCACCCAGCCGACCCGCGTGGGCGCGCGAACCGGTCTGGCCACCGCGTGGTGCGGAGCTCCGGCGATCAGCAGGACACCGCCCGCCGAATCCCGACTGGACAATATCTCGAAGAGGGCACCGTCCCGCATTTCCAGACCGCTGGGCTCGACGCCGACGATTGAGCCGTTCTCGGTCATCACAAAGGCAAGGTCGAAGCCGAAACGCTGGCGCAGGTTTTCCAGCGCCGAGTCGATGGTCGGATCGTCCCGCGTGGCGACCGCGGCCCGAAAACCAAAATCGCGGGACAGGATGTCCGCGGCATCGCCCATCTGCTCGGCGTGCATGTCCCAGATGCGGTTGAACACGGCGGCGGTGGCCGACATCTCACCACGCACCATGCCGGTCGCACTGTTCTGAACCGTGAACAGCGCCGCGGCTCCGACACTGAGCAGCACAAGGCTGAACAGGCCGGCATAAATGACGGCCAATTTGGTGCGGAGGGAACGGAAGGTCAGCATCTTGGTCAGTGCTGCCCCAGAATGTCGAGCGTGACCTGCGGCGCCGGATCGACCGCCGGATCAAAATCCAGCGTCACCAGATTATTCTCGGCATTGCCATAGGGGTGCCACACGGTCAGCGTGGTCATGCCGGTCGGGACACCGGTCAGGACCGCAACACCATCTCCATCGGTCCGCACGGCGAAGGGCGTGTCGACGACCCGGATGAAGGCGATCATCTGGTCATGAATATTACAGCCCAACGGCACGGCACCGGCAGCCGAAAAGGCGACGCTGCGTTCCTGCTCACGCCCGTAAAGCTCGAGTTCAAACTGATTTCCACGGGCGAAGGAATAGACGTGATGACGCACCCGGTCACGATTGGGGAAAAGCACCTCTGCGCCGCGCGGCACCACCAGGACGAAGGGGTCGAACTGGACGTCCACCTGTGCCATTTCAAGTGGTTCCGCCGGAATGAAATCCGCAGTCAACTCGCCAGGCAGGCTGACCACGGCGTTGGGCACGGGCTCGCCCGCTGAATTGGTGACACTGACCCGCAATTCCGCAGCGCCGGCAAGGCCCGGACAAGCGGCGAGACCGAGGGCGAGAAGCGCGAAGCGAAGCAGGCGACGTATCGAGATCATGACGAAGGCATACCTTGAAGAATTTAGGATTGCGTGAAGCGTCAGCGGGTCACGACATCGCCGTGCATGGGGGCGAGCCGCGCGAGAAAGCGATTCTGCATGGCGAAAGGAACACCCTCGGCATCCATCGCGTCCTGAAGGTTTTCAACCAGCGCGTTGAATTCTGCCGTGGTGACGCCGTGATCGACATGAACGGAGGCCATGGAGCGGCCGGTATAGTCACACGGACCACCCAGAATATAGCAGAACTGCTCGATCAGCGTCCGCCGCAGGCGCGGCCAGTCCGACGCGCGGAAAACACCTTCAATGCGCTCATCGGCCTGAATGCCCGCGATCAGCCCGTCCACGATCCGGGCAATACCGGCCTCGCCATTAAAGGCCGCCAGGACAGCCGGGTCCGTAATCGGCTCGGCACCGGCATTGGCGTTGGAGACTTCATAGGGATCCACTTCCAGTTCACCCGGCATGGCGTGCGGCGGCTGTGCTGCGTGGGCTGATACCGTGAAGGCGATGGACGTCAGGCCCGCGATCATAATCGAGTTGAATGACATGGAGCGCTCCTAGAATCCGGCCTGGAGGGAAAGATAGAAGCCGCGCTGATCGTCGAAGGTCGCGATCGAGCCGAGGTCGACCCAGGCGGCTGTGACGGTCAGGTGCTGGTTGACCGCATAGGCGGCGAAGAGATCGACCCAGTCATCCTCGCCGGCAAAGCCGAGATTGTCCGGCTTGAACCGATACTCCGCCCCGATGATGAAGCGACGCGAGAGCATGTATCCGGCCGAGAACTCACCCTGAAGCGAGTGATCATTCAGCCCGCCATAACCCAGCAGGCCGGTCTGGTTGGCTTCCGTCCATCGCAGGGTCGCGTTCAGAAGGAGGCTGTGCTCGAGGAGGAGCTTCGTCGCGGCGAGATAGACGTCGTAACCGCTGTCATCTGCGGCCCCGACCGCCCGCACGATGGCGCCCTGATTGTTCGACTTGTGCTGAACGCCCAGTGCGACCTGCGGCACCCAACTGTCCTGATCATACACCGCATCGCCAAACAGGCGAATTTTCGCGCCGATCACGTCCTGCTCGAATGTGAAGCCCTGGCCCAGACCCAGCGCGGCGCCTGCGTCCTGTGTGTCGAAGCGCTGGCGCGTCCAGGACAGTTCAAAACGGTCATGAATACCAATCGCGAAACCGGCGGACTGAAAACGGAAATCCTCAAGCTCGACCTGGGTCGCATGGGCGGTCCCGCCAATACCACGCTCGGTCTCATTGCCGGTGATCAGCGCCCAGCTGGACAACCCACCACCACCCGACCCTTCGATCGTGCTGATGCCGCGGGTGAGAAGAAGCTTGCCGCCGGTTTCGAAATCCTGGGCTTGCGCCGTCGCGGCAAGGCTGGCGGCGGACGCCAGTCCCAGACCTGCGATCATGGTATGGATCAAAGTCAATTCGCCGGCTCCCCTTGCCACCTGGCGCGCCCACGCGCGCAGTCCGGATGGCAAGAGGGTTAACCGGCCGACGTTGAAATTTCCTTTATGCCCCAGCGCGCTGGTGCGGTATTTGGCATCGACGCTGCAGTCCTCGGCCGATGGCGCCTGCCGTCTCGAGACACCACAAGCACGAGGCGAAGGGCCGGCCGATCCATCGTGCCGCGACGGTCAACACTCATGTGGTCACCAGGGCGGTCTAGCCATTCTTCGAGATGTGGTAGAGCCATTGAAGGTGACGCTCGAAATTGCGCAGGACTTCGCGGATCAATTGGACCTTGGAGTAGCCGTAAACGCAGTAATGCTGGCCACCTTCCGACAGCATGACCTCGGCGCGGGCGTATTCCTCGTCCGGGCTCTCGGAAGCTTCCGCCGTCTCTTCGGACTCGGGCGTGGAGAAATAGGGCGCGTCATAGAGGCGTCTTTCCACACGGAACACGAATTCCGGCTTGTCTGCATCGTGGACCCGCATACCGGCCTCGCCCTTGGACTGGGTCAGCTCGACCTCATAGCCGTGCGTCTTCAGCTCTTCGGAAATTTCGGCCAATGCCGGCACAACGGTTTTCTCGATGTAGCCGTCAACCTCCTTGCCGGTCGGACGCGAGAACATGAGACGCAAGCGCGCCCGCCATGGCATGGTGGCGCCCTCGACCGGCAATTGGACCGCTGTCTTGACCCCCGCCTTGCGGGCTGTCTCGTGCGAGAAGGCCCGTATCAGACCGACAAAGGCGAGCAGCAGGATCAACGTAAACGGCAATGCCGCTGCGATGGTTGCCGATTGCAGGGCTGCAAGCCCGCCGGTGACCAGCAAGGCTGCGGCCACTCCGCCTTCCGCCAGCGCCCAGAACAAGCGTTGAGAGACCGGCGGATTGAGGCTGCCGCCCGACGCCAGGGTGGCTTTGACCAGTGAGCCGGAATCCGAAGAGGTCACAAAGAACGTCGCCACAAGGATGATCGCCAGCACCGAAGTAATAGAGCTGAATGGCAAATGTTCGAGGAAGGCAAACAGCGCCAGCTCGCTATTGCCATCCCTCACGACATTGACCAGCTCGTCCGCAACACCAGACAGGGCCAGGCGCAGGGCGCTGTCGCCATAAACCGTCATCCAGAAGAAGGTGAAGGCCGTTGGCCCGAGCAGGACGCCGAAGATAAATTCGCGGATTGTCCGGCCACGCGAGATGCGCGCGATGAACATGCCGACAAAGGGTGACCAGGAAATCCACCAACCCCAGTAGAACAACGTCCAGTCGCCGACCCAGGCCCCGTCGCCATAGGCGTCGAGATTGAAGGTGAGTGTGGCCAGTTGATCGAGATACTCGCCGATATTCTGGACATAGGCGGAGATCAGGAAAATTGTCGGCCCGGCCAGGACCACGAAACCGATCAGGGCAATGGCCAGATAGAGATTGAATTCCGACAAGCGGCGGATGCCGGCGTCCAGACCCGCAACGACGGACAGGGTTGCCAGCGCCGTGATGGCCGCAATCAGGATGAGCTGGATATCCGTCGAGATCGGAATCTCGAACAGCTGATTGAGCCCGGCATTGATCTGGGTCACACCGAAGCCGAGGGATGTCGCGACACCGAATAAGGTCCCCAACACCGCAACGGTATCCACAACATGGCCGATCGGACCATAGATCCGGTCGCCGATCAGCGGATGCAGCGCCGATCGAATGGTCAGGGGCAGGCCGTGCCGGTAGGTGAAATAGGCCAGCGACAACCCGACCACGACATAAATGCCCCAAGCATGAATACCCCAGTGGAAGAAGGTCAGCACCATCGCATGGCGCGCCGCTTCGACGGTTTCCGGGTCGCCCTCTGGCGGGAAAATATAGTGGGTCAGTGGCTCGGCGACCCCGAAGAACATGAGGCCGATACCCATGCCGGCAGAGAACAGCATCGCAAACCAGGGGGCAAAACCGAATTCCGGCTCACTTTCGTCCGGCCCCAGCTTGATCCGCCCCCAGTCCGAGAAGGCGAGGATCAACAGGGCCACCAGGAAGAAGCCCACGCTGACGGTATAGATCCAGCCAGTGGAATCCGTGATTGCGACGCGGAGGCTGTCGAAAATGCGTTCTGCCTGGTCGCCGGCAATGACCGCATAGGCCACACCAACAAGGGCCAGTATGGCAGCAGGAAAGAAGACGGCGGGTTCTATTCTACGCATTGGGTATTCCTCGCTTTCGCGTCAGCATCAGGCGTGGGTATGGTAAGCCTCAAGCGCTGGACCAAGCGCCTGTTTGAGCGGATCGAGATGGGTCTCGAATTTCTTCCATTGCGCGACGCCGCTATCGAAAATCGGTTGGCGTACCTGTTCCGAACTGGCGGTCCGCACCGCACGCTCGGTGGCATGGAAGTCGATACAGGCCTGCTCAAACGGCAGACCGCAAAAATCGAGAAGACGCCGCACCTGCCCGTCCAGATCGGCGACGACGTCCTCATAGTTCACGCGGAGTATCTGGCCGGGCAGGACCCGATCCCAATGATCCATCAGCGAGACATAATTGCGATAGTAGTGCCCGATCTCTTCAAGGCCATAGGTGAATTCCTGCCCCTCGGCGAATAATTGCTTGAAGCCGGAGAAGCAGCAGGCCATCGGATGACGACGGGCATCAATGATCCGGGCATTCGGCAGGATCAGCTTGATCAGACCGATATGGCGAAAATTATTGGGCATCTTGTCGGTAAAGCGCGGCGCGTCGGCACGGTGGATGCGGGTATTGTCGATATAGTCCCGGCCCAGCTCCGCCAGCTGCTCTTCGCTCAACTCGTGCAGGATGCGCGGATAGCGCGTCTTGTCACTCAGGCGTTTGCGACCGCGCAAACGATGCGAGAGGGCGAGGATATTGGGCAGTTCCAGTGTACCGTCCACCTGGCTGTGGGAGGCGAGGATTTGCTCCAGCAAGGTTGACCCGGCGCGCGGCAGGCCGACGATAAAGATCGGGTCCGGATCCATACAGCCCTTGCCGGACTGGGACTCGAACAGGGCGGCATCACAAATTTCGGCCTGGGCCCGGAGCTCGTCTTCCATCTGCTCGGTCGTGTAGCGGGTCTGGACCCGTTTCAGCGTATTGCCCTTGTCGTAGAAGGCGAAGGCCTCGGCGATCTCGTTGCGATCCTCGAAGGCCTTGGCGAGGGCGAAGCTGATATGGACGCGGTCCTGGAAGGCCAGGTCCGAGCCCGCTTCGAGCGCCTTCATGCGGGCGATTTCATCATCCGTGAAACGGTAGGTCTTGAGATTGGCCAACCCATACCAGGCGTCCCCGTGATCCGGCTTGCTGGCAAAGGCCGCGCGATAGCTGGCGATTGCCTCGTCCTGACGGCCCAGCGTCTTCAGCGCATGACCGCGCGAGGTCAGGGTCGCCGGATCGTTCGGCAGCGCCGCAAGAATTTCGTCGAACAGGCCCAGCGCCTCGTCATAGCTGCCGGTCTGCATGCATTCGATCGCATAGTGCGATTTGAAGATCGGGTTGTCGCGATCACCCTCATAAAGATGGCGCGCCTGGTCGAGTGCCGCAGTGAATTTCTGTCGCTTGCGCAGGACCTGGATATGGTCGAGCCGCAATTGCGTATTGTCGGGCTCGAACTCGATTGCACTTTCGAGCAGAAAATCCGCATCCTCGAGGACGCCGAAACGATTGCCCAGCTCGGCCAGGAGCCGCATGGCCTCGACATGGTGCGGGTTCTTCTGAAGGAAGGCCCGACAAAGGCTTTCTGCCTTGAGCAGCTTGCCTTCGTGCAGGAGGTGGGTGACCGAGACGAGCTCACGCGGCAGCGCGTTGATGCGCTCGGCCTGGGCCGTTGCATTGCGGGCTTCCACCCGACGACCAGCCGCTTGGTGCAGCTCGGCCTGAGCCTGCCAGCTGGCGACCAGCGCCGGGTTGAACCGGCAGGCCCGCTGGTAGGCCATCAGGGCGCGTTCCGTCTTGCCGAGCGCGCGCAGGAGATGACCTTCCTCCTGGAAGGCGCGACCGAAATCGGGCGCGGTGCGCTTGATCCGGTCGAGCGCGGCACGCGCTTCGTCATATCGTTTGAGATAGCGAGCGCAGACCGCCTGCATGTAGAGGGCATCAGTATGATCCGGCGACGCATCCAGCACGGGCTGCAACGTCTCCAGAGCCGCATCGAAGCGGCTGTCATACATCTGCTTTTGCGCTGTGATCAGCGCCTGGACATGGGTGTCCGTCTCTTCTTCCACGCAGGGGTCTCCACCGGTCTCGCAGAACACAGAAAGCGTCCCTTGAAGGGACGCTTTCCATAGTGGCCCTAAGGCCCGTTGCTTGTCAGGGCCTAGTACTGCACCCCGACCCGCACGCCGATCGTACGCGGCCGGATCACCGTCACACGCTCACGGTCGAAGACGAAGTTGTTCGCAATCTCACCGCGTTCATCGGTGAGATTGTTGGCGAACAATTCCACCGACCAGCTCTCACCGGTCAAACCGGTCGTGAAGTTCAACGAAGCATGGCCTTCAACTTCCACCTTGTTGATCTCGATGACGTCAGAAAAGCTGTCATCCGTGATCGTGATCTGGGGCATCACATGCGCCATCAGACCATTGTCCATCGGCCACTCATAGCGGGCGCGAACATTCGCCTGATAGCTCGGCGCGAAGGCGAGTTCGGACCCGACGAGGACGTCATTGGTCGGCACCAGCACTTCCGTGATCTCGGTATCGAGCAGGGAGAAGGCGCCGACAACTGTCAGGCCCTGGATGTCCGCCGGAGCCCAGGTCACTTCACCTTCAATACCGCGGATTTCGGCGTTGGCGGCATTATCCGAGAAGAAGAGATTGGTGATCGACGGGTCGAAAATCGTCGTCTGGAGATTCTCGATCTCGACCAGGAAGGCATTGCCGTTGAAACGGACCTGGTTGTCGAAGAGGTCGGTTTTCCAGCCGAACTCGTAATTGACCACTTCATCCGTATCCAGGGCGAAGGGCACGGTGTAGCCACCAGGACCCGCAGCGCCGCCCGGACGGTTCAGGAGACCCGGACGGAAGCCTTCCGACACGGTCGCATAGAAGAGCGTCCCATCGGTCGGGCGCCATTCCAGCGTTCCCTTGAAGATAAAGCCGTCAGTCGCGGCGACATCGGGATTGCCGAACGGATTATCCGGAGCGTAGAGCGCCGAGATATTGGTTCCGAAAACCTGGGCATCATCAGTCTGACCGAAGTTGAAGAAAGAGCCGTTCGCACTGCCCTGCAGGTCGACTTCGATATCGTAGTAGCGCGCTCCCAGCGTGATCGAGAATTGTTCGGTCAGGTCGAAGGTCGTCTCACCGAAAATGCCGTACTGCTCATCCGTGCGCAGCACATCATTGCGGAAAATGACGCCCGCGGGGAAGGGGCCCGGATCGGAGAAATAGCCCGGAGAAGCATCGCCGACAGCGCCCGTCACTGCGAGATTGGTCAACGGATAGTTCGGTGCAAAACCGGTGGTCACGCCATCAAAGGAAACCGCATTGACCGAGCCCGGATAGGTGAAGTCATTGCGCTCGGCCACTTCCATGTCCGAGTAGAACCCGCCAAAGGTCGCGCGGATGCGACGATCTTCCGGCGTGTTGAAGCGCAATTCCTGGGTGAAGACCTTGGTGCGCGTATCGGACTGCACGAACAGGTTCGGCGCCTGACAGGTGCCGGACGGGGCACCCCCCGGATAAGAGACCGAGCCGTCACAGATATAGTAAGGCAGATACTGGCCGACGAAGAGATAGTCGGAATAGTCGACGCGCTGATCGGTGTTCCGATCCGTGTATGCGCCGGTATAGACCATTTCCAGCGCGCCAAGGCGGCCTTCCAGCGTCCAGCTGGTGTTGTGGAAATAGTCATCCAGCTCGTCTTCCTCGAAGCGCTGGATTTCCAGATCACCGAGGGTCGGGTCCATGAAGAACACGCCTTCGGAGTCCAGCTGCTGCTGCATGTGCATGACAGTCAGGGACCAGTCCGCATTGAAGTCATACAGGGCGCTGAGGCGGAATCCGGAATAGGTCGTGTCGTTGAAGTCTTTTTCCAGCAGGCTCGAATTGTTGGCGTCGAGGAAGGTGACACCGGACAGGTCGGCCGTGGACTGGAATCCGGCGCGCGTGGCATTCACCGGAACGCCATTGTCACGCATCGTGCCGGCGGGACGGAAGCGCGCCGATTCCGACGCATTGCGCGTGCCGGGCACGTTGTCGATATAGCCACCCTGTTGGTCGACATAAACGACACCACGGATGGCGAAATTATCCGCCAGCGGCATATTGACGACGGCCTCGGCCTTGTTGGACATCTCGCCGTTTTCGGTGAAGGAAACTGCGAAATTCGTCGAGGCGGAGAAACCGGACGGGTCCGGGCGATTGGTGATCAGGCGGACCGTGCCAGCCTGCGACGACGAGCCATAAAGCGTTCCCTGCGGTCCCGGCAGGACCTCGACCCGTGCCAAGTCAGCCGCGTAGACGTCGAGATTTCGACCGGGCTGCGAGACCGGCTGCTCGTCAAGATAGAGGGCGACATTCGGCGCCAGACCGGCCACCCCCGCCGTGGTCAGGTTCGGGGTCGTGGAGGCGAGGCCGCGGATATAGATCGTGGCCTGGCCCGGACCGGAACCGCCAGCGGTGACACCCGGTAGCTGCTGCAGGTAATCGGTGAAAACATCGACGCCAAGCTCGTCCAGTGTCTCTTCGTTCATCGCATTGACGGCGAGCGGAATATCCTGGGTGCTTTGTTCGCGCTTGGTCGCGGTCACGGTGATAACGTCGACCTGGGCGGCGGCGAGGCCGGCTCCGGCAATCGACAGGGTCGCGGCGGTCAGAATGGTCGTGGAAAGTGCCCGTTGCTTCAGCATGACGTAATGACAGTCCCTTTTGGCGTTACGGTTGAAGGGCTGTGTAGAGTTTCCGGTACGCGCTGACCAGTATGCTTTGAGTTGAAACTTTCAGTGCGAAACATCCTTCGCCGCCCGACGCGGCACAGCATGCCAATAAATCTCTGATAAAAAAGACGAAAAATAGAACCGTTACATGAATGCGACAGGCCGCGCCGAAATCCGGTTTCGCTTTGCTTACACCATGGCAGTCTGTGAATATTCGAAATCGAAGCAGATGGCACGCACACGGTTCGCGCAAACCTGTTGGAATGTGACAGGTCTGGCGGTACATCAAACGCGGGACAAATCAGGCAAGGCGAATGAGCGATCACGACGAAATTCTTGTGGCACTTCGGCGCATTACCCGCGCAATTGACCTGCAATCAAAACGCCTCGTCAAAGCGACCGGGCTCACCGCACCGCAGCTGGTTGTGATTGATACACTTCGCAAGCGAGGGGATTTGTCGCCCAGCGCGATCGCGCGAGCGGTCTCGCTCAGCCAGGCGACCATCACCTCCATCCTCGACCGCCTGACCCAGGCCGGTCTCGCGGAACGCGTGAAAAGCGACACCGACAAGCGCGTTGTAATGGCCAGATTGACTGACACGGGCCGGGCGGCCGGGGAGAATGCCCCGGAACTGCTGCAGGCCGGCTTCCTGCGCTCCTTCCGGGAGCTGCAACCCTGGGAGCAGAACATGCTGATCGCTTCCCTGCAGCGCATTGCCGAGCTGATGGATGCCGAGGACCTCGACGCCTCGCCCTTCCTCGATACCGGCGAAATCACCCGATGAGCCCGGCGCCCGACCGCGCACTGGCGGGCCTGAAAGTCGTCGAGCTCGCCCGCATCCTGGCCGGCCCGTGGATTGGCCAGACCCTCGCCGATCTGGGTGCCGACGTGATCAAGGTGGAAAGCCCGGCCGGGGACGATACCCGCAGCTGGGGCCCGCCCTGGATCGAGCATGAGAGTGGGCGCGCGGCCGCCTATTACCATTCCTGCAATCGCGGCAAGCGCTCGGTGACCGCCGATTTCCGCAAGGCCGAAGACCTCGATTTCGTACGCGCCCTGATCGCTGACGCCGATGTCGTCATCGAGAATTTCAAGGTCGGCGGACTGGAGAAGTACGGCCTCGATCATGCCAGTCTCGTGGCCGAACATCCGCGCCTGGTCTATTGCTCGGTCACCGGCTTCGGCCAGACCGGGCCCTATGCCCATCGCGCCGGCTATGACCTCGCCATCCAGGCGATGAGCGGTGTCATGGACATTACCGGCGAGGCTGATGGCCCGCCCCAGCGCCTTGGTGTCGCCTTCGCCGATATCTTCACCGGGCTTTACGCGACCATCGCCATCCAGGCCGCCCTCGCCCAGCGCAAGCGGAGCGGGCGCGGCCAGTTCATCGACATGGCCCTGCTCGACTCCATGATCGGTGTGCTCGGCAATCAGGCGCTAAACTACTTCGCAACCGGAACACCGCCGCGCCGGATCGGCAATGCCCACCCCTCCATTGTGCCTTATCAGGAATTCACCTGTTCGGACGGCCACATCATCATTGCCTGCGGCAATGACGGCCAGTTCGACCGCCTCGCCAGGGCGCTGGCGCTTGACGAGGCGATGCGCGACGCCAACCGGACCAATGCCCAGCGGGTCGGCAACCGGACAGAACTTGCGGGTGTGATGGCGGAAAAGCTTGCCGTCATGTCTCGTGATGAGGCCCTCGCCATGCTCGAGGCCAATGGCGTACCGGCCGGGCCGATCAATACGATTAGCGAAGCCTTTGACGACGCGCAGGTCCGGGCCCGTGGTTTGGCGATCACGTCGGACGGCATCCCCGGCCTGCGCTCACCCATCCGCATGTCCGACAGCGAAACCGGCGCCACAACACGCGCCCCCGGCCTCGGCGAACACACCGAGGCCGTGAAGGCCGAATTGCGCAGGAAAGGGTGGAGCGGACCCGGGAAGGAATAGGGGTCCGCTCCGATCAGCGGGTTGGCGCCGCCAATCTTAGCTGTTGAGTTTTTCGCCCCTGGCCGCCTTGTCGGCGAGCAGTGGCGAGACCTCGTGGCCATACGCCTTCAGGCCCTCGACGACGACGTCCAGGCCGATCGTGTCAGCCCAGAACATCGGGCCACCGGTATAGGCCGGCCAGCCATAGCCATTGATCCAGACCGTATCGATGTCGGACGCGCGCTGGGCCATGCCTTCCTCGAGGATTTTCGCGCCCTCATTCACCATAGGAAAGAGCAGGCGATTGCGGATTTCCTCGGCGGAATAGGATTGCGGCGCTTCGCCGGATTTGGCGACGAAACCGGCAATGATCTCCTCGACTTCAGCCGATGGCGTCCGGCGGCGATTCTCGTCGTAATCGTAAAAGCCCTTGCCGGTCTTCTGGCCGCGACGATCACGCTCGCACAAGACGTCGCGAATGGTTTCGCCGTTGGATTTTTCCTTGTTCCAGCCAAGATCCAGACCGGCCAGATCGGACATCTGGAAGGGCCCCATGGGCATACCGAAATCAGTCAGCGCATCATCGATATCCCAAGGCTTGATGCCCTGCATAAGCATGGCATTGGCGGCCTGTTGGCGCGGTGACAGCATGCGGTTGCCGATAAAGCCATGGCAGACGCCGGCAACCACGGCGACCTTGCCGATCTTCTTCGACAGGGTCATCGCCGTTTTCAGCACCGCCGGGGCGGTCTTGGCAGCGCGCACAATCTCCAGCAGACGCATGACATTGGCCGGCGAGAAGAAGTGCAGGCCCAGGACATGGTCGGCACGCTTGGTGACGGCGGCCATCTCGTCGACATTCAGATAGGAGGTGTTGGAGGCCAGTATGGCGCCCGGTTTCACGATCGCGTCCAGCTTGGCAAAGACGTCCTTTTTCACGTCCATATTCTCGAAGATCGCCTCGATCACCAGATCGCTGTCGGCAAGGTCATTCATGTCGAGCGTCGGCGTCAGGCGAGCCATGCATTGCTCGACCTGTTCGGCCGTGAACTTGCCGCGCGCTGCGGAGCGTTCGTAATTCTTGCGGATGATCGACACGCCACGATCGAGGGCGTCCTGCTCGCGCTCGAGAATGGTCACCGGAATGCCGGCCGACAGGAAATTCATGGCAATACCGCCGCCCATCGTGCCGGCGCCGAGAATACCGACCTGGTTGATCGGCAGGGCTGGTGTGTCGGCGGCGATGCCATCGATCTTGCTCGCCGCACGCTCGGCAAAGAAGACATGGCGCAGGGCTTGTGACTGGGTGCCGGACACCAGCTTGCCGAAGAGCTCACGCTCTTTCTTCACACCCTCTTCGAACGGCAGGTCGATCGCGGCGCGGACAGCCTGGACGCAGGCCTCCGGTGCTTCGAAGCCCTTCAGACGGCGCATCTCGGTCTTGCGGAAATTGTCAAAGAAATCATCGCCGAGGCTGGAATCGATCTTGTCCGTGCGGGCGCTGGAAACCGGATGGCTGGCCGCCCCGATAACGCTCTTGGCAAAGGCAACGCCGCTCTCGGCAAGCTGATCATCCGCGACGAGCTTGTCGACCAGGCCGATACGCTCGGCAGCCGCGGCAGGGATCGGGTCGCCCTTGACGATCATTGGCAGGGCCGCTTCCACTCCGACTACGCGCGGCAAACGCTGCGTGCCACCCGCCCCCGGGAGGATGCCAAGCTTCACCTCCGGCAGGCCGAGCTTCGCCGAGGCGATTGCGATCCGGTAGTGACAGCCCAGCGCAACTTCCAGACCCCCGCCCAGTGCTGTGCCGTGAATGGCTGCGATCACCGGCTTCTTGCTGGCCTCGATCGCGTCGATCACCTCCGGGAGTGACGGGCCAACCGGCGGCTTGCCGAATTCGGTGATGTCCGCGCCGGCGAAAAATGTCCGCCCTTCACAGGTGATCACCACGGCCTTGATCGAGTCGTCCGAAGCGGCCTGGGCCATCGCGTCGGCAAGGCCCGCGCGCACGGCCTGACCCAGCGCATTGACCGGCGGATTGTTCGAGGTGACGACGAGCACGTCCCCGTCCTGGCGCGTTGTGATGACCGACATCCCGTTCTCCTGCTTTGCCGCCCGCTCCGGGGCGTTTCATTGGCTTGTTTCACGCAGCGGAACCCGTCCGCAGCGCGCTTGCAAGGCTGCATACCCTGCATTCGATATAGTAGGCAAGCGCATCACGCGCTAGGGCGTTATGCTGAGGCCTTGTGATAAATATCGTTCGCCAGTATCGTCAAAACAACAAATATAACAGCAAACCCGAAACAGGATTTCGTTGGGGATGGAAAATCAGGACACAGCAGCCCGGGCGGCTGCGGACTTGTCTGTGCCGGCCAGCTGGCCGGCCTGCACGCTGGAGCAGGCAAATGCGTTTCTGTGCGCGCCTGACACCAGGTTCGCCATGGACACCGTCACCATTCGCGGGGTGGAAACCCGGGTCTGGAAACACGCCCTCGGCAGTCTTCCCGATCTGGCTCGCCATGCCCGCTCCCATGGCGACCACATCTTTACTATCCACGAGGATGAGCGCGTCAGCTATGAGGCCTGGTTTCGGGCGACACGCGCCCTCGCCGCCGAACTCGCCTCAATGGGGATTGGCAAGGGCGATCGGGTCGGCCTCGCCATGCGCAATCTGCCGGAATGGCCCGTCGCCTTCTTTGCCGCGACCAGCCTTGGCGCCATCATTGTCCCGCTCAATGCCTGGTGGACGGGTGCGGAGCTCGGCTACGGGCTGAAGAATTCCGGCGCCACGGCGCTCATCTGCGATGCCGAACGCTGGGAGCGCATCGCCCCGGAAGTCAGCGCCCTGCCCGAGCTCGCCCACATCCTGGTCAGCCGCGGTGACAGCGCGCCGGATGCCACGGCCCGGCGGCTTGAGGATTTGATCGGGACACCGGATCGCTATGCCGGACTGCCCGAGGGTGATTTGCCCGCCGTCGAGATCGCGCCGGACGACCCGGCCACCATCTTCTACACCAGCGGCACGACAGGGAATCCAAAGGGCGCGCTGGGTACGCACCGGAACATCCTGACCAATATCCTGTCGTCGGCCTTCGCGGCGGCCCGGGCCTGCCTGAGGCGCGGCGAGGCGCCCCCGGCCCCGACGCCGAAGGTCATGCTGACCGTGATCCCGCTCTTTCACGTCACCGCCTGCAATGCCGGCCTGATGGGCGCAATTTTCGCCGGTCATTCCATGGTCTTCATGCCCAAATGGGATGTCGTCAAAGCCTTCCAGATTATCGAGCGGGAGAAGGTCAATACGACCGGCGGCGTGCCAACCATTGCCTGGCAGCTGATCGAGCACCCCGACCGCGAGAAATACGACCTCTCCTCGCTTGAAGCGATTGCCTATGGCGGCGCACCATCGGCGCCGGATCTGGTCCGCAAGATCAAGGACGTGTTCGGCGCCCTGCCCGGCAATGGCTGGGGCATGACCGAGACCTCGGCAACGGTGACCAGCCATTCCTCCGAGGACTATCTCAACCGCCCCGACAGTTGCGGCCCGCCCGTTGCTGTCTCGGACATCAAAATCATGGCCCCCGATGGCAGCCGCGAATTGCCGGTTGGCGAGGTCGGGGAATTATGGGCGCGCGGCCCGCAAATCGTCGCCGGTTACTGGAACAATCCGGAGGCGTCGGCGGAGACCTTCATTGACGGCTGGATCCGCACCGGCGATCTGGCGCGCGTTGACGAAGAAGGTTTCTGCTACATCGTCGACCGCGCCAAGGACATGATCATTCGCGGCGGCGAGAACATCTATTCGACCGAGGTCGAAAATGTCCTTTACGAGCACCCGGCCGTCACCGACGCGGCCCTCATCGGCCTGCCGCACCGCACGCTCGGCGAGGAACCGGCTGCGGTCGTCCACCTCGCGCCCGGCCACAGCGCCAGCGAGGCGGAGCTCAAGGCCTGGGTGCGCGAGCGCCTGGCCATCTTCAAGACGCCGGTCCGCATCCTGTTCACGGACGAAACGCTGCCGCGCAATGCCAATGGCAAAATCATGAAGAGTGAACTGAAACCCCTGTTCGAGACCGAGCAGGCCTGATCCGCGCCGGGATCAACCCGGCCACTCAAGGGGAGAAAGCGATGCTGATCGCGACACTGATGATCGCCGGCACCAGCCTGCTGGCCCAGCCGGAAGGCTATTCACCGCCGGATTATGACGCCGCCGAGAGCTGGTTGTGCCGGCCGGGTCGCGAGGATGCCTGCACAATTGATCTCGACACCACCATCATTGACGCCGATGGCAGCATGCGGGTCGAGGCTTATGAGGCTGCGCAGGATCCGGGCGTCGACTGCTTCTACGTCTATCCGACCGTATCGAATGACCTGAGCGGTAATTCGGACATGGTCGCCAATGACGAGGAGATCCGCGTCATCGCGGCTCAGTTTGCCCGCTTTGGCGAAGCCTGTCGCACCTTCGCGCCGATGTACCGCCAGGTCACCCTGACCGCGCTGCGCTCGATGATGGCCGGACAGGCGACCGATGCCGATGGCGTGACTGCCTATCTCGATGTCCACGCGGCCTTCGCCCACTACATGGAGCACGACAATAATGGTCGCCCCTATGTCTTGATCGGACATTCCCAGGGCGCGCGCATGCTGGAGCAATTGGCGGCCCGCGTTGTCGACGGACAACCGGCTCAGGACCACATGCTCTCGGCCATGCTGATCGGCTATAATATCGCCGTGCCGCCGGGCGAGCCGGTTGGCGGCGCCTTCCAGGCCGTTCCGCGTTGTGAGGCAGCAGACCAGACCGGTTGCTTCATCGGCTATGTCTCCTTCCGGGCGGACGCGCCGCCACCGGCGGCGTCACGCTTTGGCAAGCTGCCCGACCCGGCTGTCGAAGTCGCCTGCACCAACCCGGCCGACCTGGCGGGCAATTCGGATGCGCCGCTTGAGGCCTACCTCGCCACCGAAGGCGCCTTCACCTCATCGGAAGCGGCCGGCCCGTGGGTCGCGGGCGGTGACGCCGTGACCACAGATTTTGTCCGCGTACCGGGCCTCCTCACCGGACAGTGCCTGAATAATGAGCATGGCAGCTACTACGCCATCTCCATTCATGGCGACCCGGCCGATCCGCGCACCGACAACATTGTCGGCGATGTCATCGCGAATGGTGTGGTTCTGGACGATTGGGGCCTGCACCTGCTGGATGTCGGCATTGCCCAGGGCGATCTGATCGACCTGGTGTCCAGCCAGGCCGCCGCCTTCGAGCAATAGAACAACATCATCGCCCCGGGGCCGGGGTGGCTGACCATGACAGGGCGGGCCGCAAGGCTCGCCCTGTTTTCATTTGCGGTCAGACGAAAATCGCCACGCTCTGCATGCCGGTGATGACGGGCTCGCGATCGGCATTCCAGACCTGCATGATCTGACTCGACGAGCCGTGCCGTGCGAGATCCGCCGTCGATCGGGTGAGCCACCAGCCATCCGTCGTGGCCGGCTCGGCATTGAGCAGATTGATCTGCCAGGTCATCGAGCTGATCGGACCCGGCTTGGCAAACAGCGCCATCGCAGCCGGCGGCAAGGCATCACCGATCGCCATCAGCTCGACCATCGGATGCAGGCCCTCGCGCTCGCTCAGACGCACCCAGCGCATAAAGTCGGGGGTGTGACGCGCCTCGATCGAAAGCCCGTGGCGATAGCTCAGATTGCTGGTGAAGAATTTCGGGTCCGGATTGGCCATGGCCGGCGCGGCGTCGGCGAAATCGGGAACCTCGGGCCGGGTCGCTTCGGCATAGTCGATACTGGAGTCCAGCCCGATCATGAAGACGAAGAGCGCCTTCAGCCCCAGCTTGCCATCGCCATAGACATTGGCCTCGATGAAGGCCGCTGTCCGGCCCCGGCGCAGAAGCTCGGTCTTGACCGTCACCTCGCCCGCCAGCGGCCCGACAAAGGCAATCTGGGCCGAGCGCAAGGGCGGGAGATCGGGTTGGGACCGCAACGCTGCCTCCAGCGCGATCGCCGCCGTCAACCCGCCATAGGCGGTCCGCCCCTGCATCCATGTGTCAGGAATAAGCGCCGTGAGTTCGTCATTGCCGGAGCGCGCGTCAGCGAGGATTTGCGGGAGCGACATCAATCATCCTTGAGCGTATCGAGGGCGGCGCGGGCCGCGAACTGGGTCGAGGGCGCCACCGGGTGTGAGGTCGACAATCCGCCATCAACCGCGATCGCCTGTCCATTGACATAGCTGGATGCCGACGATGCAAGGAAGAGCGCCGTGGCGGCAATCTCCTCGGGCCGACCGCCGCGCTGAAGCGGGTTGAGCTGACCGATCCGATCCTCCTTGCACGCCGCCCGGGCATGGTCATAAAGCGGTTTGGTCATGCCGGTCTCGGTCAGGCCGGGACAGATCGCATTCACGCGTATCCCGGAGCCGACCAGACTCTGGCAGGCATGCTGAACCAGATTGATCACACCGGCCTTGGAGGCGGAATAGGCCACCGGCCCGGCGCCATAGCGCAAGCCCGCAACCGACGCCGTGCAGATGATCGACCCGCCACCGGACTTCATCAATGCGGGCGCGCCATGCTTGATGGCCAGGAAGGGTCCGATCAGATTGACGCGCAGCACCTCGGCCCAGGTCTCGGCGGTGGTGTCGAAGAAATCGGGCAGCCCGCCGGTGATCCCGGCATTGGCGTAAATCACATCAAGCCCGCCAAACGCCTCGACAGCGTCGGCGACGGCTGCGATCACATCGGCTTCGACACCAGCATCCATGACCTGCGCGCGCGCCTCGCCACCCGCTGCCTTGATGGCCTCGGCGGTCTGGTGCACGGCTTCGGACTTGTCACAGGCCAGGATCCGAGCGCCCGCTTGAGCGAAGAGCAGGGCCGCGGCGCGCCCGATACCGGACCCGGCGCCCGTCACAAGGGCGGTCTTTCCCGCCAGGCTGAACATGGACATGTCTTGCTCCCCGATCCGTTTCGTCCTGCGCGATGGGCCTGTCAGGCACCGGCCTTGCGCGCAAAGTCCCAGGCGGCTGTCGCCAGCGGGACCAGGCGCGCTACTGTTGCCTCCGCCTTGTCGCTCGAGGCATTGCCATCAATGATCCGCTTCTTGATCCCCTGGATGATGCCGACCAGGCGGAAAAGATTATAGGCGAAGTACCAATCCATCGCGGGCACGCTGTCGCGCCCGGTCCGCTCGCAATAGAGCGCGACAGTGTCGTCCAGCGTCGGGATGCCGGTAGCGGCGAAATCGAGACCGTCGAGACCGGCCCCCCCGCCGCCGGCCGGCATCGCCCATTGCATGGCGTAATAGGTGAAGTCGGCCAGCGGATCGCCGAGCGTCGAAAGCTCCCAGTCGAGCACCGCCTTGATGCGGGTCCCGTCTGGTTCGAAGAGGGCGTTGTCGATACGGTAGTCGCCATGAATGATCGAGGTGCGTGTTTGCTCCGGCACCGTGCGCGGCAGGTATTCGATCAGGCCTTCAACCTCGGGAATGTCGTCGGTTTGGGACGCGCGGTATTGCTTGGTCCAGCGTCCGACCTGGCGTTCGAAATAATTCCCCGGGCGACCATAATCCCCCAAACCCACCGCTTCATGATCGATCGAATGCAGATCGGCCAGCGCGACCGTCAGGGCCCGGTACATCTCGCCGCGCGCAGCTGGCGTCTCGCCCGGCAGGGAACCGTCGGCCAGGGAGCGGCCATCGACCAGCTCCATGACGTAGAATTTCGCGCCGATCACCGTCTCGTCCTCACACAAGGCAAAGGGCTGCGCGACCGGGAAGCCGGTGGGATGCAGGGCGGCGATCAGGCGATGTTCACGGTCCACCGCGTGGGCCGATGGCAAGGTCGGCCCGAAGGGCTTGCGGCGCAGGACATAGGCCTGGTTGGCGGCATCGAGACGATAGGTTGGGTTGGATTGGCCGCCAGGAAACTTGCTCAAGCGGATCGGCCCCGCAAAGCCGGGAATGGCGGTTTCAAGCCAGCGCGCAAGGCGCTCCAGATCGATTTCGTCTCGCGTCACGGCGTCAGGCGCTGCAGTCATGGGTCTTCCTGATTGTGCATTGGCAGGCGCGGTCATTCCGCACTGCAGCAAAGTTAGACCATACCGTTTCCTCGGTAAATGGTTAGAATGCTGTCAGACAGGACGGCAATTAGTGGAAGAAACGATGATATGGCAATGATTTCTGCGTCGCACGACAGAACCAGAAATTTACATACCGATTTTGCTATCTTGGCAGCGAGGGGGAAATGGCAGAAGGGTCGCGCGACTGCGTGACGATATCAACAAACTCTGCTAAGCGAATGATATGAATGCGACTCCGAAAACCGAGGACTCAGCGAAGACCCGCCGCTTCCACCAGAAGCGCGAGCGGATCCTCGACGCGGCAGCCACGCTGATCAATCGCCATGGCGTGCGCGGCATGACCTTCGTTGATGTCGCCCAGCTGGTCGAATTGAACACGACCAGCATCACCTACTACTTCAAACGCAAGGAATTGCTGGCCGCAGCCGTGCTGGAGCGGGCGCTCGAGCGGATCGAGGCGCTGGTCGCCGAGGCCGCCGCCGAGCCGACCCCACGGGCACGGGTGGAGCGCTATATTCGGCTCAATTTTGACCTGCAGGCGCGTATCAACGCCGAGATTGAACGTCCGATCGCGGTGATCTCGGACATTCGCGCCCTGAACGAACCCTTCGGCAGCGAACTGACGACACGCTATGTGCAGGTCTTCCGGAAGCTGCGCACCTTCTTCGACGCGCCGAAATCCCCGGAAGAGAAGATTCTCGGCACAATCCGCGCCCACGTTCTGGTTCAGAACATGTTCTGGCTCCCGGCCTGGCTTTCGCAATATTCGACCGGTGATTATGACCGCGTCATCCATCGGATGATCGAAATCTTCGAACACGGGATTGCACGCGACGGCGCCAGCTGGACGCCGGAACTCCTGCCCATCGACGAGTCCGAACTCAAAGTCGGGATTGAGGGCATGCCCGGCAATTTCGCGCGCGCTGCAACCTTCCTGATCAATGAGCGCGGCTATCGCGGCGCCTCGGTCGAGCAGATCGCCTCCGAACTCAATGTCACCAAAGGCAGCTTCTATCACCATCTGGAAGCCAAGGACGAACTGGTGCTGGAATGCTTCCGTCGCTCCTATGGGCGGGTCTCGCTGGTTCAGCGCGCCGCCACCAAGGCCGGCGGCAATCAGTGGCAGCAATTATCGTCCTCGATGGCGACCTTGCTGAATGTCCAGCTCTTCAGTGAATTCCCGCTCCTGCGGACAACGGCGCTGCAGGCCCTGCCGACCGATCTGCGCAATGACGTGCTGGATCGCTCCAACCGTATGGCGCGGCGCTTCGCCGGCATGATGATTGACGGCATCACCGAAGGCTCGGTCCGTTCGGTCGATCCGCTGGTGGCCAGCCAGGCCATCATGGGCGCGCTGAACTCGGCCTATGACCTGCGTGACTGGATCAAGGGCATCGATGCCGATGCCGCATTCGCCTACTACGCATCGACGCTCACCTACGGCCTGTTTTCGCCGCCGCCAAAACCCTTCAAGGGCTAGGGCAAGGCACGAAAAAGGGCCCCGACCGACTGGTCGGGGCCCTCTTCATTTCCGGTTCGGAGGGATTAGAACTCGGTGTTGAAACCGACCCGGATGATCCGTCCGACCGGGTTTCCGGTGAACGGGTCATAATTGTAGTCCTGACGCGCAAAGCTCGGGTCTTCGTCGGTCAGGTTGATGGCCGTGAACGAGAAGGTCGAGGCTTCACCGAAATGATAGAGGAGATTGAAATCGGTCGTCAGCTGACTGTCGATCGTGGCCCCCTGCATCAAGACCGGATTGCCCGCAATGTACGGGTTCGGCGCGAACGGACCTGTGCCCAGATCAGCACGCTGATCGCGATAGCTGTCCGAATAGGTGAAGGTCAGGCGGGTATCGATATTCCCGACCGTATACTCCAGGAAGCTCCGCGCCTTCCATTCCGGCACCGGGTAGGCGGTGGTCTGGAAGTTCATGAAGCCGACACCGTCGAAGCCCTCCTGGACAACGACACCTTCCACGGTTTCCGGACCGAGCTCATTGCCCAGCATGTAGGTCGCGGTGATTCCGGCATTAAGCGATCCGCCGAGAACATCCCCGAAATCATAGTTCAGGATGAAATCGAGACCGGAGCTGGTCAGATCGCCACCATTGACCGTTTCCGTCCGTACCCGTGCGATATTGGCGGCCGCACAAGTCCCGGCACCGGCAACGCCGCCGCCATCATTGAACTGGAAGCGCTCACGCAACCCGTCGAATGCCGGGTCGGTGCAGTTCGCCGGATCGGCAAACAAAGTCGCGACCATGCCGGAAAGCGGCTCGGTTGTGATCGTGTCGGAAATCTCGTAGCGGAAATAGTCGACACTGGCCGTGAAGTTATCCGTCGCGAACAAAGCCCCGATCGAGTAGTTCGTGGCCGATTCCGGCGCCAGCGCCGGATTGCCGAACACGTCCACCGGACGGAAGCTCGACGCGATCACCTGCAGTGACGTGACATTCCGGTTTGCCAGCTGCTGGGCCGGCGGGCCACGGAAGGTCGTGCCGGCGGAACCGCGCAGGGCGAAGCCCTCCGTGATCTGCCAACGCGCCGTCAACTTGGGATCGAAGGTCGACCCCGTCTGCCCGCCATAGTCCTCGTAGCGAGCCGCGAGCTGGACGTTGAAGTCGTCCGTGACCGGCAATTGCAACTCACCGAACAGGGCATAGACATCATTGTCAGCGTCATTGTTCGCATTGGACCCGAGGAAACCCCAGGCACCGGTTTGCGGGTCACAGGTCGTATTGCCATTGACCGGCGTGTCCCGGCACGGGTTGACGGCGATATTATTGTTGTCGCCATAGACGGCCGAGAAGGTGTTGTGGCGGTACTGACCCCCGAACCCGTACAGGACCTGGCCTCCAGCCAGCTCCCAGCCGGTCTCGCCGCTGATCGTCCCTTCAGCCACGAACAGCTCGGTCTCCAGCGTGGTCGAGCCACGCACGAAGAACCAGTTGATCAGTTCGGCACTGTTCTGGTTGGGCTCTGAGCCGGGACGCTCAACACCGGTGACGGCGTTGCCCGTCGCCTGATTGCCGAACGGGTTATAGAACTGACACGAGCCTACGCCGGGTGTTCCGGTCGCAGGATTACAGCCAGCGCCACCCAGGCCGTTCAGCGCCAGCTGAACGCGGTCGCCGAAGCTGTCATAGCCATCATAATAGCGCTCATAGCGATGATAGGTGACATTGAAGTCAAAAGACGTCGTGTCATTCAGCTCACCATTGAGCCCGGTCGATATCCGGAAGCTCTCATTCTGGCGAATGCCGGTGGCCGAGCCCAGATTGTCCGGATTTCCGGCGAACGCGGGATTGCCGCCAGCGAGAAGCGGCCGGAATAACAGGGTCGGGAAGAGCACAGCCAGCGTACCGGCCGGAACGATCCCGGGATTCTCCGCCACCATCTGCTGGAAGCCGGGGTTCGCAGCCGACACCACGAAGCCGCTCGGAGAGCCACCCACACCCGCTGTCGGCGCCTGGGTCAGGAGATAGGACGGCGAGGTGCGATAGTGCGGCACCTCGTCATGGCCGTAGAGCAGGCTCATTTCCCATTCGACCGTGTCGGTAAGGTCAACGGCCAGCTCGCTCCAGATCTGGTAGCGATCCTCTTCTTCGACGAGGGCGTCAAACCCGGTATATTGCGTCCGGCACCAGCCAGCCGTCGTGACGTAACCACCGAGCGGGGCGCAATCCGGGTCAGCACGCAGACCGCCGATCGGACCAAAACCAGCCGGCGTGATGCCAAGCGGCAGGAAGGTTGCGGGGTTGCCACCGCCTGTCCAGCCCCCTTCGGGGTTCGATTCAAAGTCCTGGACCGCAAAATCGCGATCCCGGGCCAGAAGCTCTGAACGATGCTGGTAGCCAGCGGCGATCAGGAAGCTGAAATTATCGCCCTGATGCCCGAAACTGCCTTGCAGCGTGTAGTCGCCATCCGTGTCGGAAATGAAGGAGTAGTCCCCCCCGAAGCGGAACCCGTCCTGGTCCGACCGGGTGATGAAGTTGACCACACCCCCGATCGCGTCAGATCCGTAAATCGCCGCGGCACCGTCCTTGAGGATCTCGATCCGCCCGATGGCCGCAGCGGGCAGAAGGTTCAGATCGACGAACGGGACCCCCGTCCCCGCCGGTACAAGGCGCCGGTTATTCAGCAAGACCAGCGTCCGCTGCGGGCTCAAGCCGCGCAGGTTGACGGACGCCATGCCTTCGGTGGCCTGCGACCGGCTGTCGAACTGGTTGGTATCGCCGATGACACCGCTGGAAACCGGCAGAGCCTTGATCAGCTCGACCGGCGATGGATTGCCCAAGCGGGCAAGTTCTTCGGCAGACAGGACATCGACGGGCAGCGCCGCATCCTCCGGGGTGCCGCGGATCGCGGAACCGGTGACGATGATCACATCGTCTTGCGCCTGCACCGTCGCGGACAGACCTGCCACCATGGCAAGTGCCGTCAACGCGCTGCTCGCACGCATGAGACCTTTAACAGTCATAATCTCCTCCCAGACTGGCGCGGCTGCCTTGTTTTTTGCATACCGCACATTCGATTAGATCAATCGGATTCTGACTAGTCAAGGAGATAGACGGCGTTTCACAAGTTATAATTGGCGATTTCGACGCTGCACTGCATCATGACTTGCCGCCTTAAGGTGACGCGGTTCGCGTACTGCGGAAACTAGAACGAGCAAACTGGCGACCAGGCTGATCAGCGAAATCACAAAGACCGGCAGCAGACCCGCCATGCTGGCAACAACGCCGCCGACCACCGGGCCGATTGTCGCCATACTGGTTTCAACCGTGGTCGAAAGCGCCAGCCGCATCGGGATATCGTCGCGATTTCCAAACTCCAGCACCAGCGTGGTCGAGCTCATCATGTAGCCGGACGCCGCCGCCCCCAGGCCGAAGAAGGCCAACAGGAAATGCCAGGTTTCCTGGGCGAAGATCATGCCGAACAGGGACAGCGCCCAGGTCGCGACGGTCAGGATGAAGGTGAGCCGGAAACCATAGCGGTCCCCCAGCGTGCCCCAGAGCAGATTGGTGATGGTGTCGGCGCCCAGGAAAGCCAGAGAGAGCAGGCCGATCATCGCCCCGTCAACCTCCAGCTTGCGCCCCGCATAGATGATGCAAAAGGGGATGACGATCCGCCCGGCCGTGGCCAGCATCTGGGCGATCAGGAAATTGCGGTAATCCCGGTCGACGAGCAATTGCGGGAATTCACGCACCCTTGCCATCACGCCCATCTGGACCTTTACGGTCGGACTTTCCGGCTCGCGTAGGAAGAGCCAGAGCGCGCCCAGGCCCAGACTGGTCAGCACAAAGGCAACCATGAAGGTCGTCGCATAGCCATTGCCCAGCGCATTGGTCTCGATGAGATGCACCCCCGCCCACCAGGACAGGGCCGCCGCGATGGCCCCGCCGGCAATATTGCGCCAGGCCTGCAATCGCCCCCGCATACGGATCGGGATCACCTTCGACAGCAGGACCTGGAAGGCGACACGCTGGGAGCCCAGGAAGAAGCCGAAGAAGAGCAGGAAAAGAAAGGTTGCCGTGATCAGGACGGAGCCGGTCAGGAACCAGCCGGCAACGGCCAGACCCAGCAGCTGAAGCCGCATAAGGATGCCGATCGTCATCGCCGCCGGCATGACCCGGCGGCGATGCTCGATATGGGCCGCGCCCATCACCGGAGATGCGATCGCGCCAAGCTGGATCAAGGCCTGGCCCAGACCGACAAAGATCGGCGAGCCGGTCAGCATGTGCAGATAGGCGGGGACGAAAGTCGGCGCGAAAATCAGCCGAAACCCGGTCATGCCCAGCATGCCATGGGTGAAGTGGGCGATATAATTGCGCCGCAGATTACCCTCGACGTAGTCGCTGTAGATCTGCTCTCGCCCCTCTGGCGTCATCACGTCCTCCACCACGCCGGTCACAGGCTGGCCGGCGGGTGAAGGCGGGATGGGCGCGTCACTCAATAGTCGTTCAATCGGGCAAAGCGTTCGCGATGGAAGGCCCCGTTTCCATATTGGGCCTCGAGAATGCGCGCCCGCTTGAGATAGAAGCCGGCATCATGCTCGTCGGTCATGCCGATCCCGCCATGCAGCTGGATCAGCTCGCGCGAAACGAGATGCAGGGTCTGGCAGGCCGTCGCCTTGGCGAGGGCCACGCGGACCGGCACATCATCCCGCTCGGCATCAATGGCCTCGAGCGCCCCTTCGACGACAGACCTCATCAGCTCGATCTCGGTGAAGAGATTGGCCATGCGATGCTGCAGTGCCTGAAAGCGCGACAGGATTTCGCCGAATTGCGAGCGCGTCTTGAGATAGGCCAGCGTGTCCTCGAAGGCCTGCACGGCAAGGCCGAGCATCTCTGCGGCGACACCGGCCCGGGCGCGGTCGAGCACCTGATCCAGCAGATCATCGCCGCCCGCCTCAAGCCGCGCGTGGGCGGGCAGTGAGACCTGGTCCAGCGTGATCGCGGCATGAGAGCGGAAATCGATCAGCTTGCGGGTCGAAACCGTGACACCGGACGCCTCGGCCGGCACCAGGAAGAGGCCGACCCCGCCCTCATACTGCGCCGCCACGACCAGAAGATTGGCCGCATCGCCTTCAGCGACAAAGCACTTCTCCGCGCTCAGCGTCCAGCCATCGCCCGATGCCTCCGCGCGCGCCTTGATCAGGTCCGGTGCGTGCCGCGGACCTTCATCCACCGCCAGGGCGGCAATCGTCTCGCCGCTGGCAATGCCGGGCAGCCAGGCTGATTTCTGCTCGTCGGACCCACCCAGAAGCAGCGCACTTGTCGCCGCCAGCGAGGAGGCGTTGAGCGGGCTCGCGGTCAGCGTTCGCGCGCACTCCTCGAGCACGAGACCCAGGCTGAGATAGCCAAAATCCGAGCCGCCATAGGCTTCCGGAATGATCACCCCGGTCCAGCCCATCTCCGCCATCTTGGCGAACGCCTGCGGGTCAAAGCCGATCGCGGCGCCGGTATCGCGCACCTTGCGATAGGCCTTCACAGGCGATTCCTTGCGGGCCCAATCGCGCGCCATGTCGCGCAGCATGGTCTGTTCTTCGTTCAAAACGGCCATAGCCTTTGCTCCCCCGTCCTATTGATGGTCCAGCATCCCGAGGATGCGCTTGGCGATGACATTGTTCTGGATTTCGGTGGTGCCGCCATAAATCGACACCGCCTTGCCCCAGAGCCAGCCGCGGGTAGAACCGAGTTCGAGCGGATGGAACCCCTCGCCTTCCCAGCCCAGACCCTGTATGCCCATGATTTCCAGGGTCAGCTCGGCGCGTTCCTGGGTGATGCGGGCACCGACATTCTTCAGGATGGACGAGGCCAGCGAGACCTCGCCGCTCTTCGCCTCGGCGGTCACCCGGCGCGCCGTCGCCTGGAAGGCGCGCGCCTCCATGTCATGCTTGATGATACGGCCGCGCAGATCGGCGTCGGCGATCCGGCCCTGCTCATCCACACCAACATATTTCTTGGCGATATCGGCGAGCGTCGGCCCGGCTCCGCGCCCCATCCGGCCACCGCCGGACAGATTGGTGCGTTCGTGCTGGAGCAGGCGCTTGCCGATCGTCCAGCCATTGCCGATCTCGCCGACGATCTGGTCCTTCGGCACTTTCACATCAGTGAAGAAGGTCTCGCAGAAGGGCGAGGCGCCGGAGATCATCCGGATCGGCTTCACCTCGACCCCCGGCGACTTCATGTCCAGCAGGATGAAGGAAATCCCCTCATGCTTCCTGGTTGTGTCAGTGCGCACCAGGGCGAAGCACCAGTCGGCCCATTGCCCGCCCGAGGTCCAGGTCTTCTGGCCATTGATCAGCCAGTGATCCCCCTTGTCCTCGCACTTGGTCTGCAAGCTGGCGAGGTCGGAGCCGGCACCCGGCTCGGAATAGCCCTGGCACCAGCGAATCTCGCCACGACAGATCGGCGGAATATAGCGCTGCTTCTGTTCCTCGGAGGCGAACTCGAGAAGCGTCGGCCCAAGCATCATCACGCCCATGCCACCGATCGGGTTCCAGGCATTGATCCGGGCCATCTCCTCCTGAAGGATACGCGCCTGTTTGGCATCAAGACCGCCACCGCCATAGGCTTTCGGCCAGGTCGGCGTGCCCCAGCCCTTCTCGCCCATGGCCTTTTTCCAGGCCGCCGCTTCCGGGTCCGGTTTCGAATCCCCTTCGACCGCCGCCAGCAGGTTTTCTTTGCCGACGAGGGATTGCGGGAAATTGTCCGCGAGCCAGGCCGCGGCCTCGGCGCGGAAATCCTCCGCCGTCGAGTCGGGGCGTGTCATTTCGGTTGTCGCCATGATCAATCTCCACTGGGGGTGAAAAAGGGCAAGGATGGTCCATCCCCGATCGCTTCCGCGTCGCTGGCCTGCGGTGCCAGCCGGACAGGCTGGCCGATGGCCAGGGCATCCAGATCATCCGCGACCAGATTGGTCAGCAGGGCCGGGCCCTCATCGAGCGTGACATAGGCCACCGCAAAGGGAGCGCCGTCGCCGCGCCGCATGACCGACAGGCTGTAAATCTCGCCCTCGCCCCGGGTGTCGAGCCAGCGCGTCTCGGCTGATCCGCAATGCGGGCAGATATGGCGCGGGTAATAGTGAGCCTTGTCACAAGCCTCACAGGTCTTGATACGAAGGACGCCCTCGCCCAGCCCGTCCCAGAAGGCTTGCGTTTCCGGATTGGGCTGCGGGGCGGGAAGCTTGCGCGCACTCATGACTGACGCTCCAGGATGATGGTGGCGGCGCCGTGCCGGGCACCGAGCGAACCGCCAATGCCGGTGGCGACCGCGAGATCGCAATTGGACACCTGGACGGCAGGCGCCGCCTCGCCGCGCAATTGCCGGACGGCCTCGATCACCTTGGTGATGCCGCCGCGGAACATGGGATGGTTGTTGCAAAGCCCGCCGCCATCCGTGTTGAAGGGCAGCTTGCCGGTGCCGGAGATCAGATTGCCGTCGGCAACGAATTTCCCGCCCTTGCCCTTGGCGCAGAAACCCAGATCTTCCAGCTGCAAGAGGACCGTGATGGTGAAGCTGTCATAGATGGAGGCGTATTTGATGTCGGCTGGCGTCACGCCGGCTTCCTCAAAAGCGCGCGGACCGGATTGCGCCGCCGCAGAGACGGTCAGGTCGAGACCGAGACCCCCGGCCGGCCCCTTGGTCGCCTCCCCGGCCCCAAGCAGAGAGATCACCGGCCGGTTCAGCGTATTCGCGATTTCCGGCGAGACCACGACCAGCGCGCCGCCCCCGTCAGTCGTCACACAGCAATCAAGCCGGTGCAGCGGGTCGGCAATCATCGGACTGTTCACGACATCCTCGACCGTGACCACTTTGGGCAGCATGGCGTGGGGATTGTGCTGGGCATGGTGAGACGCAGCGACCTTGATCCAGGCCAGCTGTTCCGACGTGGTGCCGTGTTCGTGCATGTGACGCGCCGCACACATGCCGTAGCTGGTATGATTGGTCAGACCGACCCATTGCTCGAAAGCAGCCTCCGGCGCGCCGGGCCGGAAGCGTTGCACGGCTTCCGAGCGCGGCCGACCGGCCAGGGTGATCAGCGCCACCGAACACTTGCCCGCGGCGATGGCCTGGGCGGCATGGGCGACATGCTGGATATAGGTACAGCCGCCCATCTCGGTGGAATCCGTGTGCCGCACAGTCAGGCCGAGATAATCGATCATCGAGATCGGCCCGAAGCCGGGCGCATCGGTGGCACAGAAATAGCCATCAACATCCGTCAGCGACAGGCCGGCATCGGCCAGCGCCCCGGCCGCACATTCAGCATGCAGCTGCGGTGTGGTCATATCCGGCGCCAGCCGGGTCGGGTGTTCAAAAGCGCCGGCAATACAAGCGGCGTTACGCAGGCTCATGCGAGCTCCTGTGAGTGATTGGCGATATTGATCATTTCGCGCCCGGTTGGGTGTGAGGAGCCCCCTCTTCACGAAGCTTCAGAGCTGCGAGGTTGGCTTCATGGCTGGCCCGGTCCAGGCGATAGAAATGCAGGAAGAGAGCGCCTGCGATATAGAGGAAGGCAACGCTGGGCACGTAGAGAATGGCCAACATGTCCACCGAAGCCGGATCGACATCGGCGGGCTGGGCGCGCTCCGGCAAATCGACAATGGTAAGAAGGATACCCGCCGCCATGAGGCCAAAACCCGTCACGCATTTCTGCATAAAGGAATTGGCCGCATAGAACAGGCCTTCCGCGCGGCGACCCGTTTTCAGGTCACTATCGTCAATGACGTCTCCGATCATCGCATGAACAAGGATGGCCGACGAAATGCCACAGGCCGAATAAATCGCCTGGATGACGAAGAGAGTCGGCAGAAGCGCGGGGTCACCGTCGTCAAAGAACAAGCCATTCAGGCGCAGGATGAAAGGCGTAATACCAAAGAGGATCGCGGCAATGGTGAGCACAAAGGCCGCGGCTCGTTTGCCAATGCGCTTCGAAATGATTGGCGCGAAGATCAGCGCAAGAAAGGCCCCGAGCAGGGGATCGGCCGCCATGATCGCCAGCTCGGCGGAATTAAACCCCCAGAAGAGCGTGCCGAAATAGAGCGACAGCGCCGACGCCATTCCGATGGCGGTGTATTTCAAAACGCCGAAACTGAGGATCGCCAGGAAGGCCCTGTTTCCAAACGTCTTCGCCATCAGCTTGAGCGTCCCGAACGGGTTTCGACGCTCCGGTGGCGGCAGCTTTCGGAGATATTTGATCCGATGATGTGTCCCAACGGTCGAGATCATAACAGTGGCGAACATGAGAAGCGATCCGACCAGACCGAACGTATAATAGCCGGCGGGGTTCAGCTGGCCGATCGGGTATTCCTCGGTCGGGGCAAGCCATATCCACAACGCCAGGACCGACATTCCGATGCCGCCCAGATAGCCGAAGAAATACCGATAGCTGGCGATCGAGGTACGGTCGTCATAATGGGTCGAAAGCTCCGGTGCGAGCGCGGAGCTGGGAATTTCATAGAGCGTGATGAATGTCCGCACGGCCGAAGACAGGACAGCCAGATAGATCACCAGATCCCACCCCGCGATTCCCGAAGGCGGGTGCCAAAGGAAGAAGAAGAAGGCGGCCGCGGGAATAGCCGAAAAGTACATCAACGGATGGCGTCGCCCCCATTTGGTGCGGAGACTGTCGGAAATCTGGCCGACAATGGGGTCCGAGACGGCGTCAAAGACCAGCGCGACGAGAATAGCCAGGGAGACCAGTGCCGCCTCGGCACCGATCACATAATTGTAGTACCACAGCAGGTAGGCTCGGAAGGCGACGTCCTTGACGCCGTAAGCCATCGAGCCGACGCCGTAGAGAAGCTTTGAAATGCATTTGAGCGGCGGCGCCGAGATCGGCGAAGCTGTGTCAGTCATGTTTCCTCCCGGAGGGCGCGTCTTTTGACGTCTGCCCGATCAACCCGCCCGACAAGGCCGGGCATTACGCAATCTCAATCAGCCCCCACACTCTCGGCCAGCTCGCGTACGATGTCGGCGGCGTCGCCGTATTTCTCCAGCGCGGCGGCCTTGAGATTGGGGATGGAATAGTCCGGAAAGATCGGGTCCTCGACATCGCGATAGGCGCGCAGATGCTGGCGCGCGACCGTCACCTTGTGGACCTCGGTCGGCCCGTCGGCGATGCCCATCACGAAGGCGCCGATGACCTGGGCTGCAAAGGGCATTTCCGGCGATACGCCCAGCGAGCCGTGAATGTGCAGGGCCCGGCCGGCGATGTCCTTGTAGACTCGGGGCATCAGGGCCTTGATGCCGGCGATGTCCTTGCGGACGAGCTTGTAGTCCTGGTGCTTGTCGATCATCCAGGCCGTCTTGAGCACGAAGAGGCGGAACTGCTCGAGCTCGATATAGCTGTCGGCGATCTGCATCTGCACCGCCTGCTTGTCGGCGATGACGCCATCGCGGGTCTTGCGCGACACGGCCCGGCGACACATCAAGTCGAGCGCGCGCTTGCAGGCGCCGACTGTACGCATGGCGTGGTGAACCCGGCCACCGCCCAGACGGGTCTGGGAAATCACGAAAGCCCCGCCGCGCTCACCCAGGAGATGATCCTTGGGCACGCGCACATCGGTATAGCGGACATAACCTTCCGAGCCCTCCTGCTGGCCATAGACCGCCACATTGCGTACGATTTCGACGCCGGGCGCGTCGGTCGGCACGATGAACATGGACATGCGCTGATAGGGGTGACCGTCCGGGTCGGTGACCGCCATCACGATCAGGAATTCCGACCATTTGGCATTGGTGGAGAACCATTTTTCGCCATTGATCACCCAGTCATCACCATCCTCGACGGCCGAGCAGGTAAAGAGGAGCGGGTCGGACCCGCCCTGCGGCTCGGTCATCGAGAAGGCGGAAACGATCTCGTTGTGCAAAAGCGGCTTGAGATAGCGGGCCTTCTGTTCCTCGGTGCCGTAATGGGCGATGATTTCGGCATTGCCGGTATCCGGCGCCTGGCAGCCGAAGACCGTCGGCGCGAAGGCCGAACGGCCGAGGATCTCATTCATCAGGCCCAGCTTGACCTGGCCATACCCCTTGCCACCCAGCTCCGGTCCGAGATGGCAGGCCCAGAGGCCTTTCGCCTTGACCTCGTCCTGAAGCGGACGGACCAGCGCATTGCGCTTGGGATTTTTGACATCATAGGGATGAAAGCCGAGATGGATGAGGGGCTCGACCTTCTCGCGGACGAAATCATGCATCCAGTCGAGCTTGGCCTGAAACTCTGGATCGGTCTCGAAATCCCACGCCATTTCAGCGGCTCCGCCCCATGCTTTCATATTATCGGTATGAGCATACCTGTTTTTTGAAAACCGACAAGAGCGAGAAATAACAGCTGCTTTTGCATACCGACCATCCGGAATTTGAAGCTTGCTGCCCAAATTTGAGGAAAGGGTCCGGTTTTCTCTTGCCCCGCACCGGTGCAGGCGACTAAAACTTCATCACAATTCGTCGGCGCATAAGGGGAGAACAGGCGCAAACCGGAATGAGGGCATCGCCACCGATCCGCCCAAGCCGGGTCTTCGAAGCGCTGCCGAACCGCCCGCCACAGCCCTGACCGCCAGTCCACTCACCTCCTTCCCGAACCCACACCTTCCGCAAAGCAAAGAGATACAATCATGCGTGATGCCGTCATCGTCTCCACCGCCCGCACCCCGATCGGCAAGGCCTATCGCGGCGCCTTCAACGCCACGCCCTCGCCGACCCTGTGCGGTCACGCCATCGCGTCGGCCGTCGAGCGCTCCAAGGTCGATCCGGCGGAAATCCAGGACGTGATCATCGGCGCCGCCCTGCAGCAGGGCGTGCAGCACACGATCGGCCGCACCGCCGCCCTGCGCGCCGGGCTGCCGGTCACCGTGGCCGGCCAGTCGATGGATCGCCAGTGCTCCTCCGGCCTGATGACCATCGCCACCGCGGCCAAACAGGTCATCGTTGACCGCATGGATGTGGTCGTCGCCGGCGGCGTCGAGTCGATCTCCATGGTCCAGACCAAGGAAATGCGCGTCCAGCCGGACCCGGAACTCCTGGCCATGCACAAGGACATCTACATGCCCATGCTGCAGACCGCCGAGATCGTCGCCAAGCGCTATGGCATCTCGCGCGACCGCATGGACGAATACGGCCTGCTGTCGCAGCAGCGCACTGCCGCGGCCCAGGATGCCGGCAAGTTTGATGATGAGATCGTGCCGATGAAGTCGACCAAGATCGTCGTCGACAAGGCCACCGGCGAAACCTCTAAACAGGACGTCTTCCTCGAGAAGGATGAGGGCAATCGCCCGAGCACCGAGCTGGCCGGACTGCAGGACCTGAATGCGGTCATCGAAGGCGGCACCATCACCGCCGGCAATGCCTCGCAGCTTTCCGACGGCGCCTCGGCCTGTGTGGTGATGGAAGCCGAGCTCGCCGCCAAGCGCGGTCTCGCCCCGCTGGGTCGCTATATGGGCATGGCCGTTGGTGGTACCGAGCCCGACGAAATGGGCATTGGCCCGGTCGTCGCGGTGCCGAAACTGCTCGAGCGCTTCGGCCTCAAGGTCGATGATATCGGCCTTTGGGAACTCAATGAGGCCTTCGCGGTCCAGGTCCTCTACTGCGCCGACAAGCTGGGCATTCCGGCCGACAAGCTGAACGTCAATGGCGGCGCCATCTCGATCGGTCACCCCTATGGCATGTCCGGGGCCCGCATGGTTGGGCACGCCCTGATCGAGGGCAAGCGCCAGGGCGCCAAATACGTCGTCATCACCATGTGTGTCGGTGGCGGCATGGGCGCAGCCGGCCTGTTCGAAGTCCTGTAGTCACATCGACCTCCGCAAATGGAAAGGCCGCGCCGGTTCATCCGACGCGGCCCTTTCATGAAGTCGACCGACCGGCGCGGCTGACGCCTACTCGTCCCGCAGCCGGATCAGGCCCTCCTGGGCCGTTGATGCGACCAGCTTGCCATCGCGGGTGAAGAGCTGACCGCGATTGAAGCCGCGACCGCCGCCCGACCACGGGCTGTCCGTGTCATAGAGCAGCCAGTCACTCATATCGACATCGTCATGGAACCAGACCGCGTGATCGAGGCTGGCCGACTGCATCTTGCGGGTCATCCAGCTGATACCGTGCGGCTGCATGCAGGTGCTCAGCAGCGCCATGTCCGAGGCAAACGCCAGGATGGCGCGATGCATGACCTGGTTGTCGCTGGCCAGATCGGTGGCGCGGATCCAGATCTGCCGCCGGGGGTCGCGCTTGCGCGGATCGACCGGCGACCAGGGATCAACCGGACGCATCTCGATCGGTCGCGGCCGGGTCATGAAGCGGTAGAAGGGCTCGGGGATCTGGTCCTTCATCTTGCGCAGGAGCTCGACCTCGGTCGGGAGCTCGTCCGGCATGGCGACATCACCCAGATCGACCTGGTGGGTCAGCCCCTTCTCCGGACGCTGGAAAGACGCCGTCATGTTGAGGATGGGCTTGCCGCGCTGCATGGCAATGACACGGCGATTGGAGAAGCTGCCGCCGTCATAATCGCGCTCGACGCGATAGATGATGGGGAAGTCCTCATCGCCCGGGCGCATGAAATAGGCGTGCAGCGAGTGGACCTGGCGCGCATCATCGATCGAGCCGACCGCGGCATTGAGCGCCTGGCCGATCACCTGGCCGCCAAAGACCCGGCCCCGACCGCCCGGATTGCGCCGTCCGCGATAGAGATCGACATCGATCTCCTCGACATCGAGCAGATGAACCAGGCCCGCGGCCAGCTCGGCCGGCGTGTAGTCCCGGCGCTTCTTCTTCTCGCCTTGCGACGTATCAGCCCCATCCATGGCGGCATCCTCAGCTCGATCCGTGTGCGTGGCCACAAGTCTGGACCGCGCCAGCCCAAATTTCCAGCTTTCGGTACGGTGCGATGCAGGATGCGCCGGGCAGAGAAAAGGGCCGATCCCGGCAGGATCGACCCTTACTCAGTTCGGACCACAGGCAGGCTGCGCCTCAAGAGGCGACCAGTCGCAGGGATTTGGTCGGCGCATCCCAGGGCAGGTGCTGGGCATCGAGGATAACCATATTGTCCCGATTCACGATTTCCGGCCGCGCGTGATAACCGAGCAGCTCCTTGACGTCCTGGTCGGTGTGACGGGCCAGCATCATGGTTTCGTCGGAGGAGAAATTGGTCAGGCCACGGGCCACTTCCTCGCCGCTTTCCGAGTAGACGTGAAGCACATCACCCTTGGTGAACGTGCCGTGGATCTTGACGATATCCTCGTGACTCACGCCGCTCGTGCTGGTCGCCAGCGCTTCGGCCGCGGCGTCATTGAGCACCAGGCTGCCAGCGCGCTGCAGGCGATTGGTGAGCCAGACGGCCCAGGACGAAGCCGGAGTCCCCTTGGCCACGCATTTGGTGTGGCGTCGCTCGCCGGACAGGACGGCCGAGACCGGGCGATCAATGGTACCTTCGGCAATCAAGGTGGTGCACCCGGCATTCTGGGCCAGGTTCGCCGCCTGGATCTTGGTCAGCATGCCGCCGGAGCCGAGCGAGCTCGTGCCGGAGGTGACTTCGAGATACTCGGTGACGTCATCAATCGTCTCGACGAATTCCGCGTCCGGGTCGGACGGGTCGCGATCATAGAGGCCATCAATACTGGTCAGGATGACGAGGTGGTCCGCCTGGATCATCTGGGCCACCTTCGCGGCCAGGCGGTCATTGTCACCAACGCGGATCTCTTCAGTCGTGACCGTATCATTCTCGTTCACAATCGGCATCACATCGCGTTCGAACAGACGCTGGATCGTATTCTTCGTATTGAGGAAGCGGCGGCGCTCCTCGAGATCCTCAAGTGTCACCAGGATCTGGGCAATGTCGAAACCGTGCTCGTGCGCGACCTGCTTGTAAGCGTTCAGCAGAAGCGGTTGGCCGCAGGCTGCAGCGGCCTGCTTGTCGAGCACGCCCGCTTCTTCCGGCGATGTCTTCATTGCGTTCAGGCCAAGCGCGACCGCGCCGGAGGAGGCCAGCACAACATCATGACCTTCATCGCGCAGGCGGGCGATATCCGCCAGCAGCTCGTTCAAGAAGGCATAGCGAAGGGTCAGCCGGCGATCATTGGCCAACAGGCTGGACCCGATCTTTACAACAATGCGTTTACGCTGGCTCACACGTTTCTCCTGATTGACGCGCCGGATTGGTGCGGCGCAAAACTGAGCCGCAAAATATTTAGCATTCGAAATTTATCAACCCCGGATTCCGCAAGAAATCGCCCTCAAAGGCCTTGCCTCAGCTACACAAGGCGTAATTTCTTATACGGGGCGTGCGATTCCGGTCCCTCCTTGCGACCGCATATATAATTTGAATTCGAAATTGTTTTTGCTATATACCGCCTCAACACGCGCTCGACCCGCCCCGGCGGTTCGGGCATTTTCATATGAGCAGGGCTCGATAACGCCGCTGCGCGATCATTCTAGGGAGTTGCCAGGGCATGGACATACTGCTGGTCGGATGCGGAAAAATGGGCGGCGCCATGCTGCGCCGCTGGCTCGACGCCATGCCGGCCCGGTTCACCACAGTGAACCGGAGCGGTCGCGCCTTGCCGCCGGGAACCGAGCATGTCTCCGGCGCGGACGCGCTGGATGGCCGACGCTTCGACGCCATCATCATCGCCGTCAAACCCCAGCAAATCCCCGACGTCTTGCCGGATTATACCGAATTTCTGGCCGAAGGCGGCTGTTACGTTTCGATCGCGGCCGGCTTCTCGGCGGCCTCGATCAGCAAACTTGTCGGCGACAAGCCGGTGATCCGCATCATGCCCAATCTGCCGGCCCTGATCGGACGCAGCGTGAACGGACTCTACGCCAATTCCGCCTGCGGCCCGGCCCATCGCGATCTCGCCGACCAGCTGGCCAAGACCACCGGCACGGCGGTCTGGCTGGACAGCGAGGACGAACTCGACCGCCTCACCGCCGTCGCCGGCAGCGGCCCGGGCTATGTCTTCGAGATCGCGCGCAGCTATATCGCCGCCGCCGAAGATCTGGGCTTTTCCCGCGAGACGGCCCGCGCCCTGGTTCTGGAAACGATCGGCGGCGCCATCGAGATGGCGGCTCGCTCGGAGGATGATGTCGCCGAGCTACGCAATTCGGTGATGAGCAAGAAGGGTACGACAGAAGCCGGCATCAACGCCTTGCGGCGTGACGGCCTGCTGGACGCGCTGCTCAAAGACACGACCCGCGCCGCCTATGACCGAGCGGTCGAACTTCGCTGATTGCCGGTCCCGCACTTTTGAACAACACTCCAACCCCACAGGAAACCATGTCAGATCGTATGCAAGCCTATATCGAACAACTCGGCCGCCAGGCCCGTGAAGCCTCTCGCGTACTCGCGACGGCGTCCACGGAACGCAAGAATGCTGCGCTCATCGCTGCCGCAGCCGCCTTGCGGATGCGGGCGAATGACCTGCTCGAGGCCAATCGCATCGATGTCGACAGCGTCAAGGAAGCCGGCAAGCCGGCCGCCTTTATCGACCGCCTGATGCTGGATGGCGAGCGCATCGAAGGTGTCGCGAATGCGATCGAGTCGATCGCCACCCTGCCCGACCCGGTTGGCCGCGTCCTGGCCCAGATCGACCGCCCGAACGGCCTGCGCATCGAACGCGTCGCCGTACCGCTCGGCGTCATCGGGATGATCTATGAATCACGCCCGAATGTCGGCGCCGATGCCGGTTCGCTCTGCCTGAAATCGGGCAATGCGGTGATCCTGCGCGGCGGTTCGGAAAGCCTGAACTCCACGCGCATCATTGTTGACTGCATGAAGGAGGGCCTGCGTGAAGCCGACCTGCCGGAAGATGCGGTCCAGATGATCGACACCTCGGACCGTTCGGCGGTCCAGCATCTCCTGCAATGCACGCAATATGTCGATCTGGTCATTCCGCGCGGCGGCAAGGGTCTTGTTTCACTGGTGCGGGACCAGGCACGCGTGCCGACGCTCCTTCATCTCGACGGCAATTGCCATACCTATGTCCATGCGGCGGCAGACCTCGACAAGGCGGTCGCCATTGTCGAAAACGCCAAACTGCGCCGGACGGGCATTTGCGGTGCTACCGAGAGCCTGGTCGTCGACGAGGCTGTCGCGGCGGAGCTCCTGCCGCGCCTCGTTGACCGCATGAGTGATTGCGAGTTCCGCGGTGACGACGCGTCCATCGCAATCGATCCGCGCATCAAGCCGGCCGATGAGAGTGATTGGGATACCGAGTATCTCGACGCCTGCCTGTCGGTGAAGATCGTCAAGAACCTCGAAGAGGGCATCAATCATGTGGCCGCGCATTCCTCGGCCCACACGGATGCCATCGTCACCGAAGACCTCGACGCAGCCACCTGCTTCCTGTCGATGATCGACAGTGCGGTGGTCATGCACAACGCCTCGACCCAATTCTCCGATGGCGGGGAATTCGGCATGGGCGCCGAGATCGGCATTGCCACCGGCAAGATGCATGCGCGCGGCCCGGTCGGCCTCGAACAACTTACCTCCTTCAAATACCTGGTGCATGGCGAGGGCCAGACCCGACCCTGAAACCGGCCCTGACAGCGGGGCGAATGACGCCCCCTTGAGCCGAGCACCGAATACCGCGACCTTCCACCTTTCGTTTCGCTGAACCCAAGGCAAGTCCATGGATATTGAAGCTCTTATTTCACTGGCGCTCTACTTCGTCCTGATGATGGCGATCGGCCTCTACGCCTATCGCAAGTCAACGGATGACGTATCCGGCTACATGCTGGGCGGACGCCAGCTTCACCCCGCGGTCGCCGCGTTGTCGGCGGGCGCGTCGGACATGTCCGGATGGATGCTGATGGGCTTGCCGGGCGCCATACTGCTGACCGGCATCTCGGAAAGCTGGATCGCGATCGGCCTGATGATCGGTGCCTATTTCAACTACAAACTCGTGGCCCCGCGGCTGCGGGTCTATACCGAGGTGGCCGACGACGCGATCACGATTCCGGACTATTTCGAGAAGCGTTTTGCCGACAAGTCGCGCCTGCTTCGCGTCATCTCCGCCATCGTCATCGTGGTTTTCTTCACGATCTATACCTCGGCCGGCGTGGTTGCGGGCGGCAAGCTGTTCGACGCCTCCTTCGGCCTCAATTACCAGGTCGGCCTCTTCCTGACCGCCGGTGTCGTGGTGGCCTATACCCTGTTCGGTGGCTTCCTGGCCGTCAGCCTGACCGACTTTGTCCAGGGCGTGATCATGTTCATCGCGCTGATCCTGGTGCCGGTGGTGACCATCATGCAGCTGGGCGGCTTCGGTCCGACCGTGGACGCGCTGAGCACGCTCAGTGTAGACGTCAATGGTTGGGACAAGGCCTATCTCTCCATGATCCCGCAGGAAAGCATGGGCCTCGCCATAGTCGGCATCATCTCGACCATGGCCTGGGGTCTGGGCTATTTCGGCCAGCCGCACATCATTGTGCGCTTCATGGCCGTGAAGTCCCTGAAGGACGTCAAGATCATGCGCCGTATCGGCATGAGCTGGATGCTGATCACCGTGATCGGTGCAGTTCTCACCGGTGCCGCCGGTCTGGCCTATGTGAAGAGCCAGGGCATCCAGACGGCGGAAGGCCTCAATGTCGCCCGCGTCGTGGAAGCACCGACCGATGCCACGACCACAATGAGTGACCTGGATTCGATCGACACCACCGGCGCTTTTGCAGACGGCGATGTCGTTCTCGGTGACCAGGAGACGATCTTCATCCTGCTCTCCCAGGTCATTTTCCACCCCTATATCGCCGGCTTCCTGCTCGCCGCCATCCTGGCTGCGATCATGAGTACGATCTCCTCCCAACTCCTGGTCTCGTCGAGTTCGCTGACGGAGGATTTTTACAAGATCTTCCTGCGGCGCAATGCGAGCCAGAAGGAGCTGGTCCTGGTCGGGCGGCTCTCGGTCCTGGCCGTTTCGCTGATCGCGATCGGACTGGCTTTCAATCCGGACTCCAACATTCTCGGCCTGGTGTCGAATGCCTGGGCCGGTTTCGGGGCCGCCTTCGGACCGGTCATCCTGGTCAGCCTGTTCTGGCGCGGCATGACCCGCCTGGGTGCGATCTCCGGCATGATCGCCGGCGCGGTAACGGTGCTGGTCTGGATTTACGGCCTGCAGCTGTCCGGCGTCATGTACGAGATCGTTCCCGGCTTTATCGCCTGCCTGGTCACGCTCTATGTCGTGTCCAAGGCGACGGCCAAGCCGGGACCGGACGTCACCGACTATTTCGACGAGATGCACAAGCGCATCAAAGCCGGCTAGTCGCGGACAATGCTCCGCTCAACAAGAAAGCGGCGGCCCATCGGGTCGCCGCTTTTTTCTTGCCCGGAAAAGCAGGGCCTGTGGGTCAGGCCTTCATCGCCGCGGCCGCCGCGGCGTTGCCGGTGATGGCGTCCCAGTCACCGGCCTCGATCATCGCCCCGGTCGCGATCCAGGATCCGCCGACACACACGACATTGGGCAGGGCCAGATAATCCGGCGCCATTTCGCGGGTGATCGAGCCGGTCGGGCAGAAACGGATATCGGGCAGCGGACCGGCGATCGATTTGAGATAGGGACGGCCGCCCGCCTGCTCGGCCGGGAAGAATTTAAGCACCTCGAAACCGGCCTCGACCGCGCTCATCGCCTCACCGGCCGTGGCCACGCCAGGAAGAACCGGCAGGCCGGAGCCCAAAAGCGCAGGAATGAGTTCCGGCGACAGGCCCGGGGAAACCAGAAAGTCGGCGCCGGCAGCCATCGCATCGGCGACCTGTTCCGGCGTGCGGATTGTCCCCATGCCGATGATCATGCCCGGCTCGGCCGCCTTCATCGCGCTGAGCACGTCGAGCGCCGTCGGGGTCCGCATGGTCATTTCCACCACACGCAGGCCGCCGGCCTTGAGGGCGCGGGCCAGCGGCGCTGCCTTGTCGACATCGCTGACGGTCAGCACCGGAATGACGCTGGCGGCACGGACGAGAGTTTCAAGCGTGATGAGGGTCATGACAGACGAGTGCCCTGTTCTGCCAGCGCCGCGGCACCGCGCAAGGCGGCCCCGTCCGACTGGATGAGACGAATGGGTATATCGGAGACATAGCGCGTCATCGGGCCGCGGCCCAAAAAGCGGGCCCTGAAGCCACTGGTCTCCAGCAGACTGCGGATGCGGGGCAGAATGCCGCCGCCCAGATAGATGCCCGCGCGCGATCCGGTCAGGACGGCGACATCACCGACATACCCGCCCAGTGCGGCACAGAAGAACTCCACCACTCTGGCGCCCATCGACTCCGGATCGGCGAGCGCTTCACAGGTGATGTCTTCCGGTCGGTAGCCCGGCCAGCTGGCGCCGTCGATCTGGCACAGGGCACGGTGGATATTGACCAGGCCGCGGCCGGAGAGAATGCGCTCCCAGGAGACGAAACCATATTCGCGGGCGAGCACACGGCCGACTTCGATCTCGAGATCGGTTCTCGGCGCAAAGCCGGCATGGCCGCCCTCGGTGGCGACCACCTTCACGGTCTCCCCGTCGGGCACCAACAAGCCCAGCCCGAGCCCCGTCCCGGGGCCGAGGACGGCGATGGGCGTGCCTTCAACCGGATGACCATCGGAGATCTCGACAATATCGGCGGCTGGCGTCAGCGGAGCGCCCCGGGCCTGGGCCTCGAAATCATTGACGGCCACCAGGGCCGCCATGCCCAGCTCACCACCCAATTCGTCCGGACGGAAGCTCCAGGTCGCATTGGTCAGCTGGACCCGCCCCGACCGGATCGGCGAAGCCACCGCGAAACAGGCCCGGTCCGGGCGATCGCCCTCACAGCTTTCCAGATAGGCCATGGCGGCATCGCGCAAATGCTCGAAATCCTCATTCCGGAGGCGCCGCACCTGGTCGAGTTCGAAGCCGCGCGTGACGCTGCCGCGCGCAATGGCGAAACGGGCATTCGTGCCGCCGATATCGGCGACCAGATAGCGCGGTTCATTGCTCATTGCCGGCACGGCTCGTCCCCGAAGTCTGCGTGCGCTACCACCCCGGTGCCAGGGCAGGCGCGTCATCTGCCTTTATGCGACATCTCTATACGGCATATGTTACCCCTAACATAGACCCTGATTTCATCCGCCTCGACGACACGCCCTTTTCAGCCTGGCCGGAACAGGCCAGACAGATGGGCCGACAGAATGGAGACCGTGCATGACCGACCTCACCGGCAAGACCATCGCCATCACGGGAGCCTCAAGCGGGCTCGGCCGTCACTTCGCCGGCCTGCTGGCCGCAAAGGGCGCGAAACTGGCGCTCATGGCGCGTCGCACAGACCGTCTCGAAGCCGAGGTCGACACGCTGCGCGCACGCGGCACTGATGCCATCGCCCTGCCGCTGGATGTGACGGACATTGCCGCCATCGGCCCTGCGCTGGACCGGGTCGAAGCGGAGCTGGGCCCGTTGTCAGTGATGATCAACAATGCCGGCATTGGCGGTGAAGGCATGGCACTGGACATCACGCCGGAGCATTTCGACCAGACCTTTGCGGTCAATACGCGTGCCGTCTATTTCGGTGCCCGCGAAGCCGCCAAGCGCATGCTGGCCTCCGGTGTGGCCGAGGCCCGCGACGCCCGCATCATCAATATCGCCTCCATCGCCGGTCTGACCGTACTGCCGGGTCTGACCGCCTATTGCGCGTCCAAGGCCGCCGTCATTTCGATGACGAAGGGCCTCGCCCGCGAGTGGGCCCGCCAGCACATCGCCGTCAATGCGATCTGCCCCGGCTATATCGAGACCGAGATCAACGCCCACTGGTTCGCCACCGAGGGTGGCCAGAAGCAGATTGCGCGCCTGCCGCGCAAGCGTCTGATGGACATCACCGCCCTCGACGACGCCCTCCTGATGCTCACCGGCCCGGCCGCCGGCCAGATCACCGGCACCGCCATCACCATTGATGACGGGCAGGTGCTCTAGCCGGCGCTCGGGCAGACGCCTATTCGAACACTTTCAGCAGGTCGCCGGTCGAGCCGCCTTCCTTGATCTCGCGGAGGCGTGCATAGACCAGGCCTGAGGCGATCAGGCCGATCGGAAGGACGACAGCCTGGAAGGCGGCGCTTACAACGGTCAGCCACCAGGGCGTTGCCGCGGCAATCGAGGCCGGATTCGAGGCACCGGACGTGATCTCGCCGAGATCCATCACGCTGGTGAAGATCACCGCAGAGTAGATGGCGGACAGGATCCAATTGAGAATGACCAATACGAGTATGATGCCCACGATAGCCCAGCGATAACCCTTGGTGAGCTCCTCGCTGCGCCCCAGCGCGGAGAAGCCGGCTTTCTCGAACACGATCGCCGGGACATAGACGTACAACAGCGCCAACACGTACAGACCCGGTACGATCAACAGCAGAAAGCCGATCATGGTCGCGATGCCGGCGATGATGCCCAGAATGAGAATAGGCAGAAAGCCGGTCACGGCGCCGCGGACAGCTTCACCGAGCTGGGCACCTTGTCCGGTATGAAGCGAAATCGACATGCGCACGACCACGGCCTGAAGCAGGATCACCAGAAACCCGGACAATGCCGCGATCGCCAGGCTGCTGGTAAAGCTGGCCATAGAATCAACCGTGCTGGGCATCAATTGTTCGCTGACCGGGTTCAGGACCAGGAGCGTGTAGATCAGGTATGGGACGAAGACGATCCCGAACATGAGCGGGAAGTTCTTGAAATAAAGGTCGAAGGTGCCGCCCAGGATTCGGCCGACGCCGAGCTCGGCTTTGAAACCGGGTGTTGGGTTGGTATCCGTCATGTATCCCCCTTGTGGTGCTGATGGTGGTGTAAACGTTGAAAACTAGTCGCCGTCACGGTGATGCTTGTCGTCACGCACATCCCCGAACATTCGCTTTTGCTCCAGGAAGGCCCGCTGTGCGGTGTAGAAGGCGTGCAGGAATTCGTGGGCACGACCGTCCGGCACGGGCTCTTCAAAGCCGATCTTGTACCGGATCTGGGCTGCGACCTGGACCAGGCTGTCCCGCCTGCGCAGATCGGAACGGCGTGTCTCCGACCGGCTCCGCAGCAAGCTTTCCAGGGTCTGCAATTCAAAACTGCCATAATGCTCCAGCTGTGCCGGCGTGAAGTCGAATTCAATCCTGGGCGTGGACGTCGACAAATCCGGCAAGAGCACGGCTTTTGGCCGACAGGTGACATAGGTGTTGGCGATCAGATCACCCAGACGCTGTCGCTTTGAATTGGTGAGCGGAATAATCAGAACGATTGCGATCCAGACCAGCAGGATCAGATTCCACACCGTGCCCAAGCTGCCGGACACAATCAGCATCGTGCCGGGCATGAATATTTCGACTTCCTTCATCAGGTTCCGCGCGACGACGGCATGCGTCGTCAATCCACGCCCATCGGCACCCAGGACCCGCAGGCCGGTCGCGCGCTTTCCGACGGTCTGCCCATTCCAGAACAGCTCGGTGAGGATGTAGTAGGGCGCCCGGATCACCAGCATCAGGATGGCCGCGAGTGAGGTGACAAGCGGCTCGATTGTGAAGGGAAGCACCGCGAGCAGAAGGATGACCGACACCATCACGACGACCGTGATGAGAATGTCGAGCAGCTGAGCCCCGAAGCGGGCCGCAATCCCCGCGACCTCAAAGCGGATCGGCACCCCTTCCGGCGGAACCAGCTCGAACCAGCGGCGGGCGTTCTCGAGTTTGCGTGCCATCTCTGCAGGTGTCTGCAACCGGGCCATCACCGCGCCCTCCGCCCGGCCAGCATGAACCAGCCGAGCCACAGCAGGCCTATCCCCCAGCCCATCACAATCCGCAACGTCGTGTCCGTGATGAGCTGTCGGGCAAACCCTTCCAGAAGGCCGGCGACAAAGAGCATCAAGGCCGCCACCAGGGCCAGTTTCACTGCATCTTTCGAAGAGGCCCGCAAGGAGTCCTTGCGGGAGAGACCGCCGGGGAAAAGGACGGCGAGACCCAGGCGGAAGCCGCCCGCCGCTGCCAGCGCCAGGGCGCTCAACTCGGTTACGCCGTGAATGGACAGCCAGCCGAACAATTCCATCCCCAGGCCCCGGTCCGCATAAAGCGCCCAGAAGGCGCCAAGGATGAGACCGTTATAGAGTGTCAGAAGCAGGCTCGGCACACAGGCGAAGACCCCCAGCGCAAAGGAAAACAGGGCGACCCGTGTATTGTGCGAGAACAAAAAGGCCGCGAAGGCGCCCAGCTGGGCCAACAGATTGCCCTCTGTGTCGAACAAGCCGGCGCGCAGGGTTTCCGTGCTGGCCCCCGGTCCGCGCTCACCGGCCAGCCCGGTCGGCACGAAGGTATAAAACCAGGCCGGGTCCTGCGCAAAGAGAAGCGCGGCGACCCACCCGCCCAGAAAGAGTGCCGCGAACGCCATCAAGATGGCCCAGCCGGACCGCCGCACAGCGGCCGAGGCGGATCCGCCGAAAAAGCGGCCCATCACACCGGACAGGCTTTCCTGCGGCGCATAAACAGCCAGGAAAGCCCGGGCCACGAGCGATTCAAGATAAATCAGCAAACTCTTGTCGAGCGAGATATCGCGCGCCACCGAGAGTGATGTCGTTGCCTTGCGATAAAGTGCTGCGAGCGCACGCGATTCCTCGAAGTCGAGCCGCCCGGCGCCGCCAGACTCGACCCGTTCGACCAGCGCTTCAAGCGCGCGCCAGTCGGCTTCGCGTTCAGCCCGGAATCGACTCGAACGGATCGGCTGGCTGTCGCTCATGCAACCTCCCTCGCCTTGAGGTCGAGATAAGTCGAAACCAGGCGCGGTGTGAGCTGGTCAGGCCGGACATCCAGCACCATCACGCCCAGCTGGCCGAGGCGTTCGAGCACAATCCGCCGGTCGCGCAGCAGGTCGGCCGCGGACACGGCTTCAGCGGCGGCATCCAGTGACGGCACCGGCACGCGCGCCATGTCCTCCGTCTCCGGATCGCGCAAGGCGACAAAGATGACCAGATGGTCGCGCGACAGGCGGCCGAGATGCTCGACCATGAGTTCAGACGTCGTGGTGTCGACAAAGTCTGCGAAGATGATGACCAGGCTGCGTCGGCGCAGGCGTGTTTTCAGCGTCGCGAGGGCCAGGGTGGGATTGCTCTCGGCGCTTTCATAGCTCAGGGCCGCCAGCGCCCGTCGCAGCTTGGGGAATATCTGGCGCCCGGGCTCCGGCGGCATCCAGCTGTGCGGACGGGCATGGTAGGTATAAAGGCCGACCTGGTCGCCGCCGACCGCTGCCGCCCAAGCCGTCGCCAGGGCCGCATTGATGGCGTGGTCAATCTTTGGCAAGCCGGCGATGGTCTCACGCATCAGATAGCCATGATCGAGCGCGATGATAATGTTGTGGTTGCGCTCGGCCCGCGTCTCCTTGGACAGCATGCGGCGTTGCCGCGCCGAGCGTTTCCAGTCGACCCGCCGCAAACTGTCGCCGGGAACATACTCGCGCAGCTGGTGGAATTCCGACCCTTCACCCTCGGCGAATGACTCCTTCTGACCATGCAGGCTGGTGTGAACCGCCAGGTCGATCTGGCCCTGGGTTACGGGCCGGATATCCGGCATCACCGTGACCGAATGGGCCAGTTCCGAGCGCGGAATGAAATCGAAAAGCCCGAAGCGGGAGGGCCAGTTCAGCCAGACATGGCCAAGCGGCCAGTTGCCGCGCGCGCTGCCTTCCAGCGATAATTCCAGCACGGCCTCGTCGGCCCTGGCATGGAGCGCCGCCGGGCCGCGCACGCCCTCCGGCCAATCAAAATGCGCCATCATTCCGCGCGGAGCGCCGGGCGTGATGTGTAAGCGGAAGATCACGCTCTGCCCGGCAAAGATTGCGTTCGGCCCCTCCAGCTCAAGACGCCGGCGACGGCGCACACTGCCCGCCAGATCCAGCACGAGGATGGAGCCGAGGACCAGCCACGGCATGGCCAGCAGGCTGCCATCCTGCGTCGAAAAGGGCAGAAGGAGCGCGGTCACCGCGAGCGCAATCAGCGCCGCCCAAAGCAATCGCCTGGTGGGTCGCATCAGCGCGGCACCTCGATCCGGGTCAGAATGGCGCTCAGCACATCATCGGGTGTCCGCCCCTCGATCTCCGCCGTCGGACCGAGCTGGATGCGATGGCGCAGCGCCGGCAGGACCAGGGCCTGGACATCATCGGGAATGGCATAATCACGCCCGGCCAAGGCGGCGCTGGCCCGCACGGCCGCCGCCACCGCGTCGGCGGCGCGGGTCGAGGCCCCTTCGCGTACATCCCCGTCCGTGCGGGTCGCTCGGACGATGTCGAGGATGTAGGCGAGGATTTTCTCGTCCAGCCGGATCGCATCGATCAAGCCATGCGCGCCGTCGATATCCGCCGCCGAGATCACGGGTTCAATCGCGGCCGTTCGGGCATCGAAATCCAGCGGCTGCAGCGCATGACGCCGCAGGATTTCCAGCTCGTCCTCACGCTCCGGGAAATCCAGTACCAGCTTGAACATGAAGCGGTCATTCTGGGCTTCCGGCAGCGGATAGGTGCCCTGCTGTTCGATCGGGTTCTGCGTCGCGATGACATGGAAATGACCGCCGAGCGGATGATCCGTGCCATCAATTGTCACCGTGCGCTCATTCATGGCCTGCAGGAGGGCCGCCTGGGTCTTGGGCGGGGCCCGATTGATCTCGTCCGCCAGCAGGATGTCGGTGAAGACGGGCCCCTTCACCAGCCGGAAAGTGTTGGAGCTGAAATCGAACAGATTGGCGCCCAGCACATCGCCCGGCATCAGGTCCGGAGTGAATTGGACGCGGCCGAAATCGAGAGACAGCGCCGAGGCGAAGCTGCGCGCGAGAAGCGTCTTCGCCGTACCGGGCGGCCCCTCCAGCAGCACATGCCCGCGCGCAAAGACAGCGACCAGCAACTGGTCGATGATCCGGTCCTGGCCGTGGATCGTCTTGCGAATTTCGGAGCGCAGCGTCTCGGCGCGCTCGGCGAAGTGTTCAAGGGTCAGGGTCATGCGAGCTCCAGGGCGAGTTTGTAGACGTCTTCCACATCGGCGAGCGCGTCGATAGCGACTTCGGTCCGGACACGGTCCGGCAAGGCATCGGCGCGGGTGAAGATTTCGGTGAGGCGATCGGCAAGGCTGGCATCTTTCAAGCGCAGCAGGGCGACCGCGCGCTCAAAGGCGTGGCCGGCCTTGCGATCGCGCCCGAGCCAGACCTCGGCCAGGGCCTGACGGCGGCTGGTCACCAATGTTCGGACCAGGGCACCATCGGCATGGGCATTGCGCATCAGGCGGGCCTGTGCCTTCAGCGCGACACGCCGGGCGGCACCATGGCCCTCGTCGAAAATCGACAGGAGTGGCCGGCCACGAATGCCGGCCCTCCACAACAGGAGAGCCAGCAGCCCGCCGGCGGCGAGCCAGAGCCAGGTGAAGGGCGGCTCGAACATGCGGGCTATGTCAGACCAACTCCGCTCATGCTCTTCCGGACGAGCGGTCAGGAAGACAGCCTTTGAATAATCCAGCAAGACATCGCCATCGCCGGCCAGTGCTCGCACGAGAGCACGCGCGATGTTGCCATTCTGCCCATTGGCGAGGCCATGATTATTGAGCAGGTCCGGATCCGAGAGGACCCAGTATTCCAGATCATCGAAGCGGCAATGTGCGAGCAGCGCCCGATTTGCCGCGCCGACCAGAGGGGCGCAACCCTCGGGCAAGACCATCCATTGCGGCGCCCGCAGACGGGCTTCGCCGGCCAGATAGCCGGCCATGGAGACATCGCTCCACCCGGTCTCAAGCACGGGGGCAACATGCGGCACAATGAAGGTCTGTACTGCCGGGCCGGCAGCGATATCTTCGGCCCCCTCGCTCGATGCAGGCTCGCTCTCATCGGCTGGCTCAGCCTGTCGAAGGTCGGCATCCACAGACTCCTGATCGTCGGGCGCGGAATCGAGGCGATGGATCAGGAATTCCGGGTGCGTGACGCCGAGCAAGCGCACACCGTCGCGCCATTTCGGCAAGACCACCAGGGTCGGCAGCGTTTTGACCTTTGTCGCCACGACATATTCGGGAATGGCGCGCAATGTGTCAGCCAGATAGGGCGCTTCCGGATCCAGATTCCTGCGACCCGTGCCGCCCCCCGGATCGGGATCATACAGCGGCAGGATCCGCAGTCCGACGCCCTCGCCGGACAACGGGCCCTGACCAAGGAATCGGCGCGTCTCGATCGCGTCCGCATTCAACCAGCTGACCAGGCCGTCAAATCCGAGCGCACTGCGTTCAAGCGGCGGCGCCCAGTCGCGTTGCGCCAATATCCAGGCGGCAAGTATGGTCAGAGCGGCCAAAAGCGCGACGACCAGCCAGGTCAGTGGATTGCTGTCTCCGGTCCGCGCGTTCATGTGGCTGCCGCCGTTGTGGCAAGGACTTTCCGCGCATCCTCAACCAGGTCAGCGAGACCGCCTTCTTCAATCGACTGACCGCCATAGCGAACATGTTCAGCGGTCCGGACCAGCCGGGCGACCCGCTCATAATGGGTCCAGTTCTGCGGAAGACGACGCAAGGCCTCCCGGGCGGTCTCGCTGCGACGGAGCACCGATCCGGTGGCTTCGGCCGCCGCCACGAGGACAAGGCGCTGCAGGGCGCCGAGCGCCTTCGGCGCGTCTGTCAGACCGGCAATCTCATCCAGGCTCAGCACTGGAAGATCGGCCGCCGCGACTGCCCGCGCGCCTAAACTGTCTGGCCTGTAATCGCCGGTGTGTGGCGCCCGCCGCGTATCCACCCGCGCCCCCGCTCCATGGCGAAAGGCCAGGTAGACGATGAAAATCAGGGCCCCGGCAGCCAGTGCCACGAGCAGCCAGAAAATCAGCCGAGCCAGGGTGAAGCCGGCAAATGGACTGTCACGCCGGTCGGGTGCAGCCGCCAGATCGGCCAAGGCGCGCCAGTCATCCTCCTCTTCGAGCGTTTCTACATCAATTTGGAGGTCCTGCTGCGTCGCCATCTCGACGAAACCATGAGCCGCAGAGTAGGCCTCATCGCCCCGGTTGCTGCCGAACAGGGTCGACAATCCCAGCGCCAGCGCGACGGCCAGCACAATCGCGGCCACCAGCCATAGCCAAGGTCGCCATGCAGACGCTGTTCGCGACGCCGGGTCGGGACGGGGCGAGGACGCCATCAAGCACACACTCCGGCGGGTTGCACACAGCCGCGGTCGCAGCCGGAGGTCAGGTTAGTCAGCCCCGTCATGCCGGACAAGTCTGGTTGGCCTGTAAAATGCCGGACAGGGCCGCCTCGGCAGTGGCGGCAAACCCGAACGGCGATACCGGGTTGTCGAGCTCGGCATAGCATTGCTCGAAACCGTTCGGCCCGCGCGCCGCCAACACGGCCGCAAAATCCGTCTCACCCTCGCCGAGGATTGCCATGCTGCCATCCGCCGCCCGGTCCTTGAGATGGCAAAGTGGAAACCGATCCGGCGCGCGTGCCACGAGCTCCGCCGGATCGAGGCCGGCGTGCTGTACCCAGTAAGTGTCGATCTCAAAGGCGACGAGCGACGGATCGCATCGGGCCTGGAGCAATTCCCAGGGCGTCACTCCACCCTCACCGGGCGGCCCGTCGATGGGCCGAAACTCAAAGTCGTGATTGTGATAGGCGCAGCGCAGATCCGCGGCGCGGCACGCCTCGCCGAGCCGGTTGAGACTGTCCGCCCATGCGTGCCAGTCCGCCAGGCTTGTCCGGTCCTCCGGCGGGATCCAGGCAACAACAAGATGGCGATGTCCCGCGCGGGCGCCGTCAGCCACGACCCGGGCCGGGTCGGCGCGGCTGGCGCGTGCATCGACATGGGCGCTGGGGGCGGTCAGCCCGGTTGCCGCCAAATGGGTCGCGATCTCGGCGGGCGAGTGACCGAAATAGCCCGCAAACTCGACCGCGCCAAAGCCCAGCCGGGCGACCCGCTCAAGTGTTTGCGGCACCGATACCGCCATCGCCTGGCGTATGGAATAAAGCTGAAGACCGGTCCGCGCGGGCGGGCATGACAATCCGCTTGGCAGACACCCGGCGAGCCCCAGCGCGCCAGCCTGAAGCAACAGATTGCGCCTCGACAGCCGCCCTCCTGATTGATCACGCATCACGCCCTCCCCACCGGCATGTTTCACCAGGCCAGGGGGTGTGGGCAAGCCTGAAAGCGCGACATTCCCCGCGCACCGGATCCGGCGCGCGGGGCAGATGACGCGATATTCGCGATCAGCGCGGCGTACTGACGGCCGGCATGTCGGTGAAGGGAATGATCCCGAATTCCGGATAGATTTCAGTTGGGTAGTAGAAAGTGCCATTGGCTGAGACCAGGGCGATCGTCTTCAGCTGCCTGAAGTCCTCGGTTGGGTCACCCGGCACCAGGAAGAAGTCGGCCAGCATGCCCGGCGCGATCGTGCCCAGTTCATCGTCGACGCCCAGATATTCCGCCATGCCATGGCTGCCCCAGGCGATGATCTCGGCCGGGGTCATGCCGATATTCTGGTAGAGTTCCAGCTCGCGGTGATAGGCGAAGGAGCCGCCCAGATCGGTGCCCGGCACCATGAAGATGCCCGCCTCGCGCATGCGACGCAGGGTCTCCGTGATCTGGTCGAAGGCGCCGCGATAATTGGCGTCATCCTCGGGCGTGGCGATGTCCGCCCAGGCGCTGCGGGCGCTGCGCTGGGTGTCGACCGGCATGTGATCGATATAGTCGACAACACCCGGCGACAGCTCGCCATTGCGCGACAGGAGCAGGGCCTCATGGATGGCATAGGTCGGGTCGACCGCCACACCATTGGCGGCCATGGCCGCGATGGTTTCCTGCACCGGCGCACTGTCCAGATCGAGACCCGGCAGACGCCGCAAGGCAGTCAGACGCAGGAGCGAGCGGGTATCCTCGCCCTCCTCGAGCACCCAGCCCAGCATGATCTGGTTGATATGGGTCATCTCGTCATAGCCCGCGGCGATCATCGCATTGGCATTGGTGAAAGCCGGGACATGGCCGGCCACGCGCAGTCCGTTTGCGTGCGCCGCCTCGATGACAGCCGGAATCCAGTCCGGGTTCATCGAGTTGTAGACCTTGACCTGGATGTAGTCGCCGCTCGCCGCATAGGTTTCGACCGCGGCAACAGCCTCGGCCTCGCTGCTGACGAGGATGCCATTATTGGAGCTGAACGGGCTTTGCCCCTCGATGAAGCCGCTGCGGTGCATACGCGGTCCGGCGACCTCACCGGCCTCGATCCGCTCGATCAGCGCGCCGAGAACTTCATTATTATTGCCCATGTCGCGAACACTGGTCACGCCGGCTGCGATATTCAGGAAGGCACTGGTCTCGCCCATATGGCCATGCATTTCGAACAGGCCCGGGATCAGCGATCCGCCCGCCCCGTCGATTTCAGTCTCACCATCACGGGTCGGGACATCGAGGGCGTCAATGGCGGCGATACGATCACCTTCGACGACCACAGAAACCGGCTCGCCAAGGCTCAATGTCGATGGGTCAAAGACCCGCACATTGCGGATGCGGACCGGCCCCTCATAATCATGGGCGACGCGGGACTGGATATCGGCGAATCGGCTGGCGCCATAGCCGGCCGCCAGACCGCGCAGACGCTCATCCTCGGCCTCATAGCCCGCTTCCAGAATGGCAAAGCCCGGCGTGATCAGGCCGAAAAAGGCGCGGTCATCCATCAGGAAATAGGTCGGGTTGGCGCTTGTTCCGGACAGGCCATAGGTCATCAGCTCACGGCTGGTCTCACCATTGCTGACGGTCAGCCTGTCCACTTCGGCCAGACGAAGCTCGCCACCCGGCAGGGCCGGGATGGTCATGTCGTCCCGGTCCATCAGGGCCCGCGCGGCAATCGCCAGCCAATAGGGGCTGGCATCCTGGGGCACGTAGAAGGCATCGCCGTCGGGAATGGCCTGGTCGCTGCCCGTCGCATCGCGCCAGCGCGCCTCGCTGTCGGCATAGCTGAATTCTTCGTCGATCGGATTGCCGAAGGTCGACGCCCCGGAAATCGTCCAGCTGGTCGGCAGACCCTGCGCATCCAGGGTGATCGATTCGGAGATCGTTGGGCCGCGTCCATTATTGCGGTATTCGAATTCGACGCCGAAACCGTCCTCGGACGGGCTGATATCCAGCCCCCCGATCTCGGTGCCGCCCACGAGGACGGTGAAGTGCTGCGCTTCCGGCGCGGACGTCGCGGCCGCTTCAGGGCTCGCAGCATCGTCCTGGGACGCAGGCTGGCTGCAGGCGGCCAGCGCGGCCAGGACCAGGCTGGCCCAGATCGGTTTCATGGATGCGGTCATGGTTTCTCCCCCGAGGCAAATCTCTGAGCCGAGGGTTAGCACCGTTTTCAGGGCCTGTCTGCCAGCTGAGCCCCAAGCGCCGGATCAAACGCTGGCAGCGGTATCGTCCTGCGCCTCAAGCCAGCCCGGTTGCAGGGCGGTCAGGGTGAGATCGATCGCACCATGATCTCCGAAACTGACCCGGGACCGGTCGCCGACCTCAGCCTGATGAACACCGGTAACGGCGCCGGTCGAAATATGGCTGCCGGCCGGAAGTGCGATGCCGCGCCTTTGCATCAGGCGCAGGATGAATTCCAGCGCCCCGAGCGGCCCGCCCGGCAGGGCCGCGGCCGTGGTTGCACCGACATCCTTGCCATTGATCGAGACCCGTGCGGGCAGATCCGTCCATTCGCAATTTTGCCAATCCTGCACTTCCGGACCGACGATCAGTCCGAAATTATTGCCGAAATCGGTGACGACGCAGATCGGACCCAGATCATTGATCCCCGGGAAGGGGCTCGACGCGATCTCGACCCCCACATGCAGGCGCCCGGCAACATCACGGACCAACTCCGGTGTGATCTCGGTTCCGACCGGTACCGGCTTGGCCAGCACATAGATGAACTCGGCTTCGACGGCGGCAAATCCGTCGGCAAAAACCGGCATGTCGTGCTGCTGCCCGGGCGCATGGCCCTCGATCAGATTGGCAAAGATGGGGCCGACCAGGCGCTCGGCACCGATCGCAGCGCGAAAGGGCGGTGGCACAAGGCCGATTTTCCAGCCCGCAACCGCGACCGGCCAGGCGTCAATCGACGCATCCTGCACAACATAGCCGTCTTCGATGGAAGCCGGAAGCTGGCCGGGATAATCCGCCAAACCGGCGGCCGTCAGACGGGCCTCAATGAAGGCTTTGGAGATCGTTTTCTGGTTGAGGGTCAAGTCGAAATTCCCTGATTTTTCTCACCTTGTCGGCCGGCGAGTTGCTCTGACGAAGGGGCTTGCGCCGCACTCGATATCGGTTACGGTTCCCGAAAAGGAAACCGGTGTCATTTTTCACGGTATTCCCTCAAGATCAAGCCGCAAGCAACAATCAGCGGTATGAAAGCAGGGCGGCGAGGACCCAGATCAGGTCGCCCGGGAGGAGACGGAAATGATGAGAAGCGCTTTGCTCGCTGGCGTTTGCGCCATGGCCTCTGGTTGCGGTCACATGGATGCACTGGCCTCTAATTTTTCTTCGCAGGAGTCCCCGGACACGTCGGCCATGGCGGCCTCACAGATCGCCTTTCCGGGCGCAGACGGCTTCGGCCGCTTCAGTCAGGGCGGCCGCGGCGGTGACGTCTACACGGTCACCCATCTCGGTGACAGCGGACCGGGCTCGCTGCGCGAAGGTGTCGAGGCCGAGGGGCCACGCACCATCGTCTTTGCCGTCTCCGGCACGATCCAGCTGGAGAGCCCGCTCCGCGTCCAGAATGACTACATCACGATCGCCGGCCAGTCGGCGCCGGGCGCCGGCATTGCGCTGCGCGACTACCCGCTGCAGGTGAACGCCAATCATGTGGTCATCCGCTATATCCGCTCACGGATTGGCGGCGCGAGCCATGTCGAGGACGACGCCATTTCGATCATTGGCGGCTCGGACATCATCCTCGATCACGTCTCCACGAGCTGGGCGATCGATGAAACCCTGTCCTCCTCGCAGAGCTATCGCGGTACGCCCGGCCAGAAACATCTCACCAATCTCACCGTCCAGTGGTCGATCATGGCGGAAGGCCTTTATCAGGCCGGGCATGAGAAGGGGGATCGCGCCTATGGCAGCCTGATCCGCGGCAATGATGGCGCCCGCTATTCCTGGCACCATAATCTCTGGGCCAACCATAATTCGCGCATGCCGCGCATCGGCAATTACGCGACCCCGTTCGACGATCCGGACGGGCTCTTCCTCGATTTCCGCAATAATGTCTTCTACAATTGGGGCCATGGCGCCGAGACCGATTTCTGGGACTGGGTGCCGGCCAGCGCCGAGTTTGACCCATCCACGCAACTGGGCCTGAACCAGGATCCGCTCTATGGGCGTGAGGGCACCGATTATCACTACGCCGCCGGGACCGATCTCGATCCGGCTTCCGTCGCCCGCTACAACTTCATCAACAATGCCTATATCCAGGGCCCGCAAACGCTGGGTCCGGTCATTTTCTACATGCGCAACACCACCGGCCGGGCCTATTTCGCCGGCAATACGATGGATGGCGAATTGCGCGACCAACGCCCGATGCTGCGCTCGGCAGCCCATGATATCAGCTGGGTGGACGAGGCCTATGAGGCCGATTTCATCCGCACCGATACGGCCGATGAAGCTTACGCCGCGGTGCTCGAGGGCGCGGGCGCTTCGCATTGGCGAGACAGCGCCGACCAGCGCATCATCGACGATGTCCGCAATGGTACCGGCCGCATCATCTCCTCCGAGGCTGAAGTCGGCGGCTGGCCCGACCTGCCGGCCGAACCGGCCCGGACCGACAGCGATGGCGACGGCATGCCCGACGACTGGGAAACGGCACGCGGACTCGATCCGCAGAACCCCCAAGACGGGTCGCATGACAACGATAACAATGGTTATACTGAACTCGAGGACTGGCTGAACGGGCTCGTTGAATAACCGGCGCAGACCAGCCCCGGGGGAGGGATCATGATCAATCGCAGACACCTCATCGCGACCGGGGCTGCGGCGGCCGTGGCCGGCTGCGGCCAGGCCGACAGACCGCTCTATTCCGCTGACGCCCATGTCGCTGATTACCCCACGGTGCAGGGCGTTCAGGCGATGGCTCGCATGGTCGAAGAGCGCACGGGTGGCCGCCAGCGCGTAAAAATCTTCGCCGGCGCCCAGCTCGGCTCCGAGCGCGACACGCTGGAGCTGACCGTGTTCGGGGCGCTCGATCTGAACCGGATCAATCTGGCACCGCTCAATTCGGTCGCCAACGAGACCATCGTTCCCAGCCTGCCCTTCCTGTTCAATTCAATCGAGCACATGCGCACCTCGCTCGACGGCGCGCCGGGCCAGACCATTCTCGACGCGCTACGCCCGCATGGCCTGGTCGGCTTGTGTTTCTATGACAGCGGCGCGCGCAGCTTTTACAATACAAGCCACCCCATCCACACGCCGGACGATCTGCGCGGCATGAAGATCCGGGTGCAAAACTCCGACCTCTATGTCGCCATGGTCGAGGCGCTGGGCGCCAACCCGACCCCGATGGCCTTCGGCGAGGTCTATCAGAGCCTGGTCCAGGGCGTGATCGACGGGGCCGAAAACAACTGGCCGTCCTACGAGACGACGCGGCATTTCGAGGCGGCCCGCTATTACAGTCTCAGCCGCCATGTCATGGCGCCGGAAATCCTGGTCATGTCCAAGCATCGCTGGGACCGCCTGTCCGCCGAGGATCAGGCGATCTTCCAGCAGGCGGCCCGGGACAGTGTGCCGGTCATGCGTGACCTCTGGGATGCCCGCGTCGCCGACTCGCGCGAGCGCGTTCTGGCGGGTGGTGTCGAGGCCAATGAAATCGCCGATATCGGGGCTTTTTCCGATCGCATGGAAAGCGTCTGGGACCGGTTCGTGGTCAGCGATGTCCAGCGCCGCCTGGTCGAGGATATCCGCAATCTGGGAGGGCAGGTCTGATGCGCCTCTTTGCCCATCTCATGCAATTGGCCAGTCGTGGCCTCCTGTTGATCGGCGGGGTCGGCCTGGCAGTGATGACACTCATCATCGGCTGGCAGGTCTTCGCCCGCTACGTGCTCAATGCCAGCCCCTCCTGGTCCGAACAGGCCTCGCTGGTGCTGATGATTTGGTATGTCAGCTTCGCCGCAGCGGCCGGCGTGAAGGAAGGCTTTCATATCCGCATTTCGGCCTTTGCCGACAGCCTGCCCGGGGCCTGGCCCGGTCGGCTACAGCTCCTCTCCCACCTGATTGTCGCCCTCGTGGGCGGCGCCATGGCCTTTTGGGGCGGTGAGCTGATCCTGCGGACCTGGGACCATGTCATCCCGACACTCGGCATATCCCGCGGCTTCGCCTATCTGCCCATACCGATCAGCGGCGTTCTGATCGCCCTCTTCGCGCTGGAAAACATCCTGGAACACCTCAATCCGGCCCTGGCCGACGAAGCGGAGTCCTGAGCCATGGAATTGAGTGTTCTCCTCGGCGTTCTCGTCTTCCTGCTGATCATCGGCGTTCCGGTTGCCTTTTCCCTGTTGGGCGCAACCCTCGTAACCTTCTTCATGATGGACATGCCGGCCATTGCCGTTTTCCAGCGCATGGCAGGCGGGATGAGCATCTTCTCGCTCATGGCCATCCCCTTCTTCGTTTTTGCCGGCGAGCTGATGCACCGATCCGGGATTGCCGAGAGGCTGGTTCATGTGGCTGAAGCCGCCTTCGGGCGATCCCGCGGCGGGCTGGGCCAGGTCGATGTCGGCGCCTCGATGCTGTTCGGCGCCGTCTCCGGGTCCGCCATTGCGAGTGTGTCCGCCATGGGCTCGACCCTGATGCCGATGATGCGCGAGCGGGGCTATGACGCCGACTATGCGGTCAATGTAACCTCGACCTCGGCTGTTTGCGGCCTGCTCATTCCACCGTCGCACAACATGATCATCTATGCCGCCGCCGCCGGTGTCGGCGTGTCGATCGGCGAGCTTTTCGTGGGCGGAATCGTGCCTGGCCTGCTGACCGGTGCCACATTGATGGTTGCCGCCTGGCTGGTCGCCGTGAAGCGCGGCTATCCCAAGGGTGAATTCCCCGGCTGGATGGCTTTTCTGCGCGCCTTCATCATGGCGCTGCCCGGACTCTTCACCGCCGTCATCATTGTCGGCGGCGTGCTGGGCGGCTTCTTTACGGCCACCGAATCCTCGGCCGTCGCGGTGCTCTACACCGTGGTCGTGGCCGCCCTGCTCTACCGCTCCATGGGGCCGCGGGCCTTTCTCGACGCCGCCATCCAGGCGGTGAAAACCACGGCCATGGTCCTGCTCATCATCGGCTCGGCGTCCGGTTTCGGCTGGATGCTGGCCTTGCTGGAAGCGCCAACCCAACTCGCCGAACTGATCACGACGGTCACCGACAATCCTATCCTCATCCTGTTGATCATCAATCTGATCCTGCTGGTGCTGGGCACGTTCATGGACATGTCGCCGCTGATCGTCATCACCACACCGATCTTCCTGCCGATTGTCGTCGGACTGGGCATGGATCCGGTCCAGTTCGGAGTCGTGATAATGCTCAATCTCGGTATCGGGCTGGTGACCCCACCGGTCGGCGCCGTGCTCTTTGTCGGTGCTGCGATCGGCAAGGTGAAGGTGGAAGAGACCGTCAAGACGATCTGGCCCTTCTATGGCGCCCTCTTCGTCGCCCTTATGGTCGTCACCTATATCCCCGCCGTCTCGATGAGCCTGGTCAATCTGATGCGCTGACGGGCGGAGACTTATCCTCGCCCTGCACCGCTAAAGCCGTCATCCTGACGCAAGTCAGGACCCAGTCTCGCACACTGGTTTTCGCCAGCATTGGCAACGACTTGCGTCGCAGACTGGGTCCCGGCCTTCGCCGGGATGACGGTGTGTGGGGCGGGCTTTTGCAGAAAACTTATCCCCACCCCCTCGGCGCCAGCGCATACTCCCCTTGTTCCCGC
>Ga0189274_100079_pt1 | contig 111010 bp, 93 predicted proteins | sample N5B1minimetaG_FD_130323 | JGI IMG/M metagenome (GOLD analysis project Ga0189274, IMG submission 130323) | Marine microbial communities from the Costa Rica Dome - N5 B1 mini metaG | ecosystem: Environmental > Aquatic > Marine > Oceanic > Photic zone | place: Costa Rica: the Eastern Pacific...
CGACCCCGATGATGACGGGGATGGCACTACGGATGCCAATGATGCCTTTCCGTTAGATGATTCGGAAGATATTGACACCGATGGGGATGGAACAGGGAACAATGCCGATACTGATGATGATGGGGACGGATTTTCGGATCAGGCAGAAATTGATAGGGGAACAGACCCTCTGGATGCTACAAGTTTTCCACAAGAGGATGATCTTGAAGAAGAACCAATTGTTCCCGAATCAAAAATAGTGCCCGCCCAGGCATTTACTCCGAATGGTGATGGAAATAATGATTTTTGGGTCGTACCAGGTTTGGCAAATTACCCTAACAATCGAGTAACTATTTTCAACAGGTCGGGCCATGAGGTTTTCAAAACGCAATCCTATCAGAACAATTGGGGGGGCTTTTATAAGAATAACAATAAAAAACTACCAGCTGGCTCATACTTCTATATTATAGATTTAGGTGATGGCAGCGCACCGCTTCAAGGCTGGATTTTCATCAATTACTAATACATACAAAATAACCAAAATGATATTTTTAAAAAATAAACCACAAGTTTTAATCATGGCCCTGCTGTTTACGATTATGGCAGCAGGTCAACAAGACCCCAATTATTCTTTTTATCGATATAGTATGAATATTATAAATCCTGCATTCGCAGGTAGTTCAGAGACTTCTGAGCTGGTGTTGGGTTTTAGGAGTCAATGGGCAGGTGTGGAAGGCGCACCAGAAAGCCAAAGTGCTATTTTTGGCATGCCTGTTGGCAAAAAACTTGGATTGGGAGTATCTATCCTAAACGACCAGACCTTTATTGAGAAGCAAACATGGTTGGCTGTGGACGTTTCGTACTTTATTCAAATTAATGAAGAAATAAAACTATATTTTGGTCTAAAAGGTAGTGCAAACTCCTATAAGGCCAATACCGATGGATTGGTAACATACGGGGTAGGGCAAGATGCAGCTTTAACTAACGTAGATAGCCGATTTACGCCGAACATTGGAGCAGGGACCTACCTCCAACATGAGCGCTATTTTATTTCCTTGTCCGCGCCCAAGCTTTTGAGCTCGGACCGTTTGGAGGAGCGTGATGGCAATGCGTATCTAAGTGAAAACCGATTGCATGCCTATTTGAGCGGTGGCTATACATTTTTATTGGGCAAGACCTTGGATTTGAAAACCTCTGGAATGTTTCGTTATGTAGATGCATCGCCTATTTCTTTAGAATTGACCGGTATCCTTGATTTTGGGGAACGGTTTGAGTTCGGAGCTTTGTACAGATTCGATGAGAGTTTTGGAGGGCTGGTGCTGTTCAATATAAGCAACGGTTTTAATATTGGTTATGCCTATGAAGCATCTACCAGTAAAAACATTGATAATCTTAGCAACAATACCCATGAAATGTTCATGAGGTTAAAAATGTAGTAGGTCGATAAACCTACGTTTAGGCCCCATGAACTTCATGGGGCTTTTTTATGTTAATTAACGGATAAATATGGATTACCTTAGGTTTTCCATATTGATACATTTTGCAAATGCAACTTTGCATTGCTTTTGAATCCTCATCTTTAAAAAAAAATCCCGTTCAAGAAAACTTGACGGGATTTATTTTTTCAAGCAGAACCAAAGTTGCGCTTGATTGCGGAGGAAGAGGGTCTTCTTGAAATTGTAAAAACCACTGTTTTCAGGGGCTATAAAGGGTAGGGAATTAGTACTGACACCGAAAGGGACACCTTTTTAACAACGATTTAACAATTATGTGCTTTTAGAATACCAAATGGGTATAATGCAATTTAAAATATATTAAAGAGTCTCAAAAAAACAAGATTTTAAATTGAACTATGCTATGAAACGAAATCGCAGTTAATGTAGACCACCTATTACCCGCGGAATGAAAATATTTCAATAGGTCATTTAATGACATTTCCATTTTAGTAACCTAATTTTTCTGGCAGGCAAGAGGCCACCGGTTCGAATTCGGTACTCTCCACCAGTTTTTATAAGGCTTCAAGAGTTTTTGACTTTTAAAGCTTTTTTATTTGCACGCATATCTGGTTATAAATTAACCTTGGTATTATTTGATACAAATTGCCCTATTTCAATGTTTTTTAGTCCTTTGTAGAATATTTTGAAAAAGTATCACACCTCTTACACGTGTTAGCTTTAGTGTTATATTTAGGAATATAAGTCCCATAAGCTGAATTAAAGAAACAAATATGAGAGAGCACAAACGGGACTGAATGGCTGTAGAAATTTTGTAATGGAAAATCGGTTCAAAAAAACGGCCGTTTTATGAGATATTTAATATCATAATAGGGGACTTGATATTATACTTATTCAATCAATTTTTTTCATTTCAAAAAAATTATATTGAAAAAATTGAATACTGACTAAATACCTAATGATTAAACTATACGTTATTGTGTTATGGATGTAATCTTTCTTGTGAAAACTTATTTTCAATTTGTAGTAATTCTTTTATTTCCGGTGCTCACCTACTCCCAAAATATAGTGGAGATTGATACCAATAGCATTTATGAAAAAGAGGGGAGTTTCTTTTTTAAGGAAAATGATCAACCTCTTCATGGAACCTATCGTATACAACATTTTGTTCCTAAACATCTAGCTAATAAGAATTACAGTAATGCAAGTTTCGAAGGCCAATTTAAAAAAAAGGGTGGGCTAAATGGGCGTTACGAAATCTATTCCGGCACAGGTATATTATATGAAAAAGGTACGCTCAAAAACGGTTCAAGAGTTGGAAATATCGAGACTTTCTATATATCGGGTGAAAAAAAGACCACAGATGTGTATCGATATGAAAAAAGTTTAGGCAAAGGGATTCCTGTAGGGCCGAAAACAAGCTATACAACTGATGGTAAAATATCATCTGTACATCTATACGATGGGTATGGGAACATCACTAAAAGTACTGAATACGATAAGGGTAAACTACATTCGGAAGACCATTATAGTTATAATTCAGATATGGTTGGTCATAAACGAATAATACATTATGACGAATCAAAAACAACCGAGGATTACACCTTGAAAAAAGGCGAGACGTTGCTTGAGTCCAAAAGAATGGTTTTCGGAAAAATTCACCACTATTATAAATTTGACCCAAAGACAGGAGTAAGTATCTCGGAAAATTATCATGAAAATGGGCAGGTATCTTCGCGTAGCACCATAAACAAAAGTTTGAAAAAAGAACGTTATGAAAAGTTTTCAGAAAATGGCAAGCCCATTTCGAATACGGAAAAAGTCAACGACACCATAATTGGCCATCACTTTGCGTTAAATGATGATGGTTCCTTTAGATACGATGAGCACTATACCAGTAAGGGTGTGCCTTACGGGACACACTATCGTTTTAATGGAGCGGAAGTATACCATTATGATCGAGGGGGTCAACTTCTAAAAATGGAACAAATCAGAATAATAGAAGGCGAGGAGCATATCTATGTCACCAATTTTAAGAATGGAAAAAGACAATCACAACATGTCTATGTTGAAAAAAAATTAGTACGCAAGTACCCAATTGTTGACGATAAAATAAACGGTGTCGTTCAGGCTTTTTCAACTTCGGAAGGGTTCTGGGAACTGAAAGTCCCGTTTAAAGATGATATTATTGACGGAAATATTGAGGTCAACTTTAAAGGAGAAAGCGTATTGCTAAAAGTAGAAGAAAAGGAAGGCCTAAGGGATTTTACAGTAGGCGAAATGACCTCAACAAAGCACAAGGAGATGTCTTGGCACTACTTGTTGCTTTTTGAGGAAAGGGCAACTTTAGAAAATCCTCTGGGCATTGGCAACGCCTCTGATATCATAGATCTTGGGCAATTGAAACAGGAATCACGAAATATCAATAATTCTAAATAACCCTTATTGCTATAAACTTCAAAGTTCGTTTTGAATGCCTATAAATTTTGCTATTCATTCAACAACCCCATGTTAATTTCCTTTGTTTTGTTGCCATCACCCTCCTTTAGCACAATAATTAACACTTCATTTTTCATCTTATAGCCCATTTCATCAAAAAGGTCATTGCCCAAATTATCGTATTTTATGTCCAGAATTACATCACCCAAATGTGGCAATGATTTTTTGTACACTTTTTTGATATGGTCATCGGCATACTCTACAACTACATACCACAAAGGTGAGTCGGGGTAGTAATTTGTAATACCATATACTTTTCCATTTTTAATCTGAGTTTCAAACTCTTTACGGCCTTGCTTGTAAGTTACCGTTTTTATCAGAAAACCCCTTTCATCGTAATACCTTTCAGAAAGGATTTGGGAAACAAAACCCTTTTTGTTTTCTCGAGCGAGGAGAGAGAAATCATCGATTAGGTACATTTCTTGTTTAAGGACAACTCCTTCGTCAGAGTAGAGAACTTTCTTTGCCTCGAAACGTTCGTTAGGTAACAATTCCTCTTTCTTTTTGCTTTTGGCGAGTGCATAGTCAAATCGTAGGAAAGAAAAGTATTCCCCAATTAACTTCCCATCTCTTTTTTGAAATTGTTTTATCAACTGCCCTTTCTTGTTAAAAGAATTATGAAATAGTTCTTTTGTGGATGCATCATATTTTTCTTCGAAAGCTGTAGAATCAATTTTTCGCTGGATGCCTTTTGCAATATAATCTCCATTGGGACTTCTTCTGAACTGGTAATAGGGTACCTTGATGTTCTTAATGCTATCAAATAGCATATTGGACATTAGAAGTCCTTTGTCATAATCTGATTCCTCAATCAAGATTCCATCGGAACTATATTTTCGGTATTTGCCATTTTTGATATCAAAGTTAGCCTCATACTCTTCCTTAAGACTACCATCATTGAAATATGATCTTATCCAGCCTTTTTGAATTCCATTTTGGATTTCAGTCATTTTCCTTAGTTGACCGTTAGGATGAAATTCTTTAGTGGTGTTTTTGGGATAGTATGTTTCATAACTTATCTTATCCTTTCCATCCAAGGTGTTTATAGTATAATTAACTTCTATGGGGGTAAACTCTTTGTCGTATTCCAGTTGTCCGTTTGCATGCCATTTTTTGTCTGAAATCAGTTTCCCTTCTTTATATATTTCTATCTGCCTCAGAGTTCCATCTCTATAGAAGCGTTCGTAAACTCGAGACTTTCCAGTATTATTTTCAATTAGGGTACTTTCAAAATTATTCTGGTCAGTTGGCCATGAATTTGTTCTTAGCTTTCCATTCTTGTAGTATTCCTTTAAACTACCAACACTTTTGTTTTTTGATTTCTCGTACTCTGATTTTACCTGCTTTGAATCCTCCCAGGTATCAAAGAAATATTCAGTATAGTTGCCATTTAAAGTGTCATTTTTAAAAAAACCTCGCTCTTTTAAGTGACCATTTGAATGGAATACATAATAATCACCTTCCTTCAATCCATCAACTAACTGGTATTTTTTATTTCCCCTATAAAGGGTTCCCGTACCTTTCCCATCTTTGTAATTTAAATTGCTTCTTAACACTCCAGTATTCGCATCAAATGTTATGTACCTACCATTGAGAATACCGTTAACATAATTGGCCTCTTTAAGAAGTTTATTATTACGTGAATATTGGTAAAATTTTCCGTGAGGCTTTAGATTGGCATTTAATGTGCAAATGATATATCCCGCGACTTTTTTGGTACTAAAAACACTCTTGGTCGGGTCAAATCCGATAAATTTATATGTACCCTCTTTTAGTTCTTTTCTAGGATAACCATAAGTAGCCTTATCTCCCCAATTTCTGATATCACCAACATTGAATTCCATGATTTCTTGGGAGATAAGCAATCGTGGGAAAAGAGTAAAACACAGAATAAAAAATATAAATCGGTTAATTACACTCATTTTTTTGGATTTGACGGTATTAAATCCTTTCTTCAGGATATCTGATGGTTGGAAACATACTTAAACTCAGTCTTATGGTCGTGTAGTAAAATTAAACGGAATAGGGAACGTTTAATTATATGTTCAAAAGAAAATTATGCTATATAAAACTAGGTTACTTTACTTAAATGCAACAATATTCCTGTTTACTATTTTATGTAATTCCCAAGAATATCAAGATATATCGGAATCTGAATTCTATAGAATAGAAAATGTTTTCTTCAGCAAGCAAGATTCCCTTGTATTGAATGGCTATTTTCGATTTTTAAAATATGAACCTCACCAAAGACCGAGCAGATATAAGACTTCTGGCTATACTGATTGTTATTTAAACGAGAATGGAAAAGTTGATGGGACTGTTTGGAAATGCAATAAAGAATCTGCATCATATGCTTACTATACCTATAGCGATGGTCTTCAAGATGGTGTCAGCATAGGTTATAAAGAAGATGGGACAATGAGATGGAAATCCACTTACAAATCAAATAAGGCTGCTGGATTAAGCTTCAAGGTAGGTGAATCGTTTGATAATCACTTTAATGGAAAATTACGAACACTAGCTACTTATGATAGTAATGGTAATCTTTTAGATTATCAAAATTATAATGATAAAGGACAGTTAAGAGAAGAGTTTGAAATAGTATATAAAAGTGAGAAATCAGCTTTCAAAAGGGGGAAAACTTATACAGACTCTGGGCGACTTGCCTCAATATATCTGTACAAGAATGATACACTTTTGGAGAATACCCATTATAAAAATTGGGGTGTTTGGATTACCAATAATTATGATACTATATCTCATAATTATATTCACAAGGAATTTTTTGATAATGAAAAAATTAAGCTTGATCGGCTAACCAATAATATTTTAAACTACAGTAAAGAGAAGAAGTTTAACAAAAATGGCAAACAAATCTTTCAGGAAGAAAAACTTCAAAATAAAGTTATTGGGCATAATTTTTCTTACGATGAATCAGGTAAACTTGAATTTGAAAAATTCTTCAATAACCAAGGTATACCAATAAAAATCCACCAACTAAATGGGGGCAAACATATTATACATTACGACGATAATGGGAAAATAATTAAGGAAGAAAAGTAGAATGATTTTTTGAATATAGGTTGTACACTTCCCAAAATTTGAACGATTTTTAGAATAGTTTTTTCCAAAAAAGGTTTGCCTCAATGCTAGAGGCATTAAAACCTGAAACACCCAAACACGAAAATCTACCTTTTTTTAAAGCATCTATTTTTGAATTTCCCACTCTTAATTGTTGACAACTCCGTTTTCTACTATTAAACCACCTATTTGTCCATATTGAAAACAGTTCCATTTGGCATCAAATGAAACCAAATAAAAACTAAGGGTTTATCAATACAATTAAATTTGAATTGATTTAACATAAAAATCAGTAAATCAGGTATTTGTGAATAAAATTATCTGTTTCATCATATTTTCCCTCCTCCCTTTTTTATCTTTATCCAAAGAATTCTTCAAAGGAAAACAAAAGCGCTTTTGTTCATTTTTAATCTTAAAAAAATAAAATGGACAATTTTTTGATACTCGAACGGCTCGACCGTTTGGAAAGACTGTTGATTGCCAATAAAGAAGTATTGACCTTCGATGAGACCTGTGACTACACCGGTATATCCAGAAGCTACCTCTACAAGCTTACCGCTGCCGGGCAAATCCCGCATTCCAAGCCCAATGGAAAATTAATATTCTTTGAAAGGGAAAAGATAGTCAGTTGGCTGCTGCAGAACCACCTTAAGCCTTTGCCGGAAAGTAAAACGATTGGGGCTTCAAATCCTTAGCCGCGGATTCATCTTTAAATTATTTGTGGATTCACCTAAAGTGGAAGTAATCACAAAATTTCAAAAAGCACCAATATGGAAACAGTACCATACATAAGGGTCGGGACCACTTTTTACAAGTTGGTAAGGATTCCGACCATTTCCGGACATTTCAACGAGCAGCTGGTCCCGTGGAACGAGCATATCATAAAACAGGACCATGGCAAAGACTATCTAGGTAAGGTGCCCAAGTATGACGGGTTCGCGTGTATTCCCTGCCATGTAGATTTTAAAAAGCAGCACCACGGTTTTTATAATACCTATTCCCCTTTGGCGCACGAACCGAAGGAGGGAAGTATCAAAAGAACACAAGCCTTTTTGAAGCATATCTTCGGAAACCAGTTGGAGCTTGGGCTGGACTATTTGAAGCTTCTGTACCAAAGACCAGTGCAGGTACTGCCCATCCTCTGTCTGGTGTCCACCGAAAGGAACACAGGGAAAAGCACTTTTCTTAAATGGCTCAAGGAAATCTTTGGCAACAACCTGACATACCTGACCAATGACAGTTTTGCAAGCCAGTTCAATGCGGACTGGGCCAACAAACTATTAATATGCATAGACGAGGTACTGTTCAATAAAGAGGAGCTCACCGAGCGCATCAAATATCTGAGTACCACCAACAGGAACAAACTCGAGGCCAAGGGCAAGGACAAAAGGGAAGTGGAGTTCTTCGGTAAATTTATCCTCTGCAGTAATAACGAGGACAGTTTTATCAAGATCGATGCCCATGAGACCCGTTTCTGGGTGAGGAAGATCCCATCCCTTAACAAGGAGGATACCGATTTCCTGGACCAGTTGGCCCAGGAGGTACCCGCCTTTTTGGATTTCCTTTCAAAAAAGGAGTTTAGCACAAAGCAAAGAACACGAATGTGGTTCACGCCAAAACAGGTTCATACACCAGCATTGAAGAAACTGGTGAACAATAACAGGAACAGGGTGGAGAAGGAACTGGCCAGCCTATTGCTCAGTGCCATGGAAAAGTTCGAGATGGACTCGGTTGACCTTTGTCCCATCGATGCCCTGCACATGCTCAACCGCACACGGGTCAAGACCGACCTGACCCAATTGAGGCGGTTGCTGAAAAAGGATTGGAAACTGGACAACCAGCCCAATTCCAACAAGTACCAAAAAATCACCATCTGGAACAACGGTGAGATCAACACCGAGGACGCCAAGGGAAGGTACTTTACCATAAAAAAGAAATTTTTGGTCCAAAATTTTGATGATTTGATGACAGATTGATATAAGCCCAGTGTTTATAAGGGTTCAGGCTGTCATCACTTTGTCATAATTCTGTCATCAAAATAAAAAATGATGACAGGGACTATGAAGAAAAAAACAAAAACGATGAAACGATGACAAAGTGATGACGGGGGAATCGATAGTGTTTATAGGACTTCCCAGAGGTTTGTCATCAAATCATCAAAAATCGATTAAAAACAGAACCATGAAAGAAAAGAGAATGGACTGCGAAAAAGCCCGCAACATTGACATCGTTTCCACGCTGGCCAAGTCGGGGCACTTTCCAGTCCGGAAAACGGAAAAAGAAGCTTGGTTCCTCAGCCCGTTCCGGAGCGAGACCCAAGCCTCTTTCAAGGTATCATTGAAGGAAAACTACTGGATAGATTTTGGGACCTTCGAAGGTGGCAGTACCATAGACCTGATCATGAAAATGGAAAACTGTTCCGTAAAGGAGGCATTGGAACGATTGTCCGGGAACATGGACCATTTTTCTTTTCACCGGCGGCCGAATCCAACCAAGAAGGAACATAGGGCCGACCCGATTGAAATCATCCAGGAAAAGGAGATCGAGCACAGGGCCCTGCAAAACTATCTGAGCTCCAGAAAGGTTTCGACCAAGACCGCAAGAAAACTGTGCAAGGAGGTCCATTATAAGATAGGAGAACGGACATACTTTGGCATAGGATTACAGAACAGGTCTGGAGGCTGGGAACTGCGGAACAGCTATTGGAAAGGATCCACATCGCCCAAGGATGTTTCGATGATGGGGAACAGATCAAAGAAATTGGCCATTACCGAAGGCATGTTCGATATGCTCACCCTAATGGAGCTGATGCCGGATATCGTAAACAGCCATGACCTTCTGGTATTGAACACCACGGCCTTCGTAAAACGGATGGTCACAGAGATAGGGGAATATGAAAATGTGGAGCTGTTTCTTGACAGAGACAAAACGGGACTGGGGATGACGGAACTTTTATTGGAAAAGTGCCCGAACAGTAGGGATATGTCCTTCCTCTATGAAGGTTTTAAAGATATAAACGAATGGAAGGTAAAAAACGCAAAGGATGAAGTTCGGAAACGAATTCAAGATGTGTCATTGTCATGACAAATCTTGCTTTTGCTCCCGAAGGTCGCAAAAGTTGATGGGAAAATGAAGAAAGAGTTCGTCCAGTTCCGCTGCTCGGTCTACGAGAAGAAACTGCTGAAGGTAAAGGCCCGGAAAAGCGGTCTTTCCCTCAGCGAGTACTGTCGACGTGCCGCATTCGATGACCGAATCGTGGAGCGGATGACGGACGAACAGATAGAGGCCTACAAGCTATTGGTCAAATACCAACGGAATTTTAGGCTGATCACCAACATGTTCCGGAAGCGGAACACCAGATTGGCCGAGGAAACGGCCCAGCTGGCCAAAGAGATAAGACAACATCTTTTAAACTTTAAAAAATGATAGGAATGGGAAAGTCCATATCGCATACTGCAGCCTCGATGAGCTACGGGATGAACCAGGAGAAAGGATCGGAGATCATCCATAGCCAATATCTGGCCGGGGAGACCCCAAGGGAGATCACCGAGGAGTTCAAGGTCATCCAAGAACAGAACGAGCTGTGCCGGAAGAACACACTGAGCTTTGTGCTCAGTCCCACCATAGAGGACGGGAGGAAACTGGAAAGCGAACGGCTCAAGGAAATGACCGAAAGGTTCCTCAAGGAGATGAACCTCAAGCAGCATCAGGCCGTTGCCTTTGTCCATAGGGACAAGGAACATGTGCATGTCCATCTGTATGCCAACCGGATAAACTTTCAGGGAAAAGCCTACAATGACAGTTTCATCGGAAAGCGGAGCCAACAAGTGGCGGAACGGGTGGCCAAACAAATGGACCTGACCACGGTAAAGGAGGTACAACAGGAAAAACTGTACCGGATGCAACATGTCCGATCGGAAATACAGAAGATCCATGAAAAGGTCATGGCCAGGGAACGGCCAAGGGACTTTGATCAGTACATCAAGTCGATGGAGCAGAACAATGTAAAGGTCATTCCCAGCATCAATAGGCAGAACCAATTGCAGGGCTTTCGTTTTGAGCATAAGGGAACCAACCTAAAAGGAAGCGAGGTGCACCGGTCCATGTCCATGGGCAGGATCGCCCGTCAAATGAACTTTGAAAAGAACATGGCACAGCGGATAGCCAAGGACAGGAGCATGCAGCTTTTGGGCCGGACTGTGAATATCCCAACAAGCCTGACCCAGACCATCATAAAGAAGACCATCAAACTGGCCATAAAAGTGGTCAGGGACACTGGAATAGGAATCTAAACAGAACATTATGGCAAAACTGGATGAAATAGCGGAACTGTTGACAGAGGAGATCAACGGGTTTGAGAAGAGTATAGACCGTTTGGAAAAGGTGCATGAAAATTTGCAAAATCTCCCATTGAGGCCAGATACCACTGAGTTAAATAATCTTCTAAAGGAGTATGGCAACAACCAAAAAAACAACATTATGGAACAACAAAGACTGATGGAAACGATTCTTCATAAAGTAGAGCGGTCCATTCTCTTGCCCAGTTGGGCCATAAAACTTACTTGGGGGTTGTTGGTCACGGTCTTGTTGGTCTTTGGATTTTCAATCTATCAGGTGTCAAGGATAGCCAAGAAGGAAGAGGCAGCATATATAAAAGGTCAGGATGATGCCATTGAACACTATGGGACATTCTTTAAAGAAAGCCCAGAGGCAAAGGAACTCTATCAAAAATGGCTGGAGGTAGAAGGCAAAAAGTAGGACAGCGCCCTATCCTATTTTTGTTATACGCTTTTCTTTCCGAACTGCTACAAAAATAGGATAGGATCCGAGCGCTGAAGTTGGGGTAAGGGATTTGGGGACAAGTGGTCTCCCCATAAACCTTAGTCCCCCTTAATAACTACTTTAATCAGACTTAGAACTGAAATCCAATTTTGTGAATACCTCCGGGGGATGGCTGTTGTTTGGTAATAAAAAATCCTCGGAGCAAGCCCACGAGGTATTCAACGGAACAATATGTTATCATTTTTTAAAAAACCATCCGTTTTTCAAACATTTCCTTTACTACACCCGAGGCAGAGCCTTGGGGAATTCTATTGATTAAAATAGATGCCCTAGTAGGTGTATATAAAAGATTATTTTTACATCAAATCACTGATAATGTCTGAAACAAACAGAATAGAATACAAAGAAAAATTAACCAGAGACCTGGATTTGGAAAAGGAAGTGATTGCTTTCCTCAATTATTTGGAAGGCGGGTTAATTTACTTAGGCATTGATAAGCAAGGGAAAGTACTTGGTGTAGATGATATTGACAGTGATATGCTTAAAATCAAAGACCGTATCAAAAACAATATTGCTCCTTCGGCCATGGGTTTATTTGATGTAGTGGCTGAAGAACGTGACGGTAAAGACATTATCAAGATTATTGTTGCCGGTGGAAGTGAAAAGCCCTATTTCAAAAAGAAATACGGCATGACCGAAAAAGGCTGTTTTATTCGTGTAGGCACAGCGGCCGAACCCATGCCGCAAGCTATGATTGATAAACTTTTTGCCAGCCGTACACGTAATTCAATAGGAAAAATAAAATCGCATCGCCAGGACTTAAGTTTTGAGCAGCTACATATCTATTATCAGGAGAATGGTCAACCTCTTAACAAACAGTTTAAAAAGAATTTAGAACTACTTACCGAAGACGGTTTCCTTAACTATGCAGCCTACCTTTTAGCAGATGTAAACAATGTATCTATTAAAGTTGCTAAATATAAAGGCCTAGATCGGGTAGACCTTCTTGAAAATAATGAATATGGATATTGCTCGCTCATTAAGGCCACAAAAAGTGTACTGGATAAAATTGCAGTAGAAAATACAACTTTTGCGACCATTACATCAAAAGAACGTATTGAGCGAAAGTTATGGAATCCTGTAGCCTTGCGTGAAGCTATATATAATGCCATAGTACATAATGACTACACCCGAGAAGTACCACCTAAGTTTGAAATATTTGACGACAGGATTGAAATAACATCTGCCGGTTCCTTACCGGACGGACTTAGCAAAGAAGATTTTTTTGAAGGCGTTTCTATGCCGAGGAATAAGGAGCTAATGCGTATATACAGGGATTTGGATTTGGTAGAGCAACTGGGCTCTGGCGTTCCACGGATTTTAAAGAGTTACGGAAAGGAATGTTTCCGGTTTATGGATAACTTTACCAGAATGACTTTTCCTTCTTCTGAAAAAATCACCGAACAAGTTACCGAACAAGTTACCGAACAAGTTACCGAACAAGTTTCAAAATTACTTTCTGTAATAGGTAGGGATGAAACTACAACGGCAGAATTAATGACAAAGTTAGACATGAGGCATCGTCCAACATTTTTATATAATTATTTACAGCCGGCACTTGATGCAAAATTGATTGAAATGACAATCCCGGATAAACCGAAAAGCAGTAAGCAACGATATAGGTTAACGGAAAAGGGAAAACAGATTAAGTAACTTTAATGGTGATTTTATTAATTTCTATTTGAATATGTCCTATCAGTCAAAAAATGAAAAAGATATTACCGGCTCAAAAAAACAGCACTAATTTTTTGTTTCCCATTTGTACGTCATACCTTGTTAACCCATGTAAAATAAGGAAATTTACATATTGCATCAGGGTTTTTCCGAAACTCCCTTTGTTAAGGCCATATTTCTTGTGTAGCCCAGATTTTAGGATTTTCCAATCTTTTCCGGCTTTTGGGTCAGCTATGTGGTCGGCCAAACGCTAATTGAGTAATTTTTGGTGCTCTAACGATATTTCTAAATGCTCTTCTTCCTGATATGTTTCTACAAGGGCCAATATCAAGGGGCAAAAGGTTTAAGCGTTTTTTGACTTGATCTTTTCTTGAAAGCTCAATTTCTTTTTTAACAATTGCATATCTTCACTGACCTTTCGGTTCAATATTTTTGCATAATGCTGCGTGGTTCGGAGTGATTTGTGCCCCAGCATCTTGCTTACAGACTCAATGGAGACGCCATTGGAAAGTGTCACGGTAGTCGCAAAAGTATGTCTGGCCAAATGGGTGGTCAGGTGTTTATTGATTCCGCTTAGATCCGCTATTTCCTTTAAATAGGCATTCATTTTTTGATTGGTCAATACGGGTAGCACCTTTTTATCTACAAGTAAGGGGCTATGCTCGTATTTTTCAAGAATCATCAATGCTGTTGGAAGAACGGGAATGTTACTTTTTGTTTTTGTCTTGGTACGTTTGGTGTTGATCCATAAATCCCCGTCAATCCCTATCACAAAATCGTCATGTGTCAATTTTTTCACATCCGCATAGGCCAATCCGGTAAAGCAACAGAAAACAAAACAATCCCTTACATGCTCTAACCGTTCATTTGTAAAAGGATGATTCATTAGTCGTTGAAGCTCTTCATCAGTCAGGAATTCTCGTTCTACAGTTTTTAATCGGGCTTTCCAATTGGCAAAGGGGTCTGTTTTGATCCAGCCATTTGCATAAGCGATCCTTATGATTTTTTTAAAGTTCACCACATATTTGATGGCCGTGTTATGGCTGCACTTTCTTTTTGTCTTTAGATAATATTCAAAACCTGAAATAAATGAATGATCTACATCTACGACAGGAATATCTTTCTTTCGAAGTTCGATCTGTAAATATTCGGCCAGATGACTTTTTGCTGTTTTGTAACGTTCTGCTGTACCAGGAGCAAAATCTTTTCCAACTAATTTTTCAACCCTGTCATTGTGCTCTTGAAAGATTTCCAATAACATTTTTGAGGGCTTATCCACACCTAGGTAAGAATTTTTAAGTGACACAGCAGTCAATGGTCGGCCCTTGTCTTTCAATTTATCCGCATGCCGAAATAGGTCGGTCCGTATTTTCATTAATTGCGAATTCAGTTGACGTACTTCTTGCGAGAACCCTAACACCTTCCCATTGGTGGCATCCCAAGTGTTGGGATAAATTTTGCGGCCCGTGCTGAATTCGGAACGCTTTCCATTTACCGTGATTCTGATGTATATCATTGCCCGGCCTACTTTGTCGGTTTTGTGCTTTTTGATGTAGAATAAGAGAGATAACATAAAAGGGACACCTATTTTAACATTATTTGCCTTGAAATTAGTAAAAAAATATTAAAAAATAATCCCTGTAATATGTTGATTAACAATATTTTAAATGATATTAGGTGTCCCTTTTTGGTGAGATTGCAGGTGACACCGAATTGGGCACCTATTAGGATGATATTAAATGATATCATTTGATATCAAAAAAAATAAAAACCCTGTAAATCAATAATTTACAGGGTTTCTTGTTTTGAGATGATGTCTCTCAGCGGAGGAAGAGGGATTCGAACCCCCGGAGGTGTGACCCTCAACAGTTTTCAAGACTGCCGCATTCGACCACTCTGCCATTCCTCCTAAGCGGGTGCAAATATATAAAGGTTTTTGTTATCCCAAAAGACCTTTTTATAATATTCTGAAAATAAATTCCCCTTCCTGCCATCTTTACAAATCACCTTCAAACTTTGGTAGATTCATAAAGCTATTTTAAGGCAATGGTCATACCTTTGCTGTTATGCTAGAATGGTATCATTATTGCCTCTTGGTCGCAGTCGGATTTGCAGTTGGATTTATTAACACTGTTGCAGGAGGAGGTTCCTTGCTCTCCTTGCCTACACTTATATTTTTGGGATTGCCTCCCGCTATGGCCAATGGCACCAATCGTGTGGCTATTGTGATCCAGAACGCTATGGCCACCGCTGGGTTTAAAAGCAAGGGGATCAGTACTTATCCATTTAATATTTATTTGGGGATTTCCGCTTTTTTGGGGGCTATAATCGGTGCATATATTGCAGTGGATATTGATGATGAAACCTTCAATAGAATATTGGCCATAGTGATGATGGCCGTGGTGCTCATCATTATTTTTAAACCTAAAATGAGGATAGATGACATTCAAGAGCGACTTACGGGAAAATATCTGTGGATCGCCATTATCGTATTCTTCTTTTTTGGAATTTATGGAGGCTTTATCAATGCGGGCCTCGGGTTTTTAACAATACTTTTTTTGCATTATTTTAATCATATGAGTTTGGTGCGGTCCAATGCTACCAAAGTTGTTGTGGTATTGATATATATGTTATCGGCACTGGCCGTATTTGCTTATAACGATAAAGTAGACTGGAAATTAGGTCTTATACTGGCCATTGGAAATGGCTCGGGAGCGTGGTTCGCCAGTAGGTTTTCGGTAAATAAGGGAGACGGATTTATAAAAACATTTTTAGTTATTGCCGTAGTTTTAATGGCCATTAAACTATGGTTCTTTTAAAATAAGATTAGTATGCCAGGATTTGAACTTTTTGGAGACAAGGAAAGAAAAGAAGTACAGGACGTTATGGACTCCGGAGTGTTAATGCGCTACGGGTTTGATGCCATGCGAAATGGACACTGGAAAACCAAAGAGCTGGAGACTGCTTTGGCGAAAAGAATGCAGGTTAAATATGCCCACGCCGTAAGTAGTGGAACAGCCGCTTTAACAGTGGCGTTGGCCAGTGCAGGAGTAGGGGCGGGTGACGAAGTAATAATGCCAACGTTTACATTTGTTGCAAGTTTTGAATCCATATTGGCACTTGGAGCTGTACCGATTTTGGCCGATATTGATGATACGCTAACATTAAAACCCGAAGCCGTTGAAAAAGCAATCTCTCCAAGAACCAAGGTGATTATGCCCGTACATATGTGCGGATCTATGGCCAATTTGGATGCGCTGAAAGCCATTTGTGATCAACATGGATTATTGTTATTGGAAGATGCTTGCCAAGCGATTGGGGGCACCTACAATGGTAAACCTTTGGGTAGTATTGGTGATATGGGATGTTTTTCGTTTGATTATGTTAAGACCATTACCTGTGGTGAAGGCGGAGCCATAATCACCAATAATGGCACCTATTATGAAAATGCCCATAAATATGCCGATCATGGCCACGACCATATAGGAAACAACAGGGGAGCAGAAGAGCACCCATTTTTAGGATATAATTTCCGTATTTCTGAAATGAACTCAGCAGTTGGGGTGGCTCAACTTTCTCGGCTGGATGAGTTTTTAAACATTCAAAAACGGAACTATAGTATTTTGCGAGAAGCCTTGTTCAGCATTCCCGAAGTGGTTTTTAGAACCGTACCGAACGGAGGAGAAGAGAACTATTCATTGCTAAGTTTTTTCCTTCCTTCGGAAAATCTAGCCCAAAAAGCGCACCAAGTGTTAGGTGATAAGGGAGTAGATGGATGTTTTTATTGGTATAACAACAATTGGCACTATTATAAAAAGTGGGAGCATTTGACCAATATGAAGTCGTTGGGAAATCTTTCAAAAGATGTAAAGGAGGTATTGCCAGATTACAACGAAGCTGATTTCTCTGAATCTGATAAATGGATGTCCAGGAACATTTCCTGTTTGATCAAATTGGGATGGTCGGAAGAGGAGGTTAAAACACGGGCCAAGCAAATGGTCGATGCCATAAAGGCAGTGTTATAAGTGGTCTGTTATCGATTGCATCTAGTTCGGTGATGTTGAACTTTCGAATCAGTATTTTACATACTCCACGATTTCCAAGCCATAGCCTACCATACCAACGCGCCTGGTTTGCCCAGAATTGGTAAGCAAACGGATCTTGGAAATATTTAAGTCGTGTAAAATTTGTGCGCCGATTCCAAAATCCTTGTTGTCCATTTCAATTTTTGGAGCCTTGTTTATGCCTTCTCCTTGTAGTTTTTTAAATTCGGACAACCTGCTCAATAAATTCATGGATTGGTTGCCTTGATTTATAAAGATCATCGCACTTTTGTCTTCTGTGTTCAAGGCATTGAACATACGCTGTAAAGTTTCATCGGGATTATTGGTCAATGTCCCCAGAATATCGTTGTTTACCAAGGTAGAGTTGATACGGGTCAATACTGGTTCACCGCTCTTCCAATTACCTTTCAACAAAGCAACGTGCACCTGGTTGTTGGTGGTTTGCTTGTAGGCCCGCAAACGAAATGCACCAAACCTGGTATTTATGGTAAACGACTCTTTGAGCTCGATAAGGCTATCGTGCTCCATACGATAGGCGATCAGATCCTCTATCGAAACAATTTTTAGGTCAAACTTTTTGGCAACTTTCATTAACTGTGGCAAACGGGCCATAGATCCATCTTCGTTCATGATTTCCACAATTACCCCGGCCGGTTGCAGTCCGGCCAATCTGGCAAAGTCAATGGCAGCTTCGGTGTGGCCTGTACGGCGCAGTACCCCTCCCTCTTTGGCAATCAACGGAAAAATATGTCCTGGACGCGCCAGTTCGTGGGGTTTGGTTTCCTCTTTGGTCAGTGCCAGAACCGTTTTGGCCCTATCGGAAGCCGAAATCCCTGTGGTAACCCCATGGCCTCTTAAATCCACAGAAACAGTAAAAGCGGTCTCCAAAGGGTCGGTGTTGTGATTTACCATTTTATGTAGCCCCAGTTCTTTACAACGACCCTCGGTAAGTGGTGCACAGATAAGGCCCCGGCCATGTGTGGCCATAAAATTGATGGTCTCCGGTGTGATCAGTTCTGCCGCCGCCAAAAAATCACCTTCGTTCTCTCTGTTTTCATCATCCACTACAATTATTACCTTCCCTTCCCTAATATCGGCTATAGCATCTTCTATGGCATCCAATTCTATTTTTTTGTCCATGGCGATCATTGGTCTTCTTCTGTGTCTTTCTTTTTAAATAATGATTTGATGCGGTCTATAAAATGACCGAATCCTACCAACCCTTTATCCGCAGTTGCACGTCTGGTAAGCGAAATGCCCAAGGGCAGCATGATTAACGTGGGCAGCCAAGCCCCTATTGCGGGGTGAATGTTTCCTTCTTTGGCGTAATTTCCGGCAAATACACCGATAAAGTAATACGTCAAAAATAAGATTATTGCAACGACCATGGGCAATCCCAGTCCTCCTTTTCGAATAATGGCCCCTAAGGGCGCCCCAACGAAAAACAAAATGATACAGGATAGGGCAAGGGCATACTTTTGGTGCAGGGACAAAATATGGCTATTATAAAATTTATACCTGCTTTGAAGTTCGTTCTTTTTTGATTTTACTGTATTTAAAATACTTGAAATCTCATTTTGGGCCTTTTTCATTACCTGGATCTGTTCCCATTGTTCCAAACTTGCAATAAACCCATCGATGGTTGTAATGGAGTCCTCTTCTTTTTCTGTATTTTTCTTGATTTCGGGTTGGATGAGTTCCAATTTTTGTTGGGTAGTGTCCCGTGGTCTTTTAACCGGAAAAGCTCCCATTCGATTGGTCACGTTTTTGGAAAAGGCTTCCACTTTTTCCAAATTGTTTTCACGAAGAGAGTCGATATCCTTTATCAATCGACCTACATTTTTCATTTTGTTGGTCGTAATATTTTGATCTTCTTCCAGGTCCTGCTCATCGAGCTCGGAAATATCGATATTAATGGTGTACTTTTCAAAATCTGCCTTGGCAAAGGGCTGTTTTCTACGTTCTTTGGAATCGTTGGGCATTACATCTTCGTAATAGTTCCCATCTTTAAGTACGAGTTGAATGATATCGGATTCCTCACTACTGATCAACTCACCGGATTTCGCCTTGATCACCGTGTTGTTGATGTTTTGTTTCGTTTTTTTATGGATGATCACATTATCTAAAAAACGGTCCTGTTCACCATATTTTTTATCAACTTTTATGTTCATGCCCTCACCTGTTCCTTCAAAATCACTAAAAACACCTTCTGTAATGGCTGCTGCCGGTTTTACTTTGGCTATATTTTTTCTGAGGTTGAACATTTTCTGCTCCGATTTTGGGATTACATCATTTGCAAAAAAGAAAGTGACCAGGCCAAGGAACAGTACAAAAACGATCAAGCTTCGCATTCCCCGTTGCAAAGATATTCCCGAAGCTTTCATAGCCGCAAACTCATAGTTTTCGGCAAAAGTACCAAAGGTAAGGATGGAGGAGAGGAGCACCGTTAAAGGTAGTACCTTGTCCACCAAGGTTGGGATAAAGTAGAAAATAAACTTGCCAATAATAACCATGCCCAGTCCTTTTCCCGCAAGATCATCTATGAAAAGCCATATTCCCTGAAAGATGAATATGACGATCAGAATGAAGAAGGAACTGAAGAAGTTGTATAAAAATCTTCTTAGTATATACTGATCAAGTATTTTCAATGCCTAGTTTCTTATAATATAGTACCCTTTGTCCTCGTACTTTTTCTCGTCAAAGGTAAACAGAGTACTTGAAATGGGCTGATTGGTTTTGAAAGAATTAACGGTGATAGTGGTTTTTGTACCGTTGTTTCCCGTTTGGATCAATTTATAAATGTGCTTGGTCTGTGTGTCGATACCCAGCAGAACGGATTTGATCTCGGTGTTGGAGTCGATGGGGATCAGTTTAACGTACTGTATTTTTCTTCCTCCCACATTTTGTAGGATGTCCCATTTATAGTTATGTCCCGTTTTGTAGAAGGTCAACATTTTGGAAGGGCTTACGTTGTCGTTGTCCTCGTTGACATTTTCTATGGTCACCTCTTCATTTTCTGGAACCACGGTGTACACTTTTTTTCCATCGTAAAGTTGATTGGCCCCGAAATAGTTAAGTACATATTTTTCGCCGGCAAGGGTTACGTTACCGTTGGTTTCCTGTTTTAGGTTCGCTTCTGTGTTTTCCAAAGTGGATTGGAAATCAATATGTATGTTGTCGTAACTTTGAACTTTGTTGTAAACTTCATCCAAAAGTGCCTTGGCTTTTTCCGAGTTTTGGCCGTAAGAAAAAAGCCCTGTGGCAAACAATACAATTAAAAGAATACTTTTCTTGATCATCATGGTCTTATTTTGCTTCATTTTCTAATAGTTGATCTAGGGCGTACATATCGGGGACCAGAACTTGTCTTGCCTTGCTTCCTTCGAATGGTCCAACAATTCCTGCTGCCTCCAACTGATCTATGATTCGACCAGCTCTATTGTACCCCAATTTTAATTTACGTTGAATCAAAGATGCGGAACCCTGTTGGGCCGTCACGATAACCTCGGCAGCCTCCCTGAACATGGCATCCCTGTCCGCGATATCATTATCAAGACTTGTGCCACTTTCTTCACCGACATACTCTGGTAGTAAGTGCGCTTCGGGGTAAGCCCGTTGGGAGCCTATGTAGTCCGTTATTTTAGCTACCTCGGGCGTGTCCACAAAAGCACATTGCAGCCTCGTAACATCGTTTCCTTGGGTATAGAGCATATCTCCGCGACCGATGAGCTGGTCGGCACCTTGTGCATCCAAAATAGTTCTAGAGTCAATCTTAGAGGTTACCCTAAAAGCTATCCTTGCGGGGAAGTTAGCCTTGATTATACCGGTGATCACATTAACCGATGGTCTTTGTGTAGCAATGATCAAGTGGATTCCGATGGCTCGTGCCAATTGTGCCAATCTGGCAATTGGGGTTTCCACTTCCTTGCCGGCCGTCATGATCAGGTCGGCGAACTCATCAATGACCAATACAATGTAGGGTAAAAACTTGTGCCCCTCATTCGGGTTTAATTTTCTTGCCTTGAATTTTGCATTGTACTCTTTAATGTTCCGGACCATGGCAGTTTTTAACAGCTCATATCTATTGTCCATTTCAATACAAAGCGAGTTCAAGGTGTTGATCACTTTTGTGTTGTCCGTAATAATGGCCTCGTCGGAATCGGGCAATTTGGCCAAAAAATGACGTTCAATTTTATTGTAAAGGGTCAATTCAACCTTCTTGGGATCTACGAAAATAAACTTGACCTCTGCCGGGTGTTTTTTATAGAGCAAAGATGTAATTACAGCATTTAAACCTACGGACTTTCCTTGTCCCGTTGCACCGGCCATGAGCAGGTGGGGCATTTTGGCAAGGTCGACCACAAATGTTTCGTTACTGATTGTTTTTCCAAAGGCAATAGGTAGTTCCATTTCGGCCTTTTGGAACTTATTGGATGCAATAACCGACCTCATGGATACAATGGTTGCGTTTTTGTTGGGTACCTCGATACCTACCGTTCCTTTGCCGGGAATCGGGGCAATGATCCGGATGCCCAAAGCAGCCAAAGAGAGAGCGATGTCGTCTTCCAGGTTTTTGATCTTGGAGATACGGATTCCGGCTTCGGGAACAATTTCGTAGAGGGTAACAGTTGGCCCAATAGTAGCCTTGATCTGTGCAATCCCGATTTTATAATTTTTGAGGGTGCTTACAATCCGGTTTTTGTTCTCCTCCAGTTCTTCTTGATTGATGGTAATGCCTCCCGAAGCACCGTGTGCCTCCAAAAGGTCCATTGTTGGAAATTTATAGTTCCCCAATTCCAATTTTGGGTCGAACTCACCAAAGTCTTCTACCAATTTGGCAGCCTTGGCATCGGTTTCTTCTTCGACAGGGGTTTCCTCTACTTTTAGGGATATATCGGATTCTTCCTCCTCGGGAATGTTTACGTCGAGCCCAGCTACATCCAATGGAGGAATATCTTTCTTATGGGTATAGGTGTCTACTTTTTCGGGCACGGTATCTTCTGTGGTCAACACCAAACCGTCTTCTTCATCTTCAATAGGGGATTCCGTGGTTTTTGTTGATGGTTCGTCCTTCAAGTCCGATTGTATTTTCTGTTTTTGCCTTTTAAAGAAATTGGCAAATCCTTCTGGAGTAAAGTTGAACAATTGCACCAATATTACCATGAGAACAAAAACCAGAATTAAGAAGACTCCGATCTTACCGGTATAGTCCTGAAGAAAATCGTTTATTTCGTAACCAATAAGACCTCCCAAAAGTGGAAAATCGGCAGCAAAGAAACCAAGGGCCACAGCCCCCCAGATTACTCCGACCAATCCCCATACCCATTTAGAGACCAATCGTTTAGTGTTTAGGCCAAGAAATAGGTACAATCCTGTTATGGCCAATAAAAACGGAAATGTAAAAGAGGCCAGCCCGAATCCTTTGTACATAAAAAAGTGGCTCACATTGGCCCCAAATTTGTTGAGCAAATTACTGGCCTCGGTATTGCGGTCCGCAAATTGGGACAGCATACTTTGATCCTCTTGCCAAGTAAAATAAAACGACATAAATGAAAAGAAAAGCGCAATGCTCAGAACAATCAATAGGCTACCAAAAATAATCTTGTTCTGCTTGGAAAGTGTAAAGGACACTTTCTTTTTGGCAGTTTTGGTGGTCTTGCTCGATTTGGATTTTGTTCTTTTTTTGGCCATCAATCGGTTTTAAGCGGGGCTAAGTTACAAATTTACGTTGCTTATTGGGTTGTTGGATTTTTTCTAAAATATCTTGGGTACATAGATGATCAATCCAATGATGCTCGCAATTATGGACACTATCATAACGGCTCCTGCCGAAATATCTTTTATTAGACCAATTTTAGGATCTAAATTCGGTTGAACATAGTCACAGATTTTTTCAATTGCAGTATTTGCACCTTCAATTCCCATAACCATACCTATGGATAAAAGTTGTAAGGCCCATTCGGTTTCCGTTATTTGAAAGTAAAACCCAAGGGCCGTGACTATCAAAGCAATAACAAACTGGATTTTTATGCTGGGTTCTGTCCGTAATAACAAAAACATGCCCTTGAGGGCGTAACCCACGCTTTTGATCCTATTTTTTAAGAAAGATTCTTTAGGCATCCATCAATGCTTCAAGGGCGGCTTTGTAATTGGGTTCGTCCACAGTTTCCGCCACTTGTTCGGAATAGACTACTTCGCCATTTTCGTTGACCACTACTACCGAACGAGAATGTAGGCCTTGCAATGGGCCATCGGTAAATTCCACATTGTAGGATTTACCAAAGTTACCATCTCTAAAATCGGAAAGGGTCTCTACTTTATCAATTCCTTCTGCACCACAAAAACGTGCCTGGGCAAAGGGAAGATCCTTGGATATGCACAATATTTTGGTGTTTTCCAATTCGGCCGCTTCTTGGTTGAACTGGCGCACGGATTGTGCACATGTTCCCGTATCGATGCTCGGAAAAATATTGAGAACGACCTTTTGGCCTTTGTAGTTGGATAGGTCTACGGTTGAAAGATCATTTTTTACTAAAGTAAAATTCGGTGCCTGGGCACCTATTTCGGGTAGATTCCCGAGGGTATGAATTTCGTTTCCTTTTAATGTTACAGTTGCCATATTCGTAGTTTTGATTCGAATCCAAAAATACTAAAAAAACCTTCCCGAAGTCTGTTACGGGAAGGTTCTTATTTCTACTTGCAATTCAATGTCCGCTACTTGTCTATTGAGCCGAGTACCCTGGACATAAAACCATTCAGGGCTTCTTTCTTGGGAGTCCCTTTTTTGATTTCGTTGGATACCTCTATGGCACCATAAAGATTGGAGATCAATTCGCCGATAATGTCCAGTTCCTCATCTTTCAAGCTGGAAACCTCACAAACACATTCCAAAGTGTCCGCCGTTTCTTGAAGATAATCCTCATCGTGCTCTTCGGCAAAGTTGACCATTTGTTTAATTATGGGCAATTTCATTGATCAAGTCTTTTAAAACATCGTACTTATTGGTCTGTACCTGATTTTTCAAGGATCCCTTGGAGAAAGTGGCAAACGTGGGCAGGTTGTCCACATTGGCCAATTTTCTGGATTCTGGGAATTTTTCGGCATCGACCATTACAAACTTTATATTCTCGTTCAACGAAGCTTCTTTTTTGAACTTCGGCTTCATGATCCTGCAGTTGCCGCACCACGATGCGCTGTATTGCACCACAACGTTGTCATTGCCGGCAATGACCTCACTCAAATTGTCTTTGTCCAATTCTAGAACCATATCGTCTTAGTTTACGTGGTTGGCCAAGTAATTGGATACACCAGCTCTGTCGGCGTTCATGGCTTCTTTACCTTCTTCCCAGTTTGCTGGACAAACCTCCCCTTTTTCCTGTACGTGGGTATATGCGTCCACCAAGCGCAAGAATTCGCTAACATTTCTTCCCAATGGCATGTGGTTGATGCTCTCATGAAAAACGGTCCCTTCTTCATCGATCAAGTAAGTGGCTCTGTAGGTTACATTGTCGCCCTCTACCATAACGGAATTGGTTTCCTCGTTATAGTCTTCCTTCATAATGTCCAATATCCCCAAGGCAGATGCCAAATTCCTGTTGCTATCGGAAACTAGGGGATAAGAAACACCTTCGATTCCACCATTGTCCTTTTCAGTGTTCAACCATGCGAAATGAACTTCGGCAGTATCGCAAGAAGCACCGATCACTATGGTATTTCTTTTTTCAAACTCGCTTAAGTTTTGCTGAAAGGCAAAGAGTTCTGTTGGGCACACAAAAGTGAAATCTTTAGGGTACCAGAACAACAATACTTTTTTGTTCTCTGCCTTGGCTTTCTCTAAAATATTGATTTTGAACGTATCGCCCATTTCATCGATGGCGCTTACCTCAATACTTGGAAATTTTCTTCCTACTAAAGTCATTTATTGGATTTTTTTTGATTTTCTAGTAGCAAAAATAGAGTGGTTTTATGGCTTTTTCAAGAATGTAAATTGCTATTTCTTATGGCTGGATAATCCGTTACTATGCCATAAAAAAGAGGTGTTTAAATTGAGCATGTCTCAAAAATGAGCAAAATATTTTGAAGAGTTCTCAATAAAATGAAGATGTTTAAAAACCAGGGCGAAAATTTATTCTCCGCTTGGAGTGGCCAGTTGTTTTATCTTGATTCTAAAAGCGGCAAAAAGTAATGTCATAATCGGACTTAACCAGTTAAAAATAGCATATACCGCATATTCGGCTACCCCTACACCCAAAACACCGCTATGGTATGCCCCACATGTATTCCAAGGGACCAAAACAGAAGTTACGGTTCCCGAATCTTCAAGGGACCTACTCAGGTTTTCGGGGGCCAGTACCCTTTCTTCGTAAGCTTTGGAGAACATTTTGCCGGGCACTACAATTGCTAAATACTGATCGGACGCTGTTACATTCAATGCCAAACAACTGCCTACTGTACTGGCAAACAGCCCAAAAGTGGTCTTGGCCAATTTTAAGAGCGATTCCGTAATGCGTTCCAGAGCTCCGATACCATCCATAATACCACCAAATACCATGGCACATACAATTAACCAGATGGTGCCGAGCATACCCGACATACCGCCTGAGGAGAACAAATCGTTCAATACGGGATCTTCGGTCGTAATTGCAGCATCAACAGTTATGGCATTTAAAATGCCTTTGTAGCCTGATTCGAAATTTAGGGAGGTCCCGCCACCAATGTTGGCAACAATGTCCGGCTGAAAAATTAGTGCGAATACGCCACCCAGCAAGGTTCCTATCAAAAGCGCCATTAACGGCGGGGCTTTTTTAACGATCAATGCGATTACGGCCAAGGGTACGATAAAAAGCCAACCGTTTATGTTAAAGGTAGAACCTATATTCTCGAGCAGATAACTTGTATCCGCCACTCCGGATGTATCAATGGTGAAACCAAGAATAATAAAAACGATCAGGGTTACCATAATAGTGGGAACTGTGGTGTAGGTCATGTAGCGTATGTGGGAGAACAAATCCCCACCGGCCATGGCGGGTGCCAAATTGGTCGTATCGCTCAAAGGAGACATTTTATCTCCAAAATACGCTCCAGACAGTACGGCACCGGCCGTCATTCCCAACGAAATGCCCAAAGCATCCCCGATACCGATCAAGGCAATACCAACGGTAGCTGCAGTGGTCCAACTACTTCCCGTGGCAATGGAGATTATGGCACAGATTACAACGCTGGCGGCCAAAAATATGGTAGGATTCAATATTTGAAGGCCATAATAGATCATTGCCGGAATAATTCCGCTGATCAACCAAGTGCCGGACAAAGCACCTACCATTAAAAGGATAAGTAGGGCACCTGTGGTGGACCGAACATTTTCGGCCACTTCTGCAATCATACTTTTGTACGATACCTTATTAAAAATACCAACTACCGCTGCAACGGCACCGCCCATTAAAAGGATAAACTGGTTGGAGCCACTAAGGGCATCGTCCCCAAAAACATAGACATTGTATGCCAACATGGCGACAAGGGCAATAACTGGAATCAGTGCTTCCCCTATTGACAAATTTTTATTTTCTACTATGTTTTCATCTTCCCTAAATTTAGGCTTTTCCGTATTTTTCGGCATTTGGTCTGAGTTTGTTAGAAGGTAATATTACGATTTTGCACTATGTTGTGCAAGCTCCTTACGCTCGAGAACTAGGCCAAACTCGTATCTGGTGCCAAGATTCCCAGCTCTTCCATGCACTCCCGCATGGTTTTGTATGTTTTTTTTATATCGTTGTCCAAACCAATGGAAAAGCGGATAAGTCCTTGCGATAGGCCAAGTTCTTTTTGTTCCTCTTCCGGAATTTCGGAGGAGGTCGATGTGCCAGAAGCACTGAAAAGGGTCTTGTAAAAGCCCAAGCTTACAGCTAGATACCCTAGTTTTTTTCGTTGCATAGATTCCATTAGGGCGTTTGCTTTTTCCACTGACCCAACATCTAGGGTGAGCATTCCCCCATATCCGTATTCGGGATTCATTTGGGCGTTCATCAGATCATGTCCAGGATGGTTTTCCAATCCGGGGTACACAACTGTTAAACCATCGTTCTGGAACTGTTTTGCCAAATAATCGGCATTTTCGCTATGCTTTTTTATCCGAATGTGGAGGGTTCGCATATTTTTCAAAATGGAGGCGGCCCTCAAACTGTCCATAGTGCTGCCCAACAACATACCAGCTCCGTTGTTCACATCTTTTAGGCTCAAGCAAAAATCGGTAGAGGCACAAACGGCACCTGCAACACAGTCACTGCTTCCGTTTATAAATTTGGTTAGACTGTGCACAACAATGTCGGCCCCCAATTGTGCAGCGCTTATGCTCAACGGGGAAAAGGTGTTGTCCACTACGAGTGGCATACTGTTTTTCTTTGCGATTTTGGAGAGGGAAGGGATGTCCGCTATTTCCAAAAGAGGATTGCTTATCGCTTCGCAATATATCATTTTGGTTTTTGGTGTGATGGATTTTTCGACCGTATTTAAATCGGTGATATCGATAAAGGATACCGAGATATTGAACTTTTTTACGAAATTTTTCAAAAACGCGTAGGTGCCCCCATAAATGGTTCTACTGCAGACAATGTGGTCTCCAGCATTGCATAATTGAAGGATTACCGCAGTTATTGCTCCCATACCACTTGCATAAACATTGGCCGATTCGGTACCTTCCAATTGTGCCATGGCCTCGCCCAAATATAAATTGGAAGGGGAGGAGTGGCGGCTATACAAATAGCAGCCTTCGGTATTGCCTTCGAAGGTGTCGAACATGGTTTTTGCAGATAGGAATGTATAGGTTGATGAGTCTGATATAGAAGGATTTACGCCTCCAAATTCACCAAAATATTGAAGGTCCTGTATGTGTTCTGAAGCTTTATAGTCCATAATGAGTTGTTTTTTGATAAAAATAAGATATTACAGAAATATTGTCAATCCTTTGAGATAAATCAGGAACTATATTCTTTAAAATGGTAAATATTAGGAAATTGTTCTTAAATGACGCAATTTAGCCAAGCATGTTAGAAAAATTGACGTTATGAAATTGGATAAATTGGATATTGAATTGATCAGATTGCTTCAAAATGATAGTAAAAAAACCACAAAACAATACGCGGATGCTTTGCATTTGTCCAAAACTGCGGTCTACGAACGAATTCGTCGATTGGAACGCAATGGTGTGGTTACCCAATACACAGCATTGGTGAACAAGCACAAAGTCGGCAGGGATTTTATGGTGCTCTGTCAAATACGGTTGATCCATCATACCAAAGAAAATGTACTAAAATTTGAACAGGAGATTTTACAATTGAAAGAGGTTTCCGAATGCTTCCATGTCGGGGGGGATTACGATTATATTCTGAAAATCTATGTTGCCGATATGAAAAGTTATCGAGACTTTATGCTCACAAAGCTTACTGCCATTGCCAATATTGGCAACACCCAAAGTTCTTTTGTGATCAACGAGGTAAAGAATAGTCCTTCGGTGCATATTTAGAAGTTACTAGTCAGAAGTCAGAAGTCAGAAGTCGGAAGTCGGAAGTTAGTGGGTAATCATCAAGTAGCAGTTTGTGATTGCCAATTGCCATTCTGAAGAAGCCCAACGACTGAAGAATTTCTGTGTCCAAGTTTCAATCATCAATAGTAAAACAATCCAACAGTACAACCATCGAACAATCCCTTCGACTCCGCTCAGGGACCAACTCCGCTCCCCTTTGTGAAATTCGTATCAATTCCATTTACCTTCACCCTTCACCCTTCACCCTTCACTCATCACTCTTAACTCCTTCACCCATAAGTTTCAACTTTTTCCCACAGCATTGATTGGTACTGTCCCGAAAAACATTTGTACTTTTACACTTGTTTTGGCAAAATATTTTTTAAGCAATTATTCTTACAAACAATATACTATGAATCAATATGATGTAGCTATCATCGGCTCTGGACCAGGAGGCTATGTAGCGGCCATTCGATGTGCCCAATTGGGGATGAAAACGGCAATAATAGAAAAATATGCCACACTTGGGGGAACCTGTTTAAATGTAGGTTGTATCCCATCCAAGGCGTTATTGGATTCTTCCCACCATTACGAAGATGCCATAAAACATTTTGAAGAGCATGGAATCGAAATACCCGGCGAGATAAAAGTCAACCTCGAGCAAATGATTGCCCGTAAGCAAGGTGTTGTGGACCAGACTACAAAGGGTATTGAGTTTTTAATGGGCAAGAACAAAATAGATGTGTATCACGGTATTGGTAGTTTTAAGGATGCCACCCATGTTATCATTGCAAAAGAAGATGGTGAAGAAACGATTGAGGCGAAAAATATAATTATAGCCACAGGTTCCAAACCTTCTTCCTTACCCTTTATCGAAATTGATAAGGAGCGAGTGATTACCTCTACCGAAGCCTTAAAACTGAAAGAGGTTCCCAAGCACTTGATCGTAATCGGTGGTGGAGTTATTGGATTGGAGCTCGGTCAGGTGTACAAAAGATTAGGGGCGGATGTGACCGTGGTGGAGTATATGGATCGAATTATTCCTGGAATGGACGGGGCACTCTCCAAAGAACTTACCAAAGTGATGAAAAAGCAAAAGGTAAAGTTCAACCTTTCCCACAAAGTAAAATCTGTTGAGCGCAAAGGTGATGAAGTAATTGTAAAAGCCGACGATAAAAAAGGAAACGAGGTTACCATTACTGGCGACTACTGCCTGGTAAGTGTTGGTCGTAAACCTTATACTGATGGGTTGAATGCCGAAGCCGCCGGAGTGAAATTGGATGATAGGGGAAGAGTAGAGGTGAACGAACACCTGCAAACCAATGTGTCCAATATTTATGCCATCGGCGATGTGGTGAAAGGAGCTATGTTGGCGCACAAGGCCGAGGAAGAAGGAACTATGGTCGCTGAACTATTGGCAGGACAAAAACCACATATTGATTATAACTTGATTCCCGGTGTGGTTTACACTTGGCCGGAAGTTGCTGCTGTTGGCAAAACCGAGGAACAACTAAAGGAAGAAGGGGTGGAGTACAAAACAGGGCAATTCCCTATGCGCGCCTTGGGAAGAGCAAGAGCCAGCATGGATATCGATGGTTTTGTAAAAATCCTTGCAGATAAAAATACCGACGAAGTATTGGGAATCCACATGATCGGGGCACGTTGTGCCGATTTGATCGCAGAAGGTGTTACCGCTATGGAGTTTAGGGCGTCTGCCGAGGACATATCCCGAATGAGCCATGCTCACCCAACATTTGCAGAGGCAGTTAAAGAAGCGGCATTGGCAGCGACCGATGATAGGGCACTGCACGTGTAATCAAAAAAGTAGGGTTGAATTTGATTCTAATATCAACTTAGAATATACCCGCAAATAGATAGAAGAAGATAAGTACAAAAAGAGCATTCAATCTTAGGATTGGATGCTTTTTTTAGCTCCGAACAGTTCGTAATAATCGTCGCAAAAAGAGCCTAAACCGTACATAAAGTTCACGGAAAACAGGGATTGACGCCTCTCTTAATTCCAGTAGCTGGATTCGGGCGAACCTAGCGCCCAAAACAACCTGAGATTTAATAAGCGTCTCGTACTTGTTGTATTGCAATGCAAAATAACTACAAGCTATCATAAAAAGGATTGCTCCGGGTATAATTATTTCAGGGGATAGCGAACGATTAAAAAATCGGTACAGCCCCAACCCGGTAAAACTGCCGTATAAAATGATGAAGTGTATTACATAAATGGATAAGGTACTTGCCCCGATTTTTAAAACCGTTTTATTGGTCATTAACTGCCTTAGGACCATAAACACGGCAAAAACAACAAAAACATTGCCTAATCGAATAAATAGGTAGTTATTGGACAATATCAGTTTAAGGAATTCAAACCCGGTCCAATCGTATAGTAGGGCAAACACGTCGGTGGATTGATAAATTAGCAAGTATCCCATTCCCAGTGAAAGTGCAATGGCGGAGGGATATAAATATTTAAAATCTTTATAACGGGTAAATAATACCGAAATAAAAGCACCTAAAGTGGCATAACCGAACCAAGGTATTATAGTGAACACAGAGCCATTCGCCTTTGTGAAATAGTTGGCAAGGAAATCGGGTAAAAATGCAAAAGACCAATCCTTATAAACCCTCTCAAAAAGGAATAGAATCAAGGTGAAGCTGATCAAAACCAAAGGGAACATCCATTTTTTTCTTTTCGATGTGAATACATAGATTCCAATAAGTCCCAAGATGGACATTCCAATACAATGTAATACGTCGACCAGATAGAAAGTGTTGTAAATCTGTCCTTTAAATAGTCCTCCGAGGTTTAATCTTAGCAAATATCCAATGGCCAAAAGTTGTAATCCCCGTCGAATTCCTTTAGCGACCCTGGGATTTTCCATACCCGATTGAGGCACTCTAATGAGCAGGTATGTAAATATAAAACCCGATACCGTAAAAAATACCGGAGCGGTAATTCCTCGAAAATACAGCCAAATGCTGTAAACCGGATTGTCCGGGTCTCTAAAAACAGGGTCGAGCAAACCGTCGATAAAGTGACCTTGGAGCATCATTAATATGGCCCAGGCCCGCATGGCATCAATAAAAAATAACCTATTACTTTTGGCTGTCATCTAAATTTACTTCGACCTATATACTTGTTTTGCAGTATGTTTGGATGTTCTGTGCGTCAAAAATATACAAAATAGTCGCATCTCTGCTTTGATCGAGGTATTTTAGCGAAACAATCAACAATTTTATACTATGGCTGCAATTTTGGCACTGGCCGGAAGCAATTCTTCAACATCCATCAATTTTAAATTGGTAAAGCATACGGTTTCATTGGTGCAAGACAGTGATATTCAGGTGTTGAACATGGCAGAACACCCTTTTCCGATGTACAGCGAAGATTACGAAAAAGAAAATGGTTTTCCAAAGCAAATACAAGAACTACAAACTAAGATCAAAAATTCCGAGGCGCTTATTTTATCCGTAAACGAACACAATGGAAATCCTTCGGCTTTTTTTAAGAACGTATTGGATTGGCTATCTAGATCGAACAGGGGTTTTTTGGAAGGAACCAAGGTTTTTTTAATGTCAACATCCGGGGGAAAAAGAGGAGCCAAGGGCGCTATTGAAGTTGTAGGGAGTATGTTGCCGAGATTTGGGGCAGAGATAACAGCGACCTTTTCCTTGCCTTCATTTTATGATAATTTTGATGGTACAATTGTTGACAAGGCTTTAAAGGAAGATCACCAAAAAGCACTCGACACATTTTTAGATTCGTTAAAATAAATAGGTATTGCGGACGAACCGTTCTTTTAAGATAAGCCCTGACTTACAAAGTAAAATGGCGTTGCTACAGTGGTCCAGGTCGAATAGGGAAGTGGTTTGGCTGGACAGTAACCGGCACCAAGACCCATACTCCACTTTTGAGGCATGTTTGGCAGTTGGCGCTCAAGAATGGGTCAATACCGACGCCGAACTTCAAATGTTTATAGAACGAAGAAGGGATTGGTTGTTCGGCTACTTTTCGTATGATTTTAAAAATGAACTTGAAGATTTAACGTCCAACAATTTTGATGGACTTGGATTCCCTTTACTTCGTTTTTTTTGCCCCAAAAAGATTATCATTATAGCAGACGGACAACTTAGGTTCAACTATTTAAACGATTATGCCTGCGAAATTGATGGCGACTTGGCCAAAATTCGGGAATACGGCTCTCTGGATCTACCCAAGAGTGATGCCGAGCCCATCAAAATAAAAATGCGGATCCACAAGGATGCCTATTTTGAAAAAGTTAATCGCTTTTTGGAACATATCCATCGAGGCGACATATACGAGGCCAACTTTTGTCAGGAATTTTATGCAGAAGATGTTGTTATAGAACCATTGGAAACCTACATTAGATTGAACAGTATATCCGAACCCCCGTTCGCGGCGTATGTAAAAATGCACGATCAATATTTAATGTGTGCCTCACCGGAACGTTATATAAAAAAGATGGGCCAAAAGGTAATCTCTCAACCGATCAAAGGAACTGCTCCGAGGGGAAAAGATGCCAATGAGGATGAAAAAATTAAGGATGAATTGGCAAGGAACAAGAAAGAACGGGCAGAAAATATAATGATCGCCGATTTGGTGCGCAATGATCTTTCCAAGAGTGCCATAAAGGGTACCGTTAAGGTCGAAGAATTGTGCAAGGTGCACACGTTTAAGCAAGTACACCAATTGATTTCAACAATAATTTCAAAAGTGGAAGAAAATAAAAACCCAGTTGAAATCATAAAAGAAACTTTTCCGATGGGCAGTATGACGGGGGCCCCAAAAATTTCCGCCATGAAGATCATTGAAGACTTGGAAGAGACCCGAAGAGGGTTGTACAGTGGAACGGTCGGATATTTTGATCCTCAAGGTAACTTTGATTTTAATGTGGTGATCCGAAGTATTTTGTACAACGCCAAAAAAAAATATATTTCTTATTCTGTTGGCGGTGCCATAACTGCAGAATCCAAACCAGAGATGGAGTATCAGGAATGCCTGCTCAAGGCCAAAGCAATGCGAACCGTTTTGGAAGAAGGCTAAGGTTTATTCGTAAATTCGCGCTATGTTTTTAAAATTCAAGGAGCATATTGCCAAAAATTTACCTTTTTTAAAGGATAAAAGGCTATTGTTGGCTTGTAGTGGCGGATTGGACAGCATGGTGCTTGCACATTTATGTCTTGGACTGGGATTGGATATAGAATTGGCCCATTGCAATTTTAAGCTCAGGGAAGCAGAGAGTAACGGTGATGAAGATTTTGTTCGTAATTCGGGAAGGCAATGGGGGGTTCAAGTGCATGTAAAACATTTTGAAACAGAAGAGTATGCCAGGAATCATGGCATTTCCATTCAAATGGCGGCACGTGACCTTCGCTACCAATGGTTTACCGAGATATTGGACAACACAAGTTGTGGGTATGTGCTTACGGCGCATCATGCAGACGATAGTCTCGAAACCTTTTTGATCAATTTGTCACGTGGAACAGGGCTCGATGGGCTGTCTGGAATTCCTGAAATCAATGGAAAGGTGATACGTCCTCTCTTGCCATTTTCTCAAAAAGAACTTTTGGGATATGCTAAATCAGAAAATATAAATTGGCGAGAGGATAGTAGCAATGCCAGCACCAAATATCTTCGAAATAAAATCCGCCATCAAATAGTTCCTCTCTTAAAGGAACTGCACCCTACTTTTCTTCAAAACTTTTTGCGTACGCAGAATAATCTGGGCCAATCCAACGGTATTCTTAAAAACTCCATACTAGAATTAAAGGATCGCGTGTTCCAGCCTTGGAAAGGTGACATCAAAATAAGAATTGAAGATTTACGGCAACTCGACCCATTGGATGCCCATCTATATGGCCTATTTAATGATTTTGGGTTTACGGAGTGGGATGATGTAAAAGGTCTACTGTCCGCGGAGAGTGGAAAACAAGTGTTTTCAAGAACTCATCGGATGGTAAAGGATAGGGATTGTCTAATCCTGTCAAAACTGCAAAGTAATGCGGGTCAATCCTACTATGTCCATATAGCGGACACTTGCATTGATCGACCTGTTAAATTACTGTTGGAAGATGTGCGATGCATTGATGAAAGGGCTAAAAATGTCGTATTTTTGGACAAGGAAAAGTTAAACTTTCCGTTAGTGTTAAGGAATTGGATAAATGGCGACTATTTTTATCCATTCGGCATGAAAGGAAAGAAAAAAGTGTCCAAATTTTTCAAGGATGAAAAAATGGATCTTGTTTCCAAAGAAAAACAGTGGCTGCTCTGCTCGGACAACAAAATTGTTTGGGTTGTGGGCAAACGGGCCGACGAACGATTTAGGGTTGATGATTCAACCCGGAAAATACTTAAGATTACCCAAATTACATGAGATTAGCAGTACTCTTTCTAGGATTTCTCTTTATTAATTTTACCATTTTTGCCCAAACCGATGAAAACCCTGCAGTTTGGAGCCACGAAGTGCATAAAATTTCGGATACCGAATACGAATTGGTGTTCAAAGGGAAGATCATGGACGGGTGGCATGTGTATTCCCAATATACAGCAGAAGGAGGTTCACTGCCCAGTGAGTTTACTTTTGAAAAGGCCGGAGAGGATTACGAGCTTTTAGGAAAGACCCAGGAAAGTGAAACTATCAAAGAGTACAGCGATATCTTCGAAGTTGAGGAGACCTTTTTTAAAGAGGAAGCCATTTTTACCCAAAAAATAAAACTACTGGATACCTCCGTCAATCAAATTTCGGTGAACCTTTTTTATCAAATCTGTAAAGAAGTTTGCCTTCCAGTGGATGAATATTTTCAGATATCGTTGGACGGTAGCGGTTTTGTGGCCGAAGAAACTGCTTTGGACGACCGGAGTGCTGCTCTTGGGGAGTCTCTTAAAGTTGATTTTAAAAACAAACAGTTGTTGAACCAAAATGGAGTAGGGGGATCTGATGGAAAATCCAGTCTTTGGGTGATTTTTGGGCTTGGTTTTTTGGGAGGTCTGATCGCTTTGTTGACCCCATGTGTTTTTCCAATGATTCCATTAACGGTTTCCTTTTTCACCAAACAATCGCAGAATAGGTCTAAAGGAGTGGGCAATGCCATATTGTACGGTTTCTTTATTGTGTTGATCTATTTTCTGTTGAGCCTGCCCTTTCATCTGTTCAATTCGGTCGATTCTCAAATATTGAATACCATCGCCACCAATATTTGGCTCAATGTGTTCTTCTTTGTCATTTTTGTGTTCTTTGCCTTTTCATTTTTTGGTTATTACGAATTGACGTTGCCAAGTTCATGGGCCAACAAAATGGACGCCGCCTCGTCCAAAGTAGGAGGTGGGTTGGGCATCTTTTTTATGGCGTTGACCCTTGCCATCGTATCCTTTTCCTGTACCGGGCCCATTTTGGGAGGACTTTTGGGGAGTACAACATTGGCAGAAGGCAATGTGGCCACAAATCTAACCATGGGAATGGTAGGGTTTGGCCTGGCTTTGGCGCTCCCCTTTGCTTTGTTCGCCATGTTCCCGGCCTGGTTAAATTCTTTGCCCAAGTCCGGCGGTTGGATGACCACAGTTAAGGTGGTTCTCGGATTTTTGGAATTGGCCCTCGCATTCAAATTTTTGTCGAATGCTGATTTGGTGGGCAATTGGGGTATTTTTAAAAGAGAAATATTCATTGGGATATGGGTCGTACTTTTTGTGTTGACCACACTGTATTTGTTCGGTGTGATTAGATTTCCTCATGACGGACCAAGAAAAAATCTTTCACCAGCACGAAAGCTAACGGGAATAGTAAGTTTGGTTTTTACGGTGTATTTGGTTCTAGGGCTATTTAATGTCAACCAATTGCAATTGTTAAGCGGTTTCCCGCCACCAAGCTTTTATAGTGTGGTGGAAACGGAAAGTGATTGTCCCTTGGGATTGGATTGTTTTAAGGATTTTGACGAGGGCGTGGCCTTTGCCAAAGAAGTAAACAAACCCATTCTGCTCGATTTTACGGGATGGGCATGTGTCAATTGCAGAAAAATGGAAGAAAATGTATGGAGCGATCCAAGCATCTATCCAATTCTAAAAGAGGAATACGTGCTAATTTCACTTTATGTGGACGATAGAAAGGAGCTGCCTAAATCGGAACAGTTCAATTTTAAATTCGACTCCGGAAGAATTAAAGCTATCGAGACCATCGGTCAAAAATGGGGTACCTTCCAAACTGTTAACTTCAATGCGGCCTCTCAACCCTATTATGTGTTATTGTCCCCAAATATGGAAATCTTGAACCAAGCGGTACAATATGTAGATGTGGAAACCTATGGGGCATGGTTAAGATCGGGATTGGAAAAGCATAACCTTTCCATGGGAAATTAGTTGACATTCGTCAAATTTTTTTAAGTGGATTAAGAAAATAATTATAACTTAGGATGGACAAATTGACTTAACCCATCTTCGTGAAAAAACTCAAAAAGGTACTCTTTGTACTTCTAGGATTACTTCTACTAACAATTATTGGCGTTGCCATATTTTTAAACAGCCTTAAACCCGATTATGGAGGAAAAAAAACGTTGCCTGGCATATCTAGCGAGGTAACCACTTATTTTGATCCATACGGTATACCTCATATTTATGCCAAAAATGAAAAAGATGCCCTAAAAGCGCTTGGATATGTACACGCACAGGACAGATTGTGGCAAATGGAGTTGTTGAGACGTGTGGCAAAAGGAAGGCTGGCAGAGGTTTTTGGTGAAGATATGGTTAAAACGGATAAATTTTTTCTATCCCTTGGCATTGATGACCATACCAAAAAAACAGTTAGTGAACTGGATAAGGATAGTGAGGCAATTGTATTTACGCAAGCCTATTTGGATGGTATTAACGAATTTGTAAAAAACGGTCCGACCCCCATCGAATTTTATTTAACGGGTCTGGAAAAAGAGCCATTTACCATTGACGATGTCTACAATGCCGTAGGATATATGGCCTTTAGTTTTGCCATGGCTCACAAAACGGACCCCTTGTTGACCAGTATGCGCAATAAATTGGGAGACGATATTATAAAGGACCTGGCGATCACATCCGATACTTCTACCGTTTGGATAAAAAATTATAAAGGAGTAAAAACCGATACACTGGGCACTCAAATTACCGCAAGTGTCACGGCCGCCCTAGAAAACCTGCCGATTCCAATGTTGGAAGGAAGCAACAGTTGGGTATTGGCGCCCGATAAGACCAAAAACGGTAAAGTCCTTTTTGCGAACGACCCGCATATAGGATTTGCACAGCCATCCGTTTGGTACGAAGCGCACATTAGCACGCCTACCTACGAGAAATACGGGTATCATATGGCAGGGATTCCTTTTCCTTTATTGGGTCACGATAGAAACTTGGCCTACGGTATGACGATGTTCGAAAACGACGACATCGACTTTTACTACGAGGAGACCAATCCCACCGATAGCACGCAGTATAAAACAGTTGAAGGCTGGAAAAACTATGAGGTCGTTAACAAGACCATTAAAGTAAAAGATGGGAAAGACGTTGCTTTTACTTATCGGAAAACACATCACGGTCCTATTTTAAATAATATAGCGGATCAAATTACGGGCGATCGACCCGTTGCCATGTCCTGGATTTATACCAAGCCAAAAAATAAGGTAATGCATGCATTGCATGGGATCAGCCATGCAAAGAACATGGAGGAGTTTAAAAGTGCTTTGCCCAATATACATGCGCCCGGACTTAATATTATGTACGGCGATGCAGAAGGCAATGTTGCTTGGTGGGCGAGTGCTCAGCTATACCAAATGCCGGATAGTTTATCTACAAAATTTATTTTGGACGGAGCCTCGGGAAAAGACGAACCCTTGCGCTATTTGGACTTTTCAGAGAATCCAATGGCCGAAAATCCACCCTGGAACTATGTGTATTCGGCGAACAATCAACCCGATTCCATCTCCGGCATGTTGTATCCTGGGTATTATCTGCCCGAAAACAGGGCCAAACGTATAGTTCAGCTGCTCGATGCCAAGAACGATTGGGACAAGGAAGCCATGTCGGAAATGATTCTGGATGTAACCTCCCCGGTAAACAAAGAAGTTATCAATGAGTTGATCAAGTTGTTCGATGTTACCCATTTGTCCGGTAAACAATTGGTCCTATTGGACTCCTTAAAAAATTGGAACGGAGAATATACGCTTAACTCAACAAGCCCGGTAATTTATCACCGAACATTGTACCAAATGGTCAAAAACACAATGGAAGATGAGATGGGGCCAGAGATGTTCAAACAATTCTTGTCCACCCATTTATTCAAAAGACAGATTGCCTGGGGTGCCCAAATGAAGGAAGGTGAATGGTGGGATAACATTAACACGCCCAATGTGGTCGAAACCAGGGAAGATATTGTAATGATATCCTTTGCACAAACTTGGGAATCGCTGGTCAAGGATTTTGGAGACGACCCGAGCCAATGGACCTGGGACAAGGTACATACTTTGGAGCACCAGCATCCATTCGGGCAAGTGGAATGGCTCCGTAAGTATTTTAATGTAGGTCCTTTCCCCATTGTAGGAACAAGGGAAGTAATCAACAACCTAGCTTTTCCTTATGATGAAACTGGTTTTTACAAAGTAAACTCGGGACCATCTACCAGAAGGATCATCGATTTTTCAGATATTGAGAACAGCATCAGTATTTTACCTACCGGTCAATCCGGGAATCCATTGAGCAAGCATTACAAAGATCAAGCGGAAATGTATGTGAACGGCGAATTCCGTAAAATGATGATGAACAAACAAGAGATCGAGGAAACCGCAGAATCGGTATTGATCTTTTATTGATCCAGATGGGCCATCCATCAATTCAAAACAGGGCATTCATCAAAAAGCGATTCTTTTTGAAACAGGATTGATTACTTTTTCAATCATTTTCAACAAGAATGCTTATGCTCATAAAAGTTTACGGAAGTGCCGTGTTCGGTATCGAGGCAACCACCATTGCTGTGGAGGTCAATATCGATAAGGGAATCGGGTATCATTTGGTAGGATTGCCGGACAATGCCATAAAAGAAAGTAATTACCGAATTGCTGCAGCACTCCAAAACAACGGTTACAAAATACCGGGAAAAAAGATTACCATAAACATGGCCCCGGCCGATTTAAGAAAAGAAGGCTCGGCCTACGACCTTACTTTGGCCCTGGGTATTTTGGCGGCATCCAACCAGATAAAATCCGACAACATTGAAAACTATTTAATTATGGGCGAGCTTTCGCTGGATGGTAGTCTGCAACCCATAAAAGGAGCCCTGCCGATAGCTATAAAAGCACGGGAGGAAGGCTTTGAAGGATTTATCCTCCCTTCCGAGAACGCAAGCGAAGCCGCCATAGTGGACGGTCTAAAAGTTTACGGCGTTGAAAATATTGAACAGGTCATAAATTTTTTTGATACCAAGGCTCTTTTGGTGCAAACCCATGTGGATACTCGCCAGGAGTTTTATGAGAATCTTCAATTTCCAGAATTTGATTTTGCCGATGTAAAAGGACAGGAAAGCATTAAACGTTGCATGGAAATAGCAGCGGCCGGTGGGCATAATATAATTTTAATCGGTCCGCCTGGAGCCGGTAAGACCATGCTCGCCAAAAGGTTGCCATCCATTTTACCGCCCATGACCTTGCATGAGGCTTTGGAAACCACTAAAATACATAGCGTTGTCGGCAAGGTGAAAAATAAGGGGCTGATGAGTCAGCGGCCTTTTAGAAACCCACATCACACCATAAGTTCTGCCGCTTTGGTAGGGGGAGGAAGTTATCCTCAGCCGGGAGAGATCTCTTTATCGCACAATGGTGTTCTTTTTTTGGATGAACTCCCAGAATTCGAGCGTCGGGTGCTGGAAGTAATGCGACAACCTATGGAAGATAGAGAAGTAACCATTGCCAGAGCGCAATTTACGGTCACCTATCCAAGTAGTTTTATGCTAGTAGCGAGTATGAATCCAAGTCCAGGAGGATATTTTAACGACCCGGATGCTCCGGTTACTTCATCGCCGGCAGAAATGCAACGGTATTTGAGCAAAATATCGGGCCCGTTATTGGATAGGATAGACATACACATTGAGGTGACTCCTGTTCCTTTTGATAAATTGTCCGATGAACGTAAGGGAGAAAGCAGCGTTGTAATAAGAAAAAGGGTAGAGGCGGCTCGAGAAATCCAAACCAAAAGGTTTGTGGACATAGAAAGTATCCATTACAACGCCCAAATGGGAACCAAACAAATCCGTACGTATTGTAAGTTGGGTCCTTCTTCTAAAAATTTATTAAAAGAAGCCATGCAACGCCTAAACCTATCGGCCAGAGCATATGATCGTATTTTAAAGGTGTCCCGAACCATTGCAGATTTGGAGCAATCCGAACAGGTTCAAGAAAATCACATTTCCGAAGCCATACAGTACCGAAGTCTGGATCGCGAAGGATGGTTGGGTTAAAGCCCCCAAAGAACCCGACCATAAGATTGATGTGATATCAAGGTCCAATTTGGAATTCTTGTGTATCAAACACACAAGATCGGAAAAATTGAAAAGGTAAAATCTACAATAGGCTAAATGGCTTTAATATTGGCTTTTAGTCCAGAAATGATTCCCAAAATATTTTCTACGGTTTCGTCCAAATAATATTTAATGGCCAAATGCGGTATCCTAACTGTGGTAAATCCATTTTTAAAGGAATGCATGGCATCTTCAAGATCATTTATGGCCTGTTCATGGGTTATCATGTTGTAATCTTTGTCGATCTCTATATTGAGCTTAACTCGCGAAATGGCAATGTCCACGGATTTTTTACCGTCCCACCATTCCAACATGGGATGGACCCCGGCCTCCTTTAATGCATAAAATAGGTGTATAGCCTCAAGCGGGGTGTTGTTATCCAGTATTACCCTCTTGATTAGCTTTGAGTGTCTTTCGCAAAGTGTAATGCCAAGAGAGTCTTTGGATGCCTTATATTGTTGGGGGCCAATAGTTTTGCCGCAATCCTTACATGTCATAAGTTTTTGTCAGGTTTAAGTCTAAGTATGATTTGGGACTATTATAACTTTCAGAAAGTTGAAATAGTATAAAAAATCGATGTACCGCACCCCACTTTTAGATGAAATACGCTTTTTTGGATGAAATGCACGATTTGTCCATTTATCCTATTAAATTGAAGGCTTCAAAAAAAGAATATAATGTTTAAAAAAATTGGGCCAGGTGTTTTGGTCGCGGCCGCCTTTGTCGGACCTGGGACCATTACCATGTGTACTTTGGCGGGAGCCCGTTTTGGCTATGCCCTAATCTGGGCTTTGGTGGTCTCCATTATTGCAACCATTGTTTTACAGGGAATGGCCGGTAGGATAGGGCTTGTTACCCAGAACGGACTGGTGGATGTGGTTAGGTCCGAATTAAAAACACAGTGGGTCAAGAATATGGTAATAATTATTGTCTTGGGGGCCATTTTAATTGGAAATGCGGCCTACGAAGCAGGAAATATTGGAGGTGCTACCCTTGGGTTGGAGCAGCTATTGCCCCAGCCACAATTAAAACCATTTTTACCCGCATTTATTGGGGGCATCATTTTTTTGCTATTGTGGTTTAGCGGTTATAAAACATTGGAAAAAATATTTGTGGGCCTGGTGGGGATCATGGGTGTGAGCTTTGTGGTTTGCGCCATTATAACAAAACCATCGATTTATGGAATATTAAAAGGCATGTTCGTGCCCAGATTACCGGAAGATGGGCTATTGACCGTGATAGCTTTGGTAGGCACAACGGTGGTACCCTACAACCTATTCTTGCACGCATCTTTGGTAAAGGAGAAATGGAAAAACAAATCCGATTTAAAAGCTGTGAATTGGGATACCATAGTGTCCATTGGATTGGGAGGGTTGGTTTCCATAGCTATTTTGATAACCGCCTCTGCCGCACCCATTTCCGATATAAACAATGCCTTGGACATGGCATTGGCACTGGAGCCCTTGTTTGGTAAAATGGCATTTTTGTTTATGGCAGCTGGGCTCTTGGCCGCTGGTATAACATCCGCCATAACGGCACCTTTGGCCGCAGCCTATGTGGCCAGTAGTTGTTTTGGTTGGGAAGGTGGAATGCAGAACAAAAAGTTTAAAATGGTATGGGGAAGTATTGTGCTGTGCGGAATAGTCTTCCTTTCGTTTGATATAAAACCCATCGAAGTTATTCAGTTTGCACAGATTGCCAACGGTATTTTATTGCCCGTAATGGCCTTGTTGCTTTTATGGATTGTGAACAAAAAATCGGTGATGGGAGAACACCAAAATTCTGTTATTCAAAATGTGTTTGGTATCGCAATCGTCGCTTTTGCCATTTTTCTCGGTGCAAAAAGTATTTTAAAAGTAATAGGTTTGTTGTAAATGAATCAGTTTACCATAGATATCAATTGTGATGTAGGTGAAGGTGTTGGCAATGAGGCGGACATTCTTCCTTTTATAAGTTCCTGCAATATTGCCTGCGGCGGGCACGCTGGGGACTGTGAAACCATGGGGCATGTGGTTGCTTTGGCCAAACGGCATCATGTTAAGGTAGGTTCACATCCATCTTACCCGGACAGAATAAATTTTGGAAGGGAAGTGATGCATATTTCACACCATGAGTTATCAAAAAGTATTAAAAAACAATTGGCGGACTTTGATGAGGTTTTAAAACAGCAGAACGTTTCTTTACATCATATAAAGGCCCATGGAGCACTATATAATCAAACTGCAAAGGACGAGGATTTGGCAAATGTATTTTTGAGTGCGATTGATGGTTATAAAGATAGGGCAATACTCTATGTTCCCTTTGATTCGGTAATAGCAAAAATTGGAGAAGAACGCGGTTTTAAAATTTGGTTTGAGGCTTTTGCCGACAGGAATTACAATCGCGACCTATCCTTGGTTTCCAGAAAAGAGAACAATGCCCTCATCGAAAATCCCGAAGCGGTATTGGCGCATATATTGCTCATGATCAAAAAACAAGAGGTTCTTACCATAGAGGAAGAAAGGCATCATATTCAGGCCAAAACATTTTGCGTTCATGGTGATACGGTTTCTGCCTTGAAAATATTGATGTATCTTTCAGAAAAATTACCCCAAAATCAAGTGCACCTAAACTCATGAAAAGTTACCCCATAAGCATCAAACCCTTTGGAGAGCGAGCCATTTTAGTGGAATGGCCCAAAGAGGTAAACGAAGCCATTCTGGCCGATATCCTGGATTTTATGGATGCCTTTAAGGAAAAGGGCATTCTTGGCTGGGAAATGTCCGTAGCCTACAATTCCGTTACTATGGTGTACAATTTTGGTCCGGTGGATTTTGATGAAACCAAGGCCGTAATCCAAGAGTGCCGTAAAAATCAAACAAAGTCCAAGACCCAACGCATTCAGCATTTATGGACACTGCCGGTGTGCTACGATCTTGAGTTTGGCCTGGATATGGAAACAGTCGCGAGAACTTTGAACCTATCCACCGACGAATTGATCAAGCAGCACACTTCGCATGAGTATGTGGTGTATGGCATTGGTTTTTTGCCCGGATTCATGTATTTGGGAGGACTGCCATCAACTTTGGAAATGCCACGACGCGCCGAACCGAGACTAAAGGTCGAGAAAGGGGCTGTTGGATTGGCGGGCAAACAAACGGGAATTTATCCTCAGGAGTCTCCCGGCGGTTGGAACATTATAGGAAACTGTCCGGTGAACCTTTTTGACCCCGATAAGTCAACCCCTTGTTTTATAAATGTGGGGGATAAAATTCGATTTACGAGTATTTCCGAGGCAGAGCATAAACTTCATAAAATAGAAGGGGAGGTAGGTATTTATAAACCGGAAAAAATTGCTCTCAATGCTTAAGGTGCTAAAAGCAGGACTTTATTCAAGCATCCAAGACCTTGGCAGGTTTGGGTATCGCGATATAGGTGTGCCGGTAGCTGGAGCAATGGATAGCGAATCGGTAAAAAAAGCCAATCTATTGTTGGACAATGAAGAAAACGATGCCGTTATGGAAATTACCATGACAGGACCCACGCTTCAATTCAATTACGACACTTATATAAGTTTGTCCGGTGCACAAATAATGGCCACTTTGAACAATGAACCCGTGGAAAATTATACCGTAATCAAGGTAAAAGAGGGAGACATATTGTCTTATGGGCGACTCGAAACAGGTTTTAGGGGATATTTGGCCATCAAAGGAGGGTTTAAGACCGGAAAAGTACTAAATAGCCGCTCATTTTTTTATCCAGTTACAAAAATGGGTAGAATAAAAGATGGTGATGAAATACCCTACGAAGCCACTCAAAACTATACCCCTAAAATTTCTGGGGTCAAAATAGAAGAGCTATTTGGCCTGGGCACCTTAAAGGTGTTTAAAGGACCGGAGTTTTCCTTGTTGTCCGATACACAACTTGCCGATATTTTCACAAGAACCTTTAGGGTTTCCAAGGAAAACAACCGAATGGCCTATCAGCTTGCCGAATTGATTACCGGACATTCCCATTCCATATTGACTTCCGGAACTTTACCGGGAACCATTCAGTTGACCCCTGCAGGGCGTATGATCATTTTAATGAAGGATGGTCAAACCACCGGTGGTTACCCACGTATTTTGCAACTTTCAGAAGCGTCTATCTCCATTTTGGCCCAAAAGAAATACGGGGATGAATTGAGGTTTAAGCTTGTTTAAGATATTTACAGCCAATTCATTACTTAAAACAGCCATATCCCACACGATACAGGCCTTTTTTATTTCCAATAAAATTAATTGAATGTTGGATTTTTAATCAGTCTAAAAATCTGATAATAAGATAATTAAGTTTATTATGTTTCCAGTGGATTTGAACAGTGCACAACTGTTAAAAATCTAGGGCTTTTTAAACATTTATCTTTGAAATTCGGTATAAATTAAGAAGAATACCGTGTTTGAATGAATATTTGATAATGGAATTGAACAAGTTTAGCAAAAAAGTAACCCAAGACCCAACGTTGCCAGCAGCACAGGCCATGTTACATGCCATAGGTCTAACGGATGATGATCTTCAAAAACCCTTAATCGGAATTGCCAGCACAGGATACGAGGGAAACCCTTGTAATATGCATCTTAACGATTTGGCCCTCGATGTAAAAAAGGGTGTTGAGTCCTCCAATTTAGTGGGACTTATCTTCAATACGATCGGGGTGAGTGATGGAATATCCAATGGCACTCCCGGAATGCGTTACTCATTGCCCTCAAGAGATATTATTGCAGATTCCATTGAAACCGTGATCCATGCCATGAGCTACGATGGCCTGGTAACTGTGGTTGGTTGCGATAAAAATATGCCGGGCGCCCTAATGGCCCAATTACGATTGAATCGTCCATCCATTTTGGTATACGGGGGAACCATTGCACCAGGATGCCACAATAACAAAAAGCTAGATATTATTTCTGCATTCGAGGCTTACGGACAAAAGGTCGCAGGTGCTATAGACGAAAAAGAATACAAAGAGGTCATCCATAAAGCATGTCCGGGTGCCGGAGCTTGTGGAGGAATGTACACCGCAAACACCATGGCGTCGGCTATTGAGGCTATGGGGATGTCCATGCCTTTTAATTCATCCATTCCAGCGGTGAACGATAAAAAACAAGCAGATTGTGAAGCCTCTGGTGCTGCATTGTACCATTTGCTCAAGGAAGATATAAAACCAAGGGATATTGTGACCAAAAAATCCTTGGAAAACGCCTTTAGGTTGGTTACGGTACTTGGTGGGTCAACCAATGCTGTACTTCATTTTATGGCCATTGCACAAGCTGCAGAAGTTGATTTTACCTTGGAAGACATTACAAAAATAAGTGAGTCAACCCCATTACTGGCTGATCTAAAACCTAGTGGAAAATACTTGATGGAAGACTTGCATAAGGTGGGAGGAGTTCCAGCGGTATTAAAATATATGTTGAAAGAAGGTATGCTTCATGGTGATTGTATTACGGTTACAGGGAAAACCTTGGCCGAAAATCTGTTGGATGCTCCAGATTTGGCCGAAGGACAGGATATTATTAGAAAAAAAGAACAGCCCATTAAGGATACGGGACATATACGAGTTTTGTACGGAAACTTGGCATCCGAAGGAGCGGTAGCCAAAATCACGGGGAAAGAGGGGCTAGAATTTACTGGAACCGCACGTGTTTTTGATAGTGAGGCTGATGTAAATGAAGGTATTCACAATGGAAAAGTTCAAAAAGGAGATGTAGTGGTTATTCGTTACGAGGGCCCAAAAGGAGCTCCCGGAATGCCAGAGATGCTGAAACCCACATCTGCCATTATGGGCGCCGGCCTTGGAAAGGATGTGGCCTTGATCACCGATGGCAGGTTCTCCGGAGGCTCTCACGGATTTGTGGTAGGGCATGTTTCACCAGAAGCTCAAGTTGGTGGTGGAATTGCCTTGGTAAAAGACGGCGACGAAATCACCATTGATGCGGTTAAGAACACCATCAACATCAACATCTCCGATGAAGAGCTGGAGCAGCGAAGAAAAGAATGGAAACAACCCGAACTAAAAGTAAAGTCGGGCAGTTTGTACAAATATGCAAAAACGGTATCGTCTGCAGCTAAAGGCTGTGTTACCGATATGTTTTAATACTATAGGGAAGAAATCCCCAATAACATGCTTATGGAAACATTAAAAGCACAGAAAAAGAAGAATCAAAATAAGGAGACAATGCGGATTACGGGAGCAGAAGCCATTATCCATTGTTTGCTGGCGGAAGGTGTGGATTTGATCTATGGATACCCTGGAGGGGCCATTATGCCGGTTTACGACGAATTATATAAGTTCCAAGACAAACTCACCCATATTCTCACTCGTCACGAGCAAGGCGCTACACATGCGGCGCAAGGCTATGCCCGGGTAACCGGTAAGGTGGGTGTGGCCATGGCAACGTCGGGACCTGGTGCCACCAATTTGGTAACGGGTTTGGCAGATGCTCAGATAGATTCAACACCAATGGTCTGCATCACCGGACAAGTGCCGAGACACTTATTAGGTTCCGATGCTTTTCAAGAAACCGATATTGTTGGGATATCAACTCCTGTGACCAAATGGAACTATCAGATTACAAAAGTGGAAGAAATCCCAGAAATTATAGCCAAGGCATTTTACATTGCAAAATCCGGAAGGCCCGGACCTGTATTGGTCGATATCACTAAAAACGCGCAGTTCGATGAGCTGGATTTTGTTTACGAAAAATGTACCAAAGTAAGAAGCTATAAACCTGTGCCCAAGCCAGAGCCAAACAGTCTGGAGAAAGCAGCGGAATTGATCAACAATGCCAAAAAGCCGTTTATTGTATTTGGACAAGGTGTTATTTTAGGTGAGGCCGAAGCCCAACTAAAAGCTTTTGTGGAAAAAACAGGGATTCCTGCTGCATGGACCATATTGGGCCTATCCGCGATGGATACCGAACATCCTTTAAACGTGGGAATGGTGGGTATGCATGGTAACTATGCGCCCAATATCCTTACCAACGAATGTGATTTACTCATTGCCATTGGGATGCGCTTTGATGATAGGGTAACCGGAAATCTGGATACCTACGCAAAGCAAGCCAAAATTGTGCATTTTGAGATAGATCCGGCCGAAGTGAACAAAAATGTAAAGGTAGATGTTGCAGTTCTGGGCAATGCCAAAGAAACATTGGAAAATATTTTGCCCTTACTGGAAAATAAAGAGCATGCTGACTGGAAAGCTGAATTTGATAAGCTTCATAAAATCGAATACGATACCTTGATCAAAAAGGATATTCATCCGACCAAAGAAGGTCTTACCATGGGCGAGGTTATTGAACAGATAAATGTGGCTTCCGCGCAAAAAGCGGTGATTGTTTCCGATGTAGGGCAGCACCAGATGATTGCTTGTCGCTATGCCAAGTTCAAACAATCCAAAAGCAATATTACTTCCGGAGGACTGGGAACCATGGGGTTTGGTCTTCCAGCAGCCATTGGAGCCAAAATGGGGGCCATGGACCGCGAAGTGGTCGCTATTATAGGCGATGGAGGGTATCAAATGACTATACAGGAACTCGGTGTAATTTTTCAGCACAATGTACCCGTTAAAATTGTGGTATTGAACAACGACCACCTAGGGATGGTACGTCAGTGGCAAGAACTTTTCTTTGATAAGAGGTACGCCTCAACGGTTATGACCAACCCGGATTTTGTGAAAATTGCGGAAGGATACCATATCAAATCAAGAAGAGTGACCGAAAGGGGCAACCTTCAAGATGCAGTACAAGAAATGATGGCATCCAAGGACCCATACTTTTTGGAAGTGAAAGTGGAAAAAGAGGATAATGTATTTCCCATGATTCCATCAGGGGCGTCCGTTTCCGACATCAGATTAAAATAAATACAGATAGACCTTGATTGAAAACCTAAAGGGTTGTCTTAAGGGCTTTAGCATACAAAACACTATGGAAAAACAATGGTATACCATTTCGGTGTATTCCGAAAATCATGTGGGATTGCTCAATAGGATATCCGGGATATTTTTAAAGCGACACATTAATATAGAGAGCTTAAATGTTTCAAAATCAGAAATTGAAGGTGTTTCCAAATTCACGATTGTAGTTTTTACCACCGAGGATTGGACACGAAAGATTGTTGGTCAAATCGAGAAACAGATTGAGGTCATCAAGGCATACTATCATACCGACGATGAAACTATTTATCAAGAATCCGCCTTGTTTAAAATCGCTTCGCATTTGCTGTTCGATGAGCGTCAGATTCAGAATATTATCAAAGAGAGCAATGCGCAGATCGTAACGGTTAATCGTGAATTTTTTGCCTTGGCCAAAACAGGTCGTAGACACGAAATCGACGAAATGTACGATGCGCTGGAACCATACGGCATAATGCAGTTTGTTAGATCGGGCAGGATAACAGTGACCAAAGCAACCATGCCGATAACCGAAATGCTACAGGAATTTCAAGAAAACTAAATAGATAAAATCAAATATCAAAAATGGCAAATTACTTTAATTCACTATCACTTCGCGAACAATTGACCCAATTGGGAAAATGTAGATTTATGGATTCCAGCGAGTTCGCTGATGGTGTTACCGCACTAAAAGGAAAGAAAATTGTAATTGTTGGATGTGGCGCCCAGGGACTGAACCAAGGGTTGAACATGCGCGACTCTGGATTGGATATTTCGTATGCCCTACGTCCAGCGGCTATCAAAGAACAAAGGCAATCCTATAAAAATGCCGTTGAGAACAATTTTGTGGTGGGAACTTATGAAGAGTTGATTCCAACAGCCGATTTGGTCATCAATCTTACTCCGGACAAGCAACACACCAATGTGGTGAGCACTGTTATGCCCTTAATGAAGAAAGGAGCGACCTTGTCCTATTCCCACGGTTTCAATATTGTGGAAGAAGGAATGCAAATTCGTGAGGACCTTACCGTGATCATGGTGGCGCCCAAAAGTCCAGGTTCCGAGGTGCGTGAAGAGTACAAAAGAGGTTTTGGTGTACCGACCCTGATCGCCGTTCATCCAGAAAACGATCCGGAAGGAAAAGGTTTGGAACAAGCTAAAGCCTATGCTGCAGGAACAGGTGGAGATAAAGCGGGAGTTCTTGAATCATCATTTGTGGCGGAAGTAAAGTCGGATTTGATGGGTGAGCAGACCATTCTTTGTGGTTTGTTGCAGACAGGATCTATCCTTTCTTTCAATAAAATGGTTGAAAAAGGTATCGATGAAGCCTATGCATCCAAATTGATTCAATACGGATGGGAAACCATTACAGAAGGATTGAAACAAGGAGGAATTACCAATATGATGGACCGTTTGTCCAATCCAGCTAAAATCAAAGCTTTTGATTTGGCAGAAGAGTTGAAAGAGATCATGCGTCCCTTGTTCCAAAAACACATGGATGACATTATGAGCGGACATTTTTCCAAAACCATGATGGAAGATTGGGCCAATGGAGACAAAAACCTATTGGACTGGAGGGCTGCCACTGGCGAGACCGCTTTTGAAAAAACACCGGCAGGCGATATGGACATCTCCGAGCAAGAATATTACGATAATGGGGTCTTGATGGTGGCTTTTGTAAAATCTGGTGTGGAATTGGCCTATGAGACCATGACCGAATCCGGAATTATTGGCGAGTCTGCTTATTACGAATCTTTGCACGAGACGCCATTGATTGCCAACACCATTGCAAGAAAGAAATTGTTCGAAATGAACCGTGTAATCTCCGATACGGCGGAGTACGGTTGTTATTTGTTCGATCATGCATGTAAGCCGCTTTTGACCGATTTTATGAAGAAAGTGGAGACTGATATCATTGGTAAGCATTTTGGTGAAGGCAAAGATAATGGTGTGGACAACGTAAGATTGATAGCCGTAAACAAAGCTATCCGTGAGCACGATGTGGAAGTGGTTGGCTCCAGATTGCGTGCATCGATGACGGCGATGAAGCCGATCGGATAAAAACCTTTGGTCCCATGAGCAAAACTGTGGAAACATATTTTCCGCAAATAGCGGATATTTACCAAGCAGCGAAGACCATTGCCCAAGTGGCAGAGGAAACGCCATTGCAACGAAGTATCCGCTATTCCAAAGATTATGGGGCCAATATTTTTCTTAAACGCGAAGACCTTCACAGAGTACGCAGTTACAAAATCCGTGGTGCGTACAATAAAATTAGCTCCCTAAGTCAAAAACAACTGGATAGTGGTGTGATTTGTGCCAGCGCAGGGAACCACGCTCAGGGCGTTGCTTTTGCCTGTAGTCATTTACAAGTAAAAGGGACTATTTATATGCCGGTAGTGACGCCAAAACAAAAAATAGACCAGACCAAGATGTTTGGAGGGGAGTGGGTAGATGTGGTACTGGAAGGGGATACGTTTGACGATTCCAAAAAGGCAGCTGAATTTTTCTGCAAACAGAAAGGCAAAACCTTTGTCCATCCGTTTGATGATGAAAAAACGATCGAGGGGCAGGCAACTGTGGGCCTGGAGATTTTACAGCAATCCAGCGAGCCGATCGATTATGTTTTTGTGGCCGTTGGCGGCGGAGGATTGGCATCGGGACTTTGTGGTACGTTCCAAGCATTGTCGCCCAGCACCAAAATAATAGGAGTGGAGCCCGAAGGGGCACCTTCCATGTTGAAATCCATTGAAGAGGGAGCGTTGGTGGAGCTTGAAAACATTGATAAGTTTATCGATGGTGCAGCGGTTCAGAAAGTGGGATCGTTGACCTATCCTATTTGCAGGGAATATCTTCATAAAATGATAACCGTTCCCGAAGGGAAAGTATGTCAGACTATATTAGATCTTTACAATAGGGATGCTATTGTTGTAGAACCTGCTGGGGCTTTGACCATTGCTGCATTGGACTATTTTAAGGAAGAAATAAGGGGCAAAAATGTGGTTTGTGTGGTGAGCGGAAGCAATAACGATATTACCCGTACTGCCGAAATTAAAGAAAGGGCTTTACTCTATGCCCAACTAAAGCATTATTTTATTGTGAGGTTCCCTCAGCGACCCGGTGCGCTAAAGGAATTTGTTGTCAATATTTTAGGTCCAGATGACGACATCACGCATTTTGAATATTCCAAAAAATCGAGCAGGGAAAATGCCCCAGCCATTGTTGGGGTGGAACTAAAATCACCAGATGATTTGGAGCCTTTGATTCAACGGATGAAAAGCAACAATTTTTTTGGGGATTATCTTAACAATAAACCTGATCTGTTCCAATATTTGGTGTGATGTCGCCAACATTTTTAAATAGTATAATTAAAATTTTGTTTCTCCATCGATATAGATGTTCAATAGGTGTAAAACCAAGTGTTCTTAGCTTTTTTTTATGCTAGATTTGTGTGGATGGGATGACAGATATAACACCGGAATTCAAATAAAAAGAACATTAAATGGCAACAAAAGCAATACCAGAAGCATTTCAGATTACTGAAGAAATTCATCAAAAAACATATTTGGTCAACGGGGAGTTGCGCAAATGGGATGGGGCAACCAGTTCCGTGATTTCCACGATATCCTCAACGGAGGAATATGCTCCGACTACATTGGGCAGTGTTCCCGATATGGGGGAGCCCGAAGCCTTGGAAGCATTGGATTCTGCCTTGAAGGCATATGATAGGGGTCAAGGTCTCTGGCCTACCATGAAGGTAAAAGATCGAATTGAATGCATGGAAACCTTTGTGAAGAAAATGGAGCAGAAGCGCGAGCAAGTGGTTAAGCTTTTGATGTGGGAAATTGGTAAATCCAAGCCCGATTCTTATAAGGAGTTTGATCGTACCGTAGAGTATATTTATGATACTATTGAGGATTACAAACAATTGGATAGGGATTGTGCCAAATTCCAGAAACATGATGGGGTATACGCGCATATCCGAAGAGGGCCTCTTGGTGTGGTTTTATGTCTTGGGCCCTATAATTATCCCTTGAACGAAACTTTTGCTTTATTGATTCCGGCCATAATTATGGGGAACACCACCATTTTTAAGCCGGCAAAGCATGGGGTTTTATTGATCACGCCTCTTTTGGAGGCATTTCAGAGTAGTTTTCCCAAAGGAGTGGTAAATATACTTTTTGGTAGGGGCAGAGCCGTTGCTGCGCCCATAATGCAAACAGGCAAGGTAGATGTATTGGCACTGATAGGGAACAGCAAGTCGGCCAATGCTTTACAAGAGCAGCACCCTAAAAGCAATAGGTTGCGTTTGGTCTTGGGCTTGGAAGCCAAGAATCCGGCCATTGTACTTCCCGATGCCGAGTTGGATTTGACCATTAATGAGTGTATTTCGGGCACCTTGTCCTTCAATGGGCAGCGCTGTACTGCTCTAAAGGTGGTGTATGTACACGATGAAGTAAAGGATGATTTCCTGAAACGCTTTGCCGAGAAAGTGGATGCATTGAAATTCGGTAATCCTTGGGATGATGGTGTAAGTTTGACGCCACTTCCTGAGCCGGATAAACCAGCTTATATCCAAGAGTTGTTGGATGACGCGTTGTCGAAAGGTGCAAAAATCATCAACAAAAAAGGAGGGAAGCATTTTGATAATTATATTTGGCCAGCCGTATTATATCCGGTAACCAAGGACATGCGAGTGTACCAAGAAGAGCAGTTTGGGCCAATTATCCCAGTACTTTCATTCCAAGATATTGAAGAGCCTTTGGACGATATGGCGGAATCCAACTACGGACAGCAGGTAAGTTTGTTCGGTAAGGATGTGTATACGCTATCTCCGTTAATCGATACGTTGGCAAACTTGGTGTGCCGCGTAAACCTGAACAGTTCCTGTCAACGTGGGCCGGACGTATATCCGTTCACAGGGAGGAAGGATTCTGCACAATCTACATTAAGTGTTCACGATGCTTTGCGTTCGTTCTCCATCCGAACCTTTGTAGCATTTAAGGATAACAGCTTGAACAACCAGACCGTAGAACAATTAATGGAAGCCAAAGTGAGCAACTTTTTGAGTACGGACTATATTTTATAAAAAAGCATCGAGAACGGCAAAAAAGTTCTAAGCAAAATAGAATTCTTGTCAACTTGAACTCGTTTCAGGTTCTCACTTAGATAGGAATACTAAAGTGATGAGATTCTGAAATAAATTCAGAATGACGCATCGTGATTGTGGAATAGTAAAAAAATAGTTGAAGATTAAATTTTTTATAAAAATAAGAAAGCCCCGAACCTCGGGGCTTTCTTTTTGGTTTTTATGTGGGGTTGATTAAATGTGTTCAGACAACCAATTTCCAACTTCGCTGGTTTTGTAAGCTTTTCCACCATCGGCAAGATCTTCGGTCACAACTCCTTCGGCCAAGGACTTGTTCACTACTTCGCGAATAGCTTCAGCTTCGTCTTTAAGTCCAAATGCCGTTTCAAACATCATTGCTGCAGAAAGTACGGTGGCCAAAGGATTGGCAATGTCTTTTCCGGCAGCTTGCGGATAAGAACCGTGGATGGGTTCGAACAAAGATGTTTTTTCGCCCAATGATGCAGAAGGCATCAATCCCATAGATCCTGAAATCACCGAAGCTTCATCTGTTAAAATATCACCAAACAAGTTTTCTGTAATCAGTACGTCATAAGCACTTGGCCATTGCACCAAACGCATGGCCACGGCATCCACAAATTCATAGGATACTTCCACTTCTGGATAGTCCTTTTCCAATTTCTGAACTGTTTCCCTCCACAAACGCGAAGTTTCCAAAACGTTGGCCTTGTCCACGCAACAAAGCTTTTTGGAACGTTGCATCGCCATTTCAAAGCCTTTTTTGGCCAGGCGCTCCACTTCGGCACGTGTATAGGTGCAAGTATCGTAAGCAGTATTGTTGCTGTCTTCGCGACCTCGTTTTCCAAAGTAGATGCCTCCGGTCAATTCTCGAAGAAACACTAGATCAGTTCCTTCGATACGCTCTCTTTTCAATGGTGATTTGTCTATCAGTGATGGAAAGGTGAAAGTTGGTCTAACATTGGCGAACAATCCCAATTTTTGACGCATTTTCAACAAGCCTTGCTCAGGCCGTACCTTGGCGGAAGGGTCATTGTCAAAACGCGGATGACCAATGGCGCCAAAAAGAACGGCATCGGCTGCAACACAGGCTTCGTGGGTTTCGTCCGGGTAAGGTTCGCCAACGGCATCAATCGCTGCGGCACCTGTTAGGGCAGGGGTCCAGCTTATTTCGTGACCGAATTTTGCGGCTACGGCATCTGATACTTTTACGGCTTGATCAATTACTTCGGGGCCAATTCCATCTCCGGCCAAGAGCGCTATGTTTAGTTTCATTTTTTCTTGTTATTCGATTATCGTTGTTGGTTGATAGTTATCTTTTTTAGTGTCAAACCAGATTGAGCATTTTTTCTGTGGCCTTGATGGCAGATACCGTTTGGTCTGAATCGAGCCCACGGGTAGTAAAGTCTTTTTCTTTGGTCTGCCAAGTGATGATGGTCTCGCAAAGTGCATCGGAATTACTGCCCGGAGGTATGCGCACAGCATAATCCACTAATTTGGGCAATCCCCTTCCTTCTTTTTTATACACCTTTTTCAATGCATTGATAAAAGCATCAAATTGTCCATCGCCCTGGGCATTTTCCTCATAGGTCTTACCTTCGATTTCTATGGAAAGGGTAGTAGAGGGTTTTAAACCTTTGGAATGTGTCAGTACGTACGATTTCACAAAAACCTTTTGTTGGTGGAGGTCGCTATCGAGAACATCTGAAATGATATAAGGGAGGTCATCTTTGGTGACGCGTTCTTTTTTGTCGCCAAGCTCGATGATTCGCTCCGTGACTTTTTTCAGTTCATCATCGTTCAAGGTCAGTCCAAGCTCTTGAAGGTTCTTTTGAATATTGGCTTTTCCTGAGGTTTTGCCTAGGGCATATTTGCGTTTTCTACCAAAACGTTCGGGTAATAGGTCATTAAAGTAAAGATTCTTTTTGCTATCTCCATCCGCATGTATACCAGCAGTTTGTGTAAATACGTTGTCTCCAACAATAGGTTTGTTGTCAGGTATGCCGAAACCGGTAAAGGCAGACACCAATTTACTTACTTTGTATAGGGATGATTCCTTTACACCAATCTTGATCTCCGGCAAAAAATCGTTGATTACCGCCACGGCGCTAGCCAAAGGAGCATTGCCTGCACGTTCTCCCATTCCATTAACAGTTAGGTGCAGTCCGTGGGCACCAGCTTTCAACGCTTCCATCACGTTCGCTACACTCAAATCGTAATCGTTATGTCCATGAAAATCAAAATGGGTGTTTGGATACCTTTCAATTATTTCCTTGAAAAACGCGCCGGTTTCTGTATGGGTCAATACGCCCAAGGTATCTGGAAGCAGAACTCGCTTGATGGGTTGTTGGGTCAAGAAATCCAAAAACTGAAACACATAGTCTTTGGAATTTCGCATTCCATTGCTCCAATCCTCCAGATACACATTGGTTTCAATGCCCAATTCTTTAGCTTTTTCAATTACTGATTGAATTTCGCTAAAGTGCTGTTCTGGAGTCTTTTTGAGTTGATGGGTTAAATGGTTTAATGAGCCTTTTGTTAGCAAGTTCTGAACTTTTGCACCAGCTTCTTGCATCCATTTAAGGGACACCCCTTTATCCACGAATGTCAAAACCTCCACTTTGGAGATATAACCTTCTGCAGCCGCCCAATCTGTAATATTTTTAACCGCCTGTAGTTCTCCTTCTGAAACACGGGCAGAGGCCACCTCAATACGGTCTACTTTGAGTTCTTCTAGCAGGAGTTTGGCCAAGGTGAGTTTTTCCGAGGCCGAAAAGGAAACCCCAGAGGTTTGTTCACCATCCCGTAGGGTGGTGTCCATTATTTCTATGGTGCGTGCTTTCATTTTTTAATGCCGTAGTGTTCCAGACGGATGGGTTATAAAGGCGTACTTTCGGCGTATTTCTCAATGTCTTTCTGGATATTCAGCAAATAGTCGATATCATCAAAACCATTGAGCATATTGTCTTTTTTGTAATTGTTGATGTCGAAATTTTCACTTTCACCAGAAGCCAAAATGGTAATTTTCTGTTCCGGGAGATTTACCTTTAACTCGGTTTTTGGGTCGGCCTCAATGGCCTTGAAAATTTTATCCAAGAACTCTGGGCTCACCTGAACGGGAAGCACTCCAATGTTCAAACAGTTATTCCTAAAGATATCGGCAAAAAAACTGGACACCACACAACGGAAGCCGTAATCGTATACCGCCCATGCTGCGTGCTCCCTAGAGGAACCGGAACCAAAGTTTTTTCCTCCTACCAATATTTTGCCAGAATAAATAGGATTGTTGAGTACAAATTGTTCTTTGGGTGTGTCATCAGAATTATATCTCCAATCACGGAACAAATTGTCCCCGAAACCTTTACGCTCGGTAGCTTTTAGGAATCGTGCGGGGATGATCTGGTCCGTATCCACATTCTCAATAGGTAATGGTACCGCGGAACTTGTTAGTATGTTGAATTTATCGTATGCCATTTTTCTTTCAATTATCAGTTTCAATCTTCAATTACCAATGGATTGTTCATTGATAATTGTTTATTGCTCATTGTAAATTTTTATTGTTAAGCTAAAACTTCTTCTTGCATTAATTCCCTTGGGTCGGTTACTTTTCCGGTAACAGCTGCTGCTGCGGCCACCAAAGGACTCGCCAACAAAGTACGGGCTCCTGGCCCTTGTCGTCCCTCAAAGTTTCTGTTTGAGGTGCTTACCGCATATTTGCCAGCGGGAATCTTATCATCGTTCATGGCCAAGCAAGCAGAACAGCCGGGCTCTCTCAATTCAAATCCGGCTTCGGTCAAAATATCCAAGATGCCTTCTTCTCTGATAGCTTCTTCCACTTTGTGTGAACCGGGAACCAACCAAGCGGTCACATTGTCCGCTTTTTTCCTTCCTTTGATGATGGAAGCGAAAGCTCTAAAATCTTCAATTCTACCGTTGGTGCAGCTTCCAAGGAACACAAAGTCAATGGGTTTGCCCACCATGGCCTCACCTTCATTATAGTCCATATATTCCAAGGATTTTTTGTAGGTGGCAGCTGAGCCATCAATACTTGCAGCGGTAGGAATGTCCTTGCTAATTCCGATGCCCATTCCTGGGTTGGTACCAAAAGTGATCATGGGTTCTATCTCGCTGGCATTAAAAGTAATTTCTTTATCGAATTCTGCATCGTCATCAGAATATAGAGTACTCCAGTAGTCCATGGCCGTATCCCAATCTTTACCTTTTGGGGTGTACTCTCTTCCTTTAATGTACTCAAATGTGGTTTCGTCAGGGGCGATCATACCTCCGCGCGCGCCCATTTCAATACTCAGGTTGCAGACCGTCATACGACCTTCCATCGACATATTTTTGAAAACATCGCCAGCATATTCGGCAAAATAGCCGGTGGCGCCGGATGTGGATAATTTGGAAATGATGAAAAGCGCCACATCTTTTGGTGTTACGGCTTTGCTCAATTCTCCATTTATATTGATGCGCAAACTTTTGGGTTTTGGTTGCATGATGCACTGCGTGGACAGTACCATTTCCACTTCGCTGGTTCCGATTCCGAATGCAATGGCCCCAAATGCGCCGTGGGTAGAGGTGTGGGAATCCCCACAAACAATCGTTGCCCCGGGCAGTGTTATTCCATTTTCCGGACCAATTACGTGTACGATTCCGTTTTTCTCATGACCCAGTCCCCAGTAGGGGATACCGTGTGCATTGGCATTCTCTTCCAAGGCCTTTAACTGATTTGCGGACAAGGGGTCCTTAACGGGCAAGTGTTGGTTTCGGGTAGGGGTGTTGTGATCAGCGGTTGCAAAGGTGCGTTCCGGGTATAACACTTTTATTCCTCTATTTTTTAAGCCTAAAAAGGCTACGGGGCTCGTTACTTCGTGAACTAGGTGCCTATCTATAAAAAGTACATCCGGGCCATTCTTGATATGTTTTACCACATGCGAATCCCAAACCTTATCAAATAATGTCTTGCTCATTGTGTCATCGATATTTTGTAAGCCTACGAAGTTAAAAATTGTGTATAGAAATGAATTTTGGTCAGTACTAAAATTACGATGTTCAACAGCAAATTCAATGAGCTGTTTTTAAATTGATTAAATCTAACGAATTGATTTTTAGTTTGTAACGAAGATATTGGCAGGATTGTGCAATTTGTTGATTACAAACCTAAATCGCTGTCAACTAATATAATTCCAAATGGTTTTATTGGCCATCATTTTGGAATAGGCATTTAAAATAGGTGCATTTTCCACTTTTTCCAGTCTAGGGTCGTCTTTCAGTAATTGAATGGCATGGTAACGGGCTGTTTTCAGGATTTGATTGTCTTTCACAATATCAGCAATCTTAAGATTGAGCATACCGCTCTGTTGCGTACCCATTAAATCCCCGGGTCCACGAAGTTTAAGGTCGACCTCCGCAATTTCAAAACCATCATTGGTGCGCACCATGGTCTGTAAACGGGTCTTGGAGTCCTCGGAAAGTTTGTTGCCCGTCATTAAAATACAAAAGCTTTGTTCGGCACCTCGGCCTACACGCCCTCGAAGCTGGTGCAATTGGGAAAGGCCGAAACGTTCAGCACTTTCAATGATCATTACAGAGGCATTGGGTACGTTTACACCTACCTCGATTACCGTTGTAGCAATCATGATCTGGGTTTCTCCTTTAACAAAACGCTCCATTTCATAGTCCTTGTCGGCTGGCTTCATTTTTCCGTGCACAATTGAAATTTGATACTCGGGCTGCGGGAAATCACGAACAATACTTTCATAGCCGTCCATTAAATCCTTGTAATCCAAAGCTTCGGACTCTTGGATCAGTGGGTATACTACATAAATTTGTCGCCCTTTTTTGATTTCATCTTTGATGAACCTAAATACTTTCAAGCGGTTACTGTCAAAGCGATGTACTGTTTTAATGGGTTTTCGGCCAGGAGGGAGTTCATCAATTACCGAGATGTCCAAATCCCCGTACAGACTCATGGCCAAGGTTCTCGGGATCGGAGTCGCAGTCATCACCAAAATGTGAGGGGGCGTCTGATTTTTATGCCAAAGCTTGGAGCGTTGCGCCACGCCAAAACGGTGTTGTTCGTCCACGATGGCCAAGCCGAGGTTTTTAAACTGGACTTTATCCTCCAAAACCGCGTGGGTGCCTACCAAAATGTTCAAGTTCCCATTTTCCAGTTGATTGTGGAGCAAGGTGCGTTCGGATTTTTTGGTGGAACCTGTCAATAGGGCAATTTTGACGTCCATTTGTTCCAAAAGTTCTTTGAGGCCGTTGTAGTGTTGTGTGGCCAAAATCTCCGTTGGCGCCATCAAACACGTCTGGAAACCATTGTCTATTGCCAATAGCATGCACATTAGTGCCACAATAGTCTTTCCCGAACCCACATCGCCCTGTAAAAGTCGGTTCATTTGGGCGTTGCTTCCCAAATCGTTCCGGATTTCCTTAATGACCCTTTTCTGGGCGTTGGTCAATTCAAAAGGAAGATGGTTCTCAAAAAACTCGGTAAACCTTTCACCTACGGCATCAAACGGCATTCCTTTGATTTTTTTCTTGCGGAGCATTTTTTTGGAAATGAGCTGTAATTGCACAAAAAACAACTCTTCAAACTTTAACCGAAACTGTGCTTTGGCAAGGAGCTCCTGGTTTTTCGGAAAATGTATATTAAAAAGAGCGGAACTTTTCGATATCAACTTCAGTTCATCTAGAATACCGCGCGACAAAGATTCTTGAAACTTGCCCCCGCATTCCAAAAACAATTGTTGGATCATTTTGCCCAGTACGCGGTTGGTAATACCCTTATTACTTAATTTTTCTGTTGAAGGATAAATGGGCTGCATGGTCAATTTTACGCCCTGCTCATGCTTTTGCAAGGTTTCCATTTCGGGGTGTGGCATGGAGAATGTACTTCCATATTTGTTCACTCTACCAAAAACCACGTAGGGTTCGTTCAATTTTAAATTTTCCCTGATCCATTTATGGCCCCGGAACCAGACCAGTTCCATTTGTCCGGTTTCATCCACAAAAGTGGCTACCAAACGCTTTCCACGTTTTTGCTCTACGGTTTTTATATGCACAATTTTACCCACTACTTGTACATCGGCACCGCTGGGTTGCAGTTGATTGATCTTGTAGTAGCTCGTCTTGTCCAAATAGCGATTGGGGAACAGTTGGAGCAGGTCCCTAAAGGTCTCAATGCCCAATTCGGTCTTTAGGGTATCGGCCCGATTGGGACCGACACCTTTTAAATAGGCGATGGGAGTTTGTAGAAAATTGGGATTCATCGAACTAAAATATGTATTTTGGATAGACTTTTGATAAGATGATGGTATGAAGCTGAGCCCCGTAATCGTTTTTTTCTTGTTTTCACAGTTTTTGTCCGCTCAGATCCAGGATAAAGTGGATTTTCTGCGAGCCGATATTTTAATTGAGCCCACACCTGTCGATAAACAGATAAAGGGTAGTGTTTCTTATCATTTTAATGTGCTCGAGGATGTGGATTCCGTTTTTTTTGATGCTGTGAGCATGGATTTTTTTAATATTTCTTTTGATGGAGTAAAAATCGATTTCGATTACAATGGCAAGAGAATTATGATCAAAAACGAAATGAAAGAAGGGGAGGACCATATCGTTTCCATGGATTATGTGGCAAAACCCGAACAAACGGTATATTTTCTAGGGTGGGACGATGCCGTGGATGGCAATGAACAGGTTTGGACGCAAGGGCAGGGCAAGTACACCAGTCATTGGTTGCCCAGTTTTGATGATATGACCGAAAAGGTAGAGTTTGATCTTAAAATCATTTTAAGAGAGGATTATACCGTAATCGCCAACGGTAATCTTCTCAAGAAGGAAACATTGCCCAATTCCAACGGATATATGTGGCAGTTTGATATGGAGAAGCCCATGAGCAGTTATTTAATCGGTTTTGCCATTGGTAACTATAAGATGGAAACCATGGAATCATCCTCCGGAATCCCCATGGAACTCTATTATGAGCCTAAGGATAGCCTTAATGCGGAACCAACTTATCGGTACAGTAAGCGCATATTCGATTTTTTGGAAAACCGAATTGGCGTGGCCTATCCTTGGCAAAATTACAAGCAGGTGCCTGTTCACGATTTTCTGTACGCTGGGATGGAAAACACAACGTGCACAATTTTTTCAAATCAATATGTTGTGGATTCAACTGCTTTTGTGGATAAAAACTATGTTAACGTTAATGCCCACGAACTCGCCCATCAATGGTTTGGCAATTTGGTAACGGAGACCAGTAGCGAACATCATTGGCTGCACGAGGGGTTTGCTACATTTTATGCCTATTTAGCAGAAAAACACATTTTTGGCGATGATCACTATTATTGGAAATTGTTGGGGACCGCAGAAGCTTTGAAAAGCTTTTCGGAAGAGGATCAGGGCGAGGCGCTTTGGAATCCGAATGCAGGGAGTCTTACTTTCTATGAAAAAGGAGCATGGGCATTGGTTATGCTTCAAGAGCGGGTAGGGAAGACGGCCTTTAAAAAAGGAGTGCGCAATTATCTGAACAAATTCGCCTTTAAAAATGTGACCATACCCAATTTTATAGAAGAAATGGAAGAGGAATCGGGCACTGATCTTTCGGATTTTGAAGCACTGTGGCTGGAAAACCCGGATTTCCCCTTTGAAGAAGTCATTATGTTTTTGAAAGATAGGAACAGCTCAATCAGAACGTATTTTGAACTTAACAAACAGATAGCCCAAGAACCGGAGGGCACCGAGGAAATTTTGGTAAGAAACTGGAGCACTTTATCTTCAATCCACTTAAAGGAAAACCTTATTTTAGATTATAGAGAAGCAATGCCAACTCAATTATTAAGTGAAATTATAGCTTCCGAAGATGTAAAGGCAAGACAGGCCGTGGTACTTTCCTTATATAAAATACCACCGGAGCTAAGGGTGAGTATTGAGAATCTTTTGCGAGATAAAAGTTATACGACCATTGAAGCTGCCCTGTACCGTTTATGGACAGATTTCCCGGAGCACAGAACCAAATATCTTGATGAAACGGATGGAATTAAGGGCTTTCCCAACAAGAATATTCGAATACTATGGTTAACGTTGGCCTTGGTAACTCCCGAATACAGGCCGGACACCAAAGCAAACTATTTTAACGAGTTAAGCGAATTAACGGGAGCTGAACATCATTTTGAGACCCGTATGATGGCTTTCCAGTATTTAAAAAATATCGGTGGATTTAACGATATGGTACTGAAAAACCTGATAGAAGCATGCGGACATCATGTTTGGCATTTTAAAAAATCGGCCAGAAGCCTCTTAAAGGAGTATCTGCAGTCCGACGAAAATACGGCAAGGATTAAACGCATATACCCTTTGCTAAGTCAGCAAGAAAAACAATATTTGGAAAAAACTATAGGTGAATGAGGGCATTGGTGATTTCGGGAGGAGGTAGCAAAGGAGCTTTTGCGGGCGGTGTTGCCCAGTTTTTGATCCAAGAGGCCAAGCACGAGTACGATCTGTTCGTCGGCACCTCCACTGGCAGTTTGTTGATTTCCCATTTGGCGCTGAACAAACTGGATAAGATCAAGAATATTTATTCCAATGTGAACCAGGATAGCATCTTCAATAATTGTCCGTTTATTATCAAGAAAAAACACGGTGTAGAGATCATAGCCATAAACCATTGGAACGTGATTCGAAATTTTATTAAGGGGAAAAAGACCTTCGGAGAAAGTGAAAATCTTAGAAAATTGATACGACGCTCTATAACCGAGGACGAGTTTAATGAGTTAAAACATGGTAATACGGACGTAGTGGTCACGGTGTCCAACCTATCCTTGAACCAAGTGGAATATAAGTCGATTAACGATTGTACTTACGAGGAATTTTGTGACTGGATTTGGATCTCTTCCAACTATACGCCGTTTATGAGTTTAGTGAAGAAGAACGGATGTGAGTATGCAGATGGTGGATTGGGCTCATTGGTACCCATTGAAGAGGCCTTAAATCGTGGCGCCACGGAGGTTGATGTTGTTGTGCTTCATACCGAAGTAAATCATTTGAACCGCATGTCCTCTAAAAATCCCTTTGATCTGATTACTACCATTTTTGGGTTTATGCTGGATCGGATAGAAAATCAAAATATTAGAATAGGAAAATTGGTGGCGAATCAAAAAAATGCCATTATCAATTTTTACTATACACCTACCGTTCTCACCACAAACTCCTTGGTGTTCAATAAGGACCGAATGACCTTGTGGTGGAAACGGGGATATTTATATGCCAAGAACAAGAACGATGAAACAAGCCCAATTGAGCCAGAAAAGCAGGAATAGCTTATTTCCAAAGATCGCTCACCTCTTTTTTAACATAGGCTAAAGCAGCGTTGGACGGGGATTCTTTTTCCATGGTCTGGTTAAGAATGTCCTCCCTAAGCTTGTCCGGAGAATCTGTCTCGCTCATTCCGGCCGATCTGATAATTTGAATGGTCGTATTTTTTGCAGTTTTGATAATGTTCCAGCAAGAATCGGACATGTATATCTGTTGGGACAGATTATGCTCAAATTCATTCTCGATTTGTTTGATTAATAGATTTTCGTAATCACTTTTGTTCTTGCCCTTGGGAGCGACCCGTACCACAAGATTGTTCAAGGTGATCCGCTCCAAGAATAGCGCCATACGTTCGTACGCCTGTAACCGGATGGGCAATGTTTCCTTTTGCGAATCTTTATGTAGTAAAAAACGTCTGCGCCCGTCTTCGTTTCGGGTGTGCAATCTAAAAAAGTAGAAGGCTACGGCACCGGTAACAACCGCTGGTAACAAATAAGCAAATAACTGAAGGATTTGATCTCCACTCATAAGGTAGTTTGGTTTTTGTTGATTTTACACTACCTACAACGCATCAAAATTCTAAAAAGTATTTTTTTAATAGGTTATTGCGCTGCCTTGGCGCTTTCTTTGGCCTGTGCGTAAAATGCTTTGTAGTTGGGCTGGAGCTTAATATTGATTCCTTCTTTGAAATTGCCATCTTTTGCAGAAATTGCAATGTTCTCTGCTGGGATTTCCAAATTCGTCACCAGTTCCGTAGCTACCGATGCCACTTGATTGTACGTTGATCCGAATTCACCGGTAATGTTCAATCCCTCCACTTCGGCCTTAAAATTGGGGTTGCTTTTAATAATGCTGGCTATTCCTGCCAACCAGGTTTTTCCCTCCGCTGTCAATTCGGACGATGTATCGGAGCCAAAAAGAACGTTTAAACTGCTGCCAATGCTAATTATACCTCCTTCTACAGCTACTTTGGCATTTTCTCCCAAGGTTTGTTTTATTCGTGTCAAAGACACAATGGCTGTCGAGTCGTTGGCGGATATCATGTCATTGATACCACTAAGTTGCTTTTCTTTTCTAGCGAGGGCTGCCATGGCCTTGTTAACGTTTTCTGAGTTTTGTTTGGATAGTTCCGAAAAGTTGCTCAAGTTGCCCAAAAGGGTGGCATTGGCATCTCGTAAACTTGCATTTTCTGTTTTAAGGGCCTCGGCTTCGGCACTGCTGGATGATATTTCTCGTTTTGCCTTTGCCAATTCCTGTTCCACTTGAGAGATTCTACTTTTAAGGGTATCGATTTCGGCAAACAGTTCACTTTTTCGTTGAGAAAATGTACTTGTCGAAACAACTAAAAATAGGATTGGGAGTAAACTTTTTTTCATAAGTAGCGTAATTGTATATTTAAAATTATTTGGGTTTGGATCATTAAACTTTTTCCATTGCAGCTTTTCCACCAAGGTGCTCACATTCGTAAAATTCTTGCATGGAATTAAAAGGTACTTTCTCTTTTTGATACTTGTACACTCTTCTAATGTCGCTGCTAAGATAATCATCATCCACATTTACCTGGACATCTTCCATATTAAATTGACAAGGATGCTCGTAGCCGGCAGCATGGGTGATTTCCAAAAATTCTTTTTTAAAAGTGTTAAAGTATTGTGCCAGCCTATCGGATTTTAAAGGGATGTTGATCCCGCTCTGGCGCCATTTACTCTGTGTGGCGACACCCGCAGGGCACCTATTGGTATGGCATACCTGTGCCTGAATACATCCGATGCTCATCATGGCCTCTCGGGCAACATTAATGCAATCCGCACCCATGGCAAATGCCATTGCTGCTTTTCCAGGAAAGCCCAATTTTCCACTTCCGATAAACACGATCCTATCTGTTAATCCATGTTCCAGGAACAATTTGTACACTGATGAAAATCCGTAGGACCACGGTAGCGATACATGATCGGCAAAGCTCGGAGGGGCAGCTCCGGTTCCTCCTTCGCCACCATCAATGGTGATAAAATCGGGGCCTTTGCCCGTTTTCTTCATCAAATCGGCAAGTTCTTGCCATTGGTCTATTTTCCCGATGGCGCCCTTAATTCCTACGGGCAATCCTGTTTCCTCGGCAATGGATTCAATAAAGTCCATAAGCTCTGGTATTGTGGTAAAGGCTTTGTGCGTAGGAGGGGAGATTACGTCCTTGCCAACCTCAACACCTCGGATTTCCGCTAGTTCCGGGGTAATCTTAGATCCTGGCAGAACACCCCCTTTTCCGGGTTTGGCACCTTGCGAAAGTTTTATTTCTATAGCTTTGATACAGGGGTTTTCATCTACCAAAATTTTAAGTTTCTCCATGGAAAACCCACCATCTTTCGAGCGGACACCAAAATATCCTGTCCCAAAATGAAAAATAACGTCCCCTCCTTGTTTGTGATAGGGGGATAGGCCACCTTCTCCAGTATTATGGTAGGCTCCGCACTTTTCCACACCGCGGTTCAAAGATTCGATGGCTGCGGCGGACAAAGAACCAAAACTCATGGCCGAAACATTGATAATGGACGCGGGTCGATAGGGTTTTCTTCGTTTATTATGGGCGCCCATCACTTTGGCGCAGGGTAAAAAGTAGGGATGTGCGTGGTTTGGATGGTTTTCCGGCATTTGGAAACCGATCATCGCATTCTTTATAAAAATATGTTGGTGTTTGTAGATGTCCCTATCGGTACCAAAGCCTTCATAATTATTTTCTTTTTTTGCCGAAGCATAGATCCAGCTACGTTCAATCCGGTTAAAAGGTAGTTCTTCCCTATTGTTGGCCACAAAATATTGTCGCATTTCCGGACCTATACTTTCGAGCCAATACCGTAAATGTCCAACTATAGGGTAATTGTGACTGATCGTATGGGCTTTCTGAAGAAAAATGTCCCGAATAGCGACCAAAACCAGAAATAGTAATACCCAAGCCCACCAGGGCAATCCGGCAAAAAAATCAAGAAATGCTTCCATTGACGTCGTATAAAGTATAGTTACAAATATGAAGCCCCAATATTCAATTTCCAAATGTTGGTGAATATTGGGACTTGTTTAATTATAATCGGATATTATTTGCTTCTGTCCAGGTAATCCAGTGCAATTTCAGTCATGGCCTTAACGCCCAATTGAAGTCCGCTATCATCAATTTTAAAATCTGGGGTATGATGGGGAAAGTGTTCGTCTGGGCCGGCATTGGGGTCTTTTCCACCCAAAATATAAAAGAAGCCGGGTATTTTTTCCTGATAAAAAGAAAAATCCTCAGCTCCTGTAATTGCTTTGATCAAGTGTACATTTTCTGTACCCGCTACTTCTTGAAGGCTGGAGAGTGAGCTTGCGGTAAGGTCTGGGTCATTGTAAGTGATTGGCACACCTTTGGCTATTTCCACCGTAGCTTCGGCTCTGTATGCCTTGGCGATGGTCTCTGCCATTTCCTTCATCCTTGTATTTACCTGCTTTTGCATATCGTAATCCAACGTTCGGATGGTTCCAACCAATTCGGCACTTTCCGGAATGATATTGTTACGAACACCACCGGAAATCTTTCCTACCGTGATTACGGCCGCCTCCTTGGTCAATTCCAATTCTCGGCTAATAATGGATTGAAAGCCATCTACTATTTTGGAAGCCACATAAATGGGATCTACACCGCCCCAGGGTTGTGAGCCGTGCGATTGTTTTCCTTTTATCTTTACAACAAAACGCTGTGCTGCTGCCAAAGCGCCTCCTGGTTTATATGCAATATGGCCAACAGGCAGGTAGGAACCAATGTGCAAACCATAAATGGCATCAACCTTGGGGTTTTCGAGAACTCCTTCTTTCACCATAAGTTCTGCGCCACCTTCTTCTCCCGGAGGGGCACCTTCTTCGGCCGGTTGGAATATAAATTTGATGGTTCCATGAATTTTGTCCTTATTGTTAGATAAGACTTCAGCTACCCCCATCATAATTGCGATATGGGTGTCGTGCCCACAAGCGTGCATCACCCCGACTTCCTGTCCCAAAAAATCCGAGGTGACTTCAGATTTGTAGGGAAGATCGTTTCTTTCGGTAACAGGCAGCGCATCGATATCAGCCCTAAGGGCCACTACTTTACCCGGGTGGTCACCTTTTAAAAGACCTACAACACCAGTATGTGCGATTCCGGTCTGAACATCGATTCCTAAGGATTTTAGATGTTTGGCAATTTTTTCGGCGGTTTTAAACTCCCGGTTGCTCAGTTCCGGATTTTGGTGAAAATCACGGCGCCATTCAATTACCTTGGATTCAACAGCGGCAATGTCCTTTTCGAGCCCATGATCCTGGGCATACATGGTTAAACTTGCGGAACATAGCGCAAGTGGCAGTAGTATTTTTTTCATAATAGGGCTGGTTATAGTTTAATTGGTCGATACCCTTCGTTCTGCAATAAGATATTGGCCGTCATCGCAGAGAGGGCAATCTTCACTCCAGGAATCAATTCTTCTTTAGGAAGTTCTCTGGTTTTTGAGGATTGACCACACATAATAACTTCCACACCGGCATCCAATAAACTTTTAACAAGTTCAAGGTTCGGGTTGGCTGCTTCATACCTTTTTTTGTAGGCTTCGTTCGTTAATAAGTTTCTTGCGGCAGTTCCGTGGACTATTAGTGCTGCTTTTATTTGAGAAGCTGGTACGCCGCTCTGTGCATGCATGTTTAAAAAACGCGCAACCGTATTGATATTTCGATTTAATTCGGTATCCGACTCAGGCCCATCCTTTACATCAAAAGCTACTTTGAACTCCTGTGTTGTATCGGTCACAAAATCAGGATTGTCTATTTCCCATACCGCACCATAATCTTCAATGATCGGGCCGGTCTTGGTAGATTGGGAATATCCATAAAATGTAAACAGAATTAAAGCGAACAGAGGTAATCTTTGAAAATTCATTAGCAAAATAAGTTGAGTTGTTAAATATATTCAAAATTACATCCAATTCCGAAAACACTGTTTATAAAAATTGAAAGCTAGATTTTAGCAAAAGATCATTTATGGCTAATTTCACACCTACTTTTAAAAGCTTCTGGCCCTTGAGTAATTTTATAGATGAATTGAACGATGCGCAGCGGGCCCCCGTACTGCACAAAGATGGACCATTAATGGTAATTGCCGGTGCCGGTTCCGGAAAGACCCGAGTGCTTACCTACAGGATCGCCCACCTAATGGAACAGGGGGTAGACTCTTTTAATATTTTGGCACTGACCTTTACCAATAAGGCGGCTCGCGAAATGAAAAAGCGGATTGCGACCATAGTTGGGAACTCCGAGACCAAAAACTTATGGATGGGGACGTTCCACTCCGTTTTTGCCAAATTATTGCGATATGATGGCGATAAACTTGGATTCCCGAGCAATTTTACCATATACGACACGCAAGATTCGCAACGTTTGATCGCATCTATTATTAAAGAAATGGGGCTGGATAAGGATATTTACAAATATAAGCAAGTCCAGAACCGAATTTCGTCCTATAAGAATAGCCTCATTACGGTAAAGGCCTATTTTCAAAATCCTGAGCTGATGGAGGCCGACGCCATGGCCAAACGGCCAAGGCTGGGAGAAATTTATCAAAATTATGTGGATCGCTGCTTTAAGGCCGGTGCTATGGATTTTGACGACCTGCTCTTGCGCACCAATGAGTTATTGACCCGCTTTCCCGAGGTGTTGATGAAATATCAGGACCGTTTTAGATATATTTTGGTAGATGAGTACCAAGATACCAACCACTCCCAGTATTTGATCGTAAAAGCACTTTCGGATAGGTATCAAAATATTTGCGTGGTAGGAGACGATGCGCAGAGTATCTATTCTTTCCGAGGAGCGAATATCAGCAACATCCTTAACTTTCAGCGCGATTACGACAATGTGGCCGTGTACCGTTTGGAGCAAAATTATAGATCTACCAAGAACATTGTAAATGCGGCCAACTCCATAATTGCGAACAACAAGAACCAGTTGGAGAAAAATGTATGGACCTCCAACGACGATGGTGGTCTCATAAAAATACATCGCAGCCCCACCGATGCAGAAGAAGGACGTTATGTGGCAGGATCCATTTTTGAGAACAAGATGCAGCATCAAATGCAAAATGGAGAATTTGCCGTGCTGTACCGGACCAATTCACAATCCAGGGCCATAGAGGATGCCCTACGAAAACGGGATATTCCCTATCGAATTTATGGGGGCTTGTCTTTCTATCAAAGAAAGGAAATCAAGGACGTTTTGGCCTATTTACGGCTTGTCATCAATCCAAAAGACGAGGAAGCCCTAAAACGTGTGATCAACTTTCCTACAAGGGGGATTGGCCAGACAACTATCGATAAGCTTGTGGTCGCTGCCAACCATTACGGACGATCTATTTATGAGGTAATGGACAACCTGGACCGGCTCAACCTGAACATTAATGCCGGAACCAAGCGTAAACTGACGGATTTTGTTACCATGATCAAAAGTTTTCAGATCATGAACGAGGGGTCGGATGCGTTTGCCCTAGCCGAACATGTGTCCAAAAAAACAGGCTTGCTATTGGAGTTTAAAAAGGACGGTACCCCAGAAGGGATTGCCCGAATGGAGAATATTGAGGAACTCTTGAACGGAATCAAGGATTTTGTTGAAGGCCAAAAAGAGATTGCTGATGCTACGGGGAGTTTGACCGAGTTTTTGGAAGATGTGGCCCTGGCAACAGACATGGACAAAGATGTTGAGGATGACGATAGGGTGGCTTTAATGACCATCCATTTGGCAAAAGGACTGGAATTTCCGTATGTATATATTGTGGGGATGGAGGAAGATCTGTTTCCATCTGCGATGAGCATGAATACACGAAGTGAGCTTGAAGAGGAGAGAAGATTGTTCTATGTGGCACTCACCCGGGCCGAAAAACAGGCTTTCTTGACCTATACCCAAAACCGATACCGATGGGGTAAATTAATAGATGCCGAACCCAGTAGATTTTTGGAGGAAATCGAGGAGAAATATGTAGAAAACCTGACTCCTGTAAACGATGGGTACCGATATAAATCCATGATCGATAAAAATATTTTTGGAGAGGTGGATAAAAGTAAACTTCGACAAATGAAACCGAAGAACGGTACCCCGCCAAGTGTGCAAAAACCCAACGAGGATCAGCTTAGAAAATTGAGAAAGCTGAAACCAGAGATATCTTCACCCACCAGTTCGGCCGATATAGACCCCGGAATAGTTGTAGGGGCCAGAGTGAACCATACCCGGTTCGGGAGAGGCAAAATATTGAATATCGAAGGTGTTGGCAACGATAGAAAAGCGGAAATCGGTTTTGATCAAGGTGGCATTAAAAAACTGCTGCTACGTTTTGCCAAATTGGAGGTGCTGGACAACGCTTGATCTAGTTTTGTACATCGCTTTAAAAAGAACACCGTTGATTTGTGGGTTTTTAAGAATGACATAAAAATTGTGAGTGGATAAAATTGATTAAATTCAGAGCTTATATTTTGAATTTAACCACCAAACCAACCACTCACCAGATGAAAAACCTCTTTCTAAAACCTGTCTTTTTAGCTGTTGCCCTACTTGTTGTAATCTTATTTGGGGTTGCCGGTTATCACTATGCCATCGGGTACCCTGCCTGGGTCACGATGGTTTTGGGAATACTCATTGGAGCTGTTCTGCTGGTCATTATAAAACTACTGCTCAGTTGGCTGGTACCGTTGTTCAAAAAAATACCGCTTCCTTTTTTTACGTCGGTGTTGGCAGGTTTGATTGCACTGGTAATTATGAGGATGTACGCTTTTGGTTGGCCATCCCTACTGTTTTATAGTTTGGTGTTGTTTGGTCTTGTCTGTTTGATTTTATTCACAACGGGTATTAGGCAAATCATTCAAAAACAGAATGTGAAAGTAGGAGGTATTCTTGTCGTTTCGAGCATTATACTAGTTGCTTTTGGATTTTATGGATTCAATTCTTTGGATGGTGACCCTTACTCGGAATCCACACAGGTAATTGATGGTGAAGGAATCACTACACTCAGCGATATGGGAATCGATGACCCTTCGACCAAGGGGAATAATGAAGTTGAAGTCTTTACATATGGCAGTGGAACGGATTCCAAAAGATTAGAATATGGGGAGGGGGCAAAAATAAAAACCCCTACCGTAGATGCATCTTTACTGCTACCAGAATGGAAGGGCAAAAAGAAAAAGTGGCGCGAAAAATACTGGGGTTTCGGTGTGGACAGTTTTCCGTTGAATGCCCGTGTGTATATGCCCAAAGGCACTGGGCCTTTCCCTATGGTTATGATGGTGCATGGGAACCACAGCATGCTCGACTATTCCGATGAAGGCTATGCCTACCTTGGGGAATTGCTGGCAAGCAGGGGAATTATTGGTGTTTCTGTAGATCAAAATTTTATCAATGGACACTGGTCCGGGGACTTTAGGGGAAAAGAAATGCCCGTTCGTGGTTGGTTATTGCTCAAACATTTGGAACAATGGAGCAAATGGAACCAAAACACTACATCGGGTTTGGCTGGTAAAGTGGATTTGGACAACGTCGTCCTTGTAGGACATTCCAGGGGAGGGGAGGCGGTATCCATTGCTGCTGCTTTTAACCAACTGGACAGATTTCCGGATAATGGCAATGAACAGTTCGATTTTGGATTTGGGATAAAAGGTGTGATCAGCATTGCTCCTACGGATTACAGGTACGATCGAGAGATTAGTTTGACCGACATTAATTATGTGTCCATTCAAGGAGCATACGACTCGGATGAAACCAGTTTCTGGGGTATGAGGCCATACCATCGTTTGCAGTTTTCGGAAGGTTTCGATGGATTTAAGGCTGGGCTGTATCTGAATCATGCAAATCACGGTCAGTTTAACTCCACTTGGGGCCGCTCGGACTTTGGAGCACCTATGAAATGGTTGCTCAACCTTACCCCATTGGTAACAGGAGAGGAACAGCGAAAAGTTGCCAAGGTATTTATTGGTGCTTTTGCCGAAGTTGTTCTTAAGAAGAACAAAAGTTATTTGCCAATGTTCAAGAATATGGAATTGATTCATAATTGGTTGCCTAAAGAAACTTATAGAATTCAGTATGCGGACAATTTTAAAAATGTTCTGGTGGATTTTGAAAGGGATTTGGACATTTCCAATGGATTGGATGGTATAAAACTCAATGCCGAACATTTTAACATTTGGAGGGAAATGGAATTATTGGCCAGAGACGGTGGTAGTCAGCAAAACAATGCTTTGGTACTTGGGTGGAGACATAGTTCGGATATTCAAAGTGATTCAATTCCCGTTTATTCCATTGAGCTGCCGGAAGCATTGAAGAATTTTGGGGAAATGGATACTTTGGCACTTTCCTTGGCCATGGGCGATTTATCTGAATTGGCGATAAATGAAGAAGGAGAAGAGAGGAATTTGACTCCAAAAAGTGGTTTTAATTTTAGCATTATGCTTAAGGATAGTTTAGGAAATTCGGCTTCGGTTCCTTTGGCAGAGAACAATAAACTTCCGGGTGTGGTCAAAAGCAAGTTTACCAAGTTTGATTTTTTGGATAGGAATATGATAGGTGATGAATCCGAGATCCAATTAAAAAGCTGTTTTGTTCCGATCTCCTCTTTTTTAAAGCAAAATAACAGTCTAAACATGAACAAACTGAAAAGCATTCATCTGGTTTTTGATAAAGATACCATGGGAGTTGTTGTTTTGGATGATATCGGGTTTTATCAAAAAAGGACGGATTGATACTGGAACTACTGATTCTCCATTTCTGAAATGGCATAATCGTGTTGTAGATGAATTGGGTTACTTATTTGTGCTTCTGCCAGATTTCCGTTCGAAATGGTATATCCTATAATAATGTTTTGGCTATCTTTTGTTTTTTGGCTGTGCAGAAGGTAAATATTACTGCCTGTGGTCTCTTTCTCTTGGGATATTCGGCTATACAGCGTTGGTTTTCCATATAACGAAGAGATTCTCAGTTGGTTTTTCGATTTAAAAACGGCAATATTTTTTATACTTTGCCCCAAACACTCCATTTTGGTCTGCCAAGAAAATAAGGCAAAATTTCCATCGTCCGAAACTATCAACCCAATTTCATGGCTATTTGGATCATGGGCATCGACCATATAATCCAGTTCCTCGACCGATCTTAGATTTTCTACCTCTCTTCTTAACCTTTCATTGACCTCAACAATACGGTCTATAGCGTTACAGTCGGTTGCATCCAGTCCATCTAATTGAAATAAAAGTTGGTCCATTTTGGCCAAGGTTTTATTTGCGTCAAGAGAATTGTTCCCTTTCGTTCTGGAGTTGCTGTTTTGACAACTGGCAAGAACAAATGTTATCAAGACTATGATGGTGGAGTGCAACATTCTCATAAGTTATGTTTTATAGTAAAGATGAAGGATCTAAAAGAATTATTCCGGTCCCGATCAACCAATCGTTATTTTGGGTTGATGGATGGCTGTTTTCACTTTATATGGATGTTGAATTATGAGTAGGTTGTGTGTATTATCATTAAATTAACAGCTGGTCCACCAAGTTCAGTAAAGAACCAATATGTATTATCTTTGTGGTAAATGCCTTGTACATTAACTAGTTTGTAAATAGATGGCGGAGCTGATTAGACTATATGAAGAAAATCCAAATCCTAAGCAGGTTCAAAAAGTGGTGGATGTGCTAAAAAAGGGTGGATTGGTTATTTACCCGACCGATACGGTTTACGGTCTCGGCTGCGACATAACCAACTCAAAAGCCTTACAACGGATAGCCCGTATTAAAGGAGTAAAGCTGGCAAAGGCCAATTGGTCTTTTATCTGTGCCGATTTGAGCAATCTTTCGGATTACGTTCGACAAATAGACAGTCCTACTTTTAAAATTCTAAAAAGAACACTTCCGGGACCCTATACTTTTATACTGCCAGGAAACAATAATCTACCCAAAGATTTCAAAAAAAAGAAAACGGTTGGTATCCGTGTTCCGGACAATGCCATTGCAAGGGCATTGGTTACCGGGCTGGGGCATCCAATTGTATCTACATCTATTCGTGATGATGATGATATACTTGAATATACTACCGATCCGGAGCTTATTTTTGAGAAGTGGCAAAATCTTGTAGATGTGGTCATCGATGGAGGGTATGGGGACAATGTGGCCTCTACGGTCATAGATCTTTCGGGAGACGAACCAGAGGTAATACGTGAAGGTAAAGGGAGTTTGGATATCTACTAATAAAAAAAGCGGCCATTTGGCCGCTTTTCTTTTTAAGCTTTAGCTTCTATTTTCTTATTTACCGGTTCCACCGATAGCAGGATCTTTCATTCCTTCTTCGATCATGTTATAGAACTGATCGATTTTTGGAAGTACAACAATTCGTGTTCTTCTGTTCTTAGCTCTGTTGGCAGAAGTGTTGTTGTCTACAAGTGGTACGTAGTGGCTACGTCCAGCAGCAGTCATTCTAGATGGTTCTACACCAAAATCGTTCTGAAGGATTCGAACAACGGAAGTTGCTCTTTTTACACTCAAATCCCAGTTATCTGCTAGTTCGGAGGTTTTAATTGGCACGTTATCCGTGTGTCCTTCTACCATAAACTCAAAGTCAGGCTTGTTGTTTACAACTTTCGCCACTTTACCAAGTACTTCTTTTGCAGCGTTGGTTACGTTGTAGCTTCCGCTTCTGAACAACAATTTATCGGAGATGGAAACGAAAACAACACCTTTCTCTACGCTGATCTCAATGTCCTCATCATCCAAGTTGCCCAATACACCTTTTAAACTCTGAACCAAGGCAAGGTTTACAGAATCCCTACGGGTAACGGCATCTTGTAATTTTCTGATGGTAAGGTCTTTTTCGCGAAGACTTTCCAAAGATTTTTCAAGGTTCTCGGCACCTTTAGTGGTAAGGGTGGTCAAGTTGCCCATGTTGTTGATGAGCTCTTGGTTGTTTGCTTTAAGGAAGGCGTTTTGGTCTTCGAGGGTTTTTAGCCTAGAGTCTGCAGTTGCTTTTTCTTCCAAGCAATCGTTTAGTTTAACGGTTGCAGAATTCAATAGGTCTTGGGTTTCTTTGTGTTTGGCCTCTAGTTCGGAATATTTCTTCTGCGATACACAAGAAGATAATAGAACTGTCATTGCCAATGCTCCTAGAAAAACTTTTTTCATAGTTCAGAATATAATTTAAGGATTGTTAGATTTATCAAATGTTAAAAAACTACACCAAAATTAGATAAAAAGCAAGGTCCCTATATTTCGGCTTCGTTAATCTTTTACTAAATTGTTAAAATTCTCTACCTGATGTACGAAATAAGACCATACTATGGATGTCGCGGCGTAGTACTTTAATAAAAAATTAGCTTTTTCGCGCTTTTTGTACATTTTTGTAAAGTTAGCGTAAAAACTTAAATGAGCTTTTAAGATAGCGGAACAGTGATCGAACTTCAATTGAAAAATAAAACGCAGAGCAGCGATACCATCTAGCAATAAGCGGGCAAAAACCAAAGGAAGCGCCTTTTTTCTTGGAAGGTTTTTGGTTATGGAGTAGAGGGAGTTCCTAAAATTAAGGAAAGTTTTTTTGGGATTCATATTGGATAAGGTGCTGCCTCCTAAATGGTACACGTGGCTATGGCCTACATAATACACTTTATGTCCGGCATTTTTTGCTCTCCAACATAGGTCTATTTCTTCTTGGTGGGCAAAATAGTCTTCATCAAACCCATTAAGCGATCTAAAAACCTCACTTCTTATAAACATACAGGCACCTGTCGCCCAGAATACCTCTTGGATATCGTTATACTGGCCTTCGTCCTTTTCTATGGTCTGAAAGACCCTTCCTCTACAAAAGGGGTAACCGAACATATCGATGAAACCTCCCGCCGCCCCTGCATATTCAAAATGGTCCCTTTTGTTCAAATCCAATATTTTTGGTTGGATTATGGCCGCATTCGGAAGTGTTTCAAAGGCATTTTTTATAGGCCCCAACCAATCAGGGGCTACTTCAACATCGGAATTGAGCAAACAGAAGATATCTGCCTTTATGTTCTTCAACCCGTCGTTATAGCCCTTGGCAAAACCACCGTTGGTGCTGTTTTGTACAATGCCTACCGTGGGATAATGTTGTTTTATAAAATCTACCGAACCATCGGTGCTCGCATTGTCCACTACATAAATATCGGCACCTTGGGAATACTCCATCACAGAGGGAAGAAATCTCTCCAGCAGAGCTTCTCCATTCCAATTGAGTATGACTACGGCGATTTTCAAAACGGAGGCAAATTAACGGCTAAATTCAGGAATATCCTCTAAAAACATGTATTTTTCATTCTTATGATCCATTTCGCAATAATAATGCGCCAACCCATTGGTGACCATGAGATATTTGGATTTTAATTGGAGGTTGTACCGAGCTATCTGATCAAAAACCGCCTGGGTAATGTTCACCTCGGGAGCTTTACATTCTATTAATAGAAAAATAGAACCGTCGGGATTGAACACGACCACATCGTAACGTTTTTTTAAGTTGTTTATGGTAAGTTGTTTTTCCACATTGATCAGGCTCTTCGGGTAGTTTTTTGTGAACACCAGATACCGAAGCACATGTTGCCGGACCCATTCTTCGGGTTGGAGGACCACAAATTTTTTACGTATCCCATCGAAAATGTACTGCCTATTTTGGCTATTTTTGATTCGGAACGAATAAGGTGGAAAGTTCAAATCTTGCATTTTACAAAACTGGTGATATAATTTGAATGGACAAAGTAAAAGAGATCGTAGGGGAAATCAATAAGGGCAATCCAAAGCCCATTTATTTTTTGATGGGGGAGGAGCCATATTATATTGACCGAATTTCCCAGTACATTGCAGAAAATGTGCTGACAGATGACGAAAAAGGGTTTAATCAGATGGTGTTGTACGGGAAGGATACCACGGTGGACGAAGTTGTTGCCAATGCCAAGAGGTTCCCGATGATGGCAGAATATCAGGTTGTGATTGTAAAAGAGGCGCAGCATCTTTCCAGAACCATAGAAAATTTATCCTCTTACGCAGAGAACCCCCAACCGACCACCATTCTTGTGCTTTGCTACAAATACAAAAAGTTGGACAAGCGAAAAAAGTTGTACAAGACCATTAAAAAAACGGGAGAGCTCTTTGAGAGCAAAAAACTGTACGATAATCAGGTGGCGGATTGGATCAGAAGAACCTTGGCCAGTAAAAAGTATAAAATATCGCCCAAGTCCTGTGTTATGCTAGTGGAGTTTTTGGGCACGGATCTGAGCAAAATAAGCAACGAGCTGGACAAACTCACGTTGATCGTGCCTCCATCAACCGAAATTACGCCCGACCTTATCGAAGAGCATATCGGCATTAGCAAGGATTTCAATAATTTTGAATTGAAGAAGGCGATCGGAGAGCGCAACGTAAAAAAAGCGTCCAGGATCATTGATTATTTTGCCCAAAATCCCAAGGACAACCCTTTTGTGGTCACCATAACCCTTCTGAATACATTTTTCACGCAATTATTGCAATATCATGGACTGAGCGACCATTCTCCCGGGAATGTGGCCAAAGTACTCGGTGTAAACCCATATTTTGTAAATGAGTATGTTGTGGCGGCTCGAAACTATCCCATGAAAAGGGTAAGCGGCATCATCTCCAATTTAAGGGTATTGGATTTAAAAAGTAAAGGAGTAGGAGCCAGTAACATGGCACAGGCCGATCTGTTGAAAGAACTCCTATCTGAAATAATCTAAACGATTGTTACTTTTTATCCACGCTGTATTTGCCAGGCCCCAATAGCATTATAACCACAAATACGGTAAGGTAAAGCAAAGCTTTTTCCTTTGTGCCGAATGGATCAGCACCGTGAATCATAAAACCGGCAACGAACATGGTAATTGCGGTGGGTATGGCAGCCCATCGGGTCTTAAAACCAATAATGATCAATAGCGGGCATATAAATTCGGCCACAACGGCCAAAAAAAGTGAAGGCGCCTGCCCAATACCAAATGGGTTGGCGAATTCTGTGTTGCCATTGATGAGATTCATTAATTTGGGGTAACCATGGGTTAGCATAAATGCAGATGGTACAATCCTTAAAAGTGCCAGCCCAAAGTGGATCAAAGTGTTGTTTTTCATGTGGGGAAAAAATTAATCCCCGTGAAAATATAAATTATGTTTCTAAAAACACAACTTTAATTGACGAAAGGTACTTTTGTGTTGATCTTTAAGTAAAACTACCGCAGGGCGGGATAAGTTTGTGGGTCGGATTCGTGCATTATATGGTACACTTTTTCAAAAATATCCTCTGCATTTGGTTTTGAAAAATAATCCCCGTCCGATGCATAGGCCGGTCGATGTGCCTTGGCTGTCAACGTTTGTGGTTTGCTATCCAAATAGCGGTAGCCTCCTTGTTTTTCTACCACTTCTTGCATCAGATATGCCGAACATCCGCCTGGCACATCCTCATCGATAACCAAAAGCCTATTGGTTTTTTGCAGACTTTTTACCACATCGTGCTCCAAATCAAAAGGCAACAAGGATTGGGCGTCTATAACTTCGGGATCAATACCAACTTCCAAAAGATCTTGGGCTACTTTTTCTACAATCCTTAAGGTGGAACCGTAAGATAGCAGGGTAATGTCCTTGCCCTCTTTTAATGTTTCGACCTTGCCGATTGGTGTACAGTACTCACCTAAGTTGTCCGGTTTTCTTTCTTTTAAGCGATATCCGTTCAAACTTTCAATGATCAAGGCCGGTTCATCACTCTTCATCAAAGTATTGTAAAAGCCTGCAGCCTGTGTCATGTTCCTTGGGGCCAGAATATACATGCCCCGCAATAAGTGCACTAGGCCGCCCATGGGAGAACCGGAGTGCCATATTCCTTCTAAACGGTGTCCTCTGGTACGAACGATCAACGGTGCTTTTTGTTTTCCTACGGTTCTGTACATTAAGGTAGCCAAATCGTCGCTCAAGGTTTGGATCGCATACAGGATATAATCCAAATATTGTATTTCCGCAATTGGGCGGAGTCCTCTAAGGGCCATACCGATTCCCTGACCAATTATAGTGGTCTCGCGGATACCCGTATCGGCGACCCTAAGTTTGCCAAACTTTTTTTGAAGTCCTTCCAGACCTTGGTTAACATCGCCAATATTGCCCGTATCCTCGCCAAATACCAAAGCTTCTGGATATTTGGTGAACAGTTTGTCAAAATTGTCCCTAAGGATTACACGTCCGTCAACTTCTTCGGCATCTTCAGAATAGATGGGGGGTACCGGTGCAATGGATGTTGCTTTATTGCCAATTTCGTTATATAGATGCGAACCATACTCGTATTCACCATTTTTAATATAGTTGTCCACCCACTGCTGAAGCGCTTTCTTTTCCGGGCTTGTTTCGCCCAAGAGATAACGCAATGCCTTTCGGGATTTAGTGGCCAAATCTTTTTTAAGGGGTTCCTCAATTGCGATCAAGTCATTTTTTAGCTTAGTGATAAAAGCTCTGTTCGGACTTTTGCTTGCTGCTTGGTCCAATAACTGAACCAATACTTTTTTAGCTTGTATTTGAGGGCTCAGGAATTCGGTCCAAGCTTCTTTTTTGGCAGCCCTTACCTTTTGTTTGATCTCCCTCTCCGTTTTTTTGAGTTCTTCTTCGGTGCTAATACCGTTTTCTATGATCCACTCCCTAAAACGCTTGTTACAATCGTTTTCGCGTTCCCACTCCAATCGCTCGGAAGATTTGTATCTTTCGTGTGACCCAGAGGTAGAGTGACCCTGTGGCTGCGTAAGTTCCGTTACATGTAAAATTACGGGTACATGTTGTTCCCGAGCAATGTCGGAGGCATTCTCAAAGGTGTGGATAAGTGCCGTATAATCCCAACCGTGTACTTTTAAAATCTCAAAACCATTCTTTTCTTCGTCCCTTTGCAGTCCGCTAAGTGCTTCAGAAATACTTCCTTTGGTGGTATGGAATTCGGATGGGACCGAAATGCCGTACTCATCGTCCCAAATACAGATAACCATGGGAACTTGCATTACCCCGGCAGCATTGAGTGTTTCAAAAAAATGTCCTTCGCTGGTACTTGCGTTTCCTATAGTGCCCCAAGCGACTTCATTTCCGTTGTTGGAAAAATTCGATTGTTCTATTCCTTCTACGTTTCGGTAAATTTTGGAAGCCTGTGCAAGTCCTAGCAAACGAGGCATTTGACCTGCGGTGCACGAGATATCGGCACTACTGTTTTTTTGTTCGGTCAGGTTTTTCCAAGTTCCATCCTCGTTTAAGCTGTGCGTACCAAAATGGCCTCCCATTTGACGGCCTGCACTCATAGGTTCTTTTTCCAAATCTGTAGTGGCGTATAGGCCATGAAAGAAAGATTTTGGGTCCAAATAACCCAATGCCATCATAAATGTTTGGTCGCGATAGTATCCGCTCCTAAAATCCCCATTCTGAAAAGCCCTTGCCATTGCCAACTGTGGGAGCTCTTTTCCGTCCCCAAAAATTCCGAACTTGGCCTTGCCGGACAGTACTTCCCGTCTTCCCATTAAACTACATTCCCTGCTGGTAACGGCAATCTCATAATCTTGAAGGATCTGCGTTTTGAAATCGTCAAAAGAAATATCGTTGCTAGTACTTGGGTTGGGTTTCATAAGGTATTGAAGATTTCTGCAAAAGTATTAAAAACGAGTCAAAATAGCAATAGCAATCCACACTAATAAATTGAAAAAAAGTTAAAAATACACCGAAAAAATCTATTATATGTTAATTATATAACCAAAAAGAAGTGTTCAATTATCAATATGACAATCAAAACCACTTCCTTGTGAAGAGCCCGATAAGGGTTTTCGGGCTTATGGTGACTATAAAACGGATTCTTTCTTCGTAATTGTCCTGGGCGATTTCCCAACCTCTATTTGAATATACGGGAAAGTAAAGCTCAAAGTAATCCGTAACCAAATTTAGGCGAACACCGGAGTCGTATACAAAACGGGAGTTTTGGCCTTTATTTTTAATGAAACCCAAATCGCCATAGGCTTCCACCCAACGCCATATGTTTGTGCTCGCGTTGGTCGTAGCTATCCAATCGTTGGCATATGGATTTTCGAGTTTCGATTTAAACCCTCCTTCGGCAATAATTACCTGTTGGCTATATATTCCAGAACTTTCGGACCTTCCCAGATAGTTTAGGTCGAACATATAGTCCGTGGGTCTGTCCAGCGCAAAGCTGAAAAAATTGGATTCCGTTGTGTTCCTCAAGAATTTTCCGGCATACACTCGAAGGTTCAATTGTCTATTGCTTTGGAACAGTTTTCTGTATTCCCATTCAAACGCAACTTTGGTGAAGTCACTGGAATGTTGGGCATCAATAAACCAAGAGGAATAATTCAAAATGTTATTGTCCACATCGGTAAACCGAACATTCATAACACCATAGTCGGGTTCGGTGTCCAATTGGCCTTCCAAATTCTCGTCTATATTCCTAAAAACGTTCCTGTACCTAAACAATAAGTATTGTCTTCGGTTGGATAAAAGGTCGTCCGGTCGCCACCCAAAACTAACGGCAGGTGTCAATGTTGTAAATCTGGAATTTTCCTGAAAGTGCGATGTAGATGTGGAAAACGAATAATTGGTTACAAACAATCCAGTTTTGTTATGGTACTTGCGATAGCGTAAACTGGCCTTTCCCACCAAGGTGCGCTCCAAAAAGGAATACGTCGGGGAAATATCGTATTGGAAAGGGCGTTCCAAAAAGGTTTTGTTATAGAGGCGTAATCCTGGTGTTATCCCGTCGTATAAATTAAAGTTGACTATGGGCACATAAAATATCTGGTTGTAATAGGGGTCTTCCGTATCCTTGAAAAATTGAAACTTGAGCTTTTTGTTACTGGAAAAAAAACCGTTCAAGGTTTTCCAATTGTCCCTTTGGTTGAACTCAGGTATTTTTTGATCATAGTTCAGCACTAAACGATCTTCACCTTGTCTTGGTATGGTAACGCTCCTGGTGGTATCAATTCCGGAAAACCAATATTGCGAAACCACGGAATCCTTTTCGAGCCCAAAAACGGATATGGGCACATTGGTCCCTCGTTTGTTCTTTAGTACAAAAGTGATGGAATCCTCTGTTTTTTTGATTTTTTTGATTTTGAAATCGATTTTTTTGTCCGTGTTCACATAAGAATCAAAGAACCAATCCACTTCTTTATCCGCATATTTTTTGATTGTGTTATGAAAATCTTTAGCGGATACGTATTGTTTCAGTTTATAGTTCTGATAAAAATCAAGTACGGTACTGTCCACTTTTTTCTCGCCCAAATAGGCCGATAAATAGGACATGCCCAGCCCGGCCTTGTAACTATTCGCGATCTTTTGGTTGAATTTGATTAGGGAATCGTTTCGGGTGGTCAGGGCCTGATCGATGTTTTTCCTTGCCGAGAGCATACTAAATAGTGCGTATTGCTCATTAAAATCCATTTGTGCAAAATGAAAGTTCTTTATGCCCCAAATTCGTGATAGCTTTCCTGCCAGTTTTTGATCGGGATAGTACTCTTCCACATATTTTATCATAAGGTAGTAACCGATTGCATCGTTCACCCAGCGTTCTTCGCGCGGATTTAGGTACAAAGACTCTTTCAGATAATTGCGGATGGCCGTTTTTAGGAACTTCATTTCAAACTGAAATTGCTCCTCGTACGGCCTAATAAATGAAGGGAGTTGGCTTATGCCATATAAAGGTGATTTGCTATAGTCGAACTCGCTGACCAATAGGTTGCCATGGGGGTAACGGCCCAAATTTTCGTTTAAAAATTGGGAAACCCTATTAATGGAAATACCTTGGGCTATTTCGCCATATTTATTGGATTCTATATCTGTGGTTATGGTAACGTGCTCGGTAACATGTTTGGTGAATCTATCATCAGCTGTTAAGATAATCTCGCAATTTTTTCTATTGTCCCCGAGAAGCTGTACATGATGCCCGCCAGGAAAATTGGAAATGTTGGATGTGCGATAGTTGGACGCCAAAAACAAGTCTTCGGGATAGGTAAAATTGATTCTGGTATCGGTAACATCGGTATATAGATCATCCAAGTTAATGTTGTTGTACAATTTCCAATCATCATCGAAAACAGCAGGAGTAAAATACCAATCCTTAAGGTTGAAACCTTGGTTGTTTAAATGGCCATAGCCGGTAAATTTGGCATCGGGCAATCTAATGGTATAGGTAAAAAACAGTTGGATCGATTCCCCCGGTTTAAGTACCTCATTAAGGGAAACGGCGATATAATCCATGTTACCTATTCGATTCCAGTCGAGCCCGGCATAGTTTTGATCAACTATGGTCCGTATCGTGGTTTTTCCCCTTTCCCTATCTTTTGCCAAATGGAGACTGCGGTTAAACTCTTCCGCGAATCTTTTTGCCAATGCGGTATTTTTATTGGAATAAGCATGGTTCCAATCGTTAAAATAAAGGGTGGAAAGTCCTTTGTCCGATTGGTTTACATAGGTAAAATGTTGCCGTATTCGTATTTGATGGGTAGGTCCATCGAGGGTAGCCACAATTTCATTGGTATGTTGCGCCGATATATTCGGGCACAACAAAATGCATTGCAGCAGAACCCCAAAAAATACGAAACGGTAAGCCAATGTGGTAATGTTAAAAGTTTGGGCTTAAGGTTCGGCCTTTGTAGAAAGCATCTATTATTTCCACAACTTCATCCTCTGTATCGGCCAATTTAATCAAATCTAAGTCTTTTGGACTTATGTTCCCTTCCTCGACCAAGGTGTTCTTGATCCAATCGAGCAGACCTTTCCAAAATTCACTGCCCACAAGAATTATAGGGAATGTATGGATCTTATGTGTCTGGATAAGTGTCAGTGCCTCAAAAAACTCGTCCAATGTACCAAAGCCTCCGGGCATCACAACAAAGCCTTGTGAGTATTTTACGAACATTACCTTTCTAACAAAAAAGTAATCAAAATCCAGACTTTTATCATCGTCTATATAGGGGTTATCGTGCTGTTCGAAGGGTAGGTCTATATTTAAGCCCACGGAAGTACCGCCGGCCAGGTTGGCTCCTTTGTTTCCCGCTTCCATAATTCCGGGTCCACCGCCAGTAATGACTCCATAACCCGCTTCCGCGATTTTTTGTGAGATCCGTACGGCTAAATCGTAATATTGATGTCCCGGTCGTACCCGCGCCGATCCAAAAATGGAGACACACGGCCCGATTACGCTCATTTTTTCGAATCCATTAACAAATTCGCCCATAATTTTAAATATGGCCCACGAATCGTTTGTCTTAATTTCATTCCATCCTTTAGAATGTTGTTCTTTGCGCATTTGCATAGTTGTATAGTGTTTTAAACTGCGTGTTTTATTTTTTGTTTTGTGTTCTCCAACTCCTTTTTTAAAAATTTGGCGGTATAGCTCTTTTTGTCCTTGGCCACTTCTTCGGGGGTACCCTTGGCAACTACCGTTCCGCCGCCTCTACCACCTTCATGCCCAATGTCTATAATGTGGTCCATCATTTTTATCACATCCATATTATGCTCGATGACCAAGATGGTATTGCCTTTGTCCACCAATTGGTTCAATACCTCCATAAGTACCCTGATATCTTCGAAATGAAGACCGGTGGTAGGTTCGTCGAGGATGTAAAAAGTATTTCCTGTGTCCCGTTTGGACAGTTCGGTGGCCAGTTTGACCCGTTGTGCCTCGCCTCCGGATAGGGTAGTGGACTGTTGCCCCAATGATATATAACCCAAACCTACATCTTTTATTGTCTTTAGCTTTCGGTGGATTTTTGGAATGTTCTCAAAAAAATCCACAGCTTCATTGATGGTCATTTCCAGGACATCGGCAATGGATTTGCCTTTGTACCGGATCTCCAAGGTTTCCCTATTGAAGCGTTTGCCGTTACAGGTCTCGCATTCTACGTACACATCGGGCAAAAAATTCATTTCAATTACTTTGAGCCCACCTCCCTGACAAGTTTCACATCGTCCACCGGCAACGTTAAAACTAAATCTACCTGGTTTGTAACCACGGATGGTTGCTTCGGTGGTTTTGGCGAACAGGGATCGAATTTCACTAAAAACCCCGGTGTACGTGGCCGGATTGGACCGTGGTGTGCGCCCTATCGGGGATTGGTTGATATCGATGACCTTGTCTATATGTTCCAAACCTGTAATTTTTTTGTAGGGCATCGGTTTTTTTACACCATTAAAATAATGGGCATTCATAATAGGGTAGAGGGTCTCGTTCACCAAGGTGGATTTACCACTTCCCGATACGCCGGTTACCCCGATCAGTTTTCCCAAAGGGAAATCAACAGTTACATTTTTTAGGTTATTGCCCGTACAACCAGATAGAGTTATCTTTTTACCGGTTCCTTTCCGACGTTTTTCTGGTACGGGAATTTCCATTTCGCCGGTAATGTACTTTGCTGTAATCGTGTTTTGACCCAACATTTCTTTTGGGCTTCCTTCGGAAATAATTTCACCTCCATGTTTACCTGCCCGTGGCCCAATATCGATTACATGGTCGGCACATTCGATCATGTCGCGATCATGTTCCACTACGATTACGGAATTGCCGATATCACGCAGCGCTTCGAGAGAATGTATCAATCGCTCATTGTCCCTTTGGTGAAGCCCTATGCTGGGTTCGTCCAGGATATAGAGAACACCCACCAATTGAGAACCTATTTGGGTGGCCAATCGGATACGTTGTGCCTCACCTCCAGAAAGTGATTTGGAGCTTCGGTTCAATGATAGATAATCCAGGCCTACATCCAATAAAAATCCAACACGGGCACTGATTTCCTTTATAATCTCGTTCGCAATGATCTTTTGGTTGCCCTCCAAGGTATCATCCAAGTGTTTGAAGAAATCGGCCAACTCTGCGATATCCATTTGCGCGAGTTCCGCAATATTTTTGCCATCAATTTTAAAATACAATGATTCTTGGCGTAACCGCGATCCATTGCAACTTGGGCATTCCACTTTGTCCATATAATCTTTTGCCCATCTTTTTATAGATGTTGAGTTGGCTTCATTATATTGGGTTTTGATAAAGTTGGAGATGCCCTCGTAATCGATTTTATATTGTCTTTTAACCCCTAGACTTTTAGAATCCACCTCAAAACTTTCCTTACCACCGTTCAAAATAACGTCCATGGCTTCTTCTGGAATTTTTTCAATGGGATCGGTCAATTCAAAATTGTAGCGCTGCGCAATAGTTTCCAATTGTTTAAAGGCCCAAGACTTTTTGTACTCTCCCAAGGGAGCTAGGCCTCCGGATTTTATGGATAATTTTCTGTTTGGAATGATTTTATCCATATTTACCTGGTATACATGCCCCAAACCACTGCACTCTGGACACATTCCTTTAGGTGAGTTAAAAGAAAAGGTGTTGGGTTCCGGTGTTGGATAGGAGATACCTGTGGTCGGGCACATTAGGTCCCGACTGAAATATCTTGGCACCGTTTCCCCTTCTTCCAAGATCATAAGAACATTTTCACCACTGTACATCGCCGTATTTATGGTCTCGCTCAAGCGTTTATGGAAATCCTCGCTATTTCCCACTTTTAAACGATCTATCACAATTTCAATATCGTGGGTTTTGTAACGGTCAACCTTCATTCCTTTGGTAATGTCGGTAATTTCCCCATCGACCCGCACTTTTACAAATCCTTGCTTTGCAATCTGCTCAAAAAGTTCGCGGTAGTGTCCTTTTCTGGATTTGATCACGGGAGCCAACACATTTATTTTTTTGTCCTGGTAAGACTCAATAATCAAATCCTTGATCTGTTCATCGCTGTAACTCACCATTTTTTCACCCGTGTTATAGCTGTAGGCATCTCCGGCACGGGCAAAAAGCAGACGTAAAAAATCGTACACTTCGGTAATGGTACCTACAGTGGATCTTGGAGATTTTGAAGTGGTCTTTTGCTCTATGGCGATCACAGGAGAGAGTCCATCGATCTTATCCACATCCGGGCGTTCTAAACCGCCCAAAAACTGTCTGGCGTAGGCCGAAAAAGTTTCAATATATCTTCGTTGCCCCTCGGCATAGATCGTATCAAAGGCCAAAGAGGACTTTCCACTGCCCGAAAGTCCGGTGATGACCACCAATTTTTCACGTGGGATCGTAACATCAATATTCTTTAGATTATGGACCCTTGCGCCCTTAACCTCAATATGTTCTTCGTAATTGATCATAAATCATAGCAAACTTCAAAAGTAGCGATTTGAGATGTAAAAATGAAGTGGCCTTTTGGTTTCGTTTTTGTTTATTGATGGTTTATTTTTACCCTGTGCATTGTCACCTCGAGCGCAGTAGATAGGTGCTTGTTTATCCAATGTTGGGTCTGGACTGCGCTCGACCTGACAGAATAAAAAGAAACAAATATGAAATTACTAGGCATAGGCTCAAGAATAGATCACACAGAATATGGAAAAGGGGTGGTGACCAACGTATCTTCCAAACATTATTGGGTGACATTTTTGGAAAACGGATTGGAAACCATTGACTTGGATTCAGATTTTGAAGTTATTGAAGCTGTGGAAGATGAAGTGGACAGTGTAAGTTTTTTTGATGTGGAGCGATCTTTGGTGAAAATATTGGAAAAATGGAGCGACACCCACGAAAAAGTGGCCATGGCCGATAAATGGAAAGGTGGAAAATTGGTTTTGGAACCCGGTGACTCAACTGCCAATAAGGAAATGCCCATTGATACTTTTTTCCATAAAATTGTGATGGTGCGCGACCGCATCCGCGTGATGGAACAAAAAATTAACAGTAGCAAAAACTTGGACGATCAAGAAAAAGTGGACCTACAACAATATATTACCCGAATATATGGCAGTTTGACCAGTTTCAACGTACTGTTCAAGACCAAAAGCGACCATTTTGTGGGGGAGAGGGGGAAGTAGTTAAGCAATCAATCTATAATTAGGCATTTCATCGTAAGTACGGCCATTTAATAAACGTCCGTTCTTTTTCTTGTTAGTCCCTCCCCATTGTTTAAAAAAGAAAGCGACATTGACATTTTCACATTGGTTTTGAATGTCTTTGACCCACTCTACTTTGATTGGTCTAGGCTTTCGTCCACTTTCGCCTCCAACAATTACCCAGCTAATCCCATTAAGGTTTAGGTTTGGAAGCGGACCAATAAGGGGTTCGAGTGATAAAAACTTAACTCGTGCATTGGTGTTTCTTAAATAATCAATTCGATGTTCAACTCTTTGGTCCTCCACCGAGACTCCCATCCAAATATTGGGTGTCCAATTTAATTTCTCGTGTAATTCCAATAAACGCTCATGCCTTTTGGTCAAGACTTGAAAAATATGTTGTTGATTTTCATTCATCACTTCAAACACTTTTTGTATGAAGGACAAAGGAACCTCAGGATGGAATAAATCACTCATGGAATTTACAAATACCATTTTTGGCTTCTTCCATGTGTAAGGTGTTTTCAATTCAGATTCATGGGTTCTAACCTTAAAATTGTCCTTGTATTTGTCAATTCCCATAGCCTGCAACCGTTTAGACATTACCTCTGCATAGCAGAACTTGCAACCTTGACTTACTTTGGTACAACCAGTAGTTGGGTTCCAAGTCATTTCCGTCCATTCGATACTAGATTGGGCCATAAACTAATTGTTGTACTTTGTTATAATTTCATTGGCGATTTTTACCGCACTTTTATTATTCGACACCATAAAGAAATGAAACATTATTGAATTTGAACTATTTTTTAGGACATATGGATTTGTGACATACTTGAACAGTTCATTTAATCTACTTTTATAAAGTTCTGCTGATTTTTGCACAGTTCTTTCTTCTTTATTAGTAATTATCTCGTCACCAAAGAGTGTTAAAACGGTAGTTTTTGAATAAAAATGGTCAATAATATCATCTTTGGACATTCCGAGAAAAGTTTCTAGTTTGTCCAACCAAGCAGTGGAAATTTCCCCATTCTTTGTTAGAAGACGATTAACTCCCATTCCAGTTGGAACTAAAATCCATGCATCCACTTTCAGTTCCTGAAGAGCTTTTAAAGATTCCCAGTTGAGCTGCATTCCGCAGGGGTCAATGTATGCTAAAACTTTGTACTGTTTACCTTTATTAGACTTTAAAAATGTTGCCATGGATTGTATTTTCTCATTACAATCTGTATTTGCCACATTTATAATTTTATTGGGATAGTTATTTACCACATTTTCAACTAGCTCCTCAACCTTATCTTGACCTTTTTCTACGAAATAATATCTGTCAAAAGCTCTAGGATTGTCTATTTCGAGAATTCTTTTAGCGGCTCCAATGATTATTTCTTGATTTTCATCATTTCGTTTTTTTATGAACCCGCTTCCAGCAAATCCATCAAAATATAAAAGTTTCCAATTATATTTCCTTGCATAAACTTTCATTATTGATAAATAGGCCTGAGCATATTCAACCAATATTTCGATTTTGGCCTCTGTCCAATTGCCCCCGAATTTATTCATATTAAAATAGTTAAAAGTCATCTTTGGGGGAATGCTGCATACAATTATAATGAAACTTTATTTATCTTTCTAAACCGCCTCCTTCTTCTCGCTCAAATACTTCCAATAGCGTTTAGGTACGTGCTGCGTATGTAATTTTGGGTTGATGCGCGAGGCAATATTGGTACTTTTAAAATAATCGTTCCAAAGGGTCTGGTATTCGTATTCCTCAGTGGTAAAGGCATCACTTTTTATAGTTTTGTTGTGGTGGATGTCTTTCAAATTGAGGGATACCATTTCTACGTGGTCCAAATTATAATAGATGCCATATTTGCGTTTTACATCATAAATTAACCATTTTTGGTCCGCATAGCGATCACGGAAATGTTTGGAAATTAAGGGGAGTACATCAAAATCGGGTTCAATGTTGGCAAAGTAAATGTCGTCCTTGGTCAATTGAAACCTGACAAAGGCTTCCATCCGATGTTTTTCGCGCCCCACTTTTTTGGCCAATTGCGCGATGTGCAATACTGTCGGGTCCGAATAGTCCAAATACTTGCCATTTTTGGTGCGCATTAATTTTTGGATGTAAGAGTAAAGCAACATTTCCACTCCTTCGGTTTCACTTAAAAAAGTAAAATAGACACTGGAAATGGCATTGTTACTCTTATTTCGGATACCGTTCCAAACCCTTTTGGCCTTTTCCACATGGGTAAATACGGTTTCAGAATCCGAAAATAACCCACTTTGGGTCTGATTTTTCTTTTGGATGTCGGCCACATTGATTTTTTCGTCAAAAGCGACAAATACGGCGGTGAGGAAGCCATTAAAACTACCGTCGTAAACTAAGGTTGTTGAGGGTTTCATAGTGTTCGTTTTTATAGTTTCTTAATGTCATTTCGAACGTATGTGAGAAATTCGATTTCTCGGTCGTACACTCCATCGAAACAACATACTGTTAACCTTTGTCCATTCCTAATTGAACAAGGACAATTGCGTGATGTATTGATTCCGGAATTTCCCTTTGGAATTCTTAAGAATCATCCCTTTTATCTTATCCGCATCCAAGTCCCGGTGCTCCCAATCTCGCGATTCGCACACCATAAAATATTGGGCACGGTTGAGGGCCACCCCAATTTTTTTGAGATGGTCCCAGTTCAGTTTTCTAAATTTTCTGGCCTTTATAATTTTTGATACGGACTGCATTCCAATACCAGGGATTCGTGCCAATAGTCGCTTGTCCGCAGTGTTCACATCCACTGGAAAATAGTGTAGGTTGCGCAGTGCCCATGAGAGTTTAGGATCTACGTCCATATCCAGATTTGGATGTTGCTTGTTCAAGATTTCACCAATGGAAAACCCATAAAAGCGCAATAGCCAATCCGTTTGGTACAATCTGTTCTCGCGTAACATGGGCACCTCTGTACCTATCGATGGCAATCTGGAGTCCTGGGTTACGGGCACATATCCGGAATAATATACACGCTTCATATGATATTTTTTGTAATAGTATGTCGCTGAATACATTATATCCTTATCCGATTCTCCAGATGCACCCACGATCATTTGTGTACTTTGGCCGGCAGGAGCATATTTTGGGGTGTTTTTTATAATCTTTCGCTCCGATGTATATCGTACTATTTCATTTTTCACCTTTTCCATAGGTTTGGTAAAATCCTCGTGCTTTTTATCAGGAGCCAACAGCTTAAGTCCTGAAATAGTAGGTACTTCAATATTAACGGAAAGGCGATCTGCATAAAGCCCCGCTTCGTACATTAATTCATCACTCGCTCCAGGAATGGATTTTAAATGAATATAACCGTTGAAATTTTCTTCTTTGCGCAGTTTTTTGGCAACAGCTACCAAACGTTCCATGGTGTGGTCGGGGCTTTTAAAAATACCGGAACTCAAAAAAAGACCTTCGATATAGTTTCTTCGATAAAAATTGATGGTAAGATCAACAACTTCCTGCACCTTAAAAGCGGCCCGTGGTACATCGTTGGATTTACGGGTTACGCAATAGGCGCAATCAAAAATACAATGGTTGGTGAGCAAAATCTTTAGTAGCGATACACAACGGCCGTCCGCGGTGTAGGTATGGCAAATACCCATTTTGGACGCATTGCCCAATCCTTTATTGGAATTGGTGCGATTGCTGCCACTACTTGCACACGAAACATCATATTTGGCAGCATCGGCAAGAATGTTCAGTTTATCACGTATTCTGTCAAAATTCATAACTTGGAAATATTCCAATCAAAAATATGGAAATAATCCAATTAATGGAAATAATCCATAAATTATTTTGGAAATAATCCAAAAGTGGTATATTTGAGAATAGATTGTCTGTATGATTGTTTTCGATAATAATTAATTTTTAAATGTCTCGACTGCTTTCGACACGACATTATTGACTTGATGATGGAAAATGAAATAACCCTAAAACGATTTACCGATATCCGAAGGGAACTAGGTTATACACAAACGGATTTTGCCAATTTGCTGGGCGTTAAAAATACCACTGCGGATATTGAGCGGGGGAGAACCAAGCTTTCCGGAAAGGTCGTTACCGAACTTTTGAAACAATTTAAGATAAACCCATTGTGGTTATTCGGTGAGAGCGACCAAAAGCACTTGGATACTTCCAAGACCAGCGTTATTCCTAAAGTGGTTACGGTGGACAATAGTGAAAACGATAACATGGTGATGGTTAACGCCAAAGCTGCTGCAGGATACCCCCAAAATATTTCCGATACGAGCTGGTACCGGCAACTACCCGCTTTTGATATGCCCATTCCCGAGTTTAGAAATGCCACCTATCGGGGTTTCCAGGTGGAAGGGGACAGTATGCTGCCCAATTTAAGGCCCAACGATTGGGTGTTGGCACGGGCCATAGAACATATAGATCATGTGAGTCCCAATAAAATGTATGTTGTGGTTTTACAGGACTCGGTAATGGTAAAGAAAATAGAGCGAAAGCCCAATTCCAACAACATTACCCTTGTTTCATTAAACGAAACCTATCCACCTTACGAAATCAAGCCCTATCAGATCCAAGAAATCTGGGAAGTGAGCAGTAAACTTACCTTTAACGTGGATGCTACTACCGAAACAGGCTTATTGAAACAATTGCAACAGTCCATGGAGGAATTAAAAAAGCAAATTGCCAAATAGTTTTAAGAGAAAAACTTGTCTTTAATGGTCTTGGCAAGGGTGTTTGCAGCTGTTGGGTTTAGACGAAACCATAATTCCGGTTCAAAAATTTCCAGTTCGGCCAAGGCCCAGTTGCCCGCGTTATCCCTAAAAATATCCACCCTGGCATAAACTGGTAATTCTGGTGCTGCCTTAACAATACTTTGGGCAAATACGATTTGTTCTTGATTGGGGGTATACTTTTGAACAGTTCCGCCAAAATCATCCTGAACCCTAAAATCCCCGGGTTTGGCTATTTTTAAAACTGCATGGGTAAACGCTCCGTTAAAGACCATCATGGATATTTCTCCTTCCGAAACAATGTTTTTTTGAAACTCCTGTAGCATCATGGCTTCTTCGGCAATTAATTCCTGGAAAATACTTTCATGTTCTATAATCTTATTTTTTTCAATTTTATAAGTGTGCCTTGCCGATGCGGAGACACAGGGTTTTAAAATAAAAGTATCAGCATTGAACCTATGGTTCGCTTCGGAATTTGAAATTGCATCTGCCAGCGTGGTGGTTGTGCCTTTCTCGATAAAAACTGTTTTGGGAATTGTTACTCCGTTGATTGATAGGTCTTGTAAATAATGCTTATCTATGTTCCAATGAATGAGTTGCTGGGAATTAATGAACCGCGTTTTTTTCGAGGTCGTTTCCAACCATTTGGAGAATTCGGAATATCGGTCAAAATAATCCCAAGTGGTTCGAAACAGGGCAAGTTTCGTAGTCGACCAATCAAAACTGGGGTCGTCCCACGATTTTCGACCTACTTTTAAACCCTGACTTTCCAAAGCTTCCAAAACCAATCGGTCCTCTAGCAATACATTTTCATTATAAGGGTTACTTCTTTTGGGGGCCACATACCGATGATCCGTCAAAATAACAACATCAAAATCCATTGAAAAGATGTTTAATAACCAACCGCTGCATCATCTCCACGTTTGTCTGCGCCACCTTCCAATTTTCCGTTGGGAAGCACACGAATGGCATCCACTTTGCCAATGATCGGGGTTCGCTCTTCATTAATGATATATCCTTTGGATTTTAATTCTGCCTTAAGTTCTTCGGAGAAGCCTTCAGGTTCAAAAATCACCATATCGGGCAACCACTGGTGGTGAAAGCGTGGCGCGTTTACGGCTTCTTGCATACTTAAGTTAAATTCGTAAACATTTAAAATGGTCTGAGCAACAGCGGTAATTATTGTAGAACCTCCAGGGGTGCCCACTACCATATACAATTCCCCATCCTTTTCAACAATGGTGGGCGTCATACTGCTTAACATGCGTTTTTCCGGAGCAATGCTGTTGGCTTCGGCACCGATTAGCCCGAACATGTTGGGAACTCCGGGCTTGGCACTAAAATCGTCCATTTCGTTATTGAGAAAAATTCCTACTTCTTCACAAAAGAGTTTGGAACCATATCCTCCATTGAGGGTAGAAGTGACGGAAACTGCGTTACCTTCACTATCCACAATAGAAAAATGTGTGGTCTGCTCACTTTCGATAATTTCAACCTCACCATGGCTAACATCTGATGAAAGTGTGGCTTTATCAAAAGAAAAATTGGACATTCTGTCCTCAAGATATTCATCGTTCAACAGCATATTGTAAGGGATGTCCACAAAATCGGGGTCGCCCAAAAAATAGTTTCTATCGGCATAGGCCCTTCGGGAGGCTTCGGTAAACAATTGAATGGTCTTGGTTGAGTTGTGCCCAAATTTTGAGATATCGTAGGGTTCCATCATTTTAAACATTTGGTTGATCGTGACCCCTCCGCTGCTGGGCGGGCTCATGGAGATGATTTTTATGTCTTTATAATCAAAAACAATGGGATCTCTCCAGACTGCTTCATATTTGGCCAGATCTTCCTCGGTGATCAAACCACCGTTTTCTTGCACAAAAGCAGCCAATTTTTGCGCCACTTCGCCTTTATAAAAACCATCACGCCCTTCTTCCATGATTTTTTGAAGAGTTCTGGCATAGGTCGGATATTTTATGGTGTCGCCCGCTACAAATGGAGAGGCGAATTTAGAGCTATCCCCATTGGCTTTAATAAATTGTTCTCTGTAACCTTCCAATCGCCGAGCTTGTTTATCGGTAACCACCACGCCTTGGTTGGCAAGCTCTATAATTGGTTGAATGATATCCTTTAGCGGTAATTTTCCAAATTTTTTATGGACCTCAAGCACACCGGCAACGGTTCCGGGGACTCCAATTGCTGTTCCGCCAAAAGTGCTCAGACCAGGAATTACATTGCCCAAAGAATCCAAATACATGTCTTTATGCGCTGCGAGCGGTGCCTTTTCCCTATAATCGATTCCGCCGACCTCTCCATTGCTTTTACGGTAAACCATAAATCCACCACCACCCACACTACCGGCAAAAGGGTAAGCAATTACCAAAGTAAGCTCCGTAGCGACCATGGCATCAAAAGCATTTCCGCCTTCTTTCATAATATCTACGGCCAGTTGAGAGGCTTCTTTACGAGCAGAGACGGCCATGGCCTTGTCTGCCACCAATCCGGTCGGACTAGCTGGTTGGGGCTGCTGTTTACAATGTACAAAGAGAAGTAGGGGCAGAAGGAGAATCAGTTTTCGCATAGAGCATTAAATTTTTGTTTGGAAAAGGTAATCAATTCTTCAAAAAAAGAGCAGAATTCATGTTCGAACTCTGCATAGTATTCCTCCAGATCTAAAATGGCAAAATTCATTCTGGACTTGTTCTTGGTACGTCGGTTCATACCATTGAGTACGCGTTCAATGCCTTCCAGGTTGGCATAGTTGAGCAACCAGTTGTCCGCGATCATATAGGGCATCATTCGTTTGGTGGCAATGGGCAAGATATCGTAATTATCGCCCAATAAGTCATAAAACCCTTCTACATATTCAGCTAGGGGTACGTTGGAATAATTGTCCCAATTTTTGGCGAGGAAATGATCGTAATAGATATCGACGATGACCCTGCTGTAATGATGATAGTTTTTATGAAGCCGTTTGCTGCTTTGTTTAGCAATGGGATGGGCATCCGTAAAGGTGTCGATTTCCCTGTGCAATAGAATCCCTTTTTGAATTCTATCGGGAAAGTGTTTGAATTTATTTCCACGGATATGGTCGGCAAAAAAATTGCCCAAGGTAATTTCCGGGTCATCAAAAGATAAGTAGATATGTGCTAAGAAGTTCATCGGGACAAATTCCTTTTCTGTCGAAATTTACAAATTCAAAACATGGAATCGGATATGCCCCACTATATTTGCAAAAACTTTTTTAACAATTATGACACTGATCAAATCAATTTCTGGAATACGAGGAACCATTGGAGGAAACACAAACGACAACCTTACTCCTGTAGATGCGGTTAAATTTGCTGCAGCATACGGTACTTGGTTAAAATCGTATGCCAACAAGGAACATTTGAAAGTCGTAATTGGCAGGGATGCCCGATTGTCCGGGGAAATGATCCAGAATTTGGTGGTTTCCACATTGGTTGGTCTGGGCATCGATGTGATTGATTTGGGACTTTCTACTACGCCCACTGTAGAAATAGCAGTTCCATTGGAAAAAGCTGACGGGGGAATTATTTTAACAGCAAGCCATAACCCAAAACAATGGAACGCTCTTAAGTTGTTGAACGAAAGAGGGGAGTTTTTGGATGCAGAACAAGGAGCCAAAATATTGGCTTTAGCGGAAAAAGAGGATTTTGAATTTGCTGAAGTGGACAATCTGGGTGAGATCACAAAGAATGATTCGTATATCGATATCCATATTGATGAAGTCTTGGAATTACCTTTGGTGGATGCGGAGACCATTAAAAAAGCCGGTTTTAAAGTTGTTGTGGACGGTGTAAATTCAACAGGGGGCATTGCTATCCCCAAACTATTGGAAGAATTGGGTGTAGAAGTGGTGAAACTCTATTGCGATCCCACGGGGCACTTTCCGCACAACCCTGAACCACTAAAAGAGCATTTGGGTGACATTTGTAAAAAAGTAGTGGAGGAAAAAGCCGATTTTGGCATTGTGGTGGACCCAGATGTGGACCGTTTGGCCTTTATAAGTAATGATGGCGAAATGTTCGGGGAAGAATATACCTTGGTCGCCTGCGCGGATTATGTGCTATCCAAGACCAAAGGGAATACAGTTTCCAACTTGTCGTCTTCAAGAGCTCTACGCGATATTACCGAAAAGCACGGAGGTACTTATGAAGCTGCTGCGGTAGGAGAAGTCAATGTGGTGACCAAAATGAAGGAGAACAATGCCATTATAGGTGGAGAGGGCAATGGAGGAATCATTTATCCCGAAAGTCATTATGGACGGGATGCCTTGGTGGGAACTGCTTTGTTCTTGATGTTGATGTCTGAGCGTGGAGGAACCGTTGCCGAACTCAAGGCCAGTTACCCCAGCTATTTTATGAGTAAAAAGAAGATACAATTGACTCCCGATCTGGATGTGGATGCCCTTTTGGAGGCCATGTTCAATCAATATAAAGATGAAGAGGTATCCACGATCGATGGAGTCAAGATTGATTTTCCAGAAAATTGGGTGCACCTGAGAAAGTCCAACACGGAACCGATAATACGAATTTATACGGAGGCTAAATCACAGGTAGAAGCCGATGCCTTGGCAGATAGAATCATTGGTGAAATAAAAGTGGAGGCGGGAATTTAGAACGCCGACACCCAATTGCATCCCTATTGGAACTTTTGGGGCATCTTGTCCTTGTGTTTCCAGCGTTTGTGGGTCCAAAAGTAATATTCGGGCGCTTCGTTTATGGATTCTTCAACAAGGGCCAAGAATGCTTTGGTAAGCGCAAACTCTTCCATTTCTTTTGGATTTTCGGTAATTAAAGAAAAGGTACCGCTGTAGTGGCCACGTTTTTCCTTGCTTACTTTTAAATATACGGCCGGTAGGTCCAATTTTTTGCACAGCATCTCAGCACCTGTATGCGCCGGAACGGTAATACCCATAAAAGGGGTCCACAACAAAGCCTTTTTTACCATTGGGGATTGATCGCTCAAAATACCGTACATGCTTAAATTACCTTCCTTTTTATTTTGGGCCACAATATCCCGGGTTTCCTTGGTGGTGATCAATGTAGTGCCGAATTTCTCCCGGATGTCCCTGACCAATTTATCAAAATACCTATTGCCTATTTTTTGATAGATGGCATATCCTTTTGAGGCAATGTGGGCATCTAGCGCAATTACCCATTCCCAACTGGCATAATGTGGGAACATGAGCATTATGCTTTTGTTCTTTGCTTCGAGCTGATGCAATACTTCCAAATTGGAAAAAGTAAACCGTTGTTGAAGTTGATTGTTGGAAATGCCCATGGTCTTGATCATTTCCAAGAACATATCGCACATATGCTGGTAGAACTTTTTCTCTATCAAGATCCGTTCAGCGTCCGATTTATCTGGAAACACTAATTTTAAGTTGCCGCGGACTACTTTTTTACGATAGCCGATTACTTTATAGAGCAGCACATATACGCCATCGGAAATAAAATATATAATTTTAAAGGGAAGTCTGGAAATCAACCAGAGCAAAGGATAAACAAGGATATAAACTACCAGCTGCATAGACTATTCTTGTCTGCAAATATAGCTATATTTGAACCCAAACCTTTGTTTACATGCTCAATTTACATATTGCGACCATTGTTATAATGGCAGCCAATGTTTTGGTATCCATCCGAGGATTCAATAGTATGGCTTTCTTTGATCGGTATAAGTTCAGTATCAGTGCAATTCAGGCTGGACAAAAGGAAAGAATGGTCTCGTCGGGATTTTTACATGTGGATGTATCCCATTTGTTCCTGAATATGTTCACCTTGTATTTTTTTGCCCCGGTGGTTATAAGTTGGTTGGGGTCGGGAAAGTTTTTGATCATTTATTTTGTGAGTTTGGTTGCCGGGAGTCTTTTGGCACTGTTTTTCCATAAAAACGAACCGTTTTATAGTGCCGTTGGTGCCAGTGGAGCGGTAATGGGTGTTTTGTATGCTGCCATTCTTCTTAATCCGGATATGCAATTGGGAATAATGTTTATCCCGATACCATTGCCAGCCTACGTACTGGGCATAGCTTATCTATTGTACTCCATTTATGGGATGAAGAGCAGGCACGGCAATATAGGGCATACCGCGCACTTTGGTGGTGCCGTGGGAGGGTATGCGACCACTTTGCTTTTTAGGCCCGAACTTTTTGTTACGGATACATTGATTGTTGTTCTTTTGGCCATTCCCATAGTTATTCTTTTTGTTCTGGAGAAATTGGGCAAAATATAATTCAATAAAAAAAGCCTGGAACAATCCAGGCTTTTATTTTTTTGCGCTTTGTCGACTCAATTATTAATTGAGCAGTTCCGATACTTTTTCTTCCAGTGCGGGACCTCTAAGGTCTCTTGCCACTATAACCCCTTTATCATCCAATAAAAATGCTGCAGGGATTGCGTTGATATTGTACAATCGGGCAATAGGATCTTGGAAACGTTGTAAGTTGGAAATATGGTTCCATTCCAATCCGTCGGATTGGATGGCTTGGTTCCAATGGTCCGCATTGTTGTCCAAGGATACACCCAGAACATCGAAACCCTTTTCGCGGTATTTTTTGTACACCGCTACAATATTTGGATTTTCTGCCCTACAAGGTCTGCACCATGCTGCCCAAAAATCGACCAAGGTAAGTTTGGCATTGCTTGTTACATCGCTGAGGGCCAATACATCGCCGGAAGGCGTTGGGGCAGAAAAATCTGGAGCTATCGAGCCTATTTGAGTGGACTTTAAGTTTTCCAACTGTTCTGCAATCTGTTTTCCGGGCTCGGTCGCCTTCATTTCTGGGGAGAGCGCTTCGAACATGGAACGGATTTCCTCAACGGGCAATGTTTTGGTGGCCAATAAGTTTCCAATGATCAATACGGATACGTAGGCATTGGGATGCTCTTTGGCGTAGGTGGTGTTGAAATTTTTAGCGTCCTCTTGGAATTCGATGAATTCCTCGCGCAAAGCGGTTACCGTTGCAGTATCCCTCTGTTGTGCAGCTACGCGCATATCGTCCTGCATAGATCTAGCTCGCTGCGAAAGTTTGCGGGTTTCCGTTAGAAAGTCCATGAACATATCGTTTTGTTCTGTGCCCTTGATCTGAGCTTGATCAATACTGTCCTTTTGGAACTTTACCTCAATAGATCCATTCTCTACGATCACGGGAACATTGCCGCGAAGTTGGTCAACAAAAATATAGTGCATTTTTGGCTCCACTTGATTTCCGCTAAAACTAAAAAGTCCATTCTCCACTTTAACGGTGTCAATGTCCACCAATTGATTTAGGGAATCCGTGGTCTTTAAAAATATTTGGGTGCCGTTTTCGGTTTCCCCGGTTATGGTACCACTCAATGTATATCCTTTTGGGTCTGATTTACAAGAAGCTATAAATACGGCCACTAAGGATAGAACAAATAATTTTTTCATGTTTAATTGTTTAAGTCCGCTAAGGTATTCAATACTTATGGCATAAAAAAACCCTTGGCTATTGGATGGGCCAAGGGTTTTTGGTAAAATTTTCTTAATTAGAACTGATAACGGATTCCAAGCGCAATATCAAAATCAAAATCGTTATCAAAGCCATCGTACCCTATAAGGCCTATTTCCGGTCTAAAATCCAAGGATAGCAACAGGGGGATATCAAAGTCGTATTCAATCCCGATATCACCTGCGGCAAAAACAAAAAGGCCGTCGTTGTCCTCGTCAAATCCGGGATAATCAAAATCGACGCTTCCCAGTCCTCCACCTACACCATAGTACCAGTTAAAGTTTCCATCCAGTTGATGCACCCATTGGTAAACTCCTGTAAGTTTAAAGGCGTCAAAATCCCTGCTGTCCCTCCAACCTAGGTCAAATTCGGCCCTGTTGTAACGCCCGATGGATTTTTGATAGGATATTTCGGCACCAAAACCATCACTATCGCCCAATCTTAGGCCAAGTGCATGTTCGGATATATTTTGAGCGCTAAGGTTTGCTGTAACAAACAAAATAAATACAGAAAATAATGTGGTAATCTTCATGAGGTTCTCGTTAAGTTAAAAATTAGAGATAGTTTTGTACTAGATTTACGATTGAAAAACATTTTTAGTTCCCAAAAAGTATTCCAAATTGGATAAATATTTGTTAAAAGACCTTTCCCAAAACTTGAAAGGCGAGCTCTTGTTCGATGATTTAAGTAAAGCGCTATATGCCACCGACGGCTCCGTTTATCGCATTTTGCCGTTGGCGGTGGCCTATCCTAAAAACGCGGAAGATATAAAAGTATTGGTTGATTTTGCCAATGCCAACAAAGTTGGTCTCATACCACGAACGGCAGGAACATCTCTGGCCGGACAGTGCGTGGGTCCCGGTATTGTAGTGGATGTGAGCCGATACCTTACCAAGATAGTTAGTTTGAACAAGGAGAAAAGGCAGGTTACCGTACAACCTGGTGTGGTTCGGGATGAGCTCAATCAGTATTTGAAACCGTTCGGCCTGTTTTTTGGGCCAAATACCTCAACCTCCAACCGTTGTATGATCGGGGGAATGGTCGGGAACAATTCCTCGGGGACTACATCGATACAATATGGGGTAACAAGGGATAAAGTGGTGGCTATGCAATGTATTTTGTCCGATGGCAGTGAGGCATACTTTTCGAGTCTCACCAAAAAGGAATTCGATGCAAAGAAACAGACCGATTCCCTTGAGGGAAGAATCTATCACAAATTATATGAAGAGCTTTCCAATCCCGACATTCAGGGCAACATAAAGGCAGAATTTCCGAAACCCAGTATACATCGAAGAAATACAGGGTATGCGGTGGACGAATTGCTCAAGAACAACATTTTTGGCGAAGACTCGGATGAATTCAATTTATGTAAATTACTTTCGGGTAGCGAGGGAACTTTGGCTTTTACTACCGAGGTTACACTTCAACTGGATGACTTACCTCCCCAGTTTTCCGCTATGGTGGCCACGCATTATAAAACCTTGGAAGATTGTTTGGCGGATGTGGCCCCAGTAATGGAACACAAGCTCCATTTATGCGAAATGATGGACAAAGTGATTCTAGACTGTACCAAAAACAATAGGGCGCAATCGGCCAACCGTTTTTTTGTGGATGGCGATCCTGTAGCCATTTTAATGTTGGAAGTAAAGGCTGAAACGGAGGAGGATCTGGAAAAACAGCTGGAATCACTCTTGAAAACCATCGCAAAGTCCGGGTTGAGCTATGCCAGCCCTGTTCTCTATGGGGACGACATCAATAAGGCCATAGAACTGCGCAAAGCTGGTCTGGGACTTTTGGGAAATATGGTGGGCGACAAAAAAGCTGTTGCCTGTATTGAGGATACCGCCGTGGCATTGGAGGATCTAAAGGATTTTATAGGAGAGTTTACCAAGATCATGAAAGGCTATGACCAAAGTGCGGTTTATTACGCCCATGCGGGTGCGGGCGAACTGCATTTGCGACCAATTCTGAATTTGAAAAAATCCGAAGATGTGGTCCTTTTCCGTAGCATAACCACCGATGTGGCAAAACTCACCAAAAAATATCAAGGTAGTTTTAGTGGGGAGCACGGCGATGGGATTGTACGTGCGGAGTTTATTCCCTTAATGATCGGGGAGGCCAATTATCAATTATTAAAAAGAGTAAAGAGCTTATTTGATCCCAACGGTATTCTGAACCCCGGTAAAATTGTGGATGCCTACGCCATGGATGAATCTTTGCGGTACGAGGTGGACCGTGAAGAGCCCGAGGTAAAAACGCTCATGGACTTTTCGGACAGTGAGGGCATATTAAAAGCGGCGGAGAAATGTAATGGTAGTGGCGACTGCAGAAAAAGTCATCATATGAGCGGAGCCATGTGCCCAAGTTACCAAGCAACAAAAAACGAAAGGCATACAACCCGTGGAAGAGCCAATGCCTTGCGAGAATTTTTGACCAATTCCCAAAAAGCCAATCGTTTTGATCATAAAGAGCTTAAAACCGCATTCGATCTATGCTTGAGCTGTAAGGCTTGTGCCAGTGAATGTCCCAGTAATGTGGATGTGGCCGCGCTTAAGGCCGAGTTCCTGTACAATTATCAAGAAGCCAATGGATATTCTTTACGGAGCAAGTTGTTCGCCCATAACACTCGATTGAACGCATTGGGCAGTAAAATGCCCGGCATTACCAATTGGATGTACAAATCCAAATCGGTGGGTGCATTGCTCAAAAAAGCATCGGGAGTGGCCCCAGAGCGAAGCTTGCCGGAAGTAGGTCGTTTTAATTTTACCAAGCATTTAAAAAAACATCGGGTAAAACGCACGGACCTTTCCAAAAAACAAGTCATCCTTTATGTAGATGAGTTTGTTAAATATTTGGATATTCAAGTAGGTAAGGATGCGATTGAACTGTTGTGCAAATTAGGTTACGACGTTGAACTGTTTTATGGTGAAAGTGGCAGGACTTATTTATCTAAAGGGTATTTAAAACAGGCGAAAAAACTGGTTGCCCAGAATATGGAGCGTTTAAAGGATATTTTGAACCGAGGTCTGCCCATTGTTGGGTTGGAACCATCGGCCATTCTATCATTCAGGGATGAGTACCAGCGATTGTACGATGATAAGGAGCAATTACGGAAGTTGGCTTCCCAATCATTTTTGATTGAAGAATTCTTAGCTGCCGAAATTGCAGAAGGGCATATTGCATCCGAAAGTTTTACCGATGAGGAGAAGACCATCAAAATACATGGACATTGTCATCAAAAAGCATTGAGCAACCAAAAAGTAACTTTTGATATGCTGAACCTGCCCAAGAATTACAAAGTAACCATAATAGCATCTGGATGTTGTGGTATGGCAGGTTCCTTTGGGTACGAAAAAGAACATTACGAGACCAGCATGAAGGTGGGCAGCCTAAAATTGTTCCCTGCGGTAGCAAAGAGCTCGGAAGAGACATTGATCGCAGCGAACGGCACAAGTTGTAGGCATCAGATTATGGATGGGACAAAAAGGGAGGCACAGCACCCGGTTTCAATCTTGAGACAGGCCCTTGTCATCTAAAAAATCTCGATCGACACTTTCTTCTTCAATTTCGCTGATGTGCTCTTGGGTAATATCTTCGATATCGACCTCTTTATCGGTAATGGAGGCAATCAGTTCGTTCATGTTCATTTCCTTTAGGTCTTCGTCCACAAAGAAAGGAGAAAGTCTATCGTGGTTGTAATGGTAGACTCTCCATCGCTTAAAAGAATACTCCAAAGCAGTGAGGTTCTCAACCCAATCACCCGAATTTAGATAGGTGCAGCTGCCATATTTGTTCTGGTATATTTCTTTTTTTGGTTGATGGATATGGCCGCAGATCACGTAGTCGTAATCGTTTTCAATGGCAAGCTCTGCAGCTGTCTTTTCAAAATTGTTGATATACTTTACGGCGCCCTTTACGCTATTTTTAATACGTTTGGACAATGAATATTTTTCGCGCCCCATTTTGGCCAGGCACCAGTTGAGGAAGCTATTGATCAAAATAAGAAGATCGTAGCCATAACCGCCCAGTTTGGCCAGCCATTTGGCATTTTGGATGGAAACATCAAATACATCGCCATGAAAAATCCATGCCTTTTTGCCGTCCAAGTTCAATACCAATTTGTTCATTATCTTAAAATTCCCCATTGAAGTATCACTGAACTTACGCAGCATTTCATCGTGATTTCCAGTGATATAGAACACCTCGGTGCCTTTGGAGGCCATGCCTATGATCTTTCTCAGGACCTTTAAATGTGATGGGGGGAAATACCTTTTACTGAACTGCCAAATATCGATAATATCCCCGTTCAAAATCAGTTTTTTGGGCTGTATACTGTTCAGGTAGGTAATAAGCTCATCTGCATGGCAGCCATATGTTCCTAGGTGAACATCCGAGATGACTGCTAAATCTATCTTCCTTTTTTTCAATCTGATAAGGTTTATTACAAAATAAAGGAGTGGGAATAACATAGAAATCAACACGAGGTCAATAATTTATGAGCATATCGTTAAAAAAATATCACCTAAGAATGAAATATGTTATAATAACATTAAGCCAAAGGCTTGTTTTTGAATTAACTTTGTAAGTTCTACCTTTGATGGCATCATATTTTATACCGAATGGCAGGAAATTCTTTTGGACAACTTTTTAGGGTTACCACTTTTGGCGAATCCCACGGAAAAGCATTGGGTGGCATTATTGATGGCTGCCCTGCAGGAATAGAATTGGACTTGGAGCGGATCCAATTGGATTTGAACCGAAGAAAACCAGGGCAATCGTCCATAGTTACCCAGCGTAAAGAACCCGATACGGTAGAGATATACTCAGGTGTTTTTGAAGGAAAGACCACAGGAACCCCCATTGGCTTTGCCATTCACAATACCAATCAGAAATCAAAGGATTACTCTCACATCAAGGATTCGTACAGACCATCGCATGCAGATTATGTGTACGATAAAAAATATGGTTTCCGAGATTATCGTGGCGGAGGCAGGAGTTCTGCCCGGGAGACTGCAAGTAGGGTAGTGGCCGGTGCTATTGCCAAACAATTTTTACATGGTGTCCAAATAAATGCTTTCGTGTCGCAAGTGGGTGGCATGAAGCTGGATAAACCTTATCAAGAATTGGACTTTTCCAAAATTGAATCCAATGCAGTTCGTTGTCCCGATACGGAAATGGCCCAAAAAATGGAAGATTATATCAAATCCATTAAAAAGGAGGGCGACACCATAGGGGGTGTGATCACTTGTGTAATCCAAAATGTACCGGTTGGTCTTGGCGAACCGGTTTTTGATAAACTCCACGCCAAATTGGGCGAGGCCATGCTGTCCATTAACGCGGTAAAGGGATTTGAATACGGAAGCGGATTTGCCGGGGTTGCCATGAAAGGGAGTGAGCACAACGATGCGTATAATGCCGATGGTACCACCAAAACCAATCGTAGCGGAGGAGTGCAAGGAGGTATTAGCAATGGAATGGATATTTATTTTAATGTAGCTTTTAAACCCGTCGCAACAGTTTTACAATCCTACGAAACCATTAACAAGGACGGAGAAAAAGTTATCACCCAAGGCAAGGGAAGGCACGATCCATGCGTGGTTCCAAGAGCTGTGCCCATTGTGGAGGCCATGGCGGCAATGGTATTGGCCGATTATTCCCTGTTGGCCCGTACCAACAAAATCTGATTGACCCATTAGGAGGTTTCCATACAATAAAGTATATTACCCTCAATAAATATACTTTATGAAGAAATTGGAATTGCACTGGCAGATTCTTATCGGAATGCTTTTAGGTATTCTTTTCGGATTTGCAATGACCCAAATTAGCTGGGGCAAGGAATTTGTATCTGATTGGATCCAACCATTGGGGACCATTTTTGTAAAACTTCTTAAACTAATCGCCATACCATTGATCTTGGCATCCTTGGTAAAAGGTATCTCCGACCTAAAGGATATATCAAAATTCAGAAATATAGGGCTAAGAACCATAGGGATTTACATCCTTACAACTGTAGTTGCGATTACCATTGGGTTATTGTTGGTAAACGTGATGAATCCGGGCAGTGGCATTTCCGAGGATACGGTAACAAAGTTAACTGACACTTATGCGGGAGATGCAGGTGTTACATCCAAAATAGAGGAAGCATCCCGACAGAAAGATAGTGGGCCATTGCAATTTATTGTAGATATGGTCCCCGACAATGCCATGGCGGCCATGACGGACAATGCTTTGATGTTGCAAGTAATATTTTTCACCATTTTCTTGGGAATTTCCATGTTATTGATAGGCGAGAAAAAGGCAAAGCCTTTAAAGGATTTTTTTGATGCCCTGAACGATGTGGTACTAAAAATGGTAGACCTGATCATGCTTACGGCACCCTATGCCGTGTTTGCCCTTTTGGCGGGAGTAGTGGTATCTTCCAGTGACCCCGATTTGTTACTGGCGTTGCTTAAATATGCCGGCGTAGTCGTTTTGGGTCTTGCCCTAATGATTGTTTTTTATGCAACAATAGTAGGTGTAGTTACCAAGAAAAACCCATTCTGGTTCTTAAAAGAGATCAGTCCTGCCCAATTATTGGCGTTCTCGACAAGTTCCAGTGCGGCCACTTTGCCGGTTACAATGGAAAGGGTAGAGGAACACATTGGTGTAGATAAAGAAGTGTCCAGTTTTGTATTGCCTGTGGGAGCAACCATTAATATGGATGGTACCAGCCTGTACCAAGGGGTCGCAGCAGTATTTATATCACAGGCACTCGGATTCGACCTTACTTTTGGAAATCAGTTGACCATTGTTTTGACTGCCTTATTGGCATCCATTGGATCGGCGGCGGTGCCCGGAGCGGGAATGGTTATGTTGGTTATCGTATTGGAATCCATTGGTTTTCCTTCCGATAAATTGGCCATTGGACTTGCACTGATTTTTGCAGTAGATAGGCCTTTGGACATGTGTAGGACCATTGTAAATGTCACTGGTGATGCAACAGTTTCCATGGTAGTGGCCAAATCAGTAGGTAAATTGGGAGAACCGCACGTGCAAGAGTGGGATGATCATTATGATGAGGTGAAATAAATCAATCCAAGAACTTCGCTCTTAACTCAGGGGTCGGAATCATGCAGGACTCCTGTTTGCCAAACCATTTATAGCGGTTTTTTGCCACAAAATCGTAAATGCGGTTTCTTAAGGTTGCAGGTATCCAGGAGAATATGGCGGATAATTTCCATAATCCGCCCAAATGCTGTGCAATTTCCAAGGCAGCGTCGGACTTGGTGTAATAGGCTACGCCCGGCTCGATCAAGATTATTGAGTCCACGGCAATGGTGTCTATATGGCGCTGTTTCAATAACTGTTGGCCCACATCACTCTGGAGCGCCGCATAGCGGAATACATCGTTTTTATCCCGTTTTATTACAAATTGAACAGAGTTGTTGCAGAGGTTACAGACCCCATCGAACAAAATTATTTTTTTACCGTTTTCCATGCTATTGATGTATAGCTAGCATTATTTTATTGTATAGACCGCCTTCTTGTGGTTTTTGAATACCCTGGAATAAGTGTGCAAACTCCAATTACCATCTTTTTGCAAGACTACTTATTTCGAAATCAGGATTGCTGCGCAAAGATAGGACGTATTGGTGTCAAAGTACGAGCTGGTAAAGCAATATCTTCTGTTTGTTCACTAAGGCTCATATTGCTTGTTAATAGTTTCAATAGTTGGAGTTCTAGCGCTTTCAGCAATTCTACATTGTTCAAATTCCATTTTGGGGTAAGCTTCATTTGCCCAATCACTTAACATTCTTAAAACTGGCAAAAGTCCAACTGCTTTTTCAGTTAATGAATATTCAACCCTTGGTGGAATTTCAGCAAAGGACTGTCTTAAAAGTAATCCATCGTTTTCTAATTCTTTCAATTGATTAGTCAGTACCTTTTTTGAGATTGTAGGTATTAAAGTATTCAGCATCCCAAATCGCATAGAACCATTTGATAATAAATATAAAATAATCGGTTTCCATTTATTGCCAATTATGTTCATCGTATGCACAAGGGAACAAGCATTCGGGTTGTCTATATATTTTCTTGCCATTAGTTACTTTTTGGTTACCACTATTTGTTCAGGTGAAAGCATAATAGTTTCTTTATTGAACTAATATTAGTTTCTTTGTGAAACAAATGTAATCAAAATTTTAAAATGAAAAATATTTTTATCATCAACGGTCATCAGAAATACCCATTTTCTGAAGGAAAATTAAACGCAACTTTAACTGAAAAAGCGGAAAGCTACTTTAAGAGCAATGGTTACAATATCAAGAAGACTACAATGGAAGATAATTATGATGCTAATGAAGAAATCGAAAAATTCAAATGGGCAGATGTGGTCTTTTTTCAAACTCCTTTAAACTGGATGGGTGTAAGTTGGTCGTTTAAAAAATACATTGATGAAGTTTTTTCGATGGGTATGATGGGCGAAATGTCTGATGGTGATGGAAGAAGCAAAGAAGCACCGAAGAAGAATTATGGATTAGGTGGAAAGTTAAACGGAAAGTACATGATGTCGGTAACTGCTAATGCACCAAAAGAAGCTTTTAATAATCCAGAGGAACCATTTTTTAATGGAATGAGTGAAGATGATTTGCTAAAACCAATGCATCTTAATTTTAAGTGGTTTGGTTTTGAACCATTACCTGGAAACGCCGGACATAGTATACCACCCTCGCCGGGTTAAAGTGACCATAGCTGGCCGGACGAAAGTGACCCACCCCCGCCGGGCCAAAGTGACCCACCTTTAGATTAGATCTATCTGTAAA